>Ga0315291_10012391_pt1 | contig 10346 bp, 7 predicted proteins | sample YL17G12_20_MG_FD_203070 | JGI IMG/M metagenome (GOLD analysis project Ga0315291, IMG submission 203070) | Sediment microbial communities from Yellowstone Lake, YNP, Wyoming, USA - YL17G12_20 | ecosystem: Environmental > Aquatic > Freshwater > Lake > Sediment | place: USA: Wyoming | collected... | reverse complement strand
GGTGGGCACGTACGACGAACTGCGCCAGAGGCCGGCCAACGCTTTCGTGGCCGGGTTCCTGGGCAGCCCGCCCATGAATTTGCTGGCGGGGTGGACGGTGGAGAGTGGAGGGCTGCGCTTTGGCGAGGGGGAGAGCCGCGTCGTCGTTCCCTTGCCCGCGGTAGTGCAGGAGCGCGTCCACGCCGGGCAGCGGGTGACGCTTGGCATCCGTCCCGAGGCGGCCCGCCTGGTGAGCGACGACCTCCCCACGCCCGACGGGGCACGCCTGCGCGGGGTGGTGGAGGTGGTCCAGCCGGATTTCGCCCACAAGACGCAGCTGGTGTACGTGCGCACGGGGGAGTTGGCGTACGCAGCGGTGGGGGCGCTGGACGTGGGTCTGAATATCGGTGAAGAGGTGGAGGTCTTGTTCCCGGTCGATCAGTTATATTTCTTCGATGGAGCGAGCGAGCAGCGCATCGGGTGAAGTGGCCCGATCAGGAGGCGCTGTCAGAAACGCGAACGGCCCGGCAGATTGCCGGGCCGTTGCAGTTGGTGGCGATGGGCTGGCTGGAACGGCCGACCCAGACGAAGCGTCATCGCAAGACTATTGGCAGGTAGACCGTGCACTTGGCGAGATAAACGTTCAGCACCGACTCCACTACCGAAGCCGATCCGTTATATAGTCCTGTGGCATAGAAACCACGGGCGCGGATGTACAGATTCTGGGCGCCTGGCAGCACGATGCCCGTCAATCGCCAACCGGCGAAGATGCGCGTCGCAGCGCCGAGGGGGGTATAAGCCGCACCGTCGGTGGACCACTCGAAGGTGACGTAGCCCACTTCAGGGCCGGCCCCGCCGCGCATCCAGGTGATCGTCGTGTCGTCGGCGCTGATCGTCAGGGATTGCAGCGCGGCTCTGGCACTGGAAAGTCGCGCAATGCGATTGCGCGCCACACCGCCCAGCGTGGTGAACGTGCCTCCCACCACAATCTTGCCATCCGCCTGCACTGCCAGGGCGTAAACCCAGCCGTTCGCCCCTGGATTAAGGGAAGGGTCGAGAGTGCCCGAGGGGTTGAGCCGCCCGATGCACTCCCGCGCCTGCCCGCCCAGCGTAGTAAAGTAGCCCCCCACCACGATCGAGCCATCCGCCTGCACCGCCAGGGCATTGACCGACGCATTGACCGACCCGTTTGTCCCTGGGTTGAAGGCGGTGTCGAGAGTTCCATCGCTGTTGAGCCGCGCGACGTGCTGGCGGGTCTGCCCGCCCAGCGTGGTAAAGTAGCCCCCCACCACGATTTTCCCATCCGCCTGCACCGCCAGAGCGAGGACATAGTTGTTTGCCCCAGGGTTGAAGGTAGTGTCGAGGGTCCCATCGGAATTGAGCCGCGCGATGCTGTTGCGCGCCACACCGCCCAGCGTGGTAAAATCGCCCCCCACCACGATCTTCCCGTCCGCCTGCACGGCCAGGGCTAAGACCTTGCCGTTCGCCTCTGGGTTGAAGCCGGTGTCGAGAGTTCCATTGGCGTTGAGCCGCGCGATGCACTTGCGCACCACCCCGCCCAGCGTGGTAAAGAAGCCCCCTACTACGATCTTCCCATCTGGCTGCACTGCCAGGGCGCTGACCCAGTTGTTCGCCCCCGGGTTGAAGGTAGCATCGAGAGTGCCATCGGTGTTGAGGCGCGCGATGCGGTTGCGCGCCACCCCAGTCAGCGTGGTAAAGCCACCCCCCACCACAATCTTGCCATCCGCCTGCACCGCCAGGACGTCTACTCGGCCGTTCGCCCCTGGGGTGAAGGTGGCGTCGAGAGTCCCATCAGGATTGAGCCGCGCGATGCGCTCCCGCGCCTGCCCGCCCAGCGTGGTAAAGTCACCCCCCACCACGATCTTCCCGTCCGCCTGCAGCGCCAGGGCGGAGACCGTGCTGTTCGCCCCTGGGTCGAAGGTACCATCGAGAGTTCCATCGGCGTTGAGCCGCCCGATGTACTGGCGGGTCTGCCCGCCCAGCGTGGTAAAGTAGCCCCCCAGCACGATCTTGCCATCTGGCTGCAGCACCAGGGCCAAGACATGATAGCCCGCCCCCGGGTTGAAGGCGGTGTCCAGAGTTCCATCGGCGTTGAGCCGCGCGATGTAGTTGCGGGTCTGCCCGCCCAGCGTGGTGAAGGCGCCTCCCACCGCGATCTTGCCATCCGCCTGCAGCGCCAGAGCGCGGACCGCGTTGTTCGCCCCCGGGTTGAAGGTGGTGTCGAAAGTCCCATCGGCGTTGAGCCGCGCGATGTAGTTGCGCGCCTGCCCGCCGAGCGTGGTGAACGCGCCGCCCACCACGATTTTCCCATCAGGCTGTACCGCCAAGGCGCTGACCCAGTCGCTCGCCCCTGGATTGAAGGTAGAGTCGAGAGTTCCATCGGCGTTGAGGCGCGCGATGTACTGGCGGGTCTGCCCACCCAGCGTGGTAAAGTAGCCCCCCACCACGATCTTGCCGTCCGCCTGCACTGCCAGGGCCAGGGGCGAGCCGTTCGCCCCTGGGTTGAAGGTAGTGTCGAGAGTTCCATCGGCGTTGAGCCGCGCGATGTAGTTGCGCGCTTGCCCCCCCAGCGTGGTAAAGCCACCCCCCACCACGATCTTGCCATCCGCTTGCAGCGCCAGTGCGGTGACTGTGCTGTTCGCCCCTGGGTTGAAGCCGGTGTCGAGCGTTCCATTGGCGTTGAGCCGCGCGATGTAGTCGCGGGTCTGCCCCCCCAGCGTGGTAAAGTAGCCCCCCACCACGATCTTCCCATCCGCCTGCACCGCCAGGGCGTAGACCGTGCTGTTCGCCCCTGGGTTGAAGGTGGTGTCGAGAGTTCCATCGGCGTTGAGCCGCCCGATACGCTCCCGTGCCACCCCGCCCAGCGTGGTGAAGAAGCCCCCCACCACGATCTTCCCATCCGCCTGCACTGCCAGGGCCCAGACATCATTGCTCGCCCCAGGGTTGAAGCCGTCGTCGGCGGATTGGGCGTGCGCCGTGGGCGCGGGGAGCACAGCGAACGCCAGCCCCGCCAGCAGGCTGGCAATGAGCACCGTCCGAACCAGACTGCGGATCAGACGTCCGGTGAACATAGTTGTCCTCCTTTCGGGAAGCAGAACACCCCACTGGGTAGGGTGGGGTGGTCGAAACCTGAGGCAGATCAGCCTCAGAAGGAGGTGGTGTTGTAACCCAACGAGTGCGATGCTGCGTGGATCGTCAGCCCATCAGGGGCAGTCAGCCATGAGACGGCGTTATTGTTCGGGCTGCCTGGCAGACCATCGCAATACCGCCGGGCCATGGGTCCAACGGGTCAGAAGTGGCGACGGGCCGATTTGAACGGCCAACCAAGGGCTTATGAGTCCCCTGCTCTGCCATTGAGCTACGTCGCCCCTGGGCCAAGATTATACCAGAGAGAGTTTTGTGTGTCAAGCGCGCGTATTAACTACGAGTTGGTTCTGTTGACTTGGGAGAAAACCCGCCTATACTTGTCCTCATGAAGATCGCACAGCAACTGGCCCTCTGGGCTGACAAACTGCGCGACGTTTCCGCCATGGGCCTGCTCTTTGCCAGGTCAAGTTACGATCGGGAACACTATCGGGCTGTCCAGGATGTCGCGATGGCCATGTTGGCCGCAGCGACAGGGGAACCGCTGGCGGAACTGGAGCCGTTGCGGGCCACCGTATTCTCGCGCCCTACACCGTTCTCAGGAGGGGACGCGGCGGTGATAGACGGCGATGGGCGCATCCTGCTCATTCGGCGCGCCGACAATCAGATGTGGGCCATGCCCGGTGGCGCGCTGGAGGTGGGGGAGACCCCCGCGCAGGGAGCGGTGCGGGAGGCTTTCGAGGAAACGGGTGTGGAGTGTGAGCCGGTGGCCCTGGTGGGGGTGTTCGATTCGCGCCTGTGCGGCTCGCTGACCCGGCATCATCTCTATCACTTCGTGTTTCTCTGCCGGCCGTTGAACGGGCGGGAGAGGGGAGAGGCTTCGCACGCCCACGAAGTGCTGGATGCGCAGTGGTTTGCGGAGGATGCTCTACCGGAAGACGTTGATCCCGGCCACGTCTCACGCATTCCCGAAGCCTTTCGGGTATGGCGGGGGGATCCATGCCCATTCTTCGACAGATAAGCCTTCGCCTGGAGCCAGTCGTACGATTTCTTAACGCGGAGACGCGGAGCCGCAGAGAACGCCGATTCCCCTGGGACGGCGCCAGCCTTGTGTCTTTGCGCTTCTGCGCCTTTGCGTTCAAGCGGGCGCGGTCAGAGACCGGCTTGAGCGGTGGGATCCACGAGGCAGAGCAGTAGTTCGGCATGGTGCAGAAAGTCGGTGACGATGAGGTCGGCGTCGGCCTCCAGCAGCCGCCGGTGCTTGCGCGGGTCCAACCCCTGTCGCCGTTCTTCGCCGGCGGCGACGCCCAAGGCTACCGCGCCCCGCGCTTTGGCGTGACGAATTTCCACCGGCCCGTCCCCGACCACCAGCAGTTCCTCTCCCCGCAGGCCGTGCTCGTCCAGGGTGCGCCCGATCAGCCGCTCCTTGGTGTAGGCCTCCGTGTCATCCCGCGCGCCGTAAATGCGCTCCCCGAAGAAGCCTGCGACTCCCAACGCGGCGGCTTCCTCCACGACGTAGGCCTGGTCGGTCCCGCTGGCCAGGTAGAGCGTTACCTCCTGGTCGTGAAGCCCTTGCAGAAAAGCGTGCGCCCCGGCGATCAGAAAGGCGTCGCAGCCCGCGGGGCTGCCATCCATCTGGCGCAACCGCTCGCGCACCGGCCCTAGCAGCCGCTCGTTGTACGTACGTTTGTATTCGCGGGCGGTCCTGGGCGCGCGCGCCAGGCCGTGGCGGCGCACCGCCTCCGCCAGCCATTCCATCTGCCGGATGGTCAGGATGCCGGTGGAGCGGTCCACGTACTCGGTCACCTCGGCCACGATGTCCGGCGTGGGCGGGCGGCCGTCGCAGATCGCCTCCACCATGAGCGGGATCATGATGCTCTCCCAGCCACGGCGGATGGTCGAAATCGTCCCGTCAAAGTCGAACAGGGCGTGGCGGGTGTGGCCCAGGCGGACGGATGGGTTGACAACTTCAAGCCAGGCGGAAGGGGGGGAGGGGAAGGAGGGAAGGGAGGGAGGGGAATCACTGGTTACTGCTCCCTGCTCCCTGCTCCCTGCTCCCTGATCACTCCTGGTGTGGTTCACGAGGTGTGCTCTTTCGCCTGGGCCAGGTCGTAGCGGGCCAGGATTTCGTCGGGGGAGGCGGTGCCGGTCTGGTTGAGTTTCTCGACGGTGACGGCGGCGGCCAGGTTGGCGAGCGTACCCGCCTCCCAGGGGGTCGCGCCAGCGGTCAGGGCCGCCGCCAGTGCGGCGACGAAGGCGTCGCCCGCTCCCACCGGGTCGAGCGGCGGGTGCACGGGGGCGGCCGGCAGGTGGCGCTGCTGGTTTTCAGCGCACACCAGGGCCCCATGCTCACCCAACGTGATAAATACAGGGCGGCCGCTCCGCTGGCTCAGCGCCTGGCCGATCTCGGCCAACTCCTGGCGGCTCACGGACTGCGGGTCGTGGTCCGGGTAGAGGGCGGCCACTGCCTCCATCGAGTTAGGCTTGAGCGCCATGTGCCGGAAGAGGCCGATGCGCTGGCGCGAGTCGGCCACGCAGGGCTTGCCGGAGTGGCGGGCGGCGAGTTCGTTCAGTTCCTCCCGCACGCGGTCGGTGATGACGCCGTTTGTGTCCAGTTGGTCGGCGACGATGAGTGCGTCCAGTTCCGGCAGGTGCTGCACGATTGCGCGGACCAGTGCCTTCTCCAATGCGGGGGAGAGCGGCTCGACGTTCTCAAAGTCCAGGCGGGCGTCTTCCTGCTGTGAGTCGTAGCCCATCAGGATCGGCTTGACGTAGGCGGTGGTGCTGCGCGCGGGGGAGATGACCAGGTGCTGGACGGCGACGCCGCGGCGGGCCAGTTCCTGGCGCAACACCGTCCCCCGCCAGTCGTCGCCCAGGACGGAGAAGACGGTGACCTGGCCCACCCCCAACGCCCGCAGGTTGCCGGCCACGTTGGCCCCCGCGCCCGGCGCATAGGCCTCGCGCACGACCGGGCGGGGGAAGCGGGGCGTCTCGCGGGAGAGGGTGGAGCGGGCCATGTCGGCGTACCAGTAGACATCCAGCGCCAGGTCGCCGACGACACCGAGCCTCAGCGCGGTGCAGCGGCGCAGAATTTCCCTCAGCCGTTCTTTAGAAAGGCATGTCTGTATCAAGGGAGTCTCTTACGTTGAGGAGAAACGGAGTGCCTCCGCTTCGGCTAGAAATGTCTCGAAGGAAACTGGCTCGCAAGAAAGATGGATCTTGGGATTGTCAGGTAGGTGTACATGCCAGCCCATCTTGGCGTTGTCCTTGCCGTAGATACGACGTTCTTCCAGGATGAGGGCGAAAGCGATTTTCCCGGTCACGACGTTGTAGAATACTTCGATGAAGGAATCGTCCTGTACACACTCTCCAGGCGATTCTTCTGGGTGACCAATGCTTCCCAGGCCAGGTAGTCTTGCTCAGTCTCCCATCGGTAGTCCTCGTCACGGTCTTCGGACTCCCAGCGTTGGCGGTATTCGTCAAAGATCATCCCGTATTTTGCCTCGAAGGCGTGCAAATCTGCCTCGATCTGCCCCAGCCGGTAAGCGACAGCGTCGCGAAGTACGAGCAGCAGAGCGACGTCCGGACGCGGCTCACCGGTCACGTCCTGCAGTGCTCGGGCCGTACCTTTAGGAAGGACCAATGGGAACGTATTATCCAATATCGTCGTCATCATCCTTTCAATGCTCTGCTGGGATGATTGTACATCTAGGTGGAAGGGTTGTCAATTGGCTTGCACACCCGCACTCCCTGGTCCTACGGGTGTGAATACTGCCCAAACTCTAGCGCTGCGTCGAACATGGCCACCACGTTCTCCGGCGGGACGTTGGCCTGGATGTTGTGCACCTGACAGAAGACGTAGCCACCGCCGGGGGCGAAGATTTCGACCAGCTCCTGCACGTGTCGCCGGACTTGCTCCGGCGTGGCGGTGGGCAGCACGTGCTGGGTGTCGGCTCCGCCGCCCCAGAACGTGACGTCCTGGCCGAATTCCTGCTTCAGTCGCCTGGGGTCCATCTCCGCCGCCGAAATCTGGACCGGGTTCAGGATGTCCACGCCGGCTTCGATCAGGTCCGGGAGTAGCCGGTAGATGCTGCCGCAGGTGTGAAGGAAGATGGGCAGGTCGCTGTGGGCCTTGACGTACCCGTAGACCTGGCGGTGGTAGGGCTGGATGGACTGCCGGTACATGGCGGGCGAAATCTGCGGCCCCTGTTGGGTGCCCAGGTCGTCCCCCATCTGGATGATCTGGATGTAGCGGCCCACGGCGTTCAGATAGCGCGGCAGGTTGGCCACGTAGTGGTCGGCCAATTTCTGGGCCAGTGCGTGGGCCAGTTTGGGCTCTTGGGCCAGGTCTACCATAAAGCGCTCCCACCCCCGTAACCCCTGCCCTCCCTCCAGGATGTTGCCCCCGAAATGCCCCATGATGGCCTTGTCGGTGGTCTCGTGCAGGCGGCGGGCCTCGCGCTCAAGCCAGGCCAGTTCAGCCTCCGGGATGTCCGGCAGTTCAAACGCTTCGATCTCGGCCACGGTGGTCGCGGAGGCCAGTGGATAGTACACCTGGTCAAAGTAGAGGCCATCGGCCGGCATGCGGTAGAGCGGGCGGCCCGCCTCGTCCAGGAGGAGCCAGCCGCCGCGCCCGTCGGGCAGTGGGTCGAAGCCGGAGGGGACCAGCGCGGGCGAGCCATCGGGGAGGGTCCAGGGTTTCCAGGCCGGGTGAGCGGGATCGAGGCCCCAGGATGGACGGGGCAAAGGGCGCACGTCCACGCCGAACCGTTCCAGCACCGGCGGCTCCGGGTGGGCCAGTTGTTGCGTGAGGTCGTACAGCCTCGTTTCGCCGCCCGCCAGGCCCAGGTGGGCCTTCAACCGGTTGTAGGCGATGGGGCTGATGCCGGTCGAGCGCATGCCGTCCAGGTCAATTGGCACCCGGTCGGGCTCCTGGTGGTGCAGGGCGGTCAGCACACGTTGTCGGGAGTTCATCGTCGTCCTCCTTCCGTGCTCCTTACGAATTACGGATTACGAATTACGAATTACGATTGCTCTTGCGCGAAGAACTCTATCTCCAGCATCTCGCACAGGGCGTGGTAGCACTGGACGTGCAGTTCCTGGACGCGGTCGGTGCGGCGGGCCGGGACGCGAATCGCCACGTCGGCCAGTGTGGCCAGGCGGCCGCCGTCCTCGCCGGTGAGGGCGATGACGGTCAGGCCCAGCGCGCGGGCCGTTTGCGCGGCGTAGATCACGTTGCGGGCGTTCCCGCTCGTGCTGATGCCCAGCAGCACGTCGCCCGGGCGGGCCAGAGCCAGCAGTTCCTGGGCCAGGTTGACGTCCCGGTCGGGCGCGTCGTTGGCCACGGCGCTGGCCAGGGAGGGGTTGGCGCCCAGCACGACCGCCCGCAGGCCCGGCTCCAGGTTGCGGGTCAATAGTTCCCCGTCGGGCTGCGCAGCCAGGCGCTCCCGCAGCCGCTCCGGCAGCGGGCGGCGGCGGACGTAGGACTTGGCCAGTTCGCCAGAGATGTGCAGGGCATCCGCCATGCTGCCGCCATTGCCGCACAGGAAGAGCGTACCCCCTGCGCGGAAGCAGTGCACCAAATTGCAAATTGCAAATTGCAAATCGCAAATCGGCAAATCGGCAAATCGCAAATTGCAGATTGCAGATTGCTTCCCTCCCTTCCCTCTCTCCTCTCCCTTCCTTCCCTTCCTTCCTTCCTCTCCCTCCCCCAATGCTGCGACCAGGCGATGGTACAGATTGGGGATGGTCACGCGATGGTCGCCGGTGACGTGGTAGCCTTGCCCGCCCAGCGACGTGGGCCGCTGGACGATGTTCTTGAGTGGGCGGTAGTAGTAGGCCGGGTCGCTCGTGCTGACCGGGCGGGCGTAGTCACCCAGCGGTAGCAGGTCGAAGTTGGCGGTGGTGATGTGGGCTGCGGCGTGGCCCAGGTTGCGGGCGACCGTCAGCGCTTTGAGAAAGACCTCCGGCCCGGTCACCGCCGAGCCAAAGTTGAGGAACACGCCCCCTTCCAGTTCGCTCACCGCGCGGGCGAACAGGCGAAAGTCCAGCCCGCTGGCCGCGCCGAGCGCGCCAAAGTCCACGCTGGGGTGCTGGTGGATGATGTCGGCGCCCAGCGTGACGTGGATCGTGGCCGGGACGCCCAGGGTGTAGGCGTTATAGAGCACGCTGAACTTGCGGAAGGGGAAGCGGTCGCTGTGCTCGGCAATGAAGCGCCCCACGGCCGCGCCGTACCCCAGCCCGTCGCGGAGCCCTTCCCGAATTGCCTGGTGCATCAGCCAGCCGGTCTCGTCGGCCATACCGAACGTGCCGTCTTCGAGGCCCGTCGCCACGTCTTCGCTCGTCTCGCCGATGAGGGCCAGTTCAAAGTCGTGGATTGAGACCGCCCCGTTGCCGGCGACGTGGGTGACGATGGAGCGGTGCAGGAGGTCAATCAGCAGCCGCGAGAGGCCGCACTTGATCACGTGGCCGCCCATCATCCAGACCACCGGTCGCCCGGAAAGCCGGGCGGCGACGATGCGCCCGGCCACCTCGTCCAGGTCGGGGCTATCGAAGGGAGGGGACTGAACCTCCGGGGCGATCAGGTCGTCCAAATGCACCAAGTTGCGCCGCTTGGACAGGGGATAGGTTTTGACTTGTGAGAGGTCTATAGGTTCCATACGCTTCCTCCGCCGCAGGCGAGGGATCAGGGATCAGGGATCAGGGACCAGTGTAAGTCTGTGTGAGTGTGTGTGAATCTGCGTTCAGGAGATTCCTCGCTTCGCTCGGAATGACAAGATGGATGGTTCGCTCGGACTGACAAGATGGGTGGTTCGCTCGGAATGACAAGATGGACGATCTACTTCACGGGATGGTGGCGAACTCGGTGCGCCGGATGATCTCCTCCTGGAGTTCGCGGTCCAGTTCTGTAAAGTAGGCGCTGTAGCCAGCCACGCGCACGACCAGGTGACGGTACTGCGCCGGGTCGGCCTGGGCCTGGCGCAGTGTGGCGGCGGAGACGACGTTGAACTGCACGTGGGGGATGCGGAGCGTGCAAAAGGCCCGCAGCAGGGTGACGAACTTACATAGCGCTTCGTCGCTGTCGAAAAATGCCGGCAGGAATTTCAAGTTCAGGAGCGTGCCGTTGGAGGCCAGGCTGAGGTTGATCTTGCTCACCGAACGCAGCACCGCCGTCGGCCCGCGCCGGTCCTGTCCGGCCATGGGGGAGAGGCCGCCGTCGGCCAGCGGCTGGCCGGCCAGGCGGCCGTCGGGGGTCGCTCCCA
>Ga0315291_10012390_pt1 | contig 10348 bp, 9 predicted proteins | sample YL17G12_20_MG_FD_203070 | JGI IMG/M metagenome (GOLD analysis project Ga0315291, IMG submission 203070) | Sediment microbial communities from Yellowstone Lake, YNP, Wyoming, USA - YL17G12_20 | ecosystem: Environmental > Aquatic > Freshwater > Lake > Sediment | place: USA: Wyoming | collected... | reverse complement strand
AGCACCTTTAAAGAGAAAGCCTCGACATCCATGCCCCGCGGATAAGATCGTTCAAAACAATTAGAGACATAATCATATTTATTCTTATTATCCAAGTAATATGTTATTACCTGATCAACAACTTTTGGGTCAATTAGCGGGCAATCAGCCGTAACCCGGACTACAACATCCGCCCCAAACAATTTGGCTGCCTCATAATATCTTGAAAGCACATCATCCTCTGATCCCCGATAATATTTTATCGATAAAGATTCACACAATTTAATAATTGGATCATCGGGAACATTCCGAGTGGCGGCAACTATTATCTCATCAGCCTTCTTAGCGCGTCTTAATCTTTCGATCTGATAAGCCAATAATGGCTTCCCAAGCACGATTTTTAAAACTTTGCCAGGCAAACGGGTCGAAGTCATTCTAGCTTGAATAATAATTACGGTTTTCATTTGTTAGTAATATCTACAGCGTTGATAAATTCTTTGATCACACGATCAACTTCCGCCTCATTCATCTTCGGATACAAAGGCAAAGTAATTGCGGTTTGGTAATATTTCTCAGCTTTGGGGCATAATCCTTTTTCATAACCAAGTTTTTTATAATACGGGTGCCAATAGACCGGGATATAATGCACATTCACGCCGATCCCAGCCTTTCTTAATACGTCAAATATCTCTTTCCTTTTCCCTCCAACCTGAACGGTATAAATATGCCAGGCTGAAACGGCATCGGCTTTTTCTTTAGGTGTTTTCACACCGCCGATCCCCTTAAAAGAATCGTTATATTTGGCGACTATCTCTCTGCGTCTCCGCAGGAACTTGTCAAGCTTATTCATTTGTTGCAAACCCAAAGCGGATTGAAAATCAGTCAACCTGTAGTTATATCCAAGAAATTCCATTTCATAGAACCAAGCTTCTTCGCTTTTGTTTTCGAAATCACCGCTTTCTTTTGTTATCCCATGGGTCCGAAACATCGAGATTTTTTTGAAATATTCTTCATTATTGGTCAAAACCATCCCGCCTTCACCTGTAGTAATATGCTTAACCGCATGAAAGCTCAGGATTGTCATATCCGAATACTCACATGAGCCAATCTTTGATTTCTTATATTCTCCACCCAGCGCATGCGCGGCGTCTTCGATCACGATCAAATTGGTCGCTTTAGCAATTTTCTTGATCTTTTCAAGATCACAAGGATGGCCGGCGAAATGAACGGGGATAATGGCTTTAGTCTTTTCATCGATTTTCTGGGCTATTTGTTCAGGATCAATATTCATATTTTCTTCTTCGATATCGGCAAAAACCGGTTTCCCGCCACAATATAAGACACAATTAGCGGAAGCAGCAAAGGTGATCGGCGAGGTAATGACCTGATCCCCCGGCCCAATCCCGGCGGCAAAACAAGCAGCGTGAAGGGCCGAAGTCCCGGAATTCAAAGCCACCGCGTATTTAACCCCGCAATACCGGGCAATCTTTTCTTCAAATTCACCGACTTTTGGCCCTTGGGTCAACCAGCTTGACCTTAAAGAATCCGCAACTGCTTGGATATCATCATCCCCAAGCCATTGAGTCGCGTAGGGTATATGTTTATTTTCATTATTCATTTATCATTTTTTGCAATTGTGTTATTTTCAGCCATTTATCGTTATTGTCACTGCTGTAACAAAATTCTTCGGAAACCGATTTCCCTTCAGCAAAGTTATTCTCGTTCCACCAGTGAAAAGCCGGCTGAATGATATAACAATCCTTTAACTCCTTTGTGTTCCTAGCATCATCGGCCGAAATCATCACTTCATGCAATTTTTCTCCCGGCCGTATCCCCACCACTTTTGTTTTACAATCCGGGGCGATCGCCTTTGCCAGATCCATTATGTTCATGCTAGGTATCTTGGGCACAAAGATCTCTCCGCCATGCATCCGCTCAAAGTTCTTGATCACGAACCTGACCCCCTGCTCAAGCGTTATCCAAAAGCGGGTCATTCGCTCATCGGTAATCGGCAAGATTCCTTCTTTGGACTTTTCCCGAAAGAACGGGACAACGCTCCCCCGGCTGCCGACGACATTCCCGTACCTGACCACGGCAAACCGTGTCCCTGCTGCACCCGAATACGAATTGGCGGCCACAAATAATTTGTCCGAACATAATTTCGTCGCACCGTAAAGATTGATCGGGTTGCAAGCTTTGTCCGTGCTCAAAGCAATTAAGCTCTTTACCTTTGAGTTGATCGCGGCATCAATAATATTCATCGCTCCCATCACGTTCGTCTTAATCGCCTCAGACGGGTTATATTCCATCGCCGGGACCTGTTTTAACGCCGCTGCGTGCACGACATAATCAACATCGTTAAAGGCTCTCATTAACCGGTCTTTATCTCTCACATCACCGATAAAATAACGAATCTTTTCATTGTATTGCGCAAATTGTTGCGCCATTTCGAACTGTTTTAACTCATCGCGACTAAAGACCACGACTTTTTTCGGCTGGTATTCGCTCAGGACAATTTTAATAAATTTCTTGCCGAAAGAACCCGTCCCCCCCGTAACCAAGATGGTTTTTCTCTTAAAGATCTGTTTTTTCATATTTTTCTCCTTTAGCATTGTTATTTTTTATTACCGATATTTTTGAACGACAGGTTAACGAGTGCTCCCAGATTAACAAGCAACGCTATCAAATAAAACAAGACAAACCATTTATCTCCGATCAATCTATTATAAAATTCGCCCATGACCTTACGGAGCGAAAGCCGAACGTCATCATATGTACGGAAAGACAGGTCGCCACCGGCATATTTCCCGTTTACCCGCAGGCTTCCGCCGGTTACAATATGGCTGTATCTATTGGTTAATATCGCCACCTGAAATTTATTTTTTGCTTTCATGATGAGCTCATATTTCTTGTTTTGCGAATCATGGATCGGGTCAAAGTTGAAGCGGAGCTGACCACTTCCCGTTGAGTGGACTAAGCGGATATTTTTCTCTCCTTCCTTTAAGGATAATTCCACTGGAATAGCGCTTTCACCTTGCACTTGTATTTCCGATAGATCATTAAACCGAGAAACAAAGGTTTGCCGCACAATTGATACTTCAATCTTTTTATCGGGCCCGCGCCACGAGACCTGGTCTTCCAGGCGATCTGCCTTACAACAATTAACGACTATCAAGCATAATAATACCGATACCAGGGCTGCATTTTTAATCATTTATTACGCTCCAGATCAGCTCGCCAGCCCAAATGATTGCTGTAAGAATAAAGACCTTAATGGCCAGGAACTGCAGATAGCTATATTTAAATAGACCTTTTGTAAATTCCACTAAAGCGGGCAACGCGGGGAAATACAAAGGCTGAACGGGCGCAAACAAGCCAAAGAGCATTGGTCGATAAGCGATCAAAGCAATAAATATTGTAAGCTGCAATAGTATAAAAGTCCAAAACATCTTTTTATCATCAACCGCCTTCAAGATAGCAAGAGGCACGATCCACACTATATAATGAATAGACGGGAAGGAACTGATAAAATAAAGCAGTATAACGATCAAATACACATCAACCAGGAATAAATATGGATTCCTGCTTACCGATGATTTAAAAGATTTATAAATAAGATAAAAATACAAAAGGATAAAAAGCATATTTAACCCATATGAAAGCATATTTTGTTCCCCTAATTGTTTATTGATCATAACCTGCGGCAGAAAGACCTGGAGAGCGTATCCACCCGAATTTAATAAAGACGGTAGAAGAAAAACTAGGTAAGGAAGCGCGAATATAACCAATAGTTTTATTCTTTGCCAATTATTTTCCTCTGCGACGAGTATCATCGGCAGGCAGAAAAGCAGGGGAAAATTCTTTAATGCCGCGGCCAACCCCAGGATAAAAACAGCCCACTCCACCCTTTTTAATTTTATCAGGTACAAAGATAACATGACTAAGGCGGTTGGGATAACATCAAATTGACCGAACATAAAAGCGGAATAAATAATAATCGGGCTAAAGCACCACATTTTCAAGCCGGCAATGAGCTTTTTTTCATCATTTATAAATTTAGTAAGCAACCAAATGACCAACCCATCAAAAAAGAGATAAGGAATCTTCATCAAAAAGAGATCACGATATATTTGGTCTGTCCCTGGTAAAGTCAGGTAATGTTGGATCAATCCCCCCCCATCGATCAACATTCCAACAGCTCGCATCCAGGGCAAAAATGAATGGGATAATCCGCTTATTATAAATGTATATAATCCAAAAAAATAATATGTTAATGGGGGATAATAAAACCATCCAAGTTGAGCGATTGATTGAAAATAGTTTGTTTTTAAATATGAGTAAATGTCCCAAACACCGGCAGTTTTCATTAATGATGGGAAATAATACAAGAAAGCCAGATCAGGATGCATGGTAAAAGGCATCATTAATAATCTGATAAAAAGCCCGATCAATATTATGCGATAGATTCGTTCCATTTAGCCAACCTTCCTGGTTATGTCAAATATTACAAAAGGGTCCTGTTTTTTATTTATCAGCTTATAATGCTTATACATATAATCGGCAAAATCTTGTCTGGTTGAAAACTCTGCCATATTTGCCGAAGCGAAATATTGCGCCCCCTCCCCCCTCAATTTCTCAAGCGCCTTGATCGGATCCAGGATCACATCCGGCGTCAAGATGGCATTCTGACTTTTATAGACATTGGCCAGGACCTCAAGATGGATAAGGAAATCCCAGCCTTTACGGTTGCAATAATAGAGAAAAACCGGGCCGGAACTGTAGGAAGCAATAACGAGGGAATCTTTCGGTGTTAACCGGTCGACTGCCCTGCCAGCTTCAACTATGAATTTAGATTCTTTGGGCACAGTATAAATATATCTATATGGCAAGGCGACCGATAATAGAAGCAGAAGCGCCAAAAGCGCAAGTCCATACTTGTTCTTTAAATAGGTAAAAGACAAAATATCACTTTTGGCAATCAGCATAACACCCTGGGCTATAAAATAAGCCAAGACCGGAACTAAAGGATATTGATAATAAGGATGGTTCATATTGGGCCCGCTAAAGCCGACGATATAAATGATCAATGCCAATAACCAATAATACACGACTTTTGATTCATCGATTTTACTTCTGGCTATTAATCCAAACAATAATAAGATCGCCCCTACAGGTGTAACTAAATTTATAATAATCGTCTGCGGAATATTCAGTATAAAAGTCTTTGTGAATAAATTGGCAAAAGAGACAAATTGTTGGTTGCCCGTATAAACATTGTAAATAACAGGATATATTTTCGTCATTTTATAAATATAAAAATACCAAGTTAACGGCATAAGAGATAAAAATCCAAACAAACATATCTTATAATCCTTAAATATTCTTAAACCATTACGCTCAAATGAAAGATAGATTATCGGCAACATAAGGTACAGTGTGTATAGCTTTGTTATAACGGCAAGCATATACAATAAAAGCGATAAAATATAAAAGACTGCTTTTTTTGTGTCGAGCCACTTGGAAAATGAGTAGATTGCCCCGATCGAAAAGAACAACATCGATGATTCAGGCTGGATCGAACGGCCTAGAGCTATGCTCATTGGCGATAAAGCGAACACCAAAGCCGATAATGTCGCTATTTGTTCCCCGAAATATCGAGAGAACAGGAGAAAAAGCAACAATAATGACCCTAAGGAAAACGCAACCGAGACCAGCCGAGCGGTCCATTCATGCACCCCTATCGCCTTGTAAGCTAAAGCGCAGATCGCCGGGTAAACCGGGGCTTCTACGGGATAAAGGTCAACACCTCTGCCATTATTATCAAGTCTCGGCCAAAGTAAATTAAAATCTTTTTGGGCAAAATTGCGGGCTACCATTGCAGTTAATGCCTGGCGCGTCGTGGCGTTCATCCCTTCCACTATCGGCATTTGAATATTTATTACTCTTAAAATAAAAGCAATAAACAAAATCAAAAATAAATATTTATGTTTCTTTAAATATTCCATATATTATCACTAAAAATAATTAGTAATTTGGCTCCTTAAAACATTCACCACTACGTTTGAAGGGCTAAAATCTTCCTCCAGATTATATTTAGCGCCCCATACCATATTAACGATCGTTTCAACAGAAGCCAGAATATTAGTTGGCGTTAAGCCTGCTATAATATGTGCCCCAGCTTCTACGGTTTCTGTCCTTTCGGTTGTCTTTCTTAAGCTGACGCAAGGGACCTTGTAAAACAAGCCTTCTTCCGGCGTTGTGCCGGAATCACCCATCAGACAAAAAGCGTTCATGCTTAAACAATTAAAGTCATAAAATCCCAATGGATCGATTATACGGATCCCTTTCGGGACGTTAAGACCTGCTAATTTGCTTTTTGTCCTTGGATGCATCGGATAAACGATTTCCTTGCTGAATTTCTGATACACTAATCCCAACCCCTCTAAAATAGATTGCAATGATTCGGGGTCATCAACATTTTCCTTTCTGTGAGCAGTGACAGAAATATATTCCTTAGGCCGAAGATTAAGTGTTTTCAATATCTTACTATTCATAATTTTATCTTGAAACGCCCTCATAACTTCAAAGGTCGGGTTGCCGGTCACAAATATCTTTGACGGATGAACATCTTCTCTTATCAGATTTTCTCTGTGGTATTGATTAAAAGGCAGCAATATATCAGAAATATGATCTATTAATCTTCGGTTCCTCTGCTCAGGCATTCTTTTGTCCCAGGCTCTCAAACCCGCTTCCATATGAAATATTTTAATCCCTTGGTGCGAAGCGGGAAGGACAGACAACCCGCTGTAAGTATCTCCCAAGACGATCAGGGCGTCCGGTTTTATTTTAGTAAATAGTTCATCGCTCTTCTTGATCACATCGGTCACTTCATTGCCATAAGAAGAAGTATCAATGTTGAAATAAAAGTCCGGTTCACGCAATTCTAGATCCCTAAAAAAGAAATCCTTAAGCTCCTTAGTAAAATTCTGGCCCGTGTGCACCATAATATGTTCAAAGTTTAATGAATCCAACTTTTTTAAAACAGACCACATCTTTATCATTTCTGGCCTGGTCCCTAGCATTGTCACAACTTTCGTTCTTTTCATATATCCCCCCCACCCTTTCTAATATTACTTACAAAAAAATCATTCATTTTAATGATCTCGTCTTTCAGGCCTGATGACGTTTTTGCCAAGCGGTTATTTAAAAATCGCGATTTTAAAATACGACATATTTTATGCGGCGCCTGAACAGGCGTTATTTCGACTTTCTTGTCAAATATTTCATTAAATAACTTCAATAAATTATATTTATTGATCGGCTCATTAGGAGCGAGATTGACCACGCCGGTATGAGAGATCAATTCCTCAAACAAGCCGGCCGTGATCAAATTAAAACAGAATTCCGCGAATTGACGGGTTGTAACGCCGTTCCAAATATGATTGACATAGCCGTCAATTTTTTCATTTTCACGCAGGGTTAAAAACCAATTCAAAAGACTACAGTTGGAGTGCATTTCCCTCCCAATAATTGAGCATCTAACATTTAATGTGCTTTTAGCATCTACTTCCCCAATGATCTTGGACACCGCATAATCGCCTTCGCCATCGACAGTGTCATCCTCATAATATGGTGCGTCCGTTCGTCCGCTAAAGACAGCGTCTGTCGACATATGAATCACTTTGACGGACGGATCGGAACATACTTCTTGCAATATCTGCGGCAAGATCGCGTTCAGATAATAATTACTTTTAAAAGACCTCATATTATTCCTGGAGAGACGAGTACAGCCGATGCAATTGATGACATAGTCACATCTCGATCTTGCCACCATTGCTTTTAAGGACGGAATGTCGTATCCCTTATCGATCTTAAAATATATTTCTTCCTTTTCATCATGTATTTGAGTCCCAACTACGTCGAGGCCTTTATCTTTCAAATAATGAAATACCATCGAACCCAACATGCCGTCCTTTCCCAAAACCAATATTTTCACTTCATTGTTCATTAAATTACTCCAACACCATTACGAATAAAGTTTTTCCTTAATCTCCCCGTTTTCATAAGAAATCACTTTTACAGCCGGCAAGGGGATTATCATTTTGCCTCTGCTCATTAAATACTTCATATTTTTATTTATTATCTCGTTGATAAAACTCCAAGCAAAAACTAAAATATAATCCGGTTTTTCTATTTCCAGGGCTTCCCTTGATTTGATCAAAAAATGAGACCCGGGGGTATAGAATCCTTGTTTGGCAGGAGCGTCGTCAATAATGTATTTTAAATGAGTACTGTTTATTTGACAGTACTGGATCAGCGTATTTGCCCTGCCGGAAGCCCCATAACCGACAACGCTCTTATTCTCCGCATCTCTAATGTGATCCAACAGTTTAATTAAAGCTATTTTAGTTTTTTCCACCCTATAGGCATAGTTTAAATATGCCGCCTCTTTGTCATAACCCGATGCAATTTCTTGTTTCTTTAGATTAATAACGTCATTTGATAGAGCAATCTGCTTAAGCTCGCCTTTTTTCCTCACATAGTATCTCATTGAGCCCGCGTGTATCGGGATCGGCTTAATATCGAAAACCTCCATATCAAAGCGCGAAAAATACTTCTCCAGCGCCAACAATGAATAATAATACAAGTGCTCGTGATATATCATGTCATACTGCAATTCATTGATAAGACTGCCGATATAATGCACCTCAAAGATAAAGACCCCGTCTTTTGCCAATAGTTTATTAATGCCCTTAGTCACATCATGGATATCATCGATATGAGCAAAAACGTTATTAGCAACGATCATGTTCATTGCGCCATATTTATTTTTTATTTCTTCCGCTGCTTTTTCCGTAAAGAAATCATTTATTGTGATTACATCGGGTTCTTTGATGGTGCTAATTACATTTGTTGACGGATCTATGCCAATAATAGTTTTTATTTTCAGCTTAGAAAAAGATCTCAACATTATCCCATCATTGCATCCGATTTCCAATATTGAGGCCTTTCCTGGAATTAAAAATCTCTTTGTCACTTCATTGGCAAAAACAGCAAAATGATCTCTTAGTGTTTTGATAGCGGATGAAAAATAAAAATAGTCCTTAAAAAGAACTTTGGGGTCGACTTTATTTATAATTTGCAACAAATAGCAATCTTTACAGAAATACAACTGCTGGCCATATTTTTTTTCATCACTAAATTGATGTTGCCCTATAAAGGCCCCGGCTAAAGCGACAAAGCCAAAATCAATAATAAGTTTTACATTTTTACTATTACAAAACCTGCATTTCAATTCATTTATTTTCATATCTTTCCTTTAATCCTTTCAATAAATCATTTTTTAAAAAGCCACTTTAGGTATTTCAAATACACCCGGGGCGAATAAGTGAATTTTGATTCAGAAAAAGCCCCATCTCTTACAGTTAATGTGTATGGAACTTCGGCATATGTTTTAGCGAGTTTTGATACTTTATATACTTCCTCAATTAAATAAGCAAAGCCTCGTTCCTCTGCTTTAATCTGTGCCAATATACTGCACTTTACCGCTCTAAACCCATTAGTATAATCGCTGATCGGCAATCTAAGGAATAATTTTGCCATTATATTGCCAATTTTTGATATTATCCATCTCTTAAAACTAACACCTACAACATTTCCACCCTTTGAATACCTTGTTGCTTTAATATAATCAACATCTTTTTCCATAAATTCAATAAATGAAAAAATATAATTTGGGTTTTGTGTCAAATCTGCATCCATAAATAATGCATACTTATAATTCTCTTTCATTGCTCGTTTTGCACCGGTAACATTGGCTGCGCCATACCCCTGATTTATTTTATGTTCTTCAAGAAATACATTTTTATAGCTCCCGATAATTTCTTTGAGAATAGCATTAGTTTTGTCTATGCTCCCATCATCAACGACAATTAAGCCCGTATTACCATCAATTTTTGACAGAAAGCCACTAATCGCTTGAATGCATTTGTTCGCATTCCCTTCTTCATTAAACATAGGGATAACCACACAAAAACTATTAGAACTCATCCTTTCCTGCACTCCTTTTCCCCATTCATCAATTGCGAGAAGCAATAACTATAAATTCGCCAATATAAAAAGGCAATTTCATTTTTTTAATAATACTAGGGACAATTTTATAAAAACCATTAAATAACTGATAATATTCAGGACCAAAGTTTTTAAGATTTTGAAAGACATATTCAACAGGCAAATACTTAATATGGGGAAAAAATTCGATCTTCTTAAAACCATTTTGTTGCAAAACATTTTTTATACTCTTTTTTGAAAATAAATGGATATGTTCTATCGGCGCATAAGGAGGCCAATGTTTTCCTAAAACATTAGC
>Ga0315291_10012388_pt1 | contig 10349 bp, 19 predicted proteins | sample YL17G12_20_MG_FD_203070 | JGI IMG/M metagenome (GOLD analysis project Ga0315291, IMG submission 203070) | Sediment microbial communities from Yellowstone Lake, YNP, Wyoming, USA - YL17G12_20 | ecosystem: Environmental > Aquatic > Freshwater > Lake > Sediment | place: USA: Wyoming | collected... | reverse complement strand
TTGGTGGGAATTCTAATGTTTGTTCTTTGGCTACTTTTGATCTATAAAGCTTGGATGGGGGAATCATGGGAAGTACCGGTATTTGGAAAATTAGCCAAGAAACTATTAAAGAAGGCCTAAATTGTATAATAGGGTGTGTTTGAAAATCGGCAGGAAGCCGGAGAGTTTCTTTCTCAAAAACTTCTTAAGTTTAAAGGCATAAAGAATGCTCTTATTTTGGCAATTCCTCGAGGGGGAGTAGTAATTGGAAAGGTTGTTGCTGATACACTTGGGATTCCTCTGGGGATGGTCTATGCCAAAAAAATTCCAACCCCTGGCCAACCTGAATTGGCCGCAGGGGCTTATATCGCCAGGGGTAAAAAATTCGGAAAGACGCCGAATGTTAACGGTAAAACTGTTATTCTAACAGATGACGGAATTGCTACTGGGGCTACAATTGAAATAGCAATTAAGTATTTGAAGAAAAGGAGAGTAAGGAAAATTACTTTAGCTGTTCCGGTTGCGCCCAAAGAGACTGTCAAAAAACTCAAGTGCATGGTGGATAGGTTGATTATTTTGGAAACCCCAACTTTTTTTGGTGCCGTTGGTGAATTCTACCGCGATTTTCCTCAAGTTACGGATGAGGAGGTGATACAATTACTCCAGAAATGAAACTCATAGTTGGACTCGGTAATCCGGAGGAGAAGTATCAGAATAATCGCCACAACACCAGTTTTTTAGTTGTACTTTGCTTTTTCGGCTTTGGCTGCTTCTTTAAGTAAATTTTTAGTTTCAGATAGCCCACCGTCAGTTATATTTTTGGCAAAGGAGTTTTCAACACCAGATCCATATTTTTCTACCAAATCCTTCACCTCGTTTTCTAAATAGACAAGAGTTTGAAGCATCTCAGAGACAGAGAGGCCCTTTCTTTCTTTAGGATCAGAAGGACAGTATTTAACCCTTAGATCCATTATTTTCTGAGTCCTTTCTTTGAAATCCTCGGTTTCGTATTGAAAACCCAGCCCACCACATCCGCCACAAATGGGGATGCCGTAAGAAAGATCTGAATCGAAGTCTCGGAAGATGCCTGGTCCGACATTGAGATGGTAAGAGTCATTCTTACCGCTGCACCACCAGCAGGTTATTGAATGTAATCCCTCTTTTTCTTCAGCAGACATAGAGCGAATCATATCATGCCTCATAGTATTTTTTCAACAAAATTAAAGTGATACAATAAAAAAATGAAACTAATTGTAGGTTTGGGGAACCCAGGGGAGAAGTATAAAAATAATCGGCATAACGTCGGCTTCATGATTTTAGATAAGTTGAATAAAAAGAGTTGGCAGAAAAGTAAAAGTGGCTTTCTTTTATATTCTTGGTTTCGATTTAACATTGAACTAATAAAACCGCAAACTTTTATGAATGATTCAGGGGTAGCAGTAGAGTATGCAGTTAATAAACATAAGGTAAAAACTGTCGACCTGTATATTGTTCATGACGACCTTGATTTACCCCTTGGAACCTGGAAAATACAGTTTGCAAAAGGCCCCAAAGATAACGGAGGAATTAATGATATTGAACAAAAATTAGGTACAGAAGATTTTTGGAGAGTAAGGGTGGGGGTGGACAATAGGAATCCCGAAACAAGGACGTCGGGAGAGGAGTATGTTTTGGAAGATTTTACAAAAGATGAATTAAAGAAACTGGAAATTGTGGTCGAAGAAATAATCAAAAATTTGACACAGAGGCTCGCAGTGTGATAGTATTCCGTGCATATGACACTTGAGCTCGGAGAATTTGCGAAAAGATTAGAAAGGGCCGGTTATAAAACCGGTGCCAATTTACTTCGTGCTTCAGCAAAATCGTGGGAAAAGGAAGGACTGGTTCCTAAGAAACTTCCTCTTGAAAAAGATGAAGAAAAGGCCGATCGCGACTTAAGTATTGAATGGGAAAGACAGGTAAAAGGGTATTTTAAGCTTGGATTCCACAAAGAACTTAATCTCTCGGAAGAAGAATATCGAGACTCTCTTCCTAAATTTACTCCTCAACCCGAAGCCTATAAAGGCAGATTTGATATTCCTGTCCTTGTTGAAACAAGAATCCCTGTTAAAAAACAGGCAGAACTTGCCGGTCTCCGTTATTATTCGGCCGAAGCGGTTCGGGATTGGGAAGATGATCCGAAAGGCTACCAAACTCCAGAAACTCCCTATATAACTTGGATGCAGGACGGGAGGAATTATCGTAAATGGACTGTTGATAATTTCCGACGAGCTATGGCCGAAGACGAAAGAGGCGCAACCGAATTTGACGGAGTAGCCTTGTTTATAAAAAACCCCAAGATTTTGCAACATCATTCTATAGATTTACCAGGAACATCGGTTGGGACTGTCGAGGCTGCCTATCTGGACTTGTGGGATGGTGAGCCGAGGCTCAGTGCGTATCATGTTGGCCATGCGAGTCCGTTCTTTGGTTCTGCTTCCTGCGGGAGGTAAGTTGGAATTTTCACTTTTGTTCTTTGGTTTTTTGTCCCCTTGCAATTTGGACTTTCTTTTTCTAAAATTTTCCTGAAAGTAGGCTAATGATCCCGAGGATACTTTCTTCGGGACGCCGAAATCTCCTTACGGAAATAAATACACCAGAGTTTCTGCAAAGAAGTTTTGCAGAAAGAGAGTGTTTTTCTAGGGAAACTCCGTACCTTTTCCTTTTGTTCCGACTTAATCGGGGCGGATAAAATTCAATGGTGAGAGTAATCGAACCGTGGTGATCAATGTTTGCGGGAAGGGGTACACCAAAGTTGAGACTGTCAAGGCTGCCTATCTGAACTTGTGGAATGATGAGCCGAGGCTCAATGCGAATCATGTTGACAATGCGAATCCGAACTTTGGTTCTGCTTCCTGCGGTAGTTTTTCTAGAAGCCTTTTAAGTAGCGTATCCAGCCTCCAGTCATTTTTCCTGCTTCATGGAGGCTGGACGAAAGGCACAAATACTTTTTTTCGGGAAGGGCCCTTGTGTCCTTTGCAAGGCGGAGAAGAACTTTTAGAAGGTCGAGTTCAATATTTATCTTTTTCAGGGCGGAAATCCTATCATTGCTTTGGGGGATAGAGGAGAGAAGTTTTATTATTTCTAGAGTTGTGTCGTCGAGTCTTTGACCCAAAGTATATTTTTTATGTTTGGGGAAAAAAGTTATTGTTTCGCTTAACTCTTTGTAGAAGTCGTAAATTTTCGCGAAGATGGGGATGTCAAGACCAAACTCAGGCTGAATATATTTTTTAGTTGGCTTATTCATATGCAATGCGAAGAGATTATCTCAATAGAAAACTTATTTCAAGCATGGAATGAGTTTAAGAAAGGAAAAAGAAAGAAAAAAGACGTTCAGGTTTTTGAAAGAAGGCTTGAAGATAACTTATTCGAGCTATATTTCAAATTAAAAAACAAAACATACAGACACGGCGCTTATTTCTCCTTTTATGTCAACGATCCCAAAAGAAGGCATATTCATAAAGCCTCTGTTTCCGATCGGATAGCCCATCATTTACTTTATAGATATCTATATAACCTTTTTGATAAAACTTTTATTTACGATTCCTATTCATGTAGGTTGAACAAAGGAACACACAGGGGTGTTAGGCGGTTGTTTAAATTCGCTAGAAAGGAGAGCAGAAACTATACTGGTATCTGCTGGGCCCTTAAATGTGATGTAAAAAAGTTTTTTGCGGCCGTTGACCATAAAATTCTTTTCAGTCTTCTTTCTAAGGAAATTTCCGATAAGAATATCTTGCAGTTGTTACAAAGAGTTATAGACAGTTTTCATTCGGAAATGGGTAACGGGAAGGGAATTCCTCTTGGAAACCTAACCAGCCAAGTTTTTGCCAATATCTACTTAAATGAGCTTGATCAGTTTGTTAAACACAAGCTGGGAATTAGATACTACTTGAGATACGCCGACGACTTTGTAATTTTAAGCAATAAACGAAAGTTTCTCGAGGCTTTAGTCCCCAAAATAAGAGAATTTTTAAAAACCGAACTTAGACTATCTTTGCATCCTGACAAAATAATTTTTAGGAAATACACTTGGGGGATTGACTTCTTGGGCTATAAAGTTTTGCCTCACTATATTTTACCCCGGACAAAAACAAAAAGAAGAATGTTTAGGAAACTGAAAGAGAAAGTCGGTTTTCCTGGTTTTGACGAATCTCTCCAGTCATATTTGGGCTATTTAGGCCACGCAAATTCCTATAGACTGGTGCAGAGAGTGAAAATGTTAGAATAGTCTAAATATGCAAAAAGTTGGCGACATTTTAGGAAAATTTGATTCGGATAAAGACAAATACGTTTCCTATGAGTTTCAGAAATACGGCTATGACTTGGCGGAAGAGTTGGGAGATTTAAAAAATCGATCCCTTTATATCAAGCTGGCCAAAACCTACCCCAGGGCACTTTTGGAAATTGCCAAAAATTTTGTCAAAGATGCGTATCAGGTTCAATCAAGACCAAAGCTCTTTATGTGGAAACTCGCCGAGCTTAAAAAAGCAAAGGGAATTGGTAAAGATGCTACAATTAATAGATGAAACGGGAACTTTTTATTCATACTTCGTTTTTAATTTCTTTCTTTATTTTGTTTTCCTTACTTAAAGGCTGGTTGAAGTTTAGCTATTGGCCGTTTTGGCTGGGGGGATTAATCGGCAGTCTTTTACCCCTCCTTGATCACCTTGTTTACGTTTTCTTTCTTGCCCCCCAGGAACTTTCCTCCCAACGGGCGATTTATCTTATTAGAAACAAAAATTTTACGGGAGCCCTGAGGCTTTTGATTGAGACCCGTCAGGAAAGAACGAATCTGATTTTTCATTCGAATACTTTCTTGGCGGTGATTTCAATTTTGACCTTTTGGATTTTAAGCTCATCGGGAAGTTTAATCGGCACCGGTTTAGTCTTGGGGGCGGTGATCTATCTTCTTGTTGACCGCGCTCTTTCGGCCCTATATCATAGGTCGTTATGATTATATCAAGAGTGATGACGACGGCTTTTGGGAACGCCAAGAAACAACTGGACCGGGTAGTGCCTTTATTAAAGAAAGAATACTCCGATGTCAAAAGATTTGAAAAGGCGGTTGAACTTCTGAAAACCCCCCAAAGATTACTCAAGAAAAAAATAACCATCAAACTTGATAACGGCAAAAAGAGAAGTTTTCCGGCCGTAAGAAGTCAGTTTAATGATGCCAGGGGGCCATTTAAAGGGGGAGTCAGGTTTCATCCCAACGTCTCTCTCGATGAAGTTAAAGCTCTTTCTTTCTGGATGACGGTCAAATGTGCCGTAGTTGGCATTCCCTACGGCGGGAGTAAGGGAGGAATTCCCGTTGATCCTTCAACCCTATCTCAAGACGAACTGAAGAGGCTTTCTTTTGCCTATGCTGATTTTGTCGCTCCCGACATCGGTCCTTGGCAGGATGTCCCTGCTCCCGATGTCAACACCGACAGTCAGATTATGGCCTGGATGCTTGAGGCGTATGAGAAAAAGGTAGGGCATCAGGCCCCAGCGACTTTTACCGGAAAACCGATTGAACTGGGAGGGTCTCAAGGGAGAACCGAGGCAACGGGATTGGGAGGAGTGACGGTACTTAAAGAATACATTAAGAATAACCCCACCTTACTAAAGCTTCGCGGCGCAAAGATGGCGGTGCAGGGGATTGGCAATGTTGGCTATTGGTTTGCGCATTTTGCCCAAAAAGAAGGGTTTAAGGTCGTGGCCATATCGGATTCCCGGGGAGGGATTTATGAGCCTAAGGGCTTAGATGTTGATAAAGTCTTACGGGAAAAAGAAAAGACAGGACAAATAAAGGCGAATATTACCAACGAGAAATTGCTGGAACTTGCCGTTGATGTTTTGGTTCCGGCCGCTTTGGAAAATGCCATTACCAAGGAAAATGCTAACAAGATAAAAGCCAAATGCGTATTTGAAATGGCCAATGGACCGACGACGCCCGAAGCAGATGAAATACTGGCCAAAAGAAAAATTGATGTTATTCCGGACGTCTTGGCCAACGCTGGAGGGGTCACCGTTTCTTACTTTGAATGGGTCCAGAATTTAAGCGGTTATTATTGGGAAAAAGAAAAAGTTTTGGCCGAAGAAAGAAAAATTATGATCAAAGCCTTTAAGGATATCCAGGAAACGGTTAAAGAAAAAAAAGTGACATATCGTCAAGCCGCCTTTATCCTGGCAGTCAAAAGAATCATCGACGCCATGATGCTCCGGGGAAGAGTTTAGAATCTATTAAGATTAGCTAGACTTTTTTTTGAACTCATTACAAAGATCACTTTGTTCGGTGCATTTATAGCATAAATGCAGATTTCTAGACACCAAATCAGCATTACTTGGCATTTTATAGTCAGGGGATAATTGTCCGGTCTTTTTTCGGAAACTTATATTTTCAGCCAAGTCACAGACAACCTTGTCGCTATTGAGACGAGCATTTGCACAAATAATTTCCATGCGTGTGAATAATACCTCCGAACACTATTGTTTGTCAAATTTTGTCGATAGATTTTCGGTAGATTTATTCTCTGCAGCAGTCGGGGGCTTTTTGCTACAATTAATTGATGTATAAAGTTACTTTTTATACGTTATTTAGTGGTAAATCTCCGATCAAAGAATTTATTATTTCTTCTCATAAATCTTTACGCAGTAAAATTGCACGCCAGATTACGTACCTGAAAGAATTTGGTCTTACTTTAACAAATCCTGGTTTAAAAAAATTGACAGGGACACCTCTTTGGGAAGTGAGAATTTTGGGTAGGGATAGTACTAGAATAATCTGTGTAGCATTAGTAAATAAAGAAATTGTTATTGTGCATATTTTTAAGAAAAAGGGGAATAAAATGCCAGAAAGGGATTTAAACATTGCTTTAAATAGGTATAAGAACTTGACATCTGATATCTAATAAGATATCATCATTTTATGATAAAAAGAATCAATTTTGACGATTTTTTGAAAGAGCAGCTCAAAGACCCTGAATTTAAGAAAGAATGGGAGAGGGGGGAACCTGCCTACCAAGTGGGTAGGGAGCTTATTAGATCCCGAATTGAGGCAAAAATTTCTCAAAGACAGCTTGCCAAAAGAGCTAATACTACCCAAGCGGTTGTGTCCAGAGTTGAAAACATGTCAGTAAGTCCGACAATTGGCCTTGTTCAAAAACTTGCGGAAGCTTTGGGCAAAAAAGTTGAGATTAAATTTGCCTAAAGAGGCTTGGTCATGATAACAAAGTCGTTTTTTGAATAATAATTGGGAAGTTCGGCGGTTATTTTAAACCCTAGTGATTTGTAAAAGCCGATAGCTTTCCAGTCTTTCCCCGTAATAAGATATGTCCGATGAGCCTTTTTACCCTTTGCCCAAGAGAGAGCTTCCTGCATCAGTTTTTTGCCGACACCGTTTTCTCTTTTGGTGTGGTCGATAATCAGTTCGCCGACATCTAAGATTCCGGCCAAGGTATCTCCGACCAAAACCCCAATTATTTTACCTTTCTCAACAGCCTTTAGGATCAATTCCTCTCTGTCCCAGTAGTTCCAATCCATTTTCACTCCGTAATGTTCGGGGTGGATAAATTCCCACTCTTTTCTTTTAAATTTGATGGAAGATTTTGTCTCCCTTGCCAGTCTAATAATCTTCATGGGTGTAGTTTACTCCCGGCAGCAGTCGAGGGCTTTTTGGATAAAATCGTTTAATTTACTGAAGATCGAGACTTTCTCGAATTTCTTTCCTTCGCTTTGCTCGGGACTAGTGCCTTTATCGTCTACAAAGTAAACATCTTTTACGTTCCTTTTCACTTCTCCCAAATTGACCATTTTGGTATTTAGTCCCCAGAAGAGGGAATAAAGTTTATACGAATTTTCAAACATTTTGGTAGCTTTTACCCCATCTCCCTTCTTTAATTCTTTAGTCCCTACTTCCATCAGTCTCATTGATGCTGCCAATAGGTGTTTACTGATACACCAAACTTCGCCCTCGTAATCTTTGATAATTTCTTTAAGAAGATCCACCCGCATTTTTCTTACCTCATCCAAAAGATTCAAGTATTCTTTTTTTCCCGTCTTTTGGGCAGAGAAGAAAAGATGTTCCTCTATTGCGATTAGGTTCATTATTCCGATTGATAAATCCTCACCTGAAGAAAGATCAAGTTTTTTCTCTTTTGTCACTTTTTCGACTTTTTTGATTAAGGCTTGGTAATTATCCATGAAAGAACACTCAATAATAACAGCAAGACGACAGGAAAGACAACTTTTTGATATTTAAGCAGTTGTTTCCCCCGAATCTTTCTGATTTTTTTATCTAGCCAGGTGCCTGCCCAGAAAGCAGCTGATCCGAAAATGGTGCCAAGAACCAATTTATCAACTCCCCAAAGTCGGTTAAATGGGTGGCCGATGATATCAGTCCAAGCTAGAGGGATAAAAACCAGAAGATAGATAAAACTTGATACGAGGATACTAAGATACTTGATGCTATGTGCCCGGCGATACTTTTTTTGAAGCCAGCTTGCCAGCCATAACGAAGAAGACAAAAGGACTCCTCCAATCCAGATTCCAGAAATGACATCGTCAAACCCCAGCCACCTTGAAAGGCCTAAGCCTGCCACAACGGCTACCGTACAGACGGGACAAACGGCGAAAGCAGTCTGGGGCGTAAGTAGAGAGACTGTGGGTACCAGCAAAAACACAAAGAATTTAACTACTTTTTTCATAGTGTCTTTAAGTACTCGATTATCGGGGTATCTCCCGAGAAACATTTTCCGTCAGGCGTAAAAAGAAGCGGGACACCCATCTCTTGGGGGTTTGTGATCTTGCAGAAGACATATCTTGCCTGAAGTTCCGAAGCATTCGCGGCATTTCCCCAAACCTCCTTTTTGTCGATTTTTACTTTATCCTTTTTGTCCCAAGTCGAAAGAAAATCCTCAACGTTTTTACAATGCGGACAACCATTGCCCCAATAGTAGGTAAGGTTGGAGGGGAGTGGATAGCTGGCTGATGAATCAGATTTTTGACCTCTGGAAGTTAAAAACACTCCTCCAATAATAATTATTAATGTCACAATAACTGCGATAACAGCGAACTTTTTCATATATTTATTCTACCTGTAAATTGGCCTTTTTGACAGTTTCAAAAACCAATTTTTCTTGATCAGGTTTTTCCAAGATTACCTCTAAAGAGCCTTTAACATAACTGCATTTGGCGTACTTGCAAAAACATTCAAGATCGCACTCTAAGGATGTGGCGCAAGCCGGACAATCCAGACCCTTAATTATATAAGTTTTTTTAATCATGGAATAACATTAAATGATCCTGTGTACATCCCCATACTGCAGGTATAGGTAAGAACACCCAAATTGTTTGGTGTAAATTCAATTACTTCCTTTCCGGTTACAGGCAGCATTTTATAATAATTTAGGCTTGGAATCGAAAAGGATCTGGTACAATTTCTGGTATTATCCGATATTAACGTAAGTCTTACAGGAATACCCAGCTTAAGCGTGTTTGTGTCTGATTTATAGCCCAAGTTTGTCGCATAAATAGTTGCCTCCTGAAAACCTGATTTAAAAACGGCGTTTTTTACATTTTTAAAGGTTCTAAACGAGATACCTTCCAATGCCAAACCACTATTAATTGAGATAATTCCCATAACTGCAATAAATACGGCGGCAATGATGGAAAACAATTTCTTTTTAAGAAGCTCGACTGCAGTTAAACCAATCAGGAAAAAGACAGGTAGCGTTCCCAAGGTAAAGAAAAACATTGTTAATGCACCCCAAGCTGGATTTTTACTGGCAATGGCAAGAAGCATCATCCCTTGGGTTACCCCGCAGGGGATAAGTATGGTTAATGCCCCTAAAACTGCAGGAAGAGATTGCTTTTTAAGTATACGGAAAATACCCCTTGAAGGTTGAATTGTAAAGTATCTAAAAAAAGGATGAATATTTAGTAACCTTAGGGAGGTTAAAAGCAGATATATTCCTACAAGTATTTGTAAGATTCCCTGAATTTGGGGAGAAATTTTCAAAGCGGAGCCTATTAGTCCGAGGAAAAAACCTAGTGTGGTATAACTGGCAAGTTTTGCAACCAAAAAGATTAAAACACCCTTCTTCTTGGTAGAAATTGAAGTTAGTAAACTCCCCTGACCTGCAAGGCAGGAAACCCCGCCTGAGGTGAGCCCGGTAAAAAATGCTATTGACAAATTCATATAATGAATATATATTCATAATTAGGAAAAGTAAAGAGTTATTTTAAAGGGAAGGTGGTGATAATGAATGGCAGATAACAAAGAAGAAAAGAAAAAGTGCGAATGCGGAAAAGATTGTACATGCAAAGACTGTGGTTGTTGTGATGAA
>Ga0315291_10012384_pt1 | contig 10353 bp, 8 predicted proteins | sample YL17G12_20_MG_FD_203070 | JGI IMG/M metagenome (GOLD analysis project Ga0315291, IMG submission 203070) | Sediment microbial communities from Yellowstone Lake, YNP, Wyoming, USA - YL17G12_20 | ecosystem: Environmental > Aquatic > Freshwater > Lake > Sediment | place: USA: Wyoming | collected... | reverse complement strand
TACTGGCCGGGGATACGATCCGTTCGGCGGCGGATCTAAAAATCCCCATAGTTGCTGTGACACTTCTTCACCGAAAAGGATATTTTGGCCAGAGACTCGGTTCGGACGGAGAGCAAAGGGAGGAACCGGTCGAATGGGTCATCGAGGATTTCCTCAAAGAGATGTTGCCGAAGGCCTCCGTGACGATCGAAGGAAGAACCGTTCATCTCCGGGCCTGGAGGCACGAGGTGAAGGGTGCTGGGGGTTTCAAAGTGCCCGTCTATTTTCTGGATGCCGACCTTCAGGAAAATGCTGAATGGGACCGGACACTAACACATTATCTTTACGGAGGAGATCAGCATTACCGGCTCTGTCAGGAAGTGATCCTCGGGATCGGTGGCGTGAGGATGCTCAGGGCCCTCGGGTATGACCGGATCGAACGGTTCCATATGAACGAGGGACACTCCAGTCTCCTCACCGTTGAGCTTCTGGATGAAGAGGCAAAGTTAGCGGGTAGGGAATCGATCACCCATAAGGATATTGAAAGCGTAAGAGAAAAATGCGTCTTTACAACCCATACCCCTGTTCCTGCCGGTCATGATCAATTTCCTTTGGACCTCGTCAGTCGTGTTTTGGGGCACCGGGAAGTTTTTGAAACCATGAAAGACATTTTCTGTTGCGAAGGTCTCCTCAACCTGACTTACCTGGCACTCAATCTTAGCCGTTATATCAATGGGGTTGCAAAAAAACATGGAGAAGTTTCAAGACTGATGTTTGCAGGTTACACCATTGATGCGATCACCAATGGAGTCCATGCAGCCACCTGGGTCTCCGGGCCCTTTGAAAAACTTTATGATCGCTATATTCCCGAATGGAGGCAGGACAATTTCAGCTTCCGGTATGCCCTGAGCATCCCGAAGGAAGAGATCTGGAGGGCCCATCAGGAGGTGAAGAAGCGCTTGATCAACCAGGTGAACCGAGAGACTGGCGACGTAATGGATGTCGGGGTCCTAACAATAGGATTTGCGAGACGTGCCACAACCTACAAAAGAGGCGACCTGCTCTTTACGGACATTGATCGTCTTAAGAGTATTTCTTCAAAGGCGGGTTCTTTCCAGATTGTCTATGCCGGCAAAGCCCATCCTCAGGATCAGGGCGGTAAGGAATTGATTAGACGGATTATTCAGGCCAAAGGCCAACTGAAACCCGATGTCAAGATAGCCTATCTCGAAAACTATGACATGGAACTTGGGAAGATGATCACCTCAGGGGTTGATCTATGGCTGAATACACCTCAACCTCCCATGGAGGCCTCCGGAACAAGCGGAATGAAGGCCGCGCTCAACGGCGTCCCGAGTCTTAGTGTTCTTGACGGGTGGTGGATGGAAGGTCATCTTGAAGGAGTGACCGGATGGGCCATCGGTGAGCAAAGGCGAGATACCGCTGAGAGCAGCAATTGGTCAAAAGATGCTCAATCCCTTTACAACAAATTGGAGCACATGGTTCTTCCTCTTTTCTATCAGGATCGGGATCGTTTTATCGATGTGATGCGTAACGCCATTGCCATTAATGGTTCGTTTTTCAATACCCACCGAATGATGCAGGAATACGTGCTGAAGGCTTATTTTCGCTGATCCGAAGTGCATTAAGTGGAAAAGCGGTTGGTTTGGTACGTAGGTTTCTCAATTTCCCTTTGCTCGTTGTTTGGAAAAAATGTTTAACAAAAAGATATTTTACACTATCGTTATCCTAACCTCGACATTGATGATCACCTACCTTCACATGTCGATTTTTCAAGAACAATCTCCCTATATTGTTCTCGAGGAACTTTACTATATCCCCCTTCTCTTGGGAGCTTTGTTTTTCGGGCTGAAAGGGGCCTTCTTGACCTACCTCTTCGTTTCTGCATTCTATTTGCCCTACTTTTTTGGGAGCTGGGCTACCACATTTCTGAGTTTATTCGACCGACTGCTGCATCTTTTGTTCTCAGGGATATTCGCATCCCTCGCCGGTTTCTTGGTGGATCGGCACAGGAGACACCAGAAACAGTCTGAAATTGACCGATACCTCGCTGGACTTGGACAGGCTGCCGCAACCATTGTGCATGATCTGAAAAATCCGCTTATTTCAATATTGGGCTTCGCAAAAAGAATTCGGGAGGGGAAAGGAGACATTAGCGCTGCGACAGAGGTGATAGAAGAGTCCGCCCAGAACATGCAAAGAATTGTTGATGGTGTCTTGGATTTTGCCAAGCCGATTCGATTAGAATTGAAAAAAGAGGATATCCATAGAGTTATTCAACGGGCCTGTGACTCATGCAAAATTAAAGCTGAAGAAAGAGATGTGATTCTGTCTGCGGATGTTCCCACGGATCCGGTGAACATAGAAATAGACAGCTTCAATCTCCAAAGAGCCATCATAAACCTCATCAACAATGCCATTGAGGCCTCACCTAAAGGGCAGCATGTCATCATCCGTACAGAAACGGAGAAGAATCATGTAGCGGTCAAGGTTAAGGATTTTGGTTCAGGCATGGATAGGGAAACCCTCGAAAATATCTTTGTCCCCTTCTATTCAAAGAAAAATAGGGGAACCGGTCTTGGAATGGCGATCGTCAAAAAAATTGTTGACGGACACCATGGGAAGATTCAGGTAAAGAGCCGACCAGGTCTTGGGACGGAGGTCATGATCGAATTGCCCTATCGACCATGAATATAACCAGAGGAAAGGCCGACACGGTAAAGAGGGTCAAAATGATGAGCGCCGTGACGATAGTTCAAGGATTCAAAAGTCAGAAAAAGGAGGACGAGATATGAACAGTTCATCATTAAAAGGAGCATGGAAAATTGGAAGCATTATGGGGATACCCATACGAATCCATTTTTCGTGGTTGATCGTTTTTGGTCTGCTCACCTGGCTGTTGTCTTCCCGTTATTTTCCACAGGTGACCCCTGACCTTCCCTTCGTTTCTTACTGGATCAACGGTGTTCTGGCGGCATTGCTCCTCTTTGCCTCCGTGGCATTTCATGAACTTGCCCATTCCTATGTGGCCCAGAAATATAAGCTGACCATCGAGAGCATCACGCTCTTCATCTTTGGAGGCGTTGCCCAGATGAAAGGAGAACCCCCGCATCCCAGGGCAGAATTCTGGATTGCGATTGCCGGACCCCTCTCCAGCTTTTTCCTGTCCGGCCTTTTCTTCCTCCTGTCGATGAATATGGCGGGAGGAATCCGAGCCCTTTTCGCCTATCTTGCACAAATCAATTTTATTATTGGCGTCTTCAATCTCATCCCTGGTTTTCCGATGGATGGAGGCAGGGTATTGCGATCAGCCATATGGGGGAAGAAGAAGGATTATTTTTATGCCACCCAGAAGGCTTCCAGCATCGGGCGAGGAATCGCCCTCTTCTTCATCTTCTTCGGACTGTTCTCGATTTTCACAGGCGGTCCGGGAGGATTGTGGCTGATGTTTATCGGGTGGTTTCTTTATAGTGCGGCACAGGCAAGTTATCAACAGGCTACCCTTCAAGAGACTCTCTCGGGGATTAAGGTCAAAGACATGATGGTAAGGGAGATGCAAACAATGGATCCATCGGTTTCTCTCGATAAGGCGGTGGATGAGTATTTTCTCAGATATGGGTATGGGGGCTTCCCTGTCATCGGTGACGGGAAATTTCTCGGCATCCTCACCCTGAAGGAAGTCAAGAATGTTCCGAGAGACGATTGGCGGAACGTGAAGGTCTCAGAGGTCTTCGTGCCCCATGACAAAAAGTGGGAGGTCCCTCCCGATGCCGATGTCATGAGGGCGCTTGAATTAATGATCAAAGAGGATAAAGGGCGGATTGTGGTAACCGAGAAAGATAAGATCATAGGACTCATTACGAGAAATGGAATTGCAAGATATGTACAGATCAAAGGGAAATAGTTCCATTCATAACCCGTTCGCAGAAAGAGAATGATCAGGAGAAGGAGATCATGAAATTACTTGGAAAGATCTTAGTGGCAATGGATTTTAAACACGCTTCCGAAGAGGCACTCGGGATGTCGCTTTTTTTGGCAAAAGAATTCGACTCGGAGATCATCCTTATCCACGTGATCCCTGAAATCAAAGATTTTCAGATGGCCAGAGGCAAAATAAGAAAAAAAGTGACAGACAAGTTGAAGCACATGGAAATGGATCTGAAAAGGAAGGGAATTGCTTCTGTTGAAACGATCACACGCTTCGGGATTCCCTTTGAACGGATCATGGAACACGCAGAGGAATTGGATGTAAACCTTATCGTTGTAGGGTCTGGTAAAGGGGACAAGAAGTTTCCACTGGGAATCACTGCTGAAAGAGTGATGATCTATGCTGACAAACCGGTCTTGGTGGTGAAGCAAGGGTCTCGCCCTTTCATCAGAAGGATACTTTGTCCTGTAGATTTTTCAGAAACTTCCCGGCGAGCTCTGAAAAATGCGATCCATCTCTCAAAGACTTTTCAGGCCCATCTTACCGTCCTTACGGTCTTTGAACCGCTCCTGAGCAACTATTTCGGGGTGGGTCAGACACCGGGTGAGCGAAAAGAAAAAATCTTGGTGAAGCGTCAGCAACAACAGTTTGACAGATTTCTACAGGGATTTAATCTCGAAAATCTTGATTGGAAGAAAACCATCCGGCGGGGGAAGCCCCATCAGGAAATTCTTCGTGCCGTTGACGAAACGAAATCCGATCTACTCGTTATGGGGTCTCTGGGGAAAACGGGACTTTCGAGAATGCTTATGGGGAGTACCACAGAGAGGGTGGTTCGAGAAATGCCTGGTTCTATGATTACCCTAAAACAGGAACACGTCTTTCGATTTTCTCTGGAGAAGGAGGTCGTCGAAATCGAGACGCATTTCAAGAGGGGGAAACAACTTCTTAAGGAACAATTGACGGAAACGGCTGTCGCTCAGTTTGAATATTGCATCAGGAAGGATCCCTTTTTCATCCCTGCATGGGAGGCAATGGCCCTTGCCTACCAGCAGATGGGCCAGAAAAAGAAGGCAAAAAGATGTAAGGAGATGGCTGAATATATTCGTCAACATCTCTGGGAAAAATGAGGATGCAGAAAAAACGAGTTGAGCCCGACGGAGAAGACGCGGTTCTTTGGAAAATGCCGATATTCAGTTTTATCCAGCACTTCAAAGGCAAGAAAAAAGCTGACTCGGCTGTGTTTTCAGGCAGTAAGTGTTCCAGTTTACACTAAAAAGTGAGGTCCTTAGGGCGTCACATTTTCCTGGAGCAGTTCAAATGGCTTGGCCACCGATATGATGGGCGAAACTATGATTAGTGTAGAATACATTTTCGTTGGAGCTGCTGTCCTTTTGCTCCTGAGCATCATCGCCAGCAAGACATCCGGCAAGGTTGGAGTTCCTGCTCTTCTTTTCTTTCTAATCATCGGAATGCTTGCTGGATCAGAGGGTCTTGGGAAAATCCATTTCGACGATCCATGGCTGGCTCAATCTCTCGGTGTATTGGCGTTGGCTTTTATCCTCTTCTCAGGCGGGCTGGACACGGATTGGAGGATTGTGAGGCCAGTCCTTTGGAAAGGGATTGCCCTATCCACCCTGGGGGTGCTGGGAACTGCGTGTCTGGTGGGATGGTTTTCGGCCACGATTCTCAACCTTTCTCTCTTCGAGGGTCTCTTGCTCGGCGCCATTGTCTCCTCAACCGATGCCGCAGCGGTCTTCTCCATAATGAGGTCCAAGAAGGTAAGTCTGAAAGGATCTCTCAAGCCTCTTCTGGAGTTGGAATCCGGCAGCAATGATCCGATGGCCGTTTTCCTCACTATCGGTTTTATCCATCTGCTCACTCACGCCGGCGCTTCCCTAGTCGATTTCGTTCCAATGTTTTTCTCACAGATGGTGGTGGGGGCCGCTTTGGGCTATGGAGTTGGGCGAGCTGCCGTTTTTGTGACCAACCACTTGCGCCTTGAGTATGAAGGCCTCTATTCCGTTTTTACACTGACGCTCGTTTTACTAACCTACGGGGTCACTGCATCCCTCGGAGGAAACGGATTTCTGGCGGTCTATCTCGCAGGGCTGGTTATGGGAAACAGCGACTTCATTCACAAAAAGAGCATCATGCGCTTCCATGACGGTCTTGCCTGGCTCATGCAAATCGCCATGTTCCTGACCCTGGGGTTACTCGTCTTTCCCTCCCGTCTCATTCCGATTGCAGGGGTCAGTCTGTTGGTCTCTCTCTTCCTGATGTTTGTCGCCCGTCCTGTCAGCGTTCTGGCCATTCTCCTCTTGGCGAAGATGAGTTTTCGAGAAAAAACGATGGTGTCTTGGGTGGGCTTGCGAGGGGCGGTGCCGATTGTTTTGGCTACCTTCCCTCTCCTTGCCAAGCTTCCCAACGCAGGGATGATTTTTGACATCGTTTTCTTCATCGTCCTCACCTCTGTCCTTCTGCAGGGAACTTCGATCCCGATGATGGCAAGGTGGCTCAGGGTAGACGCTCCTCTTCCTCCAAAACCTCAGCTCCCCGTGGAGATCGGACCCTCGTGCAATCTTAAGAATGAGTTGGTCGAAGTAACGATTCCCCCTAACTCAGCCGTGGTGGGAAAACAGATTGTGGAACTCAGACTGCCTCCGGGAACATTGATCGTTTTGATTAGCAGGAATGGCGAGTGCTTTGCTCCTGGTGGAGGAACGGTTCTCGCCGGAAATGATGCAGTGCTTCTGCTCGCCGAAAGTGCAAATATAGCGAGAATCCGTTCGATTTTGGAAGGATCTTTGGCACAGCATTCCTCGAGCCCGTGACTCCCTCATTAACTCTTTTAATGAACAATGTGGGGATCAGAAAGTGATGACACTCCATCCGTTGGCAGGAAAACCTGCTTCCAGATCGATGTTAACAAATATTCAGAGGCTGGTGACCGCCTATTATGTCATACAGCCAGATGCTCGGGAGGCCTTGCAACGGGTCGCCTTTGGAACCTCCGGACATCGTGGTTCATCTTTTAAATTCACTTTTAACGAAAGTCATGTCCAGGGAATCGTTCAGGCCATTTGCGACTACAGGAGGACACACCATATTGACGGCCCTCTCTTTCTCGGAATGGATACTCATGCCCTTTCAGAACCAAGCCATGTGACGGCTATGGAGGTTTTGGCAGGCAATGGGGTCAACGTCATGGTCCACAAAAATCTTAATTTCACTCCTACACCGGTGATCTCTCACGCTATCCTTGTTTATAACCGAGGAAGAAAAGTTGCCTTGTCAGATGGCATGGTCATTTCACCCTCTCACAATCCTCCCGATGACGGAGGTTTGAAATACAATCCCCCTCACGGTGGTCCTGCGGACACCAGCATCACTCGATGGATAGAGGATCGAGCCAATGCCATTTTACAATCTGGCCTTAAAGAAGTGCAACGGATTCCTTATGAAAAGGCGATCAAGACAGGCCACCTACACCAATATGACTATGTCACGCCTTATATCGAGGATCTTAAAAATGTCATAGACGTTGAGATCATCCAATCGTCCGGTGTGCGTATTGGAGTAGATCCAATGGGAGGTTCCACACTGGCCTTTTGGGAGCAGATTGCTCAGACGTACGGATTAGATATTGACTTGGTCAATCCGGCCATTGACCCAACCTTCGGTTTCATGACCCTTGACCATGACGGGAAGATCCGAATGGACTGTTCTTCTCCTTATGCCATGGCAAGTCTGATCGGATTAAAGGACAAATACGACATTGCCTTTGCGAACGATCCCGACGGGGATCGCCATGGCATCGTCACTCCCAGTGCGGGCCTTATGAATCCGAATCATTATCTGTCCGTTGCCATCTGGTATCTGTTTCATAATCGATCTTGCTGGAGCAAGAATGTGGCGATTGGAAAAACTCTGGTGACCAGCAGCCTGATCGATCGGATAGCGGACCATATGGGAAGGAGATTGGTCGAAACCCCTGTGGGATTCAAATGGTTTGTGAATGGTTTAATGAACAGTGCCCTTGGATTTGCAGGGGAAGAAAGTGCAGGAGCTTCCTTTTTGCGGAAGGACGGAACTGTCTGGACTACAGACAAAGATGGATTCATTCTGAATCTCCTTGGAGCAGAGATTACGGCAAGAACCGGCAGTGACCCTGGTGTCCAGTATCAGAACTTTATAGAGATGTTCGGCAATCCGATCTATGAAAGAATCGACGCCGCAGCCACTCCAGAGCAGAAAGAAGTCCTGGGCAAAGTTTCTGCGAGTGAAATCACCGGATCCACGTTAGCCGGGGAGATCATCATGGCCAAACTGACCGAGGCCCCTGGGAATAATGCCCCCCTTGGTGGTATCAAGGTTGTAACCCAAAATGGATGGTTCGCTGTCCGGCCATCCGGTACGGAAGATGTTCACAAGATTTACGCCGAAAGTTTTAAGAGCAAAGAACACCTTACCCAGATCCAGGGGGAGGCCAGAGCATTCATCGAGACTCTTTTTAGATCGGCTGGAGTATATTCAACCAAGTAAAACGAAAGGAGGCAGATTCAATGGCATGGAAACCGAGTGAAAAAGAAGAAGAGCATTTTGCAAGGATCGAGTTTGAAAGAAGGAAGAAGCTGGAAGAAGAAAAACATAGAAAACTTAAAGAGGAAGATAAGAAAAGACTGAAGGGACTTCATTACATGAGGTGTCCGAAGTGTGGGATGGAACTTATAGAGATTGATTATAAAGGGATTAAGGTGGATAAGTGCTCTGAATGTGAAGGGGTTTGGCTTGATGATAGAGAACTTGAAGCCATTTCAAAGTTTGAGAAAACCGGTCTTGATAAGTTGTTTAGCGTGTTTAAGAAATAAAGGTCCCAGGAGGTGATTGTGACATGGGCAATTGGTACCACCTGAATATCGATGAAGTGCTTTCACAATTCAATAGCACTGCTGACCGTGGTCTGAGCAAGGCCGAGGCACCCCGTCGCCTGGCGGAGCACGGTCCCAACGAGCTGCAGGCCGCCCGTCGGATCTCGCCGTGGGCCATTCTCTTTGAGCAATTCAAGAACATCCTGGTCCTCATCTTGCTCATCGCGGTTGTCCTTTCGGCCTTCCTCGGTCACAGCATCGAGGCCATCGCCATTGCCGTCATTTTGCTATTTGCAGTGCTCCTGGGATTTGTGCAGGAGTACCGCGCTGAGCGCGCCATTGAAGCATTGAAACGGATGGCGGCACCGACAGCTACCGTGATCCGGGACGGAGAAGAAATGGACATGCCGTCGAGAGATCTGGTACCGGGTGACATCATCCTCATCCGGGCAGGTGATCGAATCCCAGCGGATGCACGACTGGTGGAAGCGGTCAACCTCCAGATCGAAGAAGCCTCCCTCACGGGTGAGTCAGTTCCGGTGGAAAAGAACACCCAACCACTTCCCAACATCGAATTGGCAGTGGGCGATCGTAAGAACATGGCCTATGCTGGCACCGTTAGCACCTATGGCCGGGGTCGTGGGCTTGTCGTTGCCACAGGGATGCAAACCGAATTCGGCAAGATCGCTCAATTGCTGCAGACTGTCGAAACTGGTAAGACCCCGCTTCAGGAAAACCTCGATAAAGTCGGCCGCCTTCTCGCCCGTGTCGGTATCGCAGTCGTGGTGTTAATTGTTGGCCTGGGTCTTTTCCGGGGCCAGCCCTTCTTGGAGATCCTCATCTTCGGCATCGCTCTGGCTGTGGCCGTAGTTCCGGAAGCGTTGCCCGCTGTTGTCACTATCTCCCTCGCCATTGGTGTGCAGAGAATGGTTAAGCGCAATGCACTTATCCGTCGTCTTTCAGCCGTTGAGACTCTCGGCAGCACATCTGTTATCTGTTCAGACAAGACAGGGACGCTCACTAAAGACGAGATGACCATCCGCAAAATCTTTGCAGCCGGTCAGATGCTGGAAGTCTCTGGAGCAGGTTATGACCCCCACGGAGATTTTTCACGGAATGGTTCCATTGTTGAACCATCTCCAGCACTCATGGCGCTGCTCCGTGCCGCCGTGCTGGCTTCCGACGCACACCTCGTCCAAAATAGTGAGGGCGGTCAATGGCACATCAAAGGTGACCCGACGGAGGGCGCACTCATTGTGGCTGCTGCAAAAGCCGGTCTGGACAAGACTGACCTGGATACCCAGTTTCCGCGCGTTCACGAAATCCCATTTACTTCCGAAACAAAACGCATGACCACACTCCATACTACCCCTGACGGTCCAGTCGCCTACTCCAAAGGCGCACCCGAGGTCATTCTCGATTCATGCACCCATCAGTTGACCCAAACCGGTGAAACGCAACTCAAACAAGCTGAAAAGGAGGCCATCCTGGAGACGGGGCGTCAAATGGCAAGTAACGCTCTGCGTGTTTTAGCTTTAGCCCACAAATCGAATG
>Ga0315291_10012382_pt1 | contig 10353 bp, 3 predicted proteins | sample YL17G12_20_MG_FD_203070 | JGI IMG/M metagenome (GOLD analysis project Ga0315291, IMG submission 203070) | Sediment microbial communities from Yellowstone Lake, YNP, Wyoming, USA - YL17G12_20 | ecosystem: Environmental > Aquatic > Freshwater > Lake > Sediment | place: USA: Wyoming | collected... | reverse complement strand
GAGAACTGATGGGATTCGTTGCGAACGCCGTTGGTAAGTACAATTGCCTGCCAACGAGCATTCGAGAAGGATTTCAGCTCTGCAGTTGTTTCCCTCGGGCTTCGCCACGCGCTCGACAAGTCAGGAATGAGGACAGCGCCGAGGTTAGGAGGAAGTTTTTCAGAGCTAAAGACGATTACCGTAACTTACTACTAATAGAGGAGATAAGGCGATTCCTCAAAAGATGAGCTTCAAAGAGAGTTGGATTTGGCGGGAAGGTCCGGCGGTTCGATTGATGATTCCAAACCCTGACCCGCGAACGATGTTGGATGGCAAACCGAAGTTGACCAAGTTGAAGACATTGAAGAACTCGGCGCGAAACTGCAAAGTGGCAGCCTCGGAGTTGCTCCTGCGGCCGAAGGTAGTTTCTTTCATCAGCGAGATGTCGAAATTGTGGAAGCCTGGCCCGCGGAAGGTGTTGCGGCCAAGGATCCCGAAGCGTCCCTGATTGGGGCCGGTGCCACCCGGAACGCCGATGGGGATAAAGAAGTAGTCGCCGTTGGCGCTTCCTTTCCCGAAGTAGTCTTCACGAACCGTCCCGCTGGTGGAGAACACAGGGCGGCCAATCAAGTCCGGTCGGTCGGCGCCCCCCGATCCCGCGCCGGTCTGCTGGATGCCGGAGTACACCGAGAAAGGGGCCCCGCTCATGAGGGTTGAAATGTTCAAGAGTTGCCAGCCGGAGGTCAGCTTCCGACCCAGCGGCCGCAGAAAGCTTACGCGGTCGAAGGGGAGAGCTTGGATCACACTCAGGGTGAAGACGTGAGTGATATCAAACGTCGAAGGACCCTTGTCACGGGACGGATCACGTGGGTCTTGAAGGCCCGTCTGCAGGATGGGCCCCGAAGTGCCAAACAGTCCGGCGAGCACCGCGCTTGCGTCGTCGAGCGATTTGCTCAACGTGTAGCTGGCCTGAAAACCGATTCCTCCCCGGGCGGAAGTCTTCCCAGCGGCCGCCTGGAAGGCATGGTAAGTGGAATGCGAGCGCGTGGTCATGAGATAAGAGGTGCCATACCCGCCGGTCACCTGGCCGCTTGAATCCAGGTAGGTGAAGGGTGCGTACTCCGGGGAGGCGCCGGGATAGCCGTTGATCATATTCATTGATCCGAGATGGATCCCCACCGTTGCCACATAAGCAGCGCTCACTTGGAGGTCTCCAAAAGAATGCTCCAGACCCGCCGTGTAGCTCCCGATGTACCCGTTGCGGAAGTCATACGACATCCCTGACGCCGACAGCAGTTGGATTTGATGGCCCGGGGTCATGGCCGCCAGGTCATTCTGAAATCGCTGCAGATCAATCTCGGTATTCGGCGGCACAGCAGTTGTCGGGACGTTTTCGTACATGAGGGTTCCATCCACCGAATAGATGGGAGGAAGTCCCGACGTGCTGACAGAGTTCTTATACGGAATCGGCGCACCAGGAAGGGCCGTCACATACGATTGGAAGGAGTAAGGGAAGCCCCCCGTCGCAAAGTTCTCCTGGAAAAGATTGGTCAGGATCGTGGTGATGGCGCCACCCATGCGCCAAACGGTACGGTCTGTGGCGCGCCACTGGAGGGAAACCCGCGGCCCGAGGCTGCGCCAGTCCTTGCTATAGACGGGCTGCGGATTCACCAGATAACGCATCCTTGCGCCCGGCTCCCAGGGGTAGGCGGCGTGCCCGTCCGACCCGACAATCGGTATGCCCTGCGTTCGGAGCTTGGCTTCATGAATGCGCGAGTTCACCTCATAGCGAAGACCGTAGTCGAGCGTAAGCCGGGGAGACACTTTCCAGGTGTCCTGGAAGTAAAAGTTGTAAGCCTCGCGGCGTGCCGCAGTGTCCCCCATGCGCGTCCCCTGAGCGAAATAGTGCGGCGCCACGGCGTTAGTGTAGGAAAACGCCGCGCCCGTCAGAAAGGCGCTAAGTGTATCGGGCAAGGGATCGCCCACCCCGATATCGTGCAGCCCGCTCCTCGAGGGGATCTCCACCGGTGCGTAGGCGGTGCCTCCCCCGAAGGTGTAGCCGCCATTGAGGAACAGCCCCCAGAGGGTCGTATCGCGGTTGAAGCGGCCTTCAAAACCCATCTTCAGGGTGTGCGCGCCGCGCACCAAGGTGAAGTCCTGCTTCAACTGAAACAAGCAGGTATAAACGCCCGTCTGCGTTCCCCCCGGAGCGTTGAACGGCTCGTAGAGCCCGTCGGAAAACATCAAGCCCGGCTGCGTCAAGTTGACAGCGGGGAAGACCGGCGTACTCCGCACGAATCCCACGCTGGTCGCTGAAATGAAGTTAGGCGTCACCGTCCGCGTGTAACGAAAGCCGCCGCTGCGTTGGTGGTCGGAGAAGCGGATGGCAAAGGTGGGATCGAGGGCGGTCTGGCTGGGGTTGGTCAAAGGCCCGTCAACCTGGTTGAAGTTGAAGCGTGAAAAGAACTGCCCCTTGTCCGAAATGCGGTGGTCGATGCGTACCGAAAACTGATCGCTCACAGTCGAGACCTTCGAGGAGGTTGCGTAGGTGCGCGCCCCGAACGGCCCCCCGGGATCATTGGGCGCCGGGTAGGCTGCCAAAACCGGGGCAATTTCGGGACTGACAGGAACCTGCAGCGTGTCACCCGGAAACGCGGTGGTGTCGAGCCCCTGCCGCTCCGTCATTGACGGAACCGAAAGCACCTGGGTGGTCCCCAGCACTTGGCGGAAACCCTGGTATTGCCCAAAGAAGTAGGTCCTCCTGCGTCCGTTGTAGAGACCCGGGAAAACCACGGGACCACCGATCGTGAATCCGAACTCGTTGCGAACGAACGGCGGGATGCGGCCGGGACTGGCGAGGCTCCGGCGGTCGAAGAAGTTGCGCGCGTCGAACGCGGCGTTGCGCACGAATTCGAACGCGGAACCGTGCACCAAGTCGGTTCCGGACTTGGTAACGATGTTGGTGAAGCTGGCCGCGCCGTGGCCAATCTCGGCGGGCATCACGCCCGAACTGGCCTGAATCTCCTGAATGGCGTCGACGTTGAAGTTCGAGAACGTCGCGCCACCCATTTCGGGGTCGGTGGTGTCCAGGCCATCCATGGCAAAGACCGTAGCGCTCCCCCGCTGGCCATTGACCGCGAACTGCTGAGTGAAGTTCGCCGCGCCGTTGGCGTCGGTCATGGTGCCGGCGGCAAGCAAAAGCAATTGGCTGAAGTCGCGCTTGTTGAGCGGCAACTCGGAAACTTCTTTGCTGGAGAGCCGCTCGCCGCCACTGGCCTGCGCGCCTGCTCCTGAGGTGTCGGTTGGGGTGGAACCTTTCTCGTCTGCGGGATTCCCCTCGGTGGGGCCCTCCTGAGGAAAAGCCCTCACGCTTGCGAGACACAGAAACGCGAGAAGCGCGGAGATCCTAATCAGCGAAATGATCCGAAGCTTCAAGTTGAGATGTTCCTAATCCACGGGCTGGTCCAAGTCATGGAGGGACGAATCGCGGCCCACTGCGGACGCCCAGATTCATCGAAACCTAAGCTTGCACTTGCCCGTTCGATTCGTCAAGCGGGTGGGGTTTGCTTTCGGGTCAAGACGGCGGGAAATTCATCCGGCGCAGGAGGGCCTGGAAGCGCGGGTCGGAACGCATGAAGTCTGGGCAGACTGTGCGGTTGGCTGAGTACTTGTTGGGTTACGCGAGCCGTTAGGAATCCGACCCTACCACCGGAAATTCTCCACCAGCATGATGTCGCTCGCGACGATGTCCATCTGGGCGTAGAGAATCCAGCGGCCATCCGGGGAGACGCTGAACCCGGGGATGGGAAAGATGGGATCTCTCTCGGGCGTGACGACCTTGGTCACCTTGCGCGTGGCGAAGCTGAAGAATTCAATGGCGTGCGTTCTGGCATTGTAGAAGTAGATGCCGTCCTGAGTTAGACCCCAGTACCCCCATAGCATGGCCGCAAGCTGTTCAAGGACGAGGGTTTCCTCACCACCTTCCACGGGCACCTTCCACAGCCCAGGTACTGTTTCGCCTTTCGCGTAGTAAAGGGTTTTGCCGTCGTAAGACTCGAAAGCAGCGAAGCCGCCTCCCTTCGTCACCGGAACGGCCTTGCCTCCTTCGGCTGGCATCTTCCACACTTGCCAGCTGCCTGTGCGGTTGGAAGCGAAGTAAATCCATCGGCCATCTCTTGACCAGCTTGGCACCGCTTCTTGCGACTTCTCGCTGGTCAAGCGCCGGGGCGGGCCGCCCTCCGCGTTCATCACGTAGACGTGCTCGGCACCCGTTGCATGGCAGTCGAATACGATCTGCCGTCCATCGGGAGACCAGCGCGGTGTGCCCGCCATGGGGCCACCGAAATTGGTCAACTGGACGGCCTTAGACCCGTCGCTCTCGCAGACCCAGATCTCGCAGCAGTTCCCCGAGCGGCCCGACGCAAAGACAATCCTCTTTCCGTCCGGCGAGAATTGCTGAGCGGCGTCAATCTTCGTCGAGGCAATCAGCTTGGTGGGTGGCTTGGCGCGGCCCGGCGCTCCGGGTACTTCAAACCGCCAGATATTTACATCGGAAAGCGCCTGCACGTAGGCGAGGCGTCGTCCATCGCGAGAGAGCGCAGGCAGGATGGCATTCTCTCTGCCCACGGGGAGCTGTTCAGCCTCGCCTCCCGCCACGGAGATCTTCCACAGCCCGAAGGTGCCTCCTTTCGCTGATGAATAGATGAGGTGCGCACCGTCGGGGGTCCAGGCGAGCCCATAGACATTGACGTTGTCGTAGGTCAGCCGCTTGGGCTCTCCGCCCGCAGCAGGGACAAGACATATCTCGCTTGCGCCCTCATTGATTCCGCGGAGGAAGGCAAGAGTTTGTCCGTCGGGAGAGTACCGGGCGTACGAATCTCCGTCCACCGTTGACGCAGGCGGAGAAGTCATCGCGCGCTTGTCTAAGGTCTCGACCGAGAGGACAGAAATCCTCAAGAGTTCTTCGCCCGGGACGTTCTCGCTGAAGGCCAGAAGCTTCCCATCCGGCGACCAGCCGGGCCGCCCGCCGCCCCAGTGCACGTTGGCTCCCAGGCGCGGCGAGTAGAGCTTGCGCTCGGGGCCGCCGAGAGCCGGGACGAGATAGATTCCGTCTTCGCTCTCTGTGTGGCGATAGAAGGCGATGTAGCGGCCATCGGGTGACCAGGCGGGTGTGCGATCAACCGCAGGATTCGTGGTGAGCCGCAGGACGCTTTCCGTCCCAATCACCTTCACGTAGATGTCCCAGTTGTCCTCCTTCTCACCATTCCAAGCGAATGCGATCTGATTGCCGTCCGGGGAAAACGAAGGTGAGCTTTCCTGGCCGGGAAAGCTCGTGAAGGGAACGACTTTCATCGGCGGCGTAGGCGGTTGGGATGCGAGCCGGGAAAAGCGATACCCAATCGCCCCACCGATGGCCAGCACGAGCGCAGCCAGTGACCCAGCCGCCAGCACCCAAGCCGACGGCCTTCGCGGGCGCGGCCTGGGAACCACCGCTGCCTCGGGCGCCGCAGCCGGCGCCGCCATGGGCATCCGGCTGGACGGCGCCACCCCCGCCGAAGCCGCAGCTCGGGCGGCATCCGTTTCGCGCCTCACATGGCGCAGGTCAACCAGCAGTTCTCCGGCCGACTGGTAGCGGTTGGCCGGATCCTTTTCCAGGCACTTGCGGATGATCCGCTCAAGGTCTTCGGGAAGGTCGTAATTGAAGCGTGCGATGGGTTCCGGTTGGCTGTGGAGGATTCGGGCAATCGTCTCGCTGACGGTCGAGCCGGGGAAGGGGATCCGTCCCGTGGCCATTTCGTAGAGCACCGCCCCCAGCGCGAACACGTCCGTCCGCCCGTCCACCGCCTGCCCCAGGGCTTGTTCCGGGCTCATGTACTGGATCGTTCCGGCCACGGCCCCGGCCGCGGTCTGCAGCTCAGTCGAGGAGTCGCCCCCCAGGGAGGCGGGCCTCGCCATCTTCGCCAAACCGAAGTCGAGGACCTTCGCTTGCCCGCGCTCGGTGACGAAGATGTTGGCCGGCTTGATGTCGCGATGGATGATGCCCTTGCGGTGGGCGGCCTCGAGCGCATCGGCAACCTGCATCGCCAGGGTTACCAGCTCGTCGGTCGGCAGCGGCTTTTCCGCCACCCGCTGCTTCAGCGGTTGGCCTTCCAGACACTCCATCACGATGAACGGCTGGCCTTCATGCTCACCCATGTCATGGATGGTGCAGATGTTGGGATGGTCCAGCGCCGAGGCCGCACGCGCTTCACGCTGGAAACGCTTCAGCGCCTCGCGATCGCGCGCCACTTCCTCGGGCAGGAACTTGAGCGCCACGCACCGACCGAGCTTGGTGTCCTCGGCCTTGTAGACGACGCCCATGCCGCCACCACCCAGCTTCTCCAGGATGCGGTAGTGGGAAACCTCTTTGCCGGTCATAAGCGCTTTGGTGGCGTTACTTGGTTCGCATCTTAGGCCGCATCGAAGGGCAAGTCAACGCGCAGCGACGCGTGGCAGGAGCGTACGGTGGAAAATTCATGCGGCGCAGGAGGTCTTGGAAGGGGGGCCGGTCACCAACCATCGCTCTAAATGGCCTGAAAGTAGTACAATGGCACATCGCGCTGTTATTGGGGCGCATCATAGTAATCATGGGTCATTTGACTGGTTCGCGATCCGTCCTCATCCTCAGCCTGGCGCTCGCATTTTCCGCTTCCCCAGCCTGGGCGGCTCCACCCACCCAGGACCTAGGAGGCGAGGTCCTCAACGAAAAAGGCGAACCCATCGCGGGCGCCGTCTGCACCCTGACCGGAGCGGTTCTGCCGGAGCAGGGGTTATCCAATACCACCGGCGAACAAGGGAAATTCAGTTTTCAGGGATTGGTTCCCGGCAGCTACGACTTGATGTGCGCCGCGGTGACTTATCAGCCCATCGTAAAAAGCGGCATCGAGGTGACCGAAGACCAGGCGCCGGCCCTGCAAGTGGTTCTGCCCGCCGCGATTGTGGTTCGGGAAAAAGTCGAGGTGCGCGAGAAAGCCCCGAGTGTGGCGCAGGAAGCCTCAACCACGCCGCCTGCCACGCTCACCGCCCCACAACTCCGCACGCTCCCCCTCACTCAGCAGAAGTTCAAGGCTGCCCTGCCACTGGTGCCCGGGGTGGTGCGCACGCCCGACGGCAAGATAAACATCAAGGGACAGGTTGAAACCCAGGGGATGCTTTTGGTGGATTCCGCCGAGACGGTTGATCCCGTTACGGGCAGTTTCGCCATTGAAGTCCCGCTCGACGCCGTAGAATCGCTGGAGGTTTACAAGACGGCATATCAGGCCGAATACGGGCGCTTTTCCGGCGGCCTGACCAGCGTCCAGACCAAGGCTCCCTCCAACCAGTGGCACTTCGAGTTGAACGATTTTATCCCCACGCCCCGCATTCGTAGCGGCAAGCTGGTAGGGATTGCCGACAACAAGCCACGCGTCAGCTTTACCGGCCCGTTGTGGGGGAACAAGCTGAATTTTTCTGAATCCATGACCTACGAACTGGTCAAACAGCCGGTGCGCGGACTGGCGTGGCCCCACAACGAGATCAAGACGCAGGGTTACAACTCCTTCACGAGTTTCCAGTACATCTTTTCGCCCCAGCACCTGCTGACCGCCAACGTAAACCTGTTCCCGATGCGGAAGCAGTTCGCGGACATCAATTCCCTGATCCCGCAGACGGCTTCCACGGATTACGGCCAGCGCGGCTACGCCGTAGGTGTGACCGACCGGGTGCTTCTTACCTCAGGTGGGATATTCACTTTGCTGGGCAGGTTTACGCAGTTCTCGAGTTATGCGCATGGCCAGGGACCCGCGGACATGCTGATCACGCCTGACGGCCGGGGCGGCAACTTCTTCAATACCTGGTCGCGAGACAGCAATCAACATGAAATCCTCCAGAGCTTCCAATTTCCGCGCTGGCGCAAGCTGGGCCAGCACACCATCAAAGTGGGCGGGGATTTCGTGCACCGCTCCTACAACGGAGAGAGCCTCTCGCGGCCCGTGCGCCTGCTGAGGCCGGATGGCACGCTCGCCAGTGAAACCGACTTTTCCGGCTCGAACACGCTCGCCGCAAAAGATACCGAGGTTGCCGCTTTTATCCAGGATCATTGGATGTTTAACGACCAACTGGCGGTGGATGTCGGGTTCCGGTACTCCGGCCAGACCATCGGCGAGACGGCAGCGTTCTCGCCTCGAACGGGCCTGGTCTATTCCCCCGGGAAGGAGGGGAAAACGATCTTCCGCGCGGGGGTGGGCATCTTTAATGACCGCGTGCCGCTGCTCGCGGGCGACTTCACGAAGAATCCCACCCGAACGGTCAGCACCTTCGACGAACAGGGGTTGCCGGTCGGCGCGCCGCTCGTGTTCCGCAACGCCTACGTGAAGGTGGACGAGAAAGGCCGCCGCATTATTCCTCCCGGCCGCGACCTGGGCAGTACTCCGTACAACGTGACGTGGAGCCTGGAGGTCAACCGGGAAATTGTTCCGCGCGTCGTGGCGCGCTTCAGCTACCTTTCCAGCCGCACCTACGCCGAGTTCGTCGTGGACCCACTCGTCCCGTCATCCGGCGATCCCATCCTGCTGCTCACCAACACCGGCGGAATGCGCTACCACGAATTCGAGTCCACCCTGCGCGCGCGTGTCAGCGAAAAAGCCGACGTGAACTTTTCCTACGTGCGCAGCCTGGCCCGCGGCGACCTCAACACTCTGACTTCGATTTATGTGCCCTTCGAGCAGCCTGCGATCCGCCCGAATTTCTACGCCGACTTGCCCTCCAACATCCCGCACCGGGTTATCACCTGGGGACGGTTCAAGATGCCGAGGGAAATCACCATCAGCCCGTTGCTCGACGTGCACTCCGGCTTCCCGTACTCGGCCGTTGACGTATTCCAAAACTACGCGGGCGCGCCCAACGGCCGGCGCTTCCCCACCTTCCTCTCGGTGGACCTGCAAGTGACCAAGGATTTTCGCCTGCCCTTCCTTCCCTGGCTGAAGAACCACAAGTTCCGCGGCGCCGTGCGCGTCTACAACCTTACCAATCACTCGAACCCCCGCGACGTTTACAACAGCATCGTCTCAACTCACTTTGGCGAGTTCGTGGGATTCCAGCACCGCCTCTTCGACGCCGGATTTGATATCGTGTACTGAATTCGCTGACTGATGATCGAGGGTTGACGAACGAAGACCCCCTCGCCGACGGCCCGCCTGGCGCCGAGGAAGGACGGAGCGCCGACCCGTGCTAGAATCGTCTGCGGGCCAGGGCGAGAATCTTAAAAATGCCAACCGATTATCAAGCCGAGATCGGGCGAATCTATCGCTCGCTGGTGCGACGGAAGCAACTGGGACTGGTGATCTTTTTTGTCACTTCGGTCTGCAATGCCAAATGCCGGACGTGTTTCTACTGGGAGGAATTGAACCAGCGCGGCGACCTGACCTGGGATGAAATCAAGCGGCTCTCGGAAACCATGCCGCGCTTTCCCGACTTCTGGCTCTCCGGCGGCGAGCCGATGCTGCGTCGCGAGCTCACCGACATCATCCATCTCTTCTACGTCAACAACGGCATCCGTTGGGTGAACCTGCCCACCAACGGCCTGCTGCCCGAGCGCACGGCGGAGTGGGTGGCGCGCATCTGCCGCGAGAATCCCGAACTGCACCTCGACCTCAACGTGGCCATGGATGGTCTCGGCGAAATGCAGGATTCCATCCGCGCCGTGCCGGGAAACTTCAAGAAGACACTCCAGACGCTCGAAGCCATTCAGCCCTGCCGGCGCGATTTCCCCAACCTGCGCGTGAACATCAACACGGTCATCTGCGCGGAGAATTTTGATTCCGTGCTCGACATCGCAGACTTCGTCAAACAGAACTGCCGCGTGGACGGGCACTACTTCAACATCATCCGCGGCAACGCGCCGGAGCCGGGACTAAAGCGCATTCCCACCGAGCGCCTGCCCGCGCTGTATAAGGAGTTGGAGAAGGTTTACGCCTACTACGCCCCGACGATTCTCAAGCGGACCGATGGCCTAAAGCGGGACCTCGCCGAAGTTTATTACCAGGGGACGCTGGCGTTTCATAATCGGGTCCAGCTCGAGAATATCGAGTCGCCGCACCCCTGGCCCATGCCCTGCACGGCGGGCGAGACCGCCATCGTCATTGACTATAACGGCGACGTGCGCGCCTGCGAACTGCGCGGCAAGCTCGCCAACCTGCGCGAGTTCGGCTGCGACTTCGCGAAGTTCTGGGAAACCCAGACCCGCCGGAACGAGCTCGACGCGATCGTCCACGACCAGTGCTGGTGCACGCATGTCTGCTTCATCCACGATAGCTTGCGCTATTCCCCCAAAGTCCTCCTCTACGACATCCCCGTCAC
>Ga0315291_10012381_pt1 | contig 10353 bp, 8 predicted proteins | sample YL17G12_20_MG_FD_203070 | JGI IMG/M metagenome (GOLD analysis project Ga0315291, IMG submission 203070) | Sediment microbial communities from Yellowstone Lake, YNP, Wyoming, USA - YL17G12_20 | ecosystem: Environmental > Aquatic > Freshwater > Lake > Sediment | place: USA: Wyoming | collected... | reverse complement strand
CCTACTGCTGACTGCCTCCTGCTTTCTGGATCCGCAACGCCTCCAGTGGCGCGAGGCTCAATGGGCCGTCGTAGCGCAGGCGCCCGCCTTCCAGCGCCACCAGCCTCTGTGCCAGGGCCGCACCCTGCTCGAAGTTGTGCGTGGAAAAAACCAGCGCCTTCCCCTGTTCCGGCAGTCGCCTGAGGAGCACCTGGAGGTTCTCCGTCGCCGACGCATCCAGGCCCGTAAAGGGTTCATCGAGCAGAAGGAAATCGGGGTCGTGCAGGAGCGCGCGCGCCAGCGTGGCGCGTTGCTGAAGTCCCCGCGAAAGTCCGCGCACGGGCTCGTCAGCGCGCTCCCTCAGAACGAGAAGCCCGAGTACAGAGTCGATCTTCTTTTCCAGCTCGCCGAGACCAAAGAGGCGGCCGGTGAAGCGCAGGTTCTCGCGCGCCGTGAGATCTCCGTAGAGGAAAGTGGCGTGCGAGACAAACCCGATTCGCGCCTTGGCGAGGGCGGGGTTATGGTGCAGGTCCGTCCCATCAAAAAGCACCTGGCCATCGCTCGGCCGGGAGATGGTGGCGAGCGTCCGCAGCAGCGTGGTCTTGCCCGCGCCGTTGGGGCCGTAAAGCAACACGGAATCGCCCCGCTCAACCCGCAGACACACGTCCCTCAAAGCTCCGAGGTCGCCAAAGTATTTGGAAACGTCGCGAAGTTCCAGAACGTGGTCAGCGCGGGGCGCGTCGGGTGGCATAGGACTCGAGGAGCGTGGGTGGGCTCTTCTTCAGGATCGTCACGACCTTGGCTTTCAGTTCCAGCCGTTCCTTCCAATAGCTCTTTTCCGGGACTTTCCCGGCCGCGAAAAGCTCATCCAGGTCCGCCAGGGAATTTAACAGAGCGTCCACCTTGGCCTCAAGCGCCTTTTGGACGGGGCTGGCGGGACGCTGTTCCTTCCACCGCGGCCACTCTTTGGCCATTCGGACTCCCAGCGCCCACAGGAGGATCAGCAGAAAGCAGATGAGCAGCGGCACGCCCAGGCGCGCCATCGAGTTGGGGAGGGTCTTGATTTCTCCCTCGCCCTGCGCGGCTTCCGGTTCGGAACTCGGTGCTGCCTCTCCGCTCAGGGTCGCGTCAAGGGCGCTGCCCGAGGGCAAGCTCTCCGCTCGAAGCGCCTGATTGCCGGTGGCGGAATCAACACCCGTAGTCTTAAACACGCCGGAATCAACCGCGAGACTGGAGGGAGAAACCCGCAACTCCACTTGGCCGATCGGATATTCAACCTGGTCGTGAAGGGAAAACTTCCCCGAGGAGTAGTCGGCATCGTACGCCACCATGACCACCGTGATGCCGGGTTGAAGGGCATAGTTGATGGAAAACTCCCGCGGCGATTTGCCATCCTGAACGGCCTGCGGGATGGGCATGTTCATCTGGCCGGAGACCGCCGCGCTGGGGTCGCCCGCGCCCGGGCCGAGACGGAAAAAGAAAGTCCCGTCGGGATTCGCAAATGTCCGCGGAGGCTGGGCGGCGTTTTCGACGGCGAAGAGTTCCTGCACGTGGGCTTTCGGGCCTTCGGCGTTGACCAGGATGCGCGCCGACTTGATCCGCAGAGCTGGGGGAACGCGCGTGGCGTCGTAAACCATCAAGTCGGCGGGCGCGTCGCCACTGATCCGCACGCGGTAATTCACGCCCTGGAATACCGCTTGGACCAGGAAAAACGGCGCGGAGTCGGTTGCGGGGGCCGTCAAGGCGTAACGGCCGACAGCATCCGTGGTGGCTGTCGCGACTTCCTGCATCCCGTTGCGCGGGACCAGCAGTTGAACAACCTGGTTCGGCACGGGCCGGCCCGTCGTACCATTCGTGACCTTGCCTTCGATCCTTCCCTGTGCCGCGAGCGGCGCCGCGGTCAGCGCGCCGCAAGCCAGCACGAGAAGAAGAATCGCAACCCGACGAGAGTGGCGCGACACTGTTCGGGCAGATTTTCTGGAGGCCAAGAAGGGTCGGGGTCCTTTCATGATTTCGCCGGGATGCGCGCGCCACACTCGCCACAGAACTTGACCGGCAAGGGATTCTCGAAGCCGCACTTCGCACAGATGTAATCTGGCGCGGGCGCGGAATTCCGGCGGGCGCGTCGCGCCGCAATTCCTCGCTCGATGAATGCCTCCTCGGCGCTCGTAGCCGCCAGGTCCTGAGACGCGGCCATGAGCTCGGCGGCCTCGGCGGTGTAATCCACGCGCAAGGCCTGGTAGTCCTCCCGGGAAAGCTTTCCGGCCTTGTACTCAAACTCCAGGTCCTGGAGGTTCTCGTAGACCACCAGCCGGCGACGTTTCAGGTCAACCTGCGGCGTGACGTCAACGGGAAGTGTGCCTTCGCCCGCGCCTTCCGGAGCAAGCAAGGGCGCCGCCACGAAGACGAGCAAGCCAGCCGAAATCAGCAACGCGATGCCAAGTAACATGACATTCACAAGGGCTGGGGGCTGAAAAAATCCAGCCCCTAGTCCCGAACCCCGAGTCCCGAGCTTTTCATTTCTTCTTCCATTGCAGCCAGCACCTTCGGGTCCACGGGAGCGGGTGCAGCCATCACCGGCTCAGCGGACGGCCTGCGCCATCGCCGGACGATGACCACGACGCAAGCCAGCCCCACGAAGACACCCAGGCCCGGAAGAACATACGCCGCAAGGTTGAATCCTTTGCCCGGCGGCGCCGCCAGCACCTGCACGCCGTAACGCTGGACGATGTCCTGGAGAATCGCCGTTTCACTTTTCCCTTCGGCGATCTCCTTGTTGATGAGTCTCGTCATTTCCGCCCGGGTCGAGCACTCGGACTCCGGGTGCGGGCAGTGATTGAGCGTCGCGACGCAGCCGCACAGGCACATCACGCGCTCGCTGACCGATTCCACGGTCGGAGGTCCCTCAGCGGCGCGCGCGGCGGAGGCGGCGAGCAGCGCCGCCAGAAGCAGAATTGTGGTCAGCCTAAAGAGCATCGTGGGCTCGCACCGCCACTTCCTGCGCCTGACGGATTTCCGCCATCTGGCGCTCCACGCGGCTCGGCACCATGGCCAGCAGCGTGCCGAGGAACACCACGAATCCGCCGATCCACACCCACGCCACCAGCGGGTTCACGAAAACTTCGACAATGGCTTTGTTGGTGTCCGGGTCCTGGCCCGCCAGCACCGTGTAGAGATCCTCGGAGAGCGCGGAGCGAATCGCGACGTGGCTGGTGGGTTGCTGGCTGGCTTTGAAGAATCTCCGGTCGGGCTCGAGCGTGCCTAGCGCGCGCCCGTCCTTGCTCACTTCCAGCGTAAGGCGTTGGAACGCGTAGTTGAGCGTGTCGCCGGAAACGATACTCTGGCAGCGCAGGACGTAGTCCTTCACGCGCAGCTCGTCGCCCTGCTGCATCAACCCTTTCGTCTCGGTTTGGAACGCCTGGCCCGCAAAACCTACGAACAGCAGCACCATGCCGAGGTGAACGACGTAACCGCCATAGCGCCGGGTGTTGAGCATGGTGAGGTTGTAGATTGCTCGCAGGATATTCTCTCCGCCGGTCATCTGGCGCGTTCGCGCGCCTTTGTAGAATTCCTGGAGAACGCACACCGCCACGAAGGCCGAGAGGAACAGGCTCATCCAGGCGTAGAAATGCCGCACGCCGGAGACGAACAGAATCGCACCAACCAGCACCGCCACCGCCAGCGGCAAGGTGAAATTCCGCTTCAGGCTTTGGAACGACGTTTTGCGCCACGCCAGCAGCGGCCCTGCGCCGGTCAGAAAGAGCAGCAGCAACCCGATCGGAATTGCCACCTTGTTGAAGAACGGCGCACCCACAGTGACCGTCACGCCCTGGACCGCTTTCGAGATGATGGGGAAAATGGTTCCCCAAAGCACGGCGAAAACCGCCGCGAGCAGAATCCAGTTGTTGAACAGGAACCCGCTTTCGCGCGAGACCATCGAGTCCAGCCTGTTTTCGCTCTTCAGGTACTCGAGGCGCAGAAATAGCAGCGAGACCGAGAAAAAGAGAAGAAGGCCCAGGAAGACGGCAAACACCGGCCCGATGTTCGACTGCGCGAAAGCGTGCACCGAAGACACAATGCCGCTGCGCGTGAGGAACGTCCCGAAGATGCAAAGGAAGAAAGTGGTGATGACCAGAACGATGTTCCAGACTTTCAGCATGCCGCGCTTTTCTTGAATCATCACGGAATGAAGGAATGCCGTCCCGGAAAGCCAGGGAAGCAGGGAGGCGTTCTCCACCGGGTCCCAGCCCCAATAGCCGCCCCAGCCGAGCACGGAATAAGCCCAGCGGCCGCCGAGCAGAATGCCCACGCCCAGGAACATCCAAGGCACCATCGTCCAGCGGCGCGTGGTCCGGATCCAGTTGTCACCCAACTGCCGGGTAATCAGCGCGGCCATGGCGAAGGCAAACGGGACAACGAACCCCACGTATCCCAAATAGAGCATCGGCGGATGGATCACCATGGAGTGGTACTGAAGCAACGGGTTCAGCCCGCTCCCGTCCACCGGAGCAAACGGCTGCGCGCCGGCGGCGGAAACCATCGACAGTTCGCTGAAAGGATTTGCCACGAAAAAGGTAATGGAGGCGAAGAAGGTGCCGGTGGCCATCAGCATGGCAACCACGTAAGGCATGAGCTGGCGATTCTTCCGGCGGTTCAACAAGACTGCCAAGCCGCCATAGATCGAAAGCAGCCACGTCCAGAAAAGCAGCGAGCCTTCCTGACCGGCCCAGAGCACGGCAATCTTGTAGTAGAGCGGAAGGTCCCGGTTGGAGTGCGCGGCGACGTAGGCGTTGTGGAAATCGTCGTTCAGGATCTGAGCTTCGAGCGCCACCACCGCCAGCGTAATCAGGACGAAGAAGGCGAGCGCGCCACGCTCGGCGCTCCGCACCACCCGCAGGCTGCGCAGTTTTCCTCCCACTGCGCCGGCAATGACCCCATACACGGCGAATGCTAATGCGGCAATCAGCCCGACGTTTCCAACCTGGTTCATGGATTCTCCGGACTAAGCCGGGTCAACAGATGGAACGGCCCAAACCCGGTGCGACTATTCAGAAGCTGTTGTTACTGTGCCCCGCTGGGTGCAGGCTGCGCCGGTGCGGAGGTGTTGGCAGCCTGGCCCTGACCTTGTGGCTTAGCCTCGTACTTCGAGGCGCACTTGGCCTGAATCTTCTCGGCGCGGAATTCCCCACTGGCGGTCAGTTGGCCGTCCACGATGGCCTGCGCGCGATCCGTGAACGTGTCCGGCAGCGTGTCGGTGCCCACGTAAACCACCGGAATCGACTGCGCGTCCTGGGCCAGCCGGAAACTCACTGTACCGCCCTTGCGCTGGATGGATCCCGGCGCGACGATCCCGCCCACGCGTAATCGCTGGTGAGCTACACGGCCGGAAAGGAGTTCGTTCACCGTCACGTAATAGGTCTTCGACTGCTGGAAGCCCGAAATGGCTTCCCAGACGACGACCGCGAGGATGATGCCGATGCCGAACCCGAACTTCAGTTTCTTGCTTCCCATACAAAATACGAATGCGCCCCTGATGCGAGCAGTTCTCTGGTTGTTTGCCCTACCCACTCCCCAATGCAAGCTAGAGTATGATTCTGCACCCTGCGGACAAGGTTAGTCAACGGCATCCGCACCGGAATGTTCCCGGCTTGATTTGAACGTCTCCTGAGCCTAAGATGCTTGCGGGTCAGGCGATCTCAATTAAGAGACGGCTGAGGGCTGAGCAAGGTGGTTGGTAGGACTGTCTCTCATTACCGCATTCTGGAAAAGCTGGGTGCGGCGGCATGGTATTTCAATTCTTGTAAACAGAGTGCATCGGTTTCGGTTGGGGAGAGGGGGGGAAGGTTCGGCCTTTTTGACAGCCTCAGTGCGGGCTTTTTGTCTGCACCGCTTACTTGTGTGTTTCCAATCACTTAGGTGGTTCGGGAAGGCATCGGTTTGGGTCGATTTCGAGCCATTTCGGGGGCTAGACGGCGGGTTTGCGCACCAACTAGCCGGGGTTTTGTGCCACCCCAAAGCTGATAAGCCCTTGCCTGACAGAAACATATCAGCTTAGTGGGCCCAAAAAACAATCTTTTAGGCTTTCCTCCTTCTCATGACGTAAACGTTCGCCTTTTATTCGCCATTTCATCAGTAGTGAACAACGCGCCCCTCTCCATCGGCTCGAACCCCCGGCTTCCTCCCCACCCGGACAACAGCCTTCGTGCGAGACGATTCTAGCCTAACAACCTAGCATAACTTCCTCGAAAAGTCAAGAGAAAAAAGTGCCGCCGAGTGTCTTGACGGCGGGGGTGCCACGCGGTCGAGGAGGTGCGAGGCGGAGCCTCGCCCTTAATCCTCCCCTGCCGCCGCATTCCAGCGGGCGCAAGGGTTTGACAATTCTCCGGCCTTCCCCTAGACTGGCTAGCTTCGGCATCAACGGCTAGGACTTCTTGTTTTCCTCACTCTGGTCCGCCAAGTAAGGTTTCCCCGAAGCGCATCCTATCGAATCAGGGATTGAACCCATGCCCGGAATCATCAAAGAGCGGCTTTTTACTCCCGGCCCCACACCTCTGCTGATGGAGGCGCAGGCGCGGACGCTGACGGCCGCCAACGTTCATCATCGCACGGAAGCGTTCCGCAAGATCATGGCGGAGACCCTGGCGCTTTTGAAGTACTACTACAACACCCGGAATGACGTTCTCATTTTTGCCAGTTCCGGCACCGGCGCCATGGAAGGTTCGGTCTCGAATCTGGTGTCACCCGGCGAGCGCATCCTGGTGGGCACGGCGGGGAAATTCGGCGAACGCTGGCTCGACTTGGCGAAAGCCTATAGCGTCGAAGCGGTGAAAGTCGAGTCGCCCTACGGCCAGCCGGTGAATATCGAAGCGATGAAGCAGAAGCTCGCGCAGGACGGCCCCTTCCGCGCCGTGTACATCCAGGCCACCGAAACCTCAACCGCGGTGATGAACGACGTGCAGGCTCTGGGCGAAGCCGTCAAAAACTATCCCGAGACGTGTCTGGTGGTGGATGCCATCACGGGGCTCGGTACCTCCGACCTGCGGCCGGACGAGTGGGGGCTCGATATCGTCATCGGCGGCTCGCAGAAAGCCGTGATGATCCCGCCCGGGCTCGCCTTCGCCAGCGTCAGCGAGAAGGCCTGGGGCCTGATCGCCAAGGCCAAGCTGCCACGCTTCTATTTCGATTTTGCCAAGGAGCGCAAGAACCAGGCGAAAGGTGAAACCGCCTTCACGCCGGCCACGACGCTCGTCATCAGCTTGCACGCGGCGCTGGAATACATCAAGGAAATCGGCCGCGAGAATTTGATCGCCAACGCCACACTGCTCGCGGCGGTCACCCGCGAAGCCGCGACGGCGCTGGGCCTGAAGCTCTTCGCGGAATCGTCGCCCGCCAATGCTGCTACCGCGGTCTGCGCGCCCGAGGGGATGGATTCCGGCGCAATCATCAAGGAATTGCGGAATCGTTTCGGCGCCATCGTGGCCAACGGCCAGGGCTCGATGAAAGGCAAGATCTTTCGCCTCGCGCACCTCGGCTACTACGACATGCCAGATCTTTTCGCCATTGTTGCGGCGCTGGAAATCGTGCTGCTGAAAGCCGGGCACAAGATCGAACTCGGCAGGGGCGTGCGCGCCGCGCAAGAAGCTTACTTGCGACACGGCAATTGAAGCTCAGAGGGCACCGCCGCGTGCTCCGGCCCCGGAATCATCATGAAAATCCTGGTTGCGGACAACGTTTCCGAAAGCGCCCTCGAGGTTCTGCAAGCCGAGAAATCGTTTGAGGTCGTCTTTCTTCCCGGCAAGCCGGGGGCCACGGTCGCCGAGGAGATTCGCGACGCGGAAGCGCTGGTGGTGCGCAGCGCCACCAAGGTCACGGCGCAATTGCTCGAGCAAGCAGGGCGGCTGCGGGCGATTGGCCGCGCGGGCGTGGGCGTGGACAATGTGGACCTGGACGCCGCCACGAAAAAAGGTATCGTGGTGATGAACACGCCGGGCGGAAACGCTGTGGCCGTCGCCGAGCACGCCATGGCGCTGCTGCTGGCTCTGGCGCGCCGCATCCCGCAAGCGGACAGCGCCCTCAAACAAGGCCGGTGGGAGAAGAAGAAACTCCTCGGCACGGAACTGCGCTCGAAGACCCTCGGTTTGATCGGCCTGGGCAAGATCGGAATGGAAGTGGCGCGCCTGGCGCAGGCGTTTCAGATGGAGGTCGTCGCCTTCGACCCCTACGTTTCCTCGATGCTGGCGCGCGAGCAGAACGTCACGCTGGTTTCGCTCGAAGACCTGCTCAAGACCAGCGACTACATCAGCCTGCACGCTTCGGCCACGCCGGAGACGCGCCACCTGCTGAACGCGCGAACCCTCGAGATGACGAAGCCGGGCGTGCGCATCGTCAACTGCGCGCGCGGCGAACTGATTAATGAGGCCGACTTACTCCAGGCCCTCGAAAGCGGCCAGGTGGCGGGCGCGGGATTGGACGTTTTCGAAAGCGAGCCGCCCAAGGATTTCAAATTGGCGGGCCATCCCAACGTCATCGCCACGCCGCACATCGCCGGCTCGACGGAAGAGGCGCAGGAGATTGTCGGCATCCGCATCGCCGAGCAGGTGCGGGACTACCTGCTCCTGGGCGTGGCGCGCAACGCCGTCAACATGCCCACGATTTCGCCCGAGGAATACAAGAAGCTCGAGCCCTACGTTCAGCTCGGCGAGAAACTCGGCAGCTTTGTGGCGCAAATCACCGGCGGACGGCTGGAGGAAGTGCGCATCAGCTACGACGGCGGCTTGGCGGAACTCAACACGCATTTGGTGAAGAACGCGGTGCTGAAAGGCGTCCTCAACCACATCCTCTCCGAGCAAGCGAACCTGGTCAACGCGGGAAGCATTGCGCAGGAGCGGGGCATCGAAGTGGGCGAACTGCGCAGCGCGCGGCGCGCGGCGTTCTCGAATTCCCTCGGCGTCGCCCTGCGCACGGAGACCGATTCGGCGTCGGTGCTGGGCATGGTGGGGCTGCGCGGCGTGCAGCGCATCCTCGGCATCAGCGATATCGACATCGAAGCGCCGCTGCGCGGCGTCATCCTCTTTATTCGCAACCAGGACGTGCCGGGCGTGATCGGGCGGGTTGGGACGCTGCTCGGCGACCGCAACATCAACATCGCCAACTTCGCGCTGGGCCGCAACCAGAAGGCTCAGGAAGCCATCGGCTTGGTGAACGTCGATAACCACGTCCCCGACGAGGTCTTGGCGGAAATTCGCGCCATCCCCGCCGTGCGCGTCGCGCAAGTCGTCGAGGTCTGAGCGCGATTCGGAATTGCGGCGGTCCAGGTCGTGATCGTCCTTACTGAAACTCCCGCGCAAGAGGGGGGCGCCCATGGGCATTACGAGTGATGAGCAGCGAAGCTCACTGAAGGTCGCGCTCTCGCGCCCACGCCGTTTCCTGCCGCTCCAGCTTCTGGTCATGTTGAGCCTGTGCCCCGGGTGGGCCACTCCTCTTGCCTCGCCACCCAGCAAACTTGCCGGAGTCCGGGTAACCGGATCCCGCAATTTCACCGAAGCCGAAATCGTCCGCGCCAGCGGCCTGGCCGTGGGCAAAGAAGTCTCGGAGGTGGCCCTGAAAGAGGCTGCTGGCCGCCTCGGCGCCACGGGACTCTTCGCGGAGGTGAAGTATCGCTATACGACCCACGGACCGGACCTGACAGCGGAGTTCCAGGTCAGCGACGCGCCGAAACTGCTTGTCTGCAAGTTCGAGAATTTCGTTTGGTTCACGGATGAGGAACTGCGGAGCAAGCTGCGCGCGCAAGTCCCGCTGTTCAAGGGCGAAGTCCCCCCGACGGGCAATCAGCCGGACAAACTCTCGACCGCCTTGGAGGGTTTGTTGAAGACTCGGGGCATTAAAGGGCACGTCCAGTCCACGCCGCAAGGGCGAATCGGCGGGCCGGTCGAGGCCATTCAGTTTCGCGTCGAAGGCGTGGCCATCCTGATTCATCAAGTTGAGTTCAAGGGCGCGGCGCAAGTCGATGCGGCCGCGCTGCAGGTAGCGGCTCAGCCTCTGATCGCCAGAGACTATGAACAGAGTGCCGTCGCTGCTTTTGCAGAGAGCGATCTGACGCCACTTTACGGCCAACGCGGCTACTTGCGGGTTGCTTTCGGCGGTCCGACCGCGCGGATTGTGAAGACCGGAGGGGCGGGAACATCAGTGGCTGTAACGATTGCGATCAACGAAGGCCCGCGGTATCGCTTGCGGGAAATCCGCTGGACCGGCAACAGCGTTTTCCCTGCTTCCGAATTGGCAAAGTCGATCCACGTTGCTTCAGGCGAGCCCGTCAACGCCACGCAGCTTCAGCAGGATCTCGAAGGCGTTCAGGATGCGTACGCGGCAAAGGGA
>Ga0315291_10012377_pt1 | contig 10356 bp, 5 predicted proteins | sample YL17G12_20_MG_FD_203070 | JGI IMG/M metagenome (GOLD analysis project Ga0315291, IMG submission 203070) | Sediment microbial communities from Yellowstone Lake, YNP, Wyoming, USA - YL17G12_20 | ecosystem: Environmental > Aquatic > Freshwater > Lake > Sediment | place: USA: Wyoming | collected... | reverse complement strand
TCCTGAAGGAGGAGTTTTTCATAGGTTGTTCTGCCCGACCTTGTGTAAACGACGTGGGGCCGATTGCGGCTGTCGACGGCGATATCGACGGACCACGGAATATCGTAAGGCTTGCCTGCGTCAAAAAGGATGTCGACCGAATGCTCCGTGAAAGGTAAGGCATGTCTGGTACCGTTCGACTTTTGCCAGGTGTTGCCGCCATCCTTTGACACGAGGTACCAGGGACGGACCCGGTAGCCCTTCCTGTGACCTTCCACCTCCGGCCATGTGCGTTTCCCGGGTACGCGCCCCTCATAATAGAAATGGCCCACGACATGGATAGTCCGGGATTCCGGCCCGGTGCCCTTAGCAATGGCAAAACAGTAGACCTTGCCCTCGTCGGACCTACAAAAGCAGGCTGCATCCGTCCACTGGGAATCCAGCGGTTTCTTCTTGAGAAGAACCTCAGTATCTTCGTTGCTGATGTAGACGAGGTAAATGCAATCGTCATGGTCAATTACGATACTGGGGTAGGTTCCCCGGGCGATCTCGACGGGTTTGGTCCAACCGTAGATGTCGTCGGGCTTGAGCGTCCGGATGTAGGACAGTGGGCCATCTCCCCCTACGACCACGTGAAGGAACCCCCGGCTGTCCCGTACCATCGCGGGGAGCGTCCATTCGTTGGTGCCGTACGCGATTTCGACCGGATTAGAGAACGTGGCGCTGCGATGATCGAACGTACGCACCAGCACGCCCCATTTCCCCCAACAATTGGAATACACAAGGTATGAGAGATCGCCGTGGCGAACCACTTGACGGTTGCCGAAACTCTCGGTAGCGCACTTTCCCGCATCCCCTACAAGGAACACCATGCCCTCGGAAGGCTTTGACCGCAAATCACTGGGCGAGACACCCATATACCGGCGGAAAAGACGCGAGAGGTTGTATTCATCGCCTAGACCGGACTGCGGTGCTATCTTCTTTAGCGGCAGATCGGTGGTCGCAATCAACTCGCGGGCAAAATCGAGTCGCATCCGCCGCAGGTCGCTCATCGGTGTGCTGCCAGTGAGCCTCTTATACTTCCGCTCGAAGTGGTATTTGCTCAGGTTGGCGTGCTTGGCCAGCATATCGAGCGTCAGTGAGGCATCCAAATGGGCGCGCATAAAGTGGCGCACGCCTGCAACAAGCGCACTCCCTTCGTGACCGGTGGCGCAGAGCATGCTCGCCAACACCAGTTGAAGGAGGGCCTTTTCTACTACAAAGGGGTACTCCAACCGGGCACTACCCTCTGAGGACAGCCAAGCGCACTGTTGGCGCAATCGGGCACCCGCGTCATGACTCTTGAGGGGAATACTCGACGTGTCCACCCCCCAGTGGAATGTTATCGAAAAAGCCTCTATCATCTCAGTGGACGCTGACTGTTCCCCATGCGTCACACGAGCGGGGCAAAACAGGATATCCCCGGCCCGCACCACCAATTGCATCTCGCCAAGGGTTGTGTGCAGAGTGCCCTGTACCAGGATCAGAATCTCATGAAGAGGACTCGAATGAGACGCTGGTTTCCAGCCAAGAACGGGGCCGATATGCTGGAAACTGTGAAGTTTGACGGTCTCAAGATTCATGACAGCAACATCTTAAAAGAGGAGAGCAACTCATGCCATTTACATCCTTCCCAGAATCTGTTTTACTAACAACCCCTACGAACTGGCACTGAGACTTCGTGTTTAGGGAGTGTATCATACTTAGTCGCAACAACGGAAGCAGAGAGGTGTCAAAATGCGCACGCGAGAAAGAGGCTTTACTCTAATCGAACTGCTGGTAGTCATTGCCATTATAGGCATTCTTGCCGCAATCTTGCTGCCGGCCTTGGCGCGTGCACGCGAGGCGGCGCGCAGGGCCTCATGCTCAAACAACCTGAAGCAGTTTGGGCTCATGTTCAAGATGTACGCCAACGAGGCCAAAGGGGGGCTGTTCCCACCGCCTGCGCGGTTTCGTCCCATCGGCAACGCGACGTTTATGTCGTTCGCGGGGGAGGCCCTCTATCCGGAGTACTGGACAGACATTAATGCCGCCATTTGCCCTTCCGATAACCGGGTCGATGGCACCTCCGTCTGGAACAAGTTCGGGATTGAGAATGATTGGCAGGCCCAAGTAGCGCGCGTGACAGGGAGCGATAGCACGTCGCAAGCATGTCGCGCGGGGCTGTTGTCCGTGCCCGTTTCATACGCGTACATGCCCTATGCGACCCAGAACATGGAACAGTTCGCGGACTGTTCCCGTGTGTTCTCCGTTCTACTGTGGTCGTCCTCGCACTTTCCTCCCATCCAAACGTGGGACCCGCACGAGATAGTGGCGGTGGGGTGCCCGCAGGCATGGGACATGAGCGATAACCCCACCGGAGACAACGTCTCCTGGGAACCTGGACTTCACTTTTGGCCGTGGGACGGCGATCTCGAGGGCACGGCGCTATCGTTCCCCGACATGCAGATGCCGGGCAAGTACTACCGCCTTCGTGAAGGCATCGAGCGCTTCTTCATCACCGATATCAACAATCCCGCAGGCAGCGCGAAGGCACAGAGCGAGATCGGTGTGATGTGGGATGCCTGGGGTTCAACGGTGCCGGGCAGTTTCTCCGGGAGTGATAGCAGCACCGATGTCGGCGAAGTAACGTTCAACCATCTTCCAGGTGGATCAAACGCCTTGTTTATGGATGGCCACGTCGAGTTTCGCCGGTACGGATCGGGCTACCCCTGCATTGGTACGCACAATGGCCAGGTCTCTGGCCTGATCCTTGTCCACGCGACGCGCGCCGGCGGCTTTGGTTGATTTGGCGCTCTTGAGTTTTGTGACTAGCGCCCCGTGACCAAGCTGAGTAGATCACGGTCACAGGGCGTTCGATATAAGGAGTTCGGCGCGTAAGTATGACGATGCAAATTGGGGCTAGTGCCGCGTACACGTACGCTTTCAGAGGCACCCGGATCGAACTGGAGGATTACGTTGAGAGTATCCGGAGCTTGGGGGGATTGGGCATTCGTTGTTTTGACCTCGAGGTGCTAAAACCGGAACACATATCCATCTATAGCTCCCCCAAAAACATTGACACGCTCAAGCGCGCCTGTCGTGAGAATGGCGTGAACATCGTGGGGTTCACGGCGTGGGCGTGCTTGAAGTGGCTCCATTCCCGGGACCCGAAGGACCATCAACAAGCATTCGCGCTGTTCCACAAGATTGCCGCTATCGCCGCGGAACTCGGCGCCGCCTATATTCACCTCGGGTCCGACATGGTTGGCGAATACATTGTATCGCGTGACGACACGTACGAGACCGCGCCAGCGGTGGAAGTGACAATTCCCCGGAACACCGGGTACCCCGAAATCATGGCGGAATACGCCACCAATCTCAGGGAACTGGCCCGCATCGCGGCGAACTACGGCCTGCGGTTCGCGCTGGAACCGCGGGCCAATTCCCTGGTATGCACGGTCGACAGCTTTCAGAACATCGCGCGCGAGGTCGACCATCCCAATCTCTTTTGCTGCCTCGACGTGACCCACGCCACGTATCACCGGGAGGATATCCACATCGCCATCGAAAAACTCGGCCCCAGACTCCTGGTACTCCATCTCTGTGACTGCATCTCGGGTAGGCTGAGCCACTTGCCGCTTGGAAAAGGCGTTGTGAACATCTCCTCCATTCTGGAGGCCCTGAACAAGGTGCACTTCGACGGTTTCGTTATGCTCGAAATCTACGAAGGCGGGAACGACCCTAAGACAGTCGTTGATCAGTGGTATCGCGACGCTCTCCAGCTTGTGTTGAGTAAGAAAACTATTTTCGTATGAACGCGGTCTGGGTGGATTCAGCGCACCGTGGCCGCACCTTCGGCGACAGCCTGAGACAAAGCCCCAAGGGCAGGGATCGTTTTCTCGATGGGTGAACTGCGCGCAGCCGATATTATCGTGCTGCTCTCTTATTTTGCGGTCGTCATTGGGCTGGGCGTGTACTCCATGCGAAGGGTCCGGCGCAGTGAGGACTACTTTATCGGGGGGCGGTCGTTCGGCAAATTGCTTACGGCTTTTGCGCAATATGGGGAGGCGGTCAGCGCCGACGGACCCGTCATGACTGCCCGCGAAACCTTTCGGCATGGCCTTTCCGGGATATGGATCAGCTTGGCCAACCTGTTCACGCTGCCCGTGTACTGGTTTTACTTCCTTTGGTTGCGGCGCTTTCGTTATGTCACCATCGGCGATGTGCTGAATGCGCGGTATCAATCCCGCTTCCTCACCGGGTTGTACAGTATACTGTCGCTATTGTGCTTGGCCGTGTGGGTTTCGGCGGGCTTCACCGCCATGGGCGACAGTATTGTGGTCATCGTTTCCGCGAATCCCCAAAACAGCGACAGCCTGTTTGCGCTCTCACTTGCTCTCACGACGGGGGTCGTGCTCTTATACGGCATTCTCGGCGGCATACGGGCTGCCGTCCTGAGCGATTGTGTCCAGACCCTCTTCATGATTTTCATGACCGTAGTCCTTATTCCGTTTGGCTTTGGTCAGGGTGGGGGGCTTGCGGCATTTCGCAATGCCGTTCCCCAGCACTTTCTTGACCTTTTCGGAGGTGAGACCAGCTCTTACACCTGGTACTATGTTCTGGCGTTGCTGTTTACGATGATCGTCGCGCAGCCCGCTTGGCCCTCGAACATGCTCGCCAACATTGCCAAAGACGAGCGGACAGTTCAGATTGGCGTGATATCCGGATTCTTGATTAAACGTGTCTCCGTGATTGCCTGGGCGCTCGTCGGTCTCTTGGCCATTGTTTTCTTCAGCCCTATGAGCATCAGTGAGGGTCACGAATACGGATCGATGGTGGTGAGGCTCTTGGCGCCGTTGGGGATGGGGTTGGTCGGACTGATGGTGGGGGGGCTGATGGCGGCGCTGATGTCGACGGTGTCCGCCCATATGATTGCCGCCGCGGCCACGTTCACTGAGAACGTCTATAAACCCTCGATGTCGGGCCGTTCCGATCGTCACTACATGCTGGTCGGCCGAGTGGCGTCGGCAGTGTTTCTCGTGACGACGGCGCTTGTGTCCTTTGAGGCGCTGGCCACATTTGGTCCTGTGTTCTGGCTGGGGTTCGTGTGGCGCCGAGCAAATCTTCCCGGGGCGGTAGCGGGCATTTTCACGGGGATAGTAGTCTTTTTCCTGCTTCCGGTGCTGGTATGTTTCACATCCCTAAGCACGCAGCGGGATCTGCTGGCGGGGACCAAGCCAGCTATCATACGCTACGAGAACCAGGTGGCGACGCAGTATGACGTCGACGAGGGCCGCGCAGCCCAGGCGGGCCAGGTCTTTTCGTTTACGAAGGAGGGGGAGTCGGTCCCCGTGTTTTTCACGGGATTGAAAGACGAGGATGGCCACCGTCGCGGTTCGGGCCGTTTGCGGCCTGTGGTCTACGTCATGTATCTCCTCGGAGTACCGGTAGAGACCTTCAGTCCTGCCCTCTTCAAGAGCATCCAACTGGTCTTTCCCGCCCTTGCGCCGTTTCTGGTCATGCTGATCTTGTCGCGCTGCACCCGGCGCGTTCCCAAGCCCATACTTGATGACTTCTATGCTCGCATGCTGACTCCTGCGATGGGCAAGCCTCCTGAAGAAGATGCAAGGGAGGTGGCCGAAAACGCCGCCGACTTCGATGCGCGCATGGTGTCTTGCCAGTTTTTCCCTTCCAGCGATTGGGTGATCCAACGGCCAAACCGGTTTACGGTGGTGGGGTTTTTTGTAGTATGCGCGATCTCCCTGTCCCTTCTGGGATGCTTGTGGCTAATGGCCGCGGGTCTCCGCGGCTGGAGCACGTAGGCGGACATGGTTCTGCGGAGTGTGAAGCGAGTCAACTTGCCCGACGAAAGGAGTATGTTCCATGATGATGTACACGCAGACGGTGGTGGTTGTCACGGCTTGCCTAATAATGGGCGCCGCGGGGGCCAAGGACCTCAGTTGGTGTTTTGAGAGGGACGGCGATGCCGAGGGCTGGTCTCAGGCATCCCCTTGCGCCAAGCTGAGCATCGCGGACGGCAAAGCCCGCCTGTCCGGCCCGCGGCCGCTGTTGCGACTCTCTTCGGAGGTTCCATATTTCGACTCAGCCGACTTCAACTTCCTGATCATCCGCGCGGAGACGTTGGTCAAGGATACCAGCAAGCCCGCAAACCTCACCATTTGGTACAAGGGGGCTTCGGCGGCCGATTTCGCGGGATTGCGGATTCCAATACCGCCTTCGGCTCTGAACAATGGTTATCAGCGCCTGACCGTCGACATGAAGGGTCCCAAGCTGCTCGAACCGGCGCAGGTTCTCGCGGAGGTCTTCCATGGCGCTCATGGCTGGGGAAAAGACCGCGTCATCTACTTTGACATCGATATGAACGACCGGTTTGAGGAGGGTAATAACACCAGCGGCGTAAACGCCGACAATATCATAGGACAGAACATCGACTACGTCAGTTTCGCCAGCGAGCCCGGCTTCGAGCCCGATCAGGCACAGGCGAAAAAGGCCGGCCAGACGGAGGCGGTCATCTCTGCCGAACTGACCTCGGCGATCATCGCCAGAAACGGCTGCGTGCGGGAAAGCGGCCCGGCGGCTGGATTGCCCGACGCCACTTCCGAGAACTACAACACGCCCCATGCCATTCGGTTCGAAGGCCGGCACAACCGGACCTATGTGGTGTACGGAGACGTCCACAGCAACCCGTTCATAACGTTTTTCGACCACCAGGGCAAGCGCTGGGCCGTTCCGCAGCAGGTGGGCACGAGCGCCACGCAGAACGATTCCCACTCGAACCCGGCGCTAGCCATCAGCAAGGACGGCTTCCTGTATGTGGTCTACGGGGCGCACAACGCGGAGCAGAACATACGCCGGTCGGTCCGCCAGGAGGACATCTCCGAGTGGGGACCCGTCCAAGTCGTCTCGCCGAAGGCGACCTATGCCAACATGTACTTCTTGGGGGACACCCTTTACCTGTTCCACCGCGACACTCAAAGCGGGAAGCCGTGGTGGGGGTTCAGGACCAGCAACGACGGCGGCGCGACGTGGTCCGAGCTTCAGCCGGTGTTCGACCAGTTTCCTGACGGCTACATCGCCTACCCGAACATGTACATCGAGCAACGGGCGTCAGGCCCCGTGATGCATGTTTTTTCCCTCATCTTCGGACACAACCGCTGGTACAACATGTACTACGCCGTGTCGCGCGACTTGGGCAAGACGTGGGAGACTGCGTCGGGCAAGCCGATTCCCCATCCGATCCAGTACGAGCAAGGCGAGCTCGTTTTCGAGGGCAACGTTCACGGCTGGCAAAATGAGATCGTGGTGGACCCAGCGGGCCGCCCCGGGTTGCTCTTCGTCACCGGCGGACCCGGAATTGTCGACAATAACGCCGCGATGTTCGCCTATTGGACAGGCAATGCGTGGCAAGCGAGCAAGATATGCGATGCTGACGCGCGGTATTGCCATGGGACGTGCCTGGCGCGGGGTGAAGGGAAATTCCAGGTGTACTTTCCCCGCGGCTCATGGCGCGGCGGCGAGATCGGCCAATGGGAAACGGCCGATGGCGGCGCGACCTGGGCGCAGACCCGCGACATCACACAGAACTCGCCAGCGCCCAACAATTTTATCGACCCCGTGGTGAACGGCACGCCGGAGGTAGAGCTCATTTGGTGTGCGGGAACCAAGAGTCCCGGCACGATCCACGCATGGGGCGAAGAGGGCGTCCCTGGCGCCGCGGCGTCGGCCGCGGCGGCCGCGGCGCAGACTACGCCGGATGGTTGGGAGACCGGCCAGTTTCGGATCCAGGCGCGGCCGGTTTTTGCCCAAAATGCGACCGGAGGACCGAGCGGCAAGGGGAGCCTGACGATCGCAGCGGACGGGAGCGCCGGTCTCGATGGTTTCTACCGGAAGGCGTTCCCGGTCACGGGCGACAAGTATTTCGGGTTCCGCGCTCTGCGCAAGCCGCAGGGGCTGGCCGCCCCCGGCCAACAGACGTTGGTCGAAATCGTGTGGAGGAACGAGAAAAACCAGCCTGTGAAAGGTTGGGTCCCGGAAGCCAAGCCCGCCACTTTTGAGCTGGGGGCGCCCGGGCCGGCCTATCCCGACTACCCCCAAGACGGGGCCACGGACAAGAACGGGTGGACAGAGGTTACAGGTGTGTATCGTGTACCTTTGGGTGCCACGCAAGCCGTCGTCACGCTCGAGCTGAAATGGCCCGACCCCTACGGCTCGGCCGAGTGGAGCGACGTGTCCTTTGTGGAAGTTCCTGCGCCTGCGGAGCGGAAGGTCCGTCTTGCGGCCTGCCACTTGGACGTTGACTCGAATAAGACGCCCCAGCAGAACCGCGAAGCGTTTGGCCGCCTGGTCGAGGAGGCCGCCCGGCAGAAGGCGGATCTGGTCGCCACCATGGAACTCCTGACGCTGGGCGCGGGCGGTTTCGAGGCGGCGGCGGAGACGGTCCCTGGGCCCTCGACGGCTTACTTCGGCCAGCTTGCCAAGAGGCACAACCTCTACATTGCGGTTGGGCTGCTCGAACGGGACAATCACCTGCTCTACAACACGGCCGTATTGCTGGGCCCGGACGGCGCGGTCGTCGGCAGCTACCGCAAAGTCTGCCTGACGCGGGCGGAGGTGACTTGGGGTATCTGCGGTGGGAATGACTTTCCTGTCTTTAACACGCGATTTGGCAAAGTGGGGATGATGCTGTGCTATGATGCCTACTTTCCAGAGGTGGCCCGCAATCTGGCGGCCCAAGGGGCCGACGTGGTTGCATTTCTCGTCCAAGGCGCCGATCCTGCCGTGGTTACGGCACGGGCCGTCGAGAATCAAGTCTACATTGTGACGGGTACCCGGAGCGCCGCGCCGGGCTGGCTAAAGTGCGGCGTGATGGGGCGCCGGGGCGAGTGGCTTGTTGAATCGGGGAAGATGGGCGAGGTCGTCGTGGCCGAGGTCGATCTGAACCAACAGACAAAATGGTGGTGTGACGGAGACATGAAGGCCCGCATGCCCAAAGAACGTCCATCGTGTCTGCCGCGCCCATGACAGCCAGCGTGGCAACCCACGCATAGTGAGGCCAGTATCGTAATGAGTCATTCGCTTGCCCCTGCCGACTACCTGATTGTGGTGGGGTACTTCCTGGTAATGCTCGGGATCGGCGTGTTCTTTTCCAGGCGCATGAAGAGCATGAAGGATTTCTTTGGCGGGAACCAGCAAGTGCCCTGGTGGGTGTCTGGCGTATCCCTGTACATGACGTCGTTCAGCGCGTTTGCGTTTGTGGCGTACAGCGCCTTGGCCTACCAGCACGGGATGGTGAGCATCACCATTTGGTGGGCCGTGGTGCCCTGCTGTCTCGTCAGCGCGCAGTTTTTTGCGGCGCGTTGGCGGCGGGCGGCCGCGACCAGCCCGCTCGAGTACGTCGAGACGCGTTACGGCCCTTTCTTGCGCCAGGGGTTTGCGTGGTTGGGGGTGCCGCTCCTGGTTATTGACGACGCGCTGAAACTATTCGTTATCGGCAAAATGGTTACCGTGAGCCTGGGAGTGACGGCGCCGTTTGCCTTTCCGTTGGCCATCGTGATCTGTGGATCGATCATGCTTGCCTATACCTTCATGGGGGGACTCTGGGCGGCCATGATCACGGATTTTGTCCAGTTCGTAGTCATGGCGGGCGCAGTGATGGTGTTGGTGCCGCTTGCGCTCGCTCGACTGGGTGGCATTGGGGCCTTTTTTCAGCAGGCGCCTGAAGGTTTTTGGGCCCCCACGGGCGGTGAATACACGTGGGCGTGGATCATTCCCTTTATCTTCGTGCAGGTGTTCGCGTATTCGACGAAATGGTCGTACGTGCAACGCTACTACTCCGTCAAGACCGACGCGGATGCCCGGAAGGTAGGGTATCTGGTGGCCGCGCTCACGTTCGTTGGGATGCCGCTTCTGTTTCTACCCGCAATGGCCGCGCGCATTTTCATGCCCGGCGTGAGTGAACCGAACGATGTGTACGTGTTGCTATGCAAGAGTCTTTTTCCCGTGGGCATGATTGGAATGATGGTGGCCGCCATGTTCTCCGCAACCATGTCCACGCTGTCCGGCGACTACAACGCGATGGCGTCGGTGATCACGAATGACATCTACAAGCGGCTGTTTGCCCGCGTCTCGTCAGAACGGTCGTTGGTGCTTGCAGGCCGCATGGCAACGCTGGTCGTTGGCCTGGCTGCGCTGGGCATCGCCTTGTTGCTTGTGGCCGGCCAGGGCAAGGAAGACCTGGTCGAGTACATGGCCCGGCTCTTCAGTGTTCTCATGCCGCCCGTGGCTATCCCGATGATGTTCGGGTTGCTGACGCGCAGAGTCTCGAACGCGGGCGGG
>Ga0315291_10012374_pt1 | contig 10356 bp, 8 predicted proteins | sample YL17G12_20_MG_FD_203070 | JGI IMG/M metagenome (GOLD analysis project Ga0315291, IMG submission 203070) | Sediment microbial communities from Yellowstone Lake, YNP, Wyoming, USA - YL17G12_20 | ecosystem: Environmental > Aquatic > Freshwater > Lake > Sediment | place: USA: Wyoming | collected... | reverse complement strand
GGCTAAAAAGGTTGTCATTCCTGCCCCGATTTTCATCGGGATCAACTCTAAGGAGGAATCCAGATCTGATTTTCTTGCTCCTGGATTCCCCCGTATCAAGTACGGAGCAGGCTTAGTGGTCTTTTTCATAGGTACGATGCTATCAAAAATGGCCCCTGAAATCCCTCCCTGCCCCTTTACGAAAGAGAGTGAACCATATCCCCCCTTTAGTTAAAGGGGGTGGGGGGGATTTGTGTGAAGGAGGTGCCCTAGAGCCATGTCCGATAATACGTCACCGAAATTACGAAATACAGACTTAGATAGATACTATCTAAGTCAATCCATTGTCTCAGCACAGAGAAGAAATAATTCCTCCCTACCGCTTACGAAAAAGCAATCGCCAAAGCTTTTTATGATTTTGATTTAGAAAGGAAGGAATATTGAAGGGTTAATTTACCGATTTCTCTTTGAAATGTTGCATTCTTGCATGAAATTCAAAATCCACGAAGTAACAAATGGAGTGGTGATGAAGAATTTTCGACCTGCGAATATCTTGCCACTATCCGCACCTGCCAAAAGGTTTCGATTTGAAAGACATATCAAAACTTTAAGTCAGAGGATAATGACCACCTATTGATTACTATAGTGAACGTCGAAAGAAAGTTGTCATTGCGAGGAGCGAAGCGACGTGGCAATCTCATGAGATTGCTTCACTTCGTTCGCAATGACACTCTGGGCATGTCAAGTTATTTGTGACGTTCACTATAATTGCAATCGAGCATGCTTTGCCAAATTGGCCCCTCGTGGATTTCAGGAAGGAGTCCTCATGAAAAGGGGCTGCGAATAACACTTACTTATCTTCACTTAAACAAAATGCTTTCACTATGATTTCTTCTTTTTGGTGGCTTTAGGTTTGGCTTTAGGTTTTGATGGAGAGTTAGCCATTTCCCTGAAAGTGGTTCCCCACCTATCGATCATGGTTCTCAACTCATCCAATTTAGCTTTCGCTTCGGAAGGCGCCGAGGCAATCATTTCTTTTGACTTTGCTAAGCCCTCACTAATAGCTTTGGCATCGGCCGTCCAGGCCTGTTTCTTGCCTTTCAGTTTCTTCTCCATTTTGTTGGCCGTGACACGCAATTTTTTCCATTGATCTTCAAGGGTTTCCAGGGCCGCATTCGCCTGATCGGCAACGGCCTTCTTTCCGGCTTCAACGGCTGCGGCCGCCTTTTCAAAAGCAGCCTTGGCATCAAGATAACTCTGTTTCGCTTCCTTGTACTTCCTCTCCTTCATCTGCGATTCTGCAGTATCCCACACCCCCTTGGCAGCTTCCAGGTAAGCAGAGGCATATTGATCCGCGCCAACTGAGATAGCAGCGTCCATTGCTTTCCTGGCAGCCTCTTTTTCTGCTTCGGGTGGTTTTGAACAACCCGACAATACCATTCCCAGAGCAAAAGCCACTAATACGAATAGCGATAACTTGAACATTCTCATAAGCCAATTCCCTCCTCGGATGATGTTTGATAAAAACTATAAATGAAGTTCTTCCGGATAGCAATAGGAGGGCGCTAAGAGCAGGGCGTTGCTTAGGGAGCAAAAGCCCCTACGGATGTTGCGGGACGTGAATTTATGGCAGAAAAGGTTAAAAATCCAATTCCCAGTCTGTGGTAAACATTATTTCTGGTTAAAGGGAATGCAAATAACTGATTTTGTTCTTTTCATGATTTGGTTGTCTCATTCCTGGGGGATGCCATATGATTTATTTTCCCCTGTATTGCTTTGGGTAATATGGATTTTAAGCATTGTATTTAAACCAGTAAGGATACGGGGGAGAGAGGATTCTTACACAATGATAATCCGAAACGAGGATTATGCAAGGGAGTTTTCCATGCTTAACAGTCTAAATCCCATATGAAGAGTTTTTGGAGATGGTGAGGGTGGCAAAGGAGGAGATAGAGAAAGGCCCATCCAGTTATAACGAATATTACAGCTCGCCACAGGGGAGCTCAAAGGGTGTTGGTCAAACAGGCATCTCGAACTTTCTGGGTGGTGCATGGAGAAAGGTCCGGCGAGAAGAACAGCTCCTGGTAAATGCAAATGAATGGCCCAGGGCTTCACAGGATGCACCAGGACAAGACTTTCTTGAGGGTTAGTGGTTCTTTCTTTTGTGGGGGACAGCTGGGGGATAAAACTTATAAATTTGGAAGGTCAAAATACAATGTGCCAGCAAACCCTTTATCATTGGCGCCCCTGGCGTGACTCGAACACGCGGCACACGGATTAGGAATCATCCCGTTATTTTCCTGGGCCATGCCAGGGAGCCAAATAAAATCAATTGCTTAAAGAATACCATCATTTTTTTTGTGTTGTCAAGAATGTTGGAAAATGTTAATGTTTTTTAGGAAAGTTTTGACGTCGTGGGCACAAAAAAGGGCACAGGAAGCAGGCTTAAACGATGAAAAGAGGCTGCTGTTGCGGGAAAACCCAAACGCAAGAAATCGGTGCGCGGATTTTCTCTCTTTGTGTACCCAAAAAGACTGTGCCCGAAACTGTGCCCAGGACCAAAAAGCATGTGCATGGATTTTTTTGACAGTGCACATGTGACGAAACATCCAAGGAACCTCTGTAGGTTCGCTCCCGACAAGTCACTACGGAGAAAGGAGGATTTATGGCTCACCAAAAAATCAAACTTCCTAAACTAAGATCTGTGATTGTACACGGAGAAGAAATTGAAGATGTCATCAAGGTAATTCCGCCAAGCGCAAAGAAGCCTTATTGGACCTTTATCATGGGTAAAGATAGTTTAATTTTGGCCACTGGCGATGTTTGTATCAAACGTAGTCCTGACCAAACAGTTGTACGAAAAAATTTTTCAAAGCAATCGCAGTGATTAGGATGGAGCCCCTACCCTTCCGAAGGGGAAAAGTAGTAATCCTCACCACCTGGGGGCTCCTAACCTTCGAGGTGATGACAATGCATCTTGAAGGACTACCTCATTAACCCCTATTATCCGCAGAAAAAAAGTTGTTAACGGTCTTTTTCCCCTATTGACAATATCATTAATATGTGCATATACTAATGTAAACGATATGGGGAAAGGCCATGAATGATGCGGTAGACAAAATTAGAAAGGGTTGGGAACATCATCAATGGAGAGCCATTGAATTTGGGACATCATGGGCTCAAGAAATGATGAAAGATTATCATGAACCCAGTCGTGCAGGAACCCCAAGGGGAGATTCAATTGGCTTTTCAAGAGAGAAACAACTTGCTGCATATTTGATGATCCTACACAGTCCGCAAACGTGGGGAATTGCAAAAATAGCTTTTGAAGCAAAGGTATCCGAAGCCGTGCTTCGCGTTTGGAAGACTCGACCGGATTTTAAGAAGGTTCGGAAACAAGCCTGCACCTTATTGGGTGAGGAGATTGCAGAGCGAATTCGATCTATCCTATCAGGAGGCAAAAAAACCCAACAAGAGTTGAGAAAAATTGTAGGTATAACTTTCTCAGAAGATGATACGATCGATTTCTGGATCTTGCTGCTCGCATTTTTTAATCCCATCGTTGCAGTGCCCTTTGTTTCCATGGCCAAAAAGGAGATGGATCTCGGGCGACCTCACTATGCTGGAGTTTTGCTTCTCCTGCGCAAGTACACCGAAATCAAGGACGGTAGGAGTTTCAAAAAGTGGAATCAGCAACCTTGGCTTCGAGATTTAATGAAAGCGGTCATAGATTCTTATATTGACACAATCTCAGATTCTAAAGCTTGGAAAGTGTTGGGGGCAGAAAAAATTAAGGAAATTGCGGAAGACTTAAAAAAAACTATTTCTCGTGAGCTGAATATGGTTGAGGATTAATGGACGATTTCAACAGCTTACCAAAGAGAATCGATACTAAGGCGTCCTTAGATAGGATTGAGGGAACAAAGATCATCCTTGACGGCAAAGGGGAATTTCCCAAAAAACTTATTATTATTTTGGAACCTGGGAAGATTCGAGAATATCGAATCGTGAGGACCAAAAATGGCGGGTATTTACTCACATAAATAAAAACAAGGCAAGCCAGTCATAAGCCAGTAAGCTTTAGCCAGTAAGCCGAAGTTACCCTTAAATGGGTATCTCGGCTTTTTTGTTGAAGGAAACAAATGAAAATCATCCTCTCTAAGAACCTTATAATTCAGGGCGCATGTCTTACCCTCCAGCACGAGATCAAAGATCGTCTCACCATCACAAATCCGGCCTGGATAGAAAATGAAAAAATGGGCCGATGGCAAGGAGAGACACCTTATAGCCTTCGCTATTATCAGGAGACCTCTTCCGGATTGATTGTTCCGCGTGGCTTCTTTCCACAAATTATCGGTATGGCAAAACGCTTTGGGGAACGATTTCAGATTGAAGACCATCGACGGCTTCTCCCTGAAGTCGATTTTGAATTCCATGGCCAGTTGCGGCCATTCCAAGAGCAAGCGGTCAAGGCGATGCTCTCTCGGGATATCGGCACAATCTCTGCACCTACGGGCTCAGGAAAAACAGTGATGGCTCTTTTTATGATCGCCCAATATAAGCAACCTACTCTCATCATCACTCATACAAAGGAACTTCTGAATCAATGGATCTTGCGGATCGGGCAATTCCTTGGAATTCCTTCAAGTGAGGTCGGACAGATTGGGGACGGTGAACGAAACATCGGGAAACAAATCACCGTCGCGCTGGTCCAAACCCTTTGTAAATGCAGTTCTCAAGTCTATCCACATATCGGTTATTTGATCGTTGATGAATGCCACCGGACGCCTGCAAGGACCTTCACCGAGGCGGTGAGTGCTTTCGACTGCAAATATATGACTGGTTTATCTGCGCCCCCGTGGAGAAGGGATAGGCTTTCAAAGTTAATTTTCCTTTATGTCGGAAACGTCGTTCACGAAGTGAATAAACTCAGCCTCATTGAGACAGGGGATGTTTTACGGGCTGAAGTGATCACCCGTGAAACTCATTTCATTCCAAATTCGGATCCTCAAACGGAATATTCGACAATGCTTTCCGAACTGACCGAGGATCGGACCCGCAATATCCTTATTGCTCAGGACGTAGCAAAAGAAGCCAGTAACGGCAGCGGGATTTGTCTTGTCCTTAGTGATCGAAAAACACATTGCAGCACCCTTCAAAACCTCCTCTCACGGTACGGTATAAAATCGGAGGTTCTAACTGGGGATGTCTCAAATGGTGAGCGGAAGGCCACGGTTGAGTCTTTAAATTCCGGTCGTATCAAAATTTTGATTGCCACTGGCCAGTTGATCGGTGAAGGCTTTGATTGCAAGGAACTTTCAACTCTGTTTTTGACCACACCGATTAAATTTGATGGCCGCTTGATTCAATATTTGGGCCGGGTTCTGAGGCCAGCACCGGGTAAGGAAAAGGCAAAAGTTTATGACTACATCGATTCGAAGGTGGCCGTGTTAAAGGCAGCGGCTGCGGCAAGGCGGAGAGTGTATGGATCTTAATTTTGACGCAATTCCCGAAGAACTCAAGAAATATCCGAATTGGGTGAACTGGATCCTCGAGGAGCGTAACGGGAAACTTACCAAAATTCCCATGAACCCCAAAACAGGAGGCCGGGCTCAGAGCAACAATCCCTCCACCTGGGGGGGCTATGATCAGGTCGTTAAAAAATGGAATGAGTGCGAAAACGAGCACATTGCGGGAATTGGTTTTGTATTCTCAAAAGATGACGATTACTCCGGCACAGACCTTGATCATTGTCGCAATCCCGAAACCGGGGCAATAGAGCCTTGGGCTATGCAAGTCATTGAAAGCCTCAATTCGTATTCGGAGGTCTCTCCCAGCAGGACGGGCGTTAAAATTCTTGCCAAGGGCAGTCTCCCCGTAGCCGGAAGCGGAAGTAAGAATGGCAACATCGAGATGTACCATCGGAAAAAGTTTTTCACTGTGACTGGTTGGCATCTTGAGGGTACGCCTTTAACTATCGAACTCAGACAAGAAGAACTGAAAGAAATTTATACGAAGCACTTCGGACACAGGAAAGTGTCTCCAATTAACCAAGCCCCCCCAACTCCCATCAATACTTCAGATTCTGAATTGATCCAGAAGGCAAGACAAGCCTCAAATGGACATAAGTTTTCAAAACTCTGGGCGGGGGATTGGAATGATTATCCATCACAGTCTGAGGGCGATTTAGCTCTCTGTCAAATGCTCGCTTTCTGGAGCGGAAGGGACCCTACCAGAGTCGATCAACTATTCCGTCAGTCTGGACTCATGCGCCCAAAATGGGATGAGAAACATTTTGGAGATGGTACGACCTACGGCCAGGCGACTGTCCAAAAGGCAATTGAACAGACTACAGAAACCTACTCACCCGTAAGGCATTCAGAAATAGCAGGGAAAACCGCCCTGCTTTCGCCTCAAATGGATTTACCCCCCGAAAAAATATTAGCTCTGCTCGGCTATAAATGCACCGATTTCGGAAACGCTGAATTATTCAAGGAACTCCATGGCGACTCTTGCATATATATCCGTCAGAAAAAAGCATGGCACACATTTGAGGCCGGACGATGGAAGGAAAACGCAGAGGGAATTGTCTTGCGAATGTCACAAACCTTCCGGCTCAAAGGACGCTACGCATTGGCCATGATTCAAAATCCGGACGAGAGCAAGAGGGTGGTGAACTGGGCGCTTGGTTCTGAGTCACAGTACCGTATCAAAGCGGCCCTTTCGCTTGCGGAATCGATGCTATTTCGATCCTATACGGAGTTTGATAAGGACCCATGGCTCTTATGTTGTGCAAATACGGTTATCGATCTGAAGACCGGAAAATCCGGAGCTGCCCGGAAAACTGATTGGTTTTACAGATCGACCAACATCCCCTATGACGAATCTGCAAGATGCGAAAGATGGAATCAATTTCTTAGCGAGATTTTCAACAGAGACACAGAGTTAATAGATTTTATCCAAAGAGCTGTCGGCTACTCTCTGACGGGCCTTACAGTAGAACAAATCCTTTTCATTCTCCATGGCGCAGGGGCGAATGGCAAGAGTGTATTTTTAAGCGTTCTGGAGAATCTGCTCGGGGAATACGCAATGACGACCCCTTCCAGCACGTTTAAAGATAGGGGGGCCATGTATGAAGGCATCCCTAACGACATTGCCAGACTTGCCGGGGCCCGGTTTATCAAAACCATCGAGGTGAAGGAAAATGCAAGGCTGAATGAGGAAAGGATTAAAGCCCTCACCGGAGGCGACAAGGTAACCGCCCGATTTCTACACGCTGAGTATTTCGATTTCACGCCAATCTGTAAATTTTGGATCGCGGTCAACCATAAACCGCTGATCCGGGGAACTGATGAGGCGATATGGAGGAGAATCAGATTAATTCCATTTGAAGTGACTTTCCCTCCAGAAAAGCAGGACAAGAGGCTTGTGGATAAGCTTATTATTGAACTGCCGGGTATCCTCAACTGGGCAATCCGGGGATGTCTTGAATGGCAACGCAGAGGCCTTGAACCAGTCGGAAAAGTCCGAGAAGTGACGAGTGCCTATCGTGCGGAATCGGATTTGATAGCCCAATTTCTTGAGGAAAAGGCTTCCAGCGTATTGACCGAAAAGGTTAAGGCCAGTGACCTCTACAAAGTCTATAAATCATGGTGTGAAGAACATGGAGAGTATGTCATTACCGGAACACAGTTTGGGAAGTGTATGCAAGAAAAAGGGTTTACGAAGAAAAAAACGGATTACGTTTATTATCTGGGATTAGAATTGATATGAGTCACACGGTAAGAGGGTTAAGACAGTTAAGACACTTTTTTAGGGTTTTTCCTACTATAAACTCTCTCATGTAATACCCTAAAAAACTATCTTAACCCTCCCAACTGTCTTAGGTGTTTAACCTCAAATGTGAGTAAATGCGGAAAGGAATGGAAACTAATTGGCAACCGTTGAAATCTCAAGCAGAGGCAACAATCATGTGTTTATTAAGTCAAAACAGGAGCTTAGCTCAAAAATAGTAAAGGAAACCTATTGTAAACGAGGTTTCCAAGGTTGACTTGACTTAGGCACAGTATGGGCACAGAGGGAAATAATAGCTTAAAAAATCAACGACTTATCAGCGCGCAACGGATATGCAATCCCCTTCCCCGTCTTCTAACCTTGAAACAAGCTTCCGACTATCTGGGCCTTACTGTGTGGGCAATCCGGGAAAGAATTTGGAGTGGTCAGCTTCCGGTACTTCAATTCCCCGGAGGGCGAAAGCAATATCTTGACCGGAATGATTTAGAGTCCTTCATCGAGCGAAACAAAAGGACGGTTATTTGATGACAGCCAAAAGAAGAATTTCAATTCTTGAATTAGAGAAGTGCATCGAAGAAGGTTGTGGGGTGAGTGAGGCTGCCCGGCGGCTGGGGGTGACCAAGGGGGCCGTCTCCAAGAAGTTGAAGAGCCTCAAAATTGCAGTGGTAAAAAATTCTACTCTACGCCATGCCGGAGAGATAGTTGAAAAGCGACTGGACGCTATCGACCAAATTAAGAAGATCAACAATTATGCGAATGAGCTTTTAGATCTCCTTATGAGATGGAATCGAGGGGATAATGAGGCCCTTCAGATATTGGAATCCCAGGTTAGAAAGGTAAAGGTGCGGGGCAGCGAACAGGAAGTGACCGAGTATCGGTTTAAAGATCCCCGGGAACTTGCACTCAAGGCCATGGCCGAGATTAGAGGTCAGATAGCCCTTCAATTTGAGATTGTCCAGGGCCTTTACGACATAGCCGCTGTGAGTGAATTTCAAAGGGAAGTCTTAGGTGTCATAGGAGAGGTTGATGCAGATGCCAGAAAACGAATCGTTGAAAATCTCAAAAAAAGAAGCTTTATACAATCAGCTCTTGAGCTCCCTCAATTATGAGTTTGAGGAAGGGACTGAAAACCTTCTTATCCTGGATTGGGCTCAAAAGGTACAACTCGGGGCCGGTCCCTTTCAAATCTCCGGCCATGAATACCAAATAGCTCAACTCCAGGATGAAAGCCCACGCCAGGTTTATAAAAAGGGTGCACAGCTTGGAGAAACGGAGGTCAATGTTCTCAAATCCATGCACGGTTTGATATCCGGTCGCTATCCTCAAGGGGTCCTCTACTTGTTTCCCACGGTCAACGATGTGACTGACTTTAGTAAAGGCCGCTTCTCCCCTCTTCTGGACGATAACCCTGAAATTTCCGATCTTGTGAGAAATACGGATAGCGTGAGTGTGAAGAGAATCCGAAAATCCATGCTCTACTTGAGGGGCGCCAGGGTCACGGGAAAGATCGAAGGAATCAAAAAGACTTCTTCCTCTTTGAAAGGAATCCCGGTTGACAGGATAGCGTTTGACGAAGTTGATGAGATGGACCCGGCAATGATCGACCTTGCCCTTGAAAGGCTTTCCCATTCGAAGGTGAAGGAAGAAGCCTATCTTTCTACTCCATCGATCCCAGATTTCGGGATTGATAAACTCTACAACGAATCTGATCAAAGAGTATGGATGATCAAATGTCAGAGATGCGGAGCGGAGACTTGCCTTGAGATCGAGTTTCCAAACTGCCTCTTGGAGCTTCAAGACGGGCGGGTGATCCGAGCTTGTAAGAAATGCAAGAGTGAAATTCCCCCCCGGGATGGCCATTGGGTTGCTCAGTATCCCGGTCGATCCAAAGAGCTTGTGGGATGGTGGATCAGTCAATTAAATTCAGCCTACGTTGACCCTGGGAAGATTCTGAAGGCTTTCCGAAATCCCCCAAATAGGAACGTTGGGGAATTCTATAACTCTAAACTGGGTATGGCCTATATTTCCGCTGAGAATCGCTTAACGGTCAATGACGTTTACGTTTGCTGTGGTCAAGAACCTATGCTTACAAATCACAAGGGGCCGTGCGCGATGGGGGTTGATGTAGGAAGCCTCTTAAATGTTGTTGTAGGGTTCAAACCCAAAGATAAACAACTCCAGCTCTGCTATCTTGCCAGGGTGTCTTCGTTTAACGACGTTCACGACATTGCCAAGAGGTTTAATGTTCAATGTGCGGTGATCGATCTTGAGCCCGAACTTCGTAAAGCCAGGGAATTTCAGGCAGCGGAGGCTTACCCCGTCTTTCTCGCTGACTATGTGGATAGTGTTGTAATGGGTCCCGTCTGGGATGAGAAAAAGAAGCTGGTCAAGGTGAAACGGACACAGATTTGCGATGCAACCCATGACCTTGTGACCTCTTCCGGCCTTCTGATTCTTCCCCGAAGGAGTGATGAGTTAGACATTTTCGCCAAGCAGATGTCCAACATTGCCAAGGTTCTCCAAGAGGATCAGGAAACAGGAAGCCGTGAGTATCGCTACCGAAAACTGGGTGAGGATCACTAT
>Ga0315291_10012371_pt1 | contig 10358 bp, 10 predicted proteins | sample YL17G12_20_MG_FD_203070 | JGI IMG/M metagenome (GOLD analysis project Ga0315291, IMG submission 203070) | Sediment microbial communities from Yellowstone Lake, YNP, Wyoming, USA - YL17G12_20 | ecosystem: Environmental > Aquatic > Freshwater > Lake > Sediment | place: USA: Wyoming | collected... | reverse complement strand
TGCGTGTGCATGCCCGAGCCGTTCTGCCCGAATATGGGCTTCGGCATGAAGCTCGCGTGGAGCTCCATGGAGTGGGCTATAGCCTTGGTGGCGGTCTTGAGTGTTATGGTGTTGTCCGCTGTCTTCAGCGCTTCGCCGTACTTGAAGTCTATCTCATGCTGTCCCGGAGCCACTTCATGATGGCTCATCTCGACCTCGATGCCCATCTCCTCAAGTGCGAAAACTATGTTCCTGCGTACATCAGACGCCATGTCCCTTGGCGCGAAGTCGAAGTAGCCCGCCGTGTCATGTGTTACAGGCCTAAGCGTAGGCTCACCGTTGACCTTGAACAGGAAGAACTCCAGTTCCGGCCCGACATTGAAGACATATCCCATCTCCTTTGCCTCGGCAAGCACCTTCTTCAGTACGAATCTGGGGTCGCCCTCGAACGGCTTTCCGTCAGGCCTGTAGACGTCGCATACGAACCTTGCCACGGCCTTCTGCCTGGGCCTCCACGGCAGGACAGCATACGTGGATGGATCCGGCTTCAGGTACATGTCCGATTCATGTATCCTTGCGAACCCCTCTATCGAGCTGCCGTCGAACCATATGCCCCTTTCGAAGCTTTCGTTCAGCTTCTCCACCGGTATGGTCGTTGACTTTATTGCGCCGAAGAAGTCCGTGAACCACAGGTTCACGAATTTGACATCATCGTGCTTAGCCCTCTCCATTACCTTTTCTATGACATTCTTTTCCATGAAACTCAACCTCCAGTATATTTAATGCTCATAATAGGCCGACTCCCCGTGGACCGAAAGGTCCAGTCCCAGGTCCTCCGCCTCTGCCGATACCCTCAGTCCGAACAGCCTGTCTATAATCCTCAGCAGCGCGTACGAGCCTGCGAAGGCGAATGCGGCTGTCGCCACGACCGCCAGAGACTGCGTGAATATCAGCGAGTAGTTTCCGAACAAAAGCCCGTCGGCCCCGGCCGCGTTTATTGCCGCGGATGCGAATATGCCGGTGGCCAGCGCACCCCAAACGCCGCTTATCCCGTGGCATGCGAAGACGTCAAGGGTGTCATCTATTTTCGTCCTCTCTACCCTCCAGTTTGCAACGATGTTTGATACCAGCCCGGCTATCAGCCCTATGACCATCGATGAAACAGGGCTGACGAAGCCCGCTGCAGGCGTTATGGCTACGAGCCCGCACACTGCTCCTATCGCAATCCCTGTCGCCGTGGGCTTGCCTTTCGCCAGCCAGTCCGTGACCATCCAGCTGAGGGCTGCGAACGCGGCCGCTATGTTTGTCGTCACCAGCGCATTTACTGCGACTCCGCTGGCAGCCAGCGCACTTCCGCCATTGAAACCGAACCAGCCGAACCACAGGAGAGCGGCACCGAGTATCACAAAAGGAACGTTGTTGGGCTTTGTGTGATTCTTGTCTATTTTCCTCCGGCCGATTACGATGGCAGCCGCCAGCGCAGAGAATCCTGCGAGTACATGTACTACGGTCCCGCCAGCGAAATCCAGCGTCCCCGCGGCCTTAAGCCACCCCCCGCTGCCCCATACCCAGTGGGCGACCGGCGCGTATATGAGTACTGTCCACAGTGTTATGAAAATCAGCAGCGATGAGAACTTCACCCGTTCGGCGAAGGCACCGATGATGAGTGCCGGCGTGATGGCCGCGAACTTCAGCTGGAAGAAGAAATAGAGCAGTGCAGGGATTGTGGGCGCATAGTCCGGGTTAGGCGCCATTCCCACCCCGTTAAGGCCTGCATACGAAAGGTCGCCGACAATACCACCGCTGCTCTTTCCGAAGGCCAGCGTGTAGCCTATCAGGGCCCATATGGCGGTTATGAGACAGAATATCACCAGGCTCTGTATGAGTATCGACAGAACGTTTTTTTTCCTTACAAGCCCCGCATAAAAAAAGCCAAGCGCCGGCGTCATCAGCATCACCATAGCTGCGCAGATGGCTATGAATGCAGTATCCGCAGCGTTTATGCCCGCAGCCCCGTCTGCGGCGTAGCTGGTGTGCGTGACAAGTGCCGCTGCCGAAAGCAGCAGCGACAGTGCCAGGATTATTAGCAGGGGCTTTGCAAATTTATTCATCATTTCATCACAGGGTCCGGATTTTTAATAGAATACTAAATTGCGATTGATATATAAACTTTACGATAAAATTATTAACAAAAATAATAAAATAATAAAAAAATACATAACTATGTTAAAAGTATTATGTAAAGGCCCGGGAAAAATTTAACAACGTGATACCATGAAAATCGATAGTATAGACGAGAAGATAATAAACGAGCTGGCCGGCAATTCAAAGATAACGCTCAGGCAGCTGGCGGGTAAGCTCGGCATAAGCTTCGTCACGGTCATGAACAGGGTCCGTAAGCTGGAGAGGGAGGGAATTATCGAAAAGTATGCTGCTCGCGTGAATTTTGACAAGCTCGGGTATGACACCCACATAGTGATAGAGATCAGGATATCAAAGGGAAAGCTCTTTGAGCTCGAAAATAAGATAGCAAAGTCACCCAACGTGTACGCTGTCTATGACATAACAGGCGAGTTTGACGCCATAGTCATCGGCAGGTTCAGGTCCACCAGGTCCATGGACAACTTCCTGAAGAAAATACAGACCTACGACTTCGTGGAGAGGACAAACACCAAGCTCATTCTTAACACCATAAAAGAGGACCAGATAAGAATATAAACCCCCTGCCCAACAATGAGATAACTTTAAATATATGATGGCTTAATGTAATAACATCTTAAAGGGGAATCATATGAGATATTGGGAAGACGAAACGGGCGATGAAGAGGATACTGACGAGGAGGAAGAGGAGGACTGGTAGTCCTTCCGGATTCCTCAGAAGTTAACCTTCAATAACCGGGACAGTAAAAGACGGGGAAAAGTCAGGTCCCTCTTGTTCTATTTTTTTATCTCTTTACGAGCCGATAAATTTCCAATCATATATTTCATGATAGGAAAAACAGCAAAATCCGGTTTAAATCGCAGGATATCCTGCTTTAAAATGATAAAGCCATCAGTAAACAAAAGAAGACGGTTACCTGTGGTTCACTTCTTGCTGTTTGTCCAGATGCTTTCGAACATTGGCTCCAGGACATCCTTTGCGACGTGCCCTGAACCTGCCCAGAATGCCACGTCCTGAGTGTGGTGCACCTTCCTGTCGTCCGTAAGGGCGATAACGAATTGCTCCCCGTCTATTGTGAGCATCCTGCCCAGTGGCTTCTTAATTGGCCTTACCTCTGCTATTTCCGAGAGCGCTGCTGCAGGCTTCGTGTCGGTTTTCGGGGCCAGTATCTTCAGCTTGACTCCGCTCCTGTTGGCCTTCTTCAGGACCTTGTAGTGCTTTGAGTAAAGTTCGTCAAGTCCTTCCTCTGTCGTTATCACGTTTATGTACTTGCTGGCGCCCTTTACCAGAGACCTTATCTGCTGGTTTATCGAGAACCTGCCCTTAAGCGTTCCTGCTATGTCGAACGGCTGGACCATGGTGAATCCTTCCTTGTAGACCGATTCCAGTTCGCCCATGATAGGCGACTTCATCATCCTGTCCATCCTGTCGATCCTCTCTGTGTGCTTCCTGTGCAGATTGTCCTTGGCCCTGTCCAAGGCATCTTTTGGTGCAAGTGCCACGTACTTTATGGGCTTTGAGGACTGGGCCACCACGAAACCCTTGTCCGCAAGGGACTCCAGAACATCGTAGGACCTTGATCTCGGCACCTTGGCTATCTCAGAAACCTCTCCGGCGGTTGCTACACCCTTCGCTAGCAGCGCTAGGTATATATTCCTCTCGTACAGGTTAAGACCTATGTTCTTCAGCGCATCCATTACCTCTTGTGAGCCAATCATATTCATCCTTGTTTTTGTTACTATTTACTAATTATACCTCGTGTATTTTTAAATGTTGTGCTACGGGCGCAGCCTTTACGGGTGCGTGGTATACTATAGAATGCAAAGATATTTAAACATTTAGTCACTTCGTAGTAGTCTAAATGTGTTCTGGAAAAATTGATAAATTACCGCGCCAATATGAACTAGTGACCTGAATGGCCGAGTGCGAGGTTTGCGGCAATTCCATAGTAAGGGAGAGGAAGTCGATGATAGAGGGCGCTGTTTTCACGGTCTGCGACGATTGCGTCGGCCTTGGCGACGAAGTGAGTTCCATAAGGCCGGCCAGGAAGGCCCACGAGCGCGTACTGGAGCAGGATTACGCCTTGGCTGCGGACTTCGGCAGAAGGATAAGGCTGGCTAGGGAGATGGTGGGCCTTTCCCAGGAAGAGCTGGCGTCGAAAATAAGCGAAAAGGAGTCCGTGATAAGGCACGTCGAGCACAACAACGAGCTGGCAGAGAGAACTATGAAAAAGATAGGGCACTTCCTTGGTATAAGCCTCTACGAAAAGCCGGAAGAAGGCGCATTCAAAAAAGGCAGCGGAGCGCCAGCCCTGACACTGGGCGACGTGGCCGAGCTGAAGAGAAAAAGCGTCCCACGGAACCTTTAAATATGTTCTTTCGCATATTCTTTTCTGGTGAATAATATGGGTGGATGGGTTCACACGCAGAGAAGCGGATGGAGACCTGCTTAGCCCTGATTCTAAAGCAAGAATAATCACCAGAAAAATGCGCCTGGATTCCAAGGGCAGGATTTCATTGCCGGCAGACCTGAGAAGAAATTTCGGGCTGGGTAGTAATTCTGATATAGTAATAGCTTTCAATCTGAAGAAAAACCTCATTTTTTTGCTGATTGGTCAGGATGGTGTAATGGCTAGCACTGGGGCTTGTGGAGCCTTCAGTCCGGGTTCGAAAGCCCGCTTTTTCCGGGAGCTGACGCTTCCACAAAAAGCAGGCGAGCAAAAAGTGAAAAAGCCGGCTGAGATTCCCGGTCCTGACCCTGGAAAAGTAGTGAGGAGGATGCGTGGTTATGGAAATAGTCGTTAGAAGGCCGAAAACAGCGCCCGTGTTCCAGGCCGAGATATACAGGGCATCGTCAGCATCGGGCCGGCCCGTGTACAGGGTGCTGATAGGCATGGAGGGCTCTGAAGTAAAGCTCCCGGGTGATTACCAGGAGTTTGTTGAAGCTTCAGATTTTCTGGGGATGGTGGAAATTGAGAGGTGGGTGGATGAAAGGACCCGCGCACTTTCAGGGCAGGGCGCGGCAGTGGAATTTGACGAGAGGGGCAGCTTCTCATATCTCATGGCCCGGGTTCTGGATGAGATGGCTTCTGACTCTGAATCTCCGATAAGGGTAAATGGAAGAAGAGGCGAAGATTATGGGTGACTATGTTCATCGGCGTTGCCAAAGGGGAGCTGGGGGATTTTTTCCAGAAGTTTTTGCAGGCAAGGTACGGTGTACCGCTGGAAATTGACGGCCCGCTGACTCAGTGGTACGAAACTGGTGACAACCGCATAAAGTTCAGGATACAGCGCTCAAGGGACATTCCAAGAAGCTTTTCCGATGAGCAGGGTTACAGCTTCGGTCTGACAGGCCTTGACGTAGCCATGGACGAAGTTTATGCTGAATATATTGAAAGATATTCTGACCGTTTTTTCAGGCCAAATGTCCAGATGACGCCATTTTGGGATACCAGATATTTCAAAATTCAGAAATGCCTTGATGGCGAGGCACGCAATCTGGGATTCGGAAACCTGGCAGGAAGAATTGCCGTGCTCGGAACTGAGGAAGCGAAAACAAAAAGGGACCGTTTGCGCGTTGTTGTAAGCGACTACTATCCGAATCTCGCAATGGCGGCCCTGAAATTGCTGTTAGACCTGGCGCCGGATGATTATACTATGAGGGTAGTAGAAGGAAGCGTCGAAGGATACTTGTCCGGCGACGGCTACGATCTCGCAGTCGATACAATATACAGCGGAAAGACTATCGGAAAAGAAAATGAGGAATCTGAGAAGAGAGGCGCACCAAGAATAGATATAATCAAAGAGATTTGCGACACATATCCCGTGATTATTAGAAGCATGTGCACCAGAGCACCCTCAGATTTCGATAATTTATTTCAGTGAAGCAACAATAAAGTGATTAATATGACCCGCTTCCAGCCGCCAAGGGGGACGACAGACTTCCTTCCCGAGGAGATGTCCATGCGCCAGTACATGCTCGATACCATCAGGCGCGTCTTCGAGTCTTTCGGGTTCGAGCCGCTTGACACGCCGGCCTTCGAGTCCTGGGAGCTGCTTTCCAAGAAGGGCGGTGGTGGGGAGGCCATAAAGGACGAGATATACTATTTCAGGGACAAGTCCGACAGGGAGCTTGGCCTCAGGTTCGACCTGACGGTTCCGCTGGCGCGGGTGGTTGCCAACAACCCGAACCTGCTGAAGCCTTTCAAGAGGTACCAGGCGGGGAAGGTCTGGAGATATGACAGGCCCCAGGCGGGAAGAATGAGGGAGTTCGTGCAGATGGACGCAGACATAGTCGGTTCTGAGAAGATGGACGCGGACGCAGAGTGCATCGCTGCCGCGGCCGAAGCCCTTAGAAGACTGGGCTTCAGGGACTTCGAGGTGAGGCTCAACGCAAGGAAGATACTCAACGGTCTTGTGGAGTTTGCGGACATTCCTGAAAAAAAGGCGCCCGCAGTCTTCAGGATTCTGGACAAGCTGGAGAAGAAGCCCAGGAGCGAGATTCTCGCCGACCTGAAAAAGGCCGGCATAGGCGCATCCAGAGTAAACAGACTGATGAAGGCAATCGGGGAAAGGGGCAGGCCATCCAAAATGCTTGAGTCCATGAAAAAGATGCTCGACGGAATAACCAAGGCAGAGGAGGGCCTGAAGGAACTGGGTGAAATCGCGGCCCTCGCGAAGCCTTGCGGGTTTGAAGATAACCTGGTAATAGACTTCAGCCTCGTAAGGGGCCTGGACTACTACACCGGGCCCATTTTCGAGATAACCGTGAAGGCCGGGAAGAACGTGGGTTCCGTTGCAGGCGGAGGCCGGTACGACAAACTTATTTCCCTGTACGAAGGAAACGACACGCCCGCGACTGGCATATCCCTCGGAATCGAGCGGATATACGAGATAATGAAGTCGGAGAAGATGTTCGATTCGCAAAAGCATGCGGGGAGGGTTTTCGTAGTTTCTGTTAACGATGACGTTAAAATGAAAGCGGTCGAGATTGCTCATCAGCTCAGGTCAGCAGGCATCGCCGCCGAGTCTGAGCTGACAGGCAGGGACATAAGGAAGCAGATGGACTACGCGAACAGGAAAGGCGTTCCCCATGTCATTGTCATCGGACCCAAGGAAGTCAGAAGCGGGAAGTACACGCTAAAGGATATGAAAACAGGCAAAGAGGCTTCGCTTACATTCGAAGCCCTGGTCAAAAAGCTGAAGAAGTGAAGCAGCTATTTTCTGACAAATGTAATGTAACCCGTGTGCATGAGGCCTTTGATCTGGGGCCTGGTTCCCCTTTCCTTCAGGACCATCTCCCTCACATTGCACTCGATGGTTCTCTCGTGCCTGAGCTTCCTCCTTTCACATTCCCTGACGAAGCGCCTGAACTGCTCAACACTGGGAACGTAGGAAACTAGGAAGCCCCCGGGCTTCAGCGCTTTTTTTGCATTGGCAACGGCGTTCCAGGGCTCGGGCACGTCCAGCGTTATGACGTCCACGTCCTTCTCATCGATGCCTTCGAAGATGTCCCCGTCCTTTATCTGAACGTATTTTTCAAGGCCCGCCTTTATCACGTTCCTCCTCGCAATCTCAGCGAATTCCGGCCTCCTCTCATAGGAAACTACCCTGCCGTCGGGCTTCACCAGATTCCCGAGATACACGGCAAGGAAACCTGAGCCTGCGCCTGCGTCAACGACCACGTAGCCCGAGGATACCCCGGTGAAAGCGGATATGATGGCCGCGTCCTTCAATGTGATAATCTGCGGACCCCTGCTCAGATTTTTGAAAATATCGGGAAATCTCATAGTATAGAATATGGTGGTTATAATAAAAACGATGCATACAGCTCAGACAGTATGGAAATCACACGATATGGGTTTAAAATTTTTATTTTAAGTTCTATGAAATAATTCTACTATAAATAAAATTCAAACAGCATAAAACAGGGCAATGGGATATAAGTGAATAAACCCCCCGGGCACAAATCTGAAGGAAAAAACACAGGAAGTGCATGGATTAGAGAGATAGACTATCTGCGGGGTTTCGCCATAATTTCAGTTTTCCTTTTGCATGCAGTATCGCAATTTGGCCCGATAATAAATACCAGTCTTAACTTCAGCAACGTGCCATTTTTTTATTTTTTATTTTCCCCTTTCCTTGAATTCGGGGTTGCACTGTTTTTCTTCATATCGGGTTTCGTGCTCTCCCGCAAATATTACGGAAGTTTCTCAATAAGGCATTTTTATCTGAGAAGAGCAAAATCGATAATAATACCGTACGTAATATTCTCACTTCTTTATATAACATTCCCGTTTTTTACACAAAGCTCCTTTAACTTAAACCGGGCCGTGTTCAGCCTTTTAACAGCATCCGGTAACATAATTCTGTGGTTTATTTTTGTCATTATGATGTTCTATCTTTCATACCCGCTTATCATAAGGCTGTACGCTTATTTTGAGGACAGAAAAAAAACCGGCGCCCTTTTATTGCTGGTATTTTTAGTGAGTTCTTTCTCTTCCACTTTTGCATTAAAGTATAATTTTGATTTATTTCAGTCATTCCGCTCCGAAAATCTGCTGTCAGTATACTTCAGCTATCTTTTATTATTCACATCATCCTCATTTTTCTTTGTTGCTGGTATATATTCCGGCAGGAATTTGAAATATTTAAGAGAGCGAATGCACCCGATTGCGCAACATAGAAAAATAATTTTTCTGTTACCTGTAGCGTTTGGTTGCATAATATCAATTTTTCTGTCGTGGGAGTCGCTGACTCTGGGAGAAATGGCTTTTTATATCGGCGACTATAGCGGAATGTCAGCCATGCCCATATTCCATATTTTTGTGTTTGCGGCCTTGGATTTAGTGAGTTTTCTGCTAATACTAGCCGCCCTCTTTGTAATTTCAATCTACATGACTGAGAAAAAGAATCCTCTTTCAGTTGGAATCGGCTCGCTCGGAAAATACTCCTTCGGGATATATCTGATACATGTCCTTTTCTTAGAACTTCTATATAAGGCATTTTTGTCAATTGGCATAGCGAGTTCGCTGTGGCTTTCTTTACCTCTGCTCATTTTCGCAGGTCTTGCTTTAAGCTATACGAGCATCTACCTGATAGGTCGCCTGCCTTACAGCGAACTGGTCATAGGCAGGACACAGAAAACAGCAAGAAGTTGAATAGGCAGGCGGAAAAGCAAGAATATCACGGCAAACCGCGGCTGTCCGGAAGTCTCATTCTCGTTATATTACCATATCTATTAATAGCATGATCTGGCGTGATTTTTGAATTCCCGGCATGACATAAGCTTTTAAATCTATGCTCCATTCTAATAAAATAGAACTGGAAAGAACTGCTCATTCTAGGCAGTGTATAACCAGACTAAAATAAATAACAAAAAGCGAAATAAAACATATCTGCACAAACACTAATAAAAATCATGTTTGTCAATTAAGGAGATGATAATATGTTAAACGCAAAAAAGATAGTTCCGGACACAAGCGTTCTCATAGCTGGGACCTTGTCGGCACTTATCAAGGAAGGTAAAATCAAAAAGTCAAGGGTTGTTATACCCATGGCCGTTATTGATGAACTTCAGGCCCAGGCCTCAAGGCACAGGGACATTGGCTTCTCTGGTCTCGACGAAATAAAAAAGATAAGGCAGTTCGGAGAGAAAGAAGGAGTAAAAATAGAATTTGTGGGCCAGAGGCCCACTATGGAGGAAATCCAGCTCGCCAAAAAGGGCAGGATAGATGCCATTATAAGGGATGTAGCGAGAAAGGAAGCCGGAGTTCTGGTAACCTCGGACTACGTCCAGGCGCTCGTGGCGGAGGCAGAGGACATAGACGTAAAGTACATACCAAAGCCTACGCTCAAGAAGATAAAGCTTGAGAGCTTCTTCACGCCCGAAACACAGTCTGTCCACCTCAAGGTCGGCGTTCAGCCGATGGCCAAAAAGGGCAGGCCCGGTGACGTGAAGCTCGTGTCCATCAGGGAAGAGAAGTGCACCGAGGATGAGATAAAGGGCATAGTGAACCAGATAATGTCAAAGGTGAGGACGGACGAGGACGCTTCCGTGGAGATAAGCAAGCACGGCGCGATGGTGATCCAGATGGGAAACTACAGGATAGCCATTACGAGGCCGCCTTTTTCAGACACGATGGAGCTTACGGCCGTCAGGCCCATAGCGAAGGTGAAACTCAGCGACTACAAGCTTCACCAGCAGCTTGAGAAGAACA
>Ga0315291_10012370_pt1 | contig 10360 bp, 9 predicted proteins | sample YL17G12_20_MG_FD_203070 | JGI IMG/M metagenome (GOLD analysis project Ga0315291, IMG submission 203070) | Sediment microbial communities from Yellowstone Lake, YNP, Wyoming, USA - YL17G12_20 | ecosystem: Environmental > Aquatic > Freshwater > Lake > Sediment | place: USA: Wyoming | collected... | reverse complement strand
CAATGGTTTACGAAAGTCAGAAGGATTATTTAAGGATTCTTCAGACCCTCAACGAAAAGTAAACCCCGTTAGAAAGGGCGGGGCTTTGACCCCGCCCTCAATAAGGAGCTAATGCTTTCTATTTCTACCATCCCCAGCATAAATGCTGGGGCTTTCTAACGGGGTAAAGGATGGAAAAACGGAAGATCAGAGAGGGGATAAAAATGGTGGGCGCTACTGGATTTGAACCAGTGACTTCCTGCGTGTGAAGCAGGCGTTCTCCCCCTGAACTAAGCGCCCTTTTGATTCTATTTTATAAGAACATTCTAAAAAAATGTCAACCCTGTAATTTTAGAGCTCTGAAAAAATATTTCACGCTCTCTTGATGACACAGATTTCAAGAAAGGATTGCTTAGAAAATAAACGGGTCTCAATTAATAAACGTTGGGGGTCCCTCCAAAGGGCTCCTCTTAAGGCGGCCACAGAGGGCCGTCCCTACGGTTGATAAATCAATTTTCATTGTTCGAGAGCGACGCAGCCGTCATGAAACATTACATAGATTTTATTGTTTTTTCCAATGAATTTCCTATCTGCGTAATCGGTTCCTAATCAGTGTAATCCGGGGCGTTCAGGACTTTCTCAAAATGATTCACTCTCCACCTGCACTACTGCTCCATCTCCCTGGGCTAACCCACCACAAATAGATGCCACCCCTATTCCTCCCTTTCTCCTCCTCAATTCATAAATCAGAGTCATTAGAATTCTGGCTCCGCTTGCACCTACGGGATGACCGATGGCAATGGCCCCCCCATTGACATTCGTCTTTTTTAAGAGTTCCCCCATCTTCTTGGAATCCCCATTAGCCAATATCTTTATGCTTACCAGAGGCACTGCAGCGAATGCCTCATTGATCTCAATAAGATCGACTTGATCGAGATTCATATGAGCCTTTTCCAAAACCTTCGGAATAGTGAATCCCGGAGTCGCTGCAAGTAATCTGGAAGACATGGCAGTTGCGACCATGGAGATAATTTTTGCTAAAGGCCGGAGTCCCTTCTCCTTTGCCTTCTTTCGACTCATGATGAGGATGGCTGAACCACCCGTATCAAGCCCTGGAGCATTTCCTGCCGTCACTGTCGGACTGCCGTAGATAAGGGGTAACTTGGAGAGTTTCTCAAGTGTGGTGTCTGGCCTTGGAAATTCGTCCTTCTCAAAAATGATCGGAGCCCCTTTCTTCTGTGGAACCTCAACCCTCATGAGCTCCTCCCCAACCTTAAACTTCCCTTCTGCAAAAGCCTTAGTATACTTCATCTGACTCTGAAAAGCCCATTGGTCTTGATTCTCCCGTGTGATCCCATACTCTAAAGCTACCTCTCCAGCATCGACCGAAACAGGGTTGAACTCTGAATAACCCAGTCCGTATAGACCATCCAAAAGTTGAATATGACCCAATCCCTTGCCCCATCGAATATCAGTAAGAAAATAAGGAGTTCGACTCATATTGTCAGCACCGACGGCTAAGGCAACTTCGATCTCTCCGGCTTTGATCGCCCTGAACCCTAACCTCACCGCAGTTAGCGATGAACAGCAGGCTCGGTCGATTGTAAGCGAGATCGAACTCGAAGGCATCCCTGCTTTGAGGGTAGCCTGCCTGGCAGGGACATCCGTCTCCAAAGCGACCTCCGCAGGGATCGCTGTTCCATAATAAGTCTCCTCGACCTCCTCCCCTTTGATATTTACCCTCCGAAGAACCTCTCGGATCACCATCGCCCCGAGCTCAATGGAAGGAATATCTCTGAGAACTCCTCCAAACTTTCCGAAGGGCGTCCGAACCGCACTGACAACCACAACATCATTCTCTTCGATCATCTTCTCTTTTTTATTACTCCTCCCTCCATCGCACAAAAGAAGTAATTGGTAGTCGCAACCTTTAGGTTGCGGTCAGTTTCAATAAAATCAATGAGTTGCACGCAGGCTAAAGCCTGCGGCTACCATCAAAATGGGATTACGACACAGTCTCTCCGGGGAGAGGGCGAGGGTGAGGGGATCCACCCTATACCAGCAAATATTTTTTTCTTACTTCGTCATTATCCTTCAGTTCTTCAATACTTCCTTGATAACAGATATGTCCATCATCAATGATATAGCCACGGTCGCTCAGCTTTAAGGCTGACCTCACGTTCTGTTCAGCCAATAAAACAGTTAAACCGGTTTCCTTTAACTTTTTTATCTGTCCTTCTAAAATACGAACAAGTGAAGGGGCAAGTCCTTCAAAGGGTTCATCGAGAAGCAAGAGCTCGGGATTGCCCATCAATGCCCTAGCAATCGCTAACATCTTCTGTTCCCCTCCACTGAGGCAACCACCCCTGCGATGTTCTATCTCTTTCAGGGCAGGAAATAATCCGTAAACGCGTTCTCTATTCCACTCCTCACCGCCTCTGGCCTTCTTTTCAGCTATCTCGATATTTTCGCCTACTGTCAGGTCAGCAAAGATCCTTCTATCGTCAGGAACATAGCCTATTCCCTTTCGAGCCAGCAAGTAAGGGGCTAACCCTGTAATCTCCTCTCCTTTATATCTTATGGCTCCTTGCTTAGGAGGGGTGATCCCTATCACACTCTTCATGGTGGTCGTCTTTCCTGCTCCATTTCGTCCAAGAAGGCATACCACTTCCCTGAACTCGACCTTCAGAGAAACGCCAAAGAGGATATGGCTCAGACCATAAAAGGTGTGAATTCCCTCGACTTCAAGCATCACTCAATCCCTAAATAGGCTTCCTGGACAATCGGATTTTTTCTCACTTCTTCTGGCTTTCCCTGGATAAGGGCCCGCCCTTGATGCATCACCATAATGCTTTTAGCAATTGAGAAAACGATATCCATGTCATGCTCACAGAATAAAATAGTTAAGCCCCGCATTTGTGCCAATCGCTTGATGAGCTCCATGGTTGCCGATGTCTCCTCGGGAGACATACCTGCGGTCGGCTCATCCAGTATCAATAGCTCTGGTTCATTCCCCAAAGCGATGGCTATTTCAAGTATTTTCTGATCGCCATGAGATAACGATCCAGCGATGCTGTGAGCTTTATTTAAGAGCCCGACACTCTCCAGAATATTGTTTGTCTCCTTGACGACCATGTATTTAGCTGGTTGGAAGAGCTGATGACTCTTTCTTTGCTGGGACAGCACTGCTACCTGAACGTTTCTGAAGACATTCAGTCGAGGAAAGATATTGACAATTTGATAGGATCGGGAAATTCCTTTTTTGCAGATCTCATAAGGAGGCAATTCGCTAATATCTTCACCTTTAAAAATAATTCTCCCTTTGTCCCGCTTCAGTGTACCCGTGATGAGGTTAAATAAAGTAGTCTTCCCGGCACCATTGGGTCCGATCACCGCCACGATATCACCCTTTTCTACAACAAGGTTTGCTCCGTTCACCGCCACAAAATCGTCAAAGGATTTAACCACGGTTTCTACTTGCAACATCTATTCGCTGCCTCCCTTTGCTGCTTCTTTGGTCCGAGGTTTAAATATCTTTTCGAGATAGCCCATCACGCCTTCTGGCAAAAAGAAAATCAGCAGGATCAGCATGATCCCTAAGATCAACGTCCAGTATTCGGTGAAAATCCCGACAAACGTTCTTAAAGCCACGATGATTCCCGCTCCTAACATGGGGCCGGCAAAAGTGAACCATCCCCCCAAAAGACACATGATGAAGATCTCAAGGGACAATACCCAAAACAGTAGCTCAGTAAAAACAGACCGTTCTAACACCACAAAAAGAACACCAGCGACTCCTGCGAAGAAGGTAGCAATGACAATGGCGATCAGTTGATAACGCTTAACGTTTATTCCAACCGCTTCGCAACGCTGTGGATTATCCCGGATCGCTTGAAGGGTATTTCCAAAGGGAGATTTTAAAATCATGTACATCGCAATGAGGCAAAGGATCAGGATGATCAGGATAAAGTAATAGGAACCTTTCGAAGAAGAAAGAAGCGGGGGCATCGGTATGCCGGGGATGCCATCATCGCCTCCAGTAAAACTATACCACCGAAAAACAATTGCCCAAATCAACGAACCTAAAGAAATCTGCAACATCCCGAAATAGAGTCGGGTCAGCCTGACACAAAACCATCCAATGATGAAACCGATGATGGCTGCTAAGATAGGCCCCGCAATAAAACCCGTCCACATTGGCAGTGAAGTTTTTTTCAGCATCAGGGCGACGGTATAAGCCCCAACCCCGTAAAAAACACCATGATGAAACTGGAAGAGGCCCCCATGGCCGACCACCAGATTAAGACTCATGGCCAACAGGGAGGTAACAAAGATCAGTGCAAGGATGTATACGTAAAATCTGGGAATGAAGAATGGCAAAATGAGCAAGAGTAAAAAAAGACCTACTGAAAATCCAAACCATTTCGAACGAATCACTTCTGTAAACAATTTTCTTTCCTCTTTACCCCACATATTTTATGTGCGGGGTTTACCAGACCGATTTAAGCAATCCTTTAGGCCGTAGGAGCAGGACGATGACGACTGCTACATAGGGAAAAACAATAGCGAATTGAGGCCAAAACAATACGCCCAGGGATTGAGTTAAACCAAAGATAAGAGACCCAACCAGAGCACCCCACATATTGCCCAATCCTCCAATCGTTACAATAAGGAAAGCCTCGATGATAAGGGAGTGACCCATTCCTAAGGTAATACTCGCTATTGGAGCGACCAAAGCCCCGCCTACTCCAGCAAGATAACATCCGATCACAAATGCACTAGCAAATACCCAACTGACATTAATACCTAAAACGCCCACCATCTCCCTATCCACCGCTGCCGCACGGGAGATCTTTCCTATCTTTGTCTTATTCGTAAAGAGCCAAAGAGCCATAGCCACGAGTGGACCAATGATGAGAAGAAACAGATTGTAACGGGGGAGCGATGCCCCTAATATTGAGATGGATCCTTTGAGCAGAGCAGGGGCTGAAACCGACCTATATTCTGCGCCCCAAACGATCTTTACCAGATCACCAAGGATGAGCGATATGGCAAATGTAAATAAAAGGAGCATCAAGTGCTCTCTTTGATAGAGGTGACAGAAAAGCGCTCGCTCTGCGATTAAACTTACCAGGGCCACCAATAAGGGGGCGACAATTAAAGCAATCCAGAAGCCGGCAGATCCAGGAATGAGTTTTGTAAGGGAAAAGGTTGCAAACGCTCCGATCATATATAAGGAGCCATGGGCAATATTTGGAACCCGGAGTACCCCCAGAACAAAACTTAATCCAGCACAAACGACGAACAAGATCATTGCCCGACTCAGGCCCACCAAAAATTGGCTACTAAATGCTGAAAAATCCATTAGGTACAATTTTCCTTTTTATTACTGGAAGCATTAAAATGGTTACACTGGTTCCCCTCACCCTCCCCTCTCCCCAAGGTATGGGGAGAGGGTTAGGCTGAGGTATAATCGAAAATTATTATTTTCCCCTTGTCTTCGTTATTTCTTCGCAACTGGGCATGACATCCCTTCCGGTGAGTGTCACGATATTACTCGAAATAAGATGGTTATATTGAGGCACTTTTTTGGTTACACCCAGATACATGGGGAGGACGGCCTGATGATCACAGGCCCGCATTTCTATGGTACCTCCAGGGCTCTCTATCTTCATCCCTTCGAGGGCATTTATAAATTTCTCCTTGTCGATGGCACCTGCCTTCTTAAAAGCCTCAGCAATGAAATGGGCCGTGATGTAAGCATGGAAGGCTGGAAACCCAGGAGGGGCTCCGTAAGCATCCTGAAAAGCCTTGACAAAGGCTTTATTGGCCGGAGTTTCAGGAAAATAGAAGTGATAATCCATGGTACCCATCACACCTTCAGGAGCTTCGAGACCGAGGGGTTTAAGAACAGCGTGGTCTGTTGCAGTATGCATAAAAACTGGAATCTTTTCGTGAATCCCAGTGGTCTTGCATGTCTTCAGGGAATTGGTCATCGTTTGGCCCCCACCGCAAACAATAAAAGCATCTGGCTTGGCTGCCATTACAGATGTAAAATAAGGTACGAGGTCAGGCTCACCTGTTTTCCACCATGTTTCTCCGATCTTCTCTACGCTTGGTTTCTGAGACTTTAGATTACGCCAGATAGCATCAGCAATGGTATGGCCATATTCATAATCATCCCCTCCAATCCAATACTTAACAAATGGCTTTTTGGCCAAGGCAGATCCTCCAGCTTTACCAGCCATCGCTGTGTTTTCGCCTGTAGAGAAGACATACCGATGCCCCTTTGCTCCGGTAATATGTTCGCTCTTTGAAATCCAGACAATGAAGGGAACTTTCTCCCCTTTCACATAGTCCGATATTGCCAGAGTAACAGCGCTATTGATAGTGCCAACAATGACATCAACATTCTCCCTCATGACCAGCTCCTTGGCCATGGTCAGACTAATACCAACCTCCCACTTATCATCACGAGTGGTAAATTCAATCTTCGTCCCCAGAACACCTTTTTTGTTGATTTCACCTAAGGCCAGCTTAAAACCATTGAGGGCATCATTGGCAAAAACTGCCGCTGGTCCCGTGTAGGTGTCAATCACCCCAACTTTAATGGGGCGTTGGGCTTTGGCGCTGGCAGGATAGAAAATAAACAAGAAAATTAAAAGGATAACACCTAATTCAAAACCTCTTTTTACAACTCTTCGTTTCATTTTATTTCACCTCCCCAATAAGTTTGTATAGATCATTTCCTTTATATTTCTCTCTTTTTGCCACCCCCTTCCCTTCTTTTATTCCCCTTGCTCTTCAAAAATATTATGTGTCGATTATGCTCAAAAAAAGGACAGATAGTCAAGCTGATATTTACCCCGTTAGAAAGCCCCACCATTGATGGCGGGAAAAATATGAATAAAACTTCAATTCCTTATAGAAAGGAGGGTCAAAGCCCCGTCTTTTCTAACGGGGTTTAACTCAGGGATTTGAAGACTTTTTCTTCATCATCTCAGCGATCAGATCGACGAATCCAATCGGTTGATAACCCGTCATTCCTCCGTCTGCAACGATCGTTGTTCCGTTGATATAACTGGAATCCTCTGATGCCAAAAACAAAGCTATCTTAACAATCTCTTCCGGATTCCCCAGTCTTTTCAGAGGAACTTTTTGGGTCAATCCAGAAACGAGAACCTCTTTGTTTAGAATGGGAGTATTCATCCCACCTGCTACAAACCCAGGGGCAATCGCATTGACGAGAATATTGTATCGGCTCCATTCATAGGCCAAAATGCGAGTGAGTACCATCACTCCAGCTTTGCTGACACAATAAGGTAAAAAACCCTGTTCACCGAGGAGGCCAGCAGCAGAGGAGATGTTGATGATCTTACCTCCCCCTTGTTGGATCATCTTCTTTCCCACGGCCTGACAGCACAGAAAGACACCTTTCAGATTCACATCCAGTATTTGATCCCAACCCTCCTCTTTAATCTTTTCGGCTTCGAGGATAAAAGGGTTGACACCTGCATTGTTCACCAAGATATCGATTCTGCCAAATTGATGAACCGTTTCGTCTACCATTCTGGTCACATCTTGAGAGAGTGAAACATCTGCACCCATGGCCATGGATCGGACTCCGAGACCTTCAATCTCTTTTGAAATAGACTTTGCTTTCTCTAAATTTCTACCATTGATAACGACATCGGCACCCTCTTTAGCAAATCCAAGGGCGAACTCCTTTCCGATTCCTCTGGTAGAACCAGTAATCAAAACGACCTTCCCTTTCAATCTCATTGCTTCACCTCCTGATCTGCGATTAAAATCTCCCCTCACCCCTCTTTAGAAAAGAGGGGATTTTGGATGAAGCTACAAAAATTCCCTCACCCTTTTCTCAAATAATTGGTTTAAATGGTGGCTGTTCTTAGGTGTCCATCCAAAAACCTTTTCCCAAACCTCTTGACTCTCCATGCATAGATAGATAAAAAGATCGGGATTCACTCCCTTCAGCCACCCCAACATCTTCTGATACATCTCGACACGAATCTCTTTAAAATAACGAAATTTGGCATCTTTCCCCGGGAATAATTCTCCCAAGAATATCTTGGTATTTGGAAAACGTTCCTTAGCAATTCCTTTGAGCTTGGAAAGATATCGAAACCCTCCCAAACTGATCCAGATCACCCTTTTGGGATCAATTTGGCTAAAAAGGTGTTCAATGGTTTCCGAATACTCTTTCTCCCAGCCCTCATCATAGATGATGGGATCGAAATGGAACCCTATGGGATACCCTGCTCTCTGACATCTCTTTGCCACATCTATTCTTTCTCTTAAAGAAGCCGTTCTTATCTCTTCTTCTTCGATTATTTTTTGAGGATTGAGCGACCAAGAGACGACTGTTTTCCCACGATGATTTAAATGAAGGAGGTGATCCACTTCGACTGACTTGGTCTTTAATTCAAGGATTCCATTTGATCTTTGAGCAAAAAATGGAATGAGTACCTGCGAAATCGGGAAGATGGAATCCAGGGCCAGGCTGTCCGAGAGCTCTCCTGTTCCCAACCGAAGGAAAGACCCGAAATTACCAGAAAGGAAGGTATCTATCTCCTGCAGCAGATCATCCCAGTTGGTGTAAAGGGTGAGAAAGGGATTGTTGAGATAACCTTGAAGAACGCAGTAGGAACAATCCATTGGACAATTGGTCATGGCATTGATGACATGGTATCCGCAGCAAATATGGCTGGAGGTTCCTGGGCAGGGTTTCAAGCGTCTTCCGTAAAAATGGGTCAGGAGGAGATGCGTCTTACCAACCCCGATGGGATCTTGCATAGAAAGATATCGTTTGATCAAGGATCTCTTATCCTGAACCCTTTCTACAGGGGTATGGGGGAAACCTTTTAACACAGCTTGAGAAACCCAGTCGTTCTCGGCCTTCTCATCGAGGTAGATTTTTTCAATCTGAAAGGGCAACATCGCTCTCTAAAAATACACGGGGCATAGTGCAAAGTGCATAGGGTTCTGTATCTCAGGGCTTAAGCCCTGATTTCTCAGCCCTAAAGGGCTGAGTTACAGACTATGCGCTATGCTCTGGTCTTTGCCTACTTCAAACATTTCCTGAAACTCCTTCTTCTCTGGAAGGACGGATAAGGATGAAAGTATGGATCGAAATTCCTCCATGGTTTCAAATTGAAATTCAATTCTTAACCCTCCTCCCTCAAAAAAGGGTTGATGATGAAGCGATAGGTGAGGAGGTAAATTTAAGTCTCTTCTCTTTTTCTCAAACCCCTTCTCCATTTGACGCATCCTGGGATAACGAAAATCGATGAGACCCTTTTTTACAAGCTCTGTCTTTTGAGACGGAGTAAATTCCTTTTGAGAAAGAATGGCTTGAATTTCTGGTCGATGGATAATATCTTTGACCCTGATTTGATCTCTTTGTGAGATTTCTTCCAATAGGGTGAGCATCTCTCTTAAACGATTTTCACCCAATTTCAGTGAAGAGAACAGGGGAAGCAGGGCCATTCGGTCTTCAGAGTTAAAATGAGATAAAATCCTTATATTGGAACAAGAAACCTCCTCTTCCAATATATAACTTTTTACTTCATTCTCCATCCGGGCAAGGGACAAGTAGGTCTTCAATATCTTCTCATAGGGCTCTAAAGAGAATAAAGGCAAAAAGGTTTTGATGAGAACGATTGGGTCAATTTGAAAATAATGGACCAATTTATCCAGAGCAATCGCTTTTTCTAAGGTGTTGAAGCCACGCGTTGTCAGATTCTCATGGAGGGAGACACAAAATAATCCGAGATTGTCCATCTCTTTTCCCTTGAACACCCTCGCTTCAATCTCAGGATTCACCAACTCGTGATACACAGAAATTCTTCTGAAGCCACAGACGATCTGATATCGATCGCCTTTCTCCCTTAAAAGAACCGGTTGAATCAATCCCCTCTCTTCAATGGAAGATCGAAGCCTTTGAAGGTCTGGCATAAAATTGACAGAGAAGGTTTCATCCGAAAGGTCAATCTGTTCGAGCGGTATTTTTTGAATAGGTTTCATCTCGCCTCACCGGTCATGCTGAACTTATTTCAGCATCTAATCCAATAGACCCTGAAATCGCAGACCCTGAACTTGATTCAGGGCATGGTTCAGGGTGACAAGAAATGAACTTTGTCTTTCAAATTAAAAAATTTAGATTTGGCATTTGAACTTTGACATTTGGAATTTGTTTATATCTCTATTCCATATCTCTTCATGATTTCTTGGTAGTATCTCCCCTCTATTTCGTTTCCTCTTTTAAAAAAACCTTCAGAGAGGATCTGGCATTTCCTCTTCATCTCTTCGAGAACCATCTTTCTCTCTTCTTCGCTGAGATAAGACTCTGAGAGAAGTTTTT
>Ga0315291_10012369_pt1 | contig 10360 bp, 9 predicted proteins | sample YL17G12_20_MG_FD_203070 | JGI IMG/M metagenome (GOLD analysis project Ga0315291, IMG submission 203070) | Sediment microbial communities from Yellowstone Lake, YNP, Wyoming, USA - YL17G12_20 | ecosystem: Environmental > Aquatic > Freshwater > Lake > Sediment | place: USA: Wyoming | collected... | reverse complement strand
AAAGTTGACCCTTTCTGTTCTCTCGTGTTATTGTTCCAGGTGACTTACCAATACAATCATCATCATAAAAGAAGGAGGGTTCATCATGGAGGGGATATATTATGCTATACGTCGCCTTCCCAACCTATCTCTGGAGCAGTTTCAAAATCGTTGGCTCAAGACGCATGGCCCATTGGCCGGACGCCATCTCAGGGCTGTTGGTGCGCAGCGCTACGTGCAGGTTCATACACTTGATGACCCATTGAACGAAGTACTGCGGGCCTCCCGTGGGTGCATGGAGCCTTTCGATGGTATCGCTGAGATTTTTGGGGACCGTGAGGAAATGCTCAAGGCAATGAGCACACCAAAAGGGCTGCAAGCCATGGGCGAACTCCAGGAGGACGAAAAGAATTTCATTGATTTTTCTCGGTCTGCTATGTGGATTGCCAAAGAGCATGTCATTTTTGAACGGTGATGCGCTATTGGGAGAGGACTTTGTAGAACTCCGGGCCGCCCTCCGAATTGTACCCATAGATCTGTCCGCGTCATGTTATCCAAAAAGACCTGCGGATACAGATTCAGCTTTAGCACAGGGGTTCCAAACAGAAATTAGCATGAATTCTTCATTCGAACAAGGGGAAATTGTCACCTTAGGGGCTAGGGATAGAGTTCATTGAGTTTATAGAGTTTATAGAGTTGGTGGAGTTTATGGAGACTAGAGACGCATAGAGATTAGTAGAGACACTAGGGAGATTGGAGGCTGCCAGCTGTCTGCCGTCGGTTGACGGGTAGCGAGTGACTCCTGTCTACTGACTCCTGGCCCCTGACTTCTGACCACTAGTTCAAAAAGTGATTATCGAGCCGCAGAGGTAGACAGCGGCTGCTTACAATTCCAGGGACGCCACACTAATTGGGCCTACTACAAATGCAGTAACATTAGTTGTATAATCTACTCATTGTCGTCGAGCGTTGGATACGAGGACGGGGGATAGATGATAAACTTACCTGTTATTAATCGCTTAGATGTAACAGATTACGATCTGTTCCCGGGGAAACAGGACGAGCCAGGTATGCACATCTCTTTTTTCCCGGGTCTTACATTAATATTGGGTGCAAACGGACTTGGGAAAACTACACTTGTGAACTTACTCTATAGAATGCTGACTGGCCCATCGGATATCGCAGCGTTAGCATGGAATGTTCCTTTAGGAACAGCCAGTCTCCAGACTACGGCATTGCCTTCAATCCAGAAGACAACCTTCTCCCAAAGAGTTGTTGACGGGGCAAGGAATGCATCTGCCCGATTGACTCTCGATTTAGGCAATCACCCGATTGTGATAGAACGGAGGCTTAGAGACCTTGAATTAACCGGGTTTCAGATTGATGGGATTGAGCAATCCGTAGTTGAAGAGACTTTCCAGGACAAGATGTGTGAACTTGTCGGGGTTTGGTCGTTCGGCGACTGGGTTCTTTTATTAAGGCATATTGTGTTCTACTTCGAAGATCGGCGTGCGCTTGTATGGGATCCAACAGCTCAACGACAGCTCTTGCGAATTCTCTTCCTTCCAGTTGAACTGGCCCGTCGTTGGTCAGAAGATGAAAGGGAAATTCTGCAGCTAGACAGCCACATGAGGAATCTTCGTGCAGTGCTATCCCACGAGACAAGGAGGGTTGCGGTAACTGATTCTAAAGCCAGGACCGCCAAAGATGTCCTCACTGAGATAGAATCACTAAACAGAAGGCAGGAGACGGACGTCGCTCAACGTGCGGACTTGGATGAAAGATTTGCTGATTTAGAATCCAAGCGGCAGACCGCGAGGCTGAGGATGCTGAAGGCAGAGCAAGAAAGAGAGACTAGGTACCGCCAATTGGAACGCGCAAGATTGGCAGCTATTGAAGCTCGATTTCCGGATCGTTCTGAGTCAGCCCGATATATTTTGGCTCAACTGTTAACCTCCACTGAGTGTTTGTTTTGCGGCAATCAAGTCCCCACCATTGCTGCCCAACTGGAATCCCGGATTTCAAATCACAAGTGCATAGTATGCGGTTCCGATTTGGCTGAAGTAACTCACCCTGCTGATTTGGCTCGGGTTGCTGATAGCAAGATACTAGAATATGCTGCGGCGTTGCAGGCTATTGAACCTGAACTTGCAGAAGCACAACATGCTCTTCATGAGGCAGAAGCCGAATATAATACCCTTATCCAAAAGGGCAGGGAGTTAGATACAGCTATTGCAGAAAGATCTGCCCGTTTCGAAGAGCTAGCAAAGAGGCTCCCACCTAACGAGGCAGAACGAGTCAAACAGCACGAAGGATTAGCTATTCTACGAACACGGATGGACACTATGCAGACAGATTTAGCTATCAAGCGTAGCGCCTTCACAAAATTTGTAGAGGAAAAAAGCCGTTCTCTGGTAAGCAAGGCGCAAGATATCCAAACAACGTTCAATCACTATGCCAAAGGTTTCTTGTTTGACGAATGTGCCTTGACATGGTCACCCCGTCGCGAACGACTTGGGCAGAGCGGTGAAATGATAGAGTTCCCTGCTTTTGAAATAGAGCTGGGAGGAACCAACTTTCCATCACCTGTCAGACGTTCTGGACCTGATGAGGTTTCTGAAAGCCAGAGAGAGTTCATTGACCTTGCCTTCCGGATGGCGTTGATGGAGATAGCCGCTACAGGCAGTGTCGGTAGTCTTGTGATCGATGCTCCTGAATCCTCTCTTGATGCAGTGTTTTCAACGCGAGCTGCCGAAGTACTCGCGCGATTTGCACAACCAAAAAGGCGCAATAGACTGATTATGACTACCAACCTCCACCAAGGTGCGCTCATCCCCGATTTGATCAAACTGACGGCAAGCAGAAAAGGTAAAGGATGTCAGATAATCAATCTCTTTGAAATCGCAGCACCTACCAGAGCGACCAAAGAGATGGAAAGTGAGTATAGAACAGCATTTAGAAGTATAGTAGAGCATTCTGATTCTAACATGCGAGATAGATCTGGATAGCATCAATGGATTCAATAGGCGATATCCGCCGAGACATATACGGTGTGACGCCCACCTCGACTCAGGAGGATGAAGAACGATGGACTCCTCTCCGGCGACGTGTACGCCTGATAATGCTGCTGCATGCATCAGAGACGGCAGGACTCGCCCCTATTGGGATCGTTCAACTACATTCATTGGCTTACCTATCTAACGTTCTAGCACCGGTTTGGGAGTTAAGACCACTCGATGGAAAAGTGATGAAACGCCGTGGGGGCCCTTTCTACCCAGTTCTACAACACGACTTAGATAGACTCATCTCACGAGGGTTAGTGTCGATAACCAACCTCGGATACAGAAGAGATGACGATGGCCGATGGCGATTAGAGGGGAGTTTTTATCTTAATTACCAATTTGCTGATCCAATCGTAAAACGATATTACGAAGTTGAGAACCATATGGCTGCTTTTATTGAAGAGCTTGCCTACGCCTTCTCAGCACTCAGTGAGCAAGATTTGCAGTCTGTTGTGTCAAAGGATGCAACATATGCAGATGAACTTACAGCCTTTGGTAATGTGGTCGATTTCGGAGAATGGCGGACCTTGAACTACAGTGCGAATGCTGCCAATTATTTTCGCCGACTATTGCCTGGGGGTGCATTACCAACATTGGGAGAGAAGCTTCATTTGTACGCTCGCCACCTCCACTGGAGACTCCATGGAACAAGAACCAAGTGACTTAGACCTGGGTTCGTGGAAGGCTGAAGATCTCGCTTTAACCGCTCAAACTTACGCAGGAATAGGAACTGATGCTAGTCTGCCAGAGGATATTAGATTTCTATCGAGATCTGCAAAGCTAATACAAGAACGCAAAGTAGTCGATAATAAACGATCAGATCCCAAGCAGCCGGCAGTTTTTCTTCTAGCCCCGAGTCGGCGAGGGGAAATCTGGAAGACAGCAATTCGAGTGCCCATGTTGGACAACGGACTCAGCAGACTCAATGGTTGGATTTGGCTAGTTTCCGCAGCAGTAAATTCTGGATACGGGCTGGAGCTTACCTTTCAAGATGATAACTGCCTGTTCGCCTTCGTCACAGGTCCCCTCAACCTCGGCGATGTCCCCACGGTCATCTATGATCCCCGCGGTCCGAGCCCAAAGATCCGTTACTATCCCTACGGGTTGCGAGAGCCTGACAAGTGTGTAATCTATCCTACCGAAGGTGAGAAAGTTACGGATGAGAAAATTTTTTCAGTAATTGAAAGCGTATATCAACAGTGTCTTAAGACCCCAGATGCTCAATCTCGTGCAGGAAGACTATGGGCAAAAGCTGAGCGATGTTGGCCTTCTAGCAACGCAGAGGCTGTCGTCCAATTAAACCTGAAGGCTGGTCTGGCGGGGCAGTTTCTGACCTGCATCATTAGAGAGGAGCAGACGACACCGGAAGGTCGTACTGACCTTGAGATTGAGGAAAACGATTTAGATCGCGGTGTCATCATCCGTCACTCTCTTATCGAATTGAAGATACTACGAAGCTTTCACGAGGGAGGTAGTGTGTTTCCTCACTCCGAGACCCTTGATCGGATCAGATCTGGAGTGTTACAAGCATACGCGTACGGCACGCAGAAAGGTGCGAGGTTGGCTACTCTATGCTGTTTCGACATGCGTCAAACTGATGAAAAAGAATGTTGCTTTGATGATGTTCGTGAGTTAGCCAGAAGCAAGCAAGTAGTGCTGAAAAGATGGTACATCTATTCATCGTCCGACTTATACCGTAAGGCGATGTCCGGACAATGAATATCCCAAATTCCAAAATAATCGCGAGTATCGAAAAGCGATACGCCGATTTACAGTCACAATTCGTGATCGAAGAAGGACCATCGGAACTTGCTCGTGCCGTGACTTTCGATAGTAATCAGTCTGCCCCAGTACATCGATGGTTCGCGTTCAAGGAGGCTTTCGGTGCCGATCTTTTGGATTTCTTGTCCATCGATGAGTCTCGTATGCGAGCAAGGGACAGCGCATTCATGGATCCCTTTTGTGGATGTGGAACGTCCATTCTATCAGGGGATCTGCAGCAAGGGTGGGTGTGCCATCGGATAGGTGTGGAAACGAATCCCTTCATAGCGTTCGTCGCTAATACAAAAGTGAATTGGCGTCAATTTGATCCGGTGAGGGTAGAGAGATACGCACGCAACATCCTTGCAAGCCCTCTCCGAAAGGATATGCCTGAGGATGAATGGCCAAATTTGTCCACATTCAGAGACCCAGAGATGTTCGACAAGGAACGAGTTAGTGCGCTTGTCGACGCTGTCTTTCGAAGTCGAACCCTGCCAACACCCTATGCCGATCTTTTTCTGCTTGGTATCGCATCTGCCGTGGAGAGGTTGAGCCTGTATCGAAAGACAGGACGGGCCTTGCGAAAGTTGAGAGGGTCTAAAAGTCTACAAGCACGACTGCGTATCAAGACCGAGGCAGAGTTGCTCAGGGTATGGCTATTGTTTGCGTTCGATATCAAGCAAGTGGCACAATTCCGCAAACACGAATCAACTCACTCCACAATAATACAAGGCGATGGTCGCAGTCTGGACGATCCTCGAATAAGAACAATCGGGCCCAGTTCGGTATCCTTAATGGTTTATTCGCCTCCGTATCTAAACCAGATCGATTATACTGAAGTATACAAAGTTGAGTCTTGGCTTCTTGGCTTTACAGATTCAACTGATACGATGAGGAACCAGCGTCTTGCAACCGTTAGGTCTCATTCAAGCATTAAGTTTCCAGAGAGTAGACCAGAACTGACTACGGACGCAGAAGCAGCCCTCCAGTTAGTGAACGCTGTCATTTCCAGCAGTGGTAAGTCTTGGCATCAGAAATTCCTTCGAACTGCGTATGGTTACTTCTCAGACATGCAACAGTCACTTCGCAGACAATTCCAAGTGCTGGAACCCGGCGCACAAGTTCGATGTATCATCGGGAACTCTGTGCATGGAGCTAAGGGTAGACGAATAACGGTCGCGACGGATCTCTTTATTGCGGATATTGCTGTAGATGTAGGTTTCGAGGTTTCTAAGATACAGGTTGCACGAATGCTTCCACGTGGAGATCAATTGAACTCCTACATGAGAGAAAGCATATTATGGATGAGAAAGCCAAATGCTTAATGACACTGATGTTGATTAAAATGTGAGGTTGGATATTGTGATTGTGTCACCGTACTACCACACTAATCTCGGTTTCGACAATTCCAGGGACACCACAAACCACCCACTGATAATATGTAAGATAGCGGCTGCTTTCTGATATCACCCTCACCTAAATCCTCTCCCGTCAAGGGAGAGTAATATAACGGAGAGGATTTTTGTCATTCCGTCAGCCAGTTCAAGACTTTCTTCATTACCTCAGTGCGGTTATCTCTGGTCACCAGGGGCATTTCGACTTCAGGATGGCGTTTGATTTCGCCGGCATCTAACCAGGTGAATTCCGGGGCACCATGCCCATAGGGATGGCAGAAGGTTTAATACCCTTTCTCGGGCCTCTCAGGGACATTCTAGCGTGAATTCCAGGGACGCCACACCAGCTGAGCCTGCTACAAATTTAGTATCACAGCCTCAGAATATCGGGAGCCTTTGTTTTTCCAGGCAAGCGACAGCATCAGGTAACAGTCTGACGAAATGTGCAGTCGCTTATCTTGGTCAATGCAAAACGAGGAACTAAACAGAATGGCTTTATGTGCAATTTGCCTAGTATTATCCCTCGCTCGCTACAGTCGACAAACTCTCCGCTTCCAGTAGCCTCGCCATTTTAACCAGCCATTCCACCCGGTACTATCGTCCTAGTACTACTTTCTGCTCAAATTAGGCCATTCGGGTGATTTACAATTGAGAATGCTTAGATATAATTGAAATATGTCATGTCAGTCATATGCGAGCAAATGATTTAAGAAAGGCTAAGATATGCCAATAGAAGTTAAGATGGAAATTCGCCAAATGGCAAAAGGGGAGGTAGCCATGTAACCATCAATATTAGCAAATATTAACTCGAGGAAACCTAACTAAACGGAAAGGAGGTGAAACAAATGAGAAAAATATTAACAAGCCTGATAATAATCGCTGTTGTGGCAGCCTCGATTACAGCCGCGACGATGGCTGTATTTACTGACCAGCAGACCAACCCGGGCAATGTTTTCACAACAGGCACAGTGATTCTCGGCATTGACCCAGCCACTGCCATGTTTACCGTGTCAAATATGGCGCCGGGTGACGTAAAGTACGGCGGTCTCAGAGTCATTAACAACGGTACCCTGGAGCTAAGGTACGCTATGACCACCACCGCAGATAACACTAGCACCCTTGATGAGCAGCTCGATTTGACCATTGATGTGGTGACAGGTCCTGGTGTTGATGGCATATGGTATACAGCGGATGATGTGGTCGGGGCAGCAAACATCTATGGGCCCAATGGCGTGCTGTCATCGGCCTTCTTTGGTAATCCGGCGCAGGGTCAACAGGCTGGCGATAGAACACTTGCTTCATCAGCCAGCGAGAGGCTTCGCTTCAAGGCGACGCTGCCTCTGGATACAGGCAATAGCTACCAGGGCACTACCTGCACCGTTGCCTTTGTCTTTGATGCCGAACAAACTGCCAGTAATCCATAATTAGTATGCGAGATAGGACTAAGGGGAGGCACCAAGTCCCTCCCCTAGTCTGCTCCAAACAAGCGGAAGAGGAAATTCAGCGGGGCGAATGATGCACAGGCTATTAATGGTCTTGCTATTGGTCGGCTTAATTGCCAGCCAAGCTGGTATAGGCGCTACGGCATATTTCACTGATGCTGAGCTGAATGCCAACAACGCCTTTCAGGCTTGGATCTCTACCCAGTGGGTGCAAACCACCCAAGGAGACTTTCAAGCCGGTGTCTTAAATAATGTAGATACCTCCTCGAGCCCTGGGAATGTTAAATTAAGCCTGATCCTCAACCCTACGCTGCTGACCTCAGATAACGCTGAGCGATCGGTAAAGGGGACAACACCTACTCTGGTGAAGACGCTGACATTTACCAAGAGCGGCGACACCTACAACGAGCTCAGGATAGATAGCAATTTGAGAATAGACTCGACAGTGGGTAAGAAGATTGCCTACAGCGATATTCGTGTTGATGATGTGTCCGTATTTACTCATAGCACCCAGAGCGCAACCTATGTTGCCCACCAGGATACTTTAGATTTCAGTGGCTATGCTGATGGGCCACATACCATAAAACTATATCTGTACACCGACAGCGCCAGCAGGACAGCTTACAATTCTATCTTTGAGCTCCATCGGACAAAAACCTATGCCGCCGCAGGCACTATCGCTTCTCAAGTCCTAGATACCGGAATTGCTGGGGCAAAATGGGACGCCCTGTTCTGGGATGAAACGCTGCCAAGCAATACCAACATAACCTCTGAGGTCAGGGCATCCGACACCACGTTCACCAAGGATGCTGCGACGCCTTCATGGACTTTTGTTGGAGGGACTTCCCCAGTTACCTCGGGATTGCCTTCAGGGAGATACCTGCAGTGGCGGGCAACCTTGACTACTTCAGACACATCTAAAACTCCAACTTTACACGAGGTCACCGTAGAGTATTACTAGCTGGGAGAAATGCTATGCGGCAAGTAGTAAACTGGATAGGTAACATACTTTTAGCCTTGGGCATTTTGGCTATGGCCTTCTTTTTCGTGGCGCCTCACTTCCTGCGGGTGAATTTCTTTACTATCTACGGCGGCAGCATGATGCCCACGATTCCGATAGGCTCGGTAGTCGCGGCGAAATCGGTGGAAGCATCTGCTATCAAAGTCGGCGACATCATCACCTTTAGGACAAGCACGGAGGCGGACAAGGTGGTGACTCACCGGGTGGTTGAAGTGTCAAACGACAGCGGGGCACTCAGCTTTCGCACCGCCGGCGACGCCAACGCTAATCCTGATGCGAACGCTGTTCTCGCAGAGAACGTCGTAGGGAAGGTGTGGTTCCACGTGCCTTTTCTAGGCTACCTCTCCTTTTTTGTTACCACCAAGTTAGGATTTATTTTGCTAATCGTAGTGCCAGGAACATTCATCATCTCACTGGAGGTCAGGAACATCATAGCCGAACTTAGGTCGATGAGAAAAGTAGCTTGCACTGGCAATGGCTGAACTCCGTGAAAAGGCTCGTGTAGCAACCAGTGCCGGTGAGGCTGGTCGATAACCCAGCTACCCAGTAGCCAGCAATAGCTGAGACTTCAAAATAGCCAAGACTGGCCAAGAGAAACCAACAAACAAAAGTCGAAGTAGCCCCGCCTGCAGACAAAATTGTGGCGGAATTGGCTCGTCACAAGAAGCGACAACAAAGGGAAAAACATTGCTCAACCCAGAGTCGAAAGCAACGCCGAGGCTTTACTTTAGAGAACCCCGGGGGCAGAAAGAACCGTTGTCTTAGTGCGCTTACTTACAGGGATATCATTACCACATCATGATTGCCAGACCTTCATTCATGATTCCATTCCCTAGGCAGAGTAACGAAATGACGAACTGCGTGATGTATCGAATTATCATTGAACGAAACTGGCATTTGTGCAATCGGACAGACAGGTACGATTTGGTCTTTTAGCGTAGTGTTCAGCGGCAGAGAGCAGGTGCAGAGCGCTGAGGGAGGGAAATATCACCCTCACCTTAATCCTCTCCCGTCGAGGGAGAGGTTTCTTATCCTGCCATTAGCCAGTTTAAGACTTTCCTCATTACCTCAGTACGGTTGTCTCTGGTCACTAAGAGCGTTTCGGCTTTAGGATGGCGTTTGATTTCGCCGGAATTCCGGGGGCACCGTACCAGCAGGCCTGCTGCAAATTAGGCCTTATGTCCCCGGAATACCGCCAGGAGTCGCTCAACCCTCTGATACAGCCTCAGGTTATCATCGGACTTCACGAAGGTCTGTTCTGATTGTTGGTTGGTTAGCTTCAGGCCATACTTGAGAAATCGGCCTTTTGCCTGCCGCATATTGTGCAGATATAATTAATCCATGCTTTGTCCTAACGATAATACTGAAATGCGCCAGGTCAGAATAGCATCGCATTATGGCGGGCCAATCTTTGTTGACCAATGTGAGAGTTGTGGGGGTATCTGGTTCGACGAATCGAACCTATTCCGGGCAAAACAAGGAGAAGCGGAGAAAATCGAGGCGCTGAATATCGAGACGCTACGGACTCCCTCCGTGATTGAGAATTCGACCTTGTTTTGCCCCAGAGATCGGGGAGCCATGCAGAGGTTTACAGACAAGTATTTCCCTCAGGATATTGTCTTAGTGCGTTGCCCATCGTGTCATGGGATCTGGCTCAATAGGGGCACGTTCACAAAGTATCAGCAATTCCGCCAAAAATTA
>Ga0315291_10012368_pt1 | contig 10361 bp, 7 predicted proteins | sample YL17G12_20_MG_FD_203070 | JGI IMG/M metagenome (GOLD analysis project Ga0315291, IMG submission 203070) | Sediment microbial communities from Yellowstone Lake, YNP, Wyoming, USA - YL17G12_20 | ecosystem: Environmental > Aquatic > Freshwater > Lake > Sediment | place: USA: Wyoming | collected... | reverse complement strand
GGGAAGATGTCGATGATGCGGTTGACCGTCTCCACGACGTCAGAGGTGTGCAGCGAGGCAAGAACAAGGTGCCCGATCTCCGCCGCCGTCAGGGCCGCGGAGATGGTCTCCAGGTCCCGCATCTCGCCCACCAGCACCACGTCCGGGCGCTGGCGGACGATGTGACGCAGCGCGGAGGCGAACGACTCGCTGTCCTGGCCGATCTGGCGCTGCTCGATGATCGACTTCTTATGACTGAAGGTGAACTCCACTGGGTCTTCCAGCGTGACGATGTGATAGGCGTAGGTGCAGTTTATGTATTCGATGAGCGAGGCAAGCGTGGTGCTCTTTCCGGTCGCAGCCCCGCCGGTGACCAGCACGATGCCGTGCGGGAGATCGGCGAAATCGCGAATCCGCGGCGGGAGCTTCAGCGATTCAAAGGCCGGAACTTCGTGGGGGATGAACCGCGTGGCCGCGCTGAGCGTGCCGCGCTGGCGGTGCAGGTTGATCCTCATCCTCCCCACGCCGGCCTTGCCGATGGAGAAATCCACGTCCCCCACCCGCTCCAGCCGCTCCCTCTGATCGTCGCTCAGCAGCGGCAGGAAGCAGGAGCCGATGTCGGAGTCTTTCAGCGGTTCCGAGCCGAGCGACTGCATCGCCCCGGCCACCCAGATGACCGGCGCCGCCCCGGCGACCAGAATGATGTCCGAGGCCCCTTTGGCCACCATCAACTGAAGCATGTTCTCAACGGTCCATGGCACAGGACACCTCCGTTTGAGGCCTCCAGGCCGCGGTACACGGCGGCTTGGAGAGCCTCTTGCTCCGCTCAGGACGCCGTGGCGCGGAAGACCTCCTCCACCGTCGTGATGCCGGCCTTGACCTTACCCATCCCGTCCTGCCGCAGCGTGACCATCCCCGCCTCCGCCGCCATCGCGCGAAGCTCGTTGATGCTCGGTGCGGCGGTGATCCTGTCACGCATGGCGTCATCGGGGACCAGTAACTCGTAGATGCCTATTCGGCCGCTGTAGCCGCTGTTACGGCACTTGGCGCAGCCGAGCCCGTGGTAAAACGTCTCGATCTCCCCCGTGACGCGCTCGGCCGCCGTACGAGTGCCCTCCGAGACCTCGCAGGGGGTCTTGCAGTTGGTGCAGATCTTGCGGACCAGGCGCTGGGCCAGCACCGCCACCACCGACGCCGAAACCAGATAAGGCTCCACACCGATGTTCAGCAGGCGCGTGATCGCGCCGGGGGCGTCGTTGGTGTGCAGGGTGCTCAGGACCAGGTGCCCCGTCAACGCCGCCTGGACGGCGATCTTGGAGGTCTCGCTGTCGCGGATTTCACCGACCATCACGATGTCCGGGTCCTGTCGCAGCAGCGCCCGAAGCGCCGAGGCGAAGGTGAAACCGACCTGGTCGCTGACCTGGAACTGATTGACCCGCGGCAGGTTGAACTCCACGGGGTCCTCCACCGTGCAGATGTTGACGTCGTCGGTGTTCAGCTCCTTCAGCACGCTGTAGAGCGTGGTGCTCTTGCCGCTGCCGGTTGGCCCGGTCACCAGGACGATGCCGTTGGGCGAAGAGATCACCTTGCGCCACTGCTTGAGCGTCTCGTAGGAAAAGCCCAGCTTCTCCAGGTTGACCAGGATGTTGCGGTTGTCGATGATGCGGATGACGATCTTCTCGCCGTGCTGTCCCGGCATCGTGCTGACGCGGAGGTCGACGGGCCTTCCCTCCATCAGCACGTGGATGCCGCCGTCCTGGGGCAGGCGGCGCTCCGAGATGTCCAGCCGCGCCATGATCTTGATGCGGCTGGAGATCGCCGGGAGCATCTTGTACGGGGGGCGCAGCTTCTCATACAGCGCACCGTCCACCCGGTAGCGCACGCGAAGGAAGTTGTCGTCCGGCTCGATGTGGATGTCGCTGGCGCCCTCGCGAACGGCGTGATAGATGAGGTAGTTCACCAGCTTGATCACCGGCGAGCCATGCGCGGCGGCCTCCAGGTCGGCGATGTCGTCGCCTTTTTCCTCGATCAGGGACAGTTCGCCCGTGGGGTTGTCCTCGTCGTAGATCTCGTCAATGACGAAGATGTGCGCCGAAGGCAGGTGGGTCTCCAGCGTGGCCTTGATGTCCTTGGAGGTGGCACAGACGACCAGGATCTCGCAGCCGGTCATTCGCCCGACTTCCTCAAGCAGGAAAACGTTGGCCGGCTCGTTCACCGCCAGCGTCAGGCAGTTGCGCACCTTGAACAGAGGCAGGACCTTGTGCCTGTCCAGGAATTCCCTTGGCAGGATGTCGATGACCTTCGCATCGGCTATGCGAGGCGATATGCGCGCAAAGGGCACCCCGTAGCCGATGGCAAGGGCCTCCATGACCTGCTCTTCGGTGCAGATGTGCATCTCCTGGAGGACCTCGCCAAGCAGCAGGGCGTTGCCCGATTGCCGCTGGTAATCCAGGGCCTTCTGGAGCTGCTCCTCCGTCAGCCAGCCCTGGCGGATCAGCAGTTGGCCGATCTGAAGACCCCGCTTCTTTTCGGTGGCAGCCGTCGTCATCGCCATCGGGCCTCCTCCGGACCGTCAGACCTGAATGGCCTTGACGGCGTCAGCGACGTCCCGCAGGGTCTCGAAGTTCGTCGTCAGATGCGTTATCTCGAGTATTTTCATGACGTTGGAGTCGCAGTTGGTCAGCTTCACCTGCCCGAACTTCTCGGCCAGCTTGTCCTGGAGGTCCAGCAGGTACTCCAGGCAGGCGCTGTCGATGAACGGGACCTGCTCCAGGTTCAGCACCAGGTCTACGACCTCTCCTTCGGACAGGTGGTGATCCACCGCCTGTCTCAGCGCCACCAATGAATCCTCGGTCAGTTCGCCCTTGAGGTTCAGGATGACCGCGTGCCCGTAACTTTCTGCGGTAAGGTTCATTTTGCATCCTCCGCCCCAGGGGTCAGGCAACCTGCGCCGTTGCCATTCCTGTCCAGTCCCTCCATGAACTCAGCCAGCCCGATCGACAGCAGCTTCTCCACCAGCGCCGCGTCCAGTTGCGTGCCGGCGTTGCGGCGGATTTCCTCCGCGACCTCGCTCAGCGACAGGGCCGCACGGTAGGTTCGGTGGCTGGTCATGGCGTCCAGGCAATCGGCCAGGCCGATGATCCGACCCTCCAACGGCACCTCCTCGCCCTTCAACCCTCGCGGGTAGCCCTTTCCGTCAGGCCGCTCATGATGGGTCAGAATGGCTACAACCACGTCCTCCAACTGGCGTATGCCTCCCAGAATCTTGGCGCCGATGGCCGGGTGGTGCTTGACGCTGTCGTATTCATCGACGGTCAATCTGCCAGGCTTGCGTAGCACGGCCTCGGATACGCCGATCTTGCCGACATCGTGGAGAATCCCCGCCAGGTAGATCCGCTGCACCTTTTCCGGGGGCAGCCCGCATTCCTCCGCCAGGCGTCTGGAGATCATCGCCACCCGCTGCGAATGCCCGCGGGTGTAGGGGTCCTTTGCGTCGATGGACGCCGTCAGGGCGTGCAAGACCCCCATCAGCAGGTCCTTCATGTCGGCATACAGGCGGATGTACTCCAGGAACACCCCCGCCTGGTTGCCAATGGACCCGATGAGTTTCAGGTCCACGCTGTCGAAGTCGCCGCTTCGCTTGTTGAAAGCGACAAGCATGCCGACGGAGCGCCCCTCCGTCGCCAACGGCGCGGCGACGAAGTTTCGGATTGCCTTGAGGTCCTGCTCCTGGGGTTCAAAGCCGTTGTCAAGGACCGGCCGGTTGTCCTTCACTCGCGGGATGATGTGCCGGGCCACCAGCGCGCCTATTTGGTGCGCCTCCAGCGCTATCTCGCCGGCCCAGACCACCTCCGCCCCCCCGGCCTGCTCGGCGCTGAGGAGGTCTCCAAGCCGCGATTCACGGTGGCTTGGAGCCTCGATCACCCCCGCGGCCGCCGAGATGCTCATCACCTCCACCAACTGCGAGCAGACTTGCTGGAGAAACTCCTTCGGCTGGCGCATCACGTTCATCTCGCCGCTGATGGCGTACAGCAGACTAAGCTCTTCGTACGTGCTGGAGAGGTTGGCCGACAGGTTGCCCAACTCCTCCTGTGCGGTCTGGAGGGCCTGCTCCCTCGACAGCATCCAGCCCAGTACGTGCGTGAAATCGTCCGCCTCGGCGACGGTGTGGCGGCAGGCGTCGCCACCGGAGGACATCATCGCCTGTCGGTCCAACTGGAGCCGGTCGCAGAGGCGCGCAAACGACTCGTCCTGGAGCATCTCCCGCGGCGGGTAGCAGCCCACCACCGCCCCCACCAGGCGCCTGCGCTGGTGCACCGGCGTGCCTACCAGACAGCAGCCGCACGGGGCAAGCGACTTGCCCGGCTGGCCCTCGCCGATGATCCTGGCGGCCAGCCCGCTGGCGGCAGCGGCACAGAGTCGCCCGGTGCCGTGTATGTACTGGCACAGTTGGCAGCTCGGCTGGAAGCGACCCGCCGGCCGGGCCTGACTGTCCCACACCGACATGCTCAAGCCCAGCTCGCGCAAATGCGTGCGAAGCTGAGCGAACATCTTGCTCATGCCGGCTAGAGACCGCGATTTTGATAAGCCCGTCGCCATTCTCATACTCGCCTGTGTGCGAAGTTAGGGGTCTCCAAGCCGCGATACAGGGCGGCTTGGAGCCTCGTGGGCCTTTGCCAGAAGCTCCTTGACCTTCTCCAGCAGTTCCCTGGGAGCGAAAGGCTTGGCCATCACCGCCGAAATCTTCGCTTCGCGGATTTCCTCAGGCTCGATGTCGAACTCCCTGGCCGTAAGCAGTATCGCGGGCACGTCCCGCGTGGCGGGGTTGGCCCGCATGCACTTGCAGAGCTGAAGCCCGCTCATCAGCGGCATCTGGTAGTCCGTGATGACCAGATCGGGCCTCTCGATCATGCACAAGTCCAGGGCCTCCTCGCCGTCCACTGCCGTGATAACCTGGTATCCCGCGTTGCGCAGCTTCAGCGAGACCACGTGCAGGATGTGGGCCTCGTCGTCGGCTATTAGAATCCTGCTTGCCATATCTGAGTGTTGTTCCTTTCTCGCCTGCACGCTTGAAGCGGTCACCTCAGCATGGGCAGTTCGAAGCTGAAGGTGCTTCCCTTGCCTACCTCGCTGACCACGGAGAGTTTCCCGTCATGGGCAGTCTCGATAATGTGCTTGACCAGCGTCAGACCCAGCCCGGTCCCCTTGGCCATCCTGGCGTTGGCCTTCACCCGGTAGAACTTGTCGAATATGTGCGGCAAGTCCTGGGCGGGAATGCCCACTCCCGTGTCCGACACCTCGCAGACGACCGCGCCGCGTCGCTCGTCGGCCGTGACGGCGATGGTGACCGTCCCGCCCGAGAGAGTGTACTTGACGGCGTTGGACAGCAGGTTCAGAACGGCCTGGCAGATCATGTCGCGGTCGGCCTCCACCTGGTAGAACATCGGGGCAAGGCGCTCCGCGATCCGCACGTTCTTGGTGCGAGCCTGCGGGATGGCGACGTCCAGGGCCTGCTTGGCAACGGCTGTGAGGCTGATCGGCTCGCGGACCATCTTCACCACCCCGGACTCAATCCTGGAGATGTTCAGGATGTTCTCGATCAGCCGGTGCAGCCGGTCGGTCTCGGTGGAAATGGTTTCGTAGAACTCCCTGCGGGTCTTCTCGTCGCGGGCTTCCCCGTCCACCAGCATCTCCACGTACGCCTTTATGGACGCCAGGGGCGTCTTCAGCTCGTGCGAGACGTTGGAGACGAAGTCGGTCTTCATCCGGGCGATCTCTTTCTCCCTGGTCACGTCATGCAGCACCGCGACCACCCCGGCCACTTCGTTGGGCGGGGCAACCACGCAACTGAGAGTCACCGTATAGGTCCTGGGCAGCCCCTTGCTTTCGATGGTGTGCTCCACCACCTTGCGGGGGAAGTTCCTCCCGTGGCTGCGCGTCTCCCGGATCAGTCGCACCAGCGTCCCGTCGGGAACGACGCGGTCGATCGTCTTGCGCTGGCTGGAGGCCAACTTGAAGCCGAAAAGCCTTTCGGCCGCCTCGTTGGCCAGGACCAACTCGTCGAAGCGGTTGGTCACGATGACGGCGTCCGAGATGGAGAAGATGATTGCCTCGGTGTGGCTCTTCTCCGCCGCGGCGATCCGCGCCTGTATCTGCAACTCGCGGTTTTCCGCACGCAACGAGTCAAGCTGCTTGCTGTTTGTCGAGAGGAAGTCATTGAGAGGGCGGATGATCTGCTTCAGCTCATGCGTTCCGTTGGCCATGAGCATTCCAACCTGCCCGGTCCTGGCCATCTGGTCCAGTTGCACGGAGATCAGGCCGATGTCGCGGTGGACGCTCCTCCAGAACACAAGCAGCACCAGGACCGTCAACGCCGCCACCAGGCCAAACACCAGGCAGTCCAGCCCCCTCCGGGGGACTGCATAGCCTTTCATGGCCATCACAGTGGCGTAGTAGGCGGCGCTTGCCCCAAGACCGATCAGCGCCACGCTTGCCAGTCCGAGTCGCTTGGCCGTAGTCAAGAAGACAAACCCTCCATTGCCGAGGCCCCAAGCCCCCGTGTATCGCGGCTTGGCGCCCTCGCCCGTCCGGGGGCGGGCGGGGTGAGCCGCCCGCCCTCCGGCCGGTGTCAATTCCGGGAGCCGCTGCTAGGCCCCTCCAGGCCCGCAAGCTCCCGAGCCAATTGATTCTGCGGTTCCAGCTCCAGCGCCGCGGCGTAGCACCTGCTGGCCTGGACTTCGTCGCCGGCCGCCTCGTGCGCCCTGCCTAACAGGCATTGCAGCGTCCCGTCAGCGCCTCCGGTCCGCACGGCCTGGTTCAAGACCGCCAGAGCCTCGTGTATCTGCCCATCGCAGAGCATCGCATACCCCAACAGCATGGCCGCATCGGAGTTGCCGGGCTGGAGTCTGGTCGCCTCCCTGGCCGCCAAGGCGGCCTTGTGCGCCTCCCTGCATGCGAGCAAGGCCTTTGCAACGTTCACCCAGGCGGCCGCAGAGTCAGGCTGGATGTCCTTGGCGCGGTAATAGGCGTCGCAGGCCTCCCCGGGCCGGTTCAGCGCCAACAGGCAATCCCCCTGCATCGCATGCACCCAGGCGGCCTTTCCATACTCCGGCTTGGCGGCCAAGACCGTCAGCGTCTCTGCCGCACGGTCATACTCCCCAGCCAGGAAGCATGCCTGGGCCAACGCCTCCTGGTAGCGAGGGTTCCTGTAGTCCAGGTCGCTGGCGCGCTGGTAATGCTTAGCCGCCTGGGAGTACTCCTTGCGCATCATGGCCAACCGGGCGGCAAGTTCGTAGATGCCAGGGCAATCCCCGGCCACTTGGAGGTTGAACTCTATGTATGCCTGGGCCTCCTCCAACCGGTCCATCTGGACAAGCACCTCACCGGCCGCCGTTACGGCATCGACGCAGGTCCCGTCCAACTGGTGCGCGTGCCGATAGCTGGCCAACGCCTCTGGCAGCCGGCCCGCCTTCTCCTGCGCCACGCCCAGCAGGTACACCGCCTCCACGGAATCAGGCTTCTGCCGACAGGCAGCGGCCAGCTCATCGGCAGCCGCGGCGTACTGTCCCCGCTCGATGTAGACCTTACCCAGCAGCAGGCGGGCGTCGGTGTACTGGCTGTCCAGGGCCAGCGCTTCCTTGGCCCTCTTGCCGGCGTTATCCAACTGTGCGGCCTTAAGATGGTTGTCCCCAAGTTCGCAAAGCACCGTCGCCCTGGTGCGGGACCATCTCTGGAAGGCCGCTGCGCGGGCCTCCTTGCTGGTGCTACCGGGCTGGCAGCCCGTAAGGACACCTAGCACGGCCGCCATCGCTATCATTATCCACTTTGTCATGGCTTGCTCCTTCAAGCTCGGGGCCGATCAAAGTTGCCAAGTTTCCGCAGAGTCTCCAAATTGACACACGGGGCCAAAAAAAACACCTACTTGGCCTTTTCGCCGCTCACCGGTTGGGTCGCCGGCGACTTGGACTTCTCCACCACCGGCTCAGGCACTCGCATGATCACATCCTGTCCAGCGGCCGGCTGGGTCGCCGCCGGAGGCGTCAACGGATCTTCGGGCCGCTGGCCGATGCCAAAGGCCTCGCGAACGGCTGGTTCAACCTTGGATGCCTCGCGCGGCTTGCCCGGCGGGATCATCCGCTCCCCGGGCTTGTTCAGGTCCTGCATCAGCATCCGCTGGACGATGTAATGGGCGGAGGAGTCCTGGGCATAGTCCGACCAGAACGCCTGGCCGCTCAGCCGCTCCTTGAGGCGAATGGCCTCTTCCATGCGCGGGGACAGCGACAGGGCCATGTCGACGTTCCACAGGGCCTTGTCGCCCTTGCCTTCCGATATCGCCTGCCGCGCCCAGGTCATGTGGATCTGGGCCAGCCTGTCACGACCAAACCACTGAACGCCCTTGCGCTGCCCGATGCGGAACCGCTCCACGTCGTCCTTAAGCTGCTCGCTGGTGGCCTCGTCGGGGGCGTGCTCGATAATGTGCGGCGTCAGCAGGATGATGATCTCCTTCCGCTCCGTCGTATCCTTGGTATACCGGAAAGCGGCGCCCACGTAGGGAATGTTGCCCAGGACGGGGATCTGCTTGCGCACGTTGGTGGTCTGCTCCCGGAACAGGCCGCCCATGACGATCGTGTGGCCGTCGTGAACCATGACGTTGCTGGTCATCTCGGTGGACACGCTGCTGGGCACGACATTCTGCTCCAGGGTCTGGGTGCTGCCCGTGCTGTCCTCCGGGTGGATTTCCAGGCGGATGAAACCGTCCCTGGCGATGAAGGGTCGAACGATCAGGCGGGTGCCGGTGTCCAGGAACTGCACGGACTGGGTAACCTGCCCTTCGGTTGTCAGCGACGTCAGGTAGCCCAGATGGGCGCCGATGAGCACCTCGCCTCGCTGCTTGTTGACGATCAGCAGCTTGGGATTGGCCAGGACGGTGACGTCAGTGACGTCCTCCAGCGCCGTGATGAAGGCAGCGACATTGTTGGTCACCACGCCAATTGTCATGCCTCCGCTGGCGGCGGCGAAGTCCGTGCGTATCGTGCTGGCCGGAGCGGCATCGAGATTAGCACCGGACAACCCTGCGTTGCTCATGTTGCCCAGGGCCGTGCTGGTGGAGCCTAGGCCCTCGAAGTCGATGCCCTCCAGGGTGCTGAAGTTCACGCCAAGGGCGTTGTTTTCGGTCAGCTTTGCGTCAAGCATGGTGACTTCCAGCAGCACCTGATCGGGCTTGACGTCCACTTCGGCGATGATCTTCTCGACCTGCTTGAGGTTGTCCTCGTAGTCCTGGACGATCAGCACGTCGCTGCCCGCCAGACTGTTCCCGCCGGCGTTGGTGTTGCTGGTGGCGACTCCACTGTCCGCGTCAGGCGTGGTGGAGACCAACGCGTCCTTGGACAGCGCCGGGGTGACGAGAGCCTTGGCGTCGGAGGCACGGATGTAAGCCAGGTTAAAGACTCGCGTAGCCAGCTTCTTCTCCGACTTCAGCACATCCTCCAACTGCTTGGGCGTGTAAACGTAGATGAAGTTGTCCTTCTCGCGGTAGACGAAGCCCGCGGCCCTGAGAACCGCCTCCAGGGCGTCGTTGAAGTTGACGCCGTACAGATCGGCCGTCACGGTGCCGGTGACCTCCTTGGTGGCGACGATGTTCCTCCGGCCCTGGGTGCTCAGAAGCTGGAGGACGCCGCGCAGATCGGCGCCTTGAACGTGGATTTCAAACGCCCCCGGCCGGGCCATCCGGACCGCTTCCGCGTCCACGGTTGCCCGAGCCGCGGTGCGCACCGCCTGGGCGGTCTTGCCCGGCGGGGCGGCTGGTCGGGCAGGCTGACTGGCAGCCTGAGCAGGACGGGTGGCAGTCCGACTTGGCTGGGCAACCGCAGCGGGCTTCCCCTCGCCCTGTTGCGCCAAGGCGCCGAGCGGGAACGGGGCGCCTTCGTCCTGACCGACGGTCAAGGCCGCATAGGCCAGCACCGCGGCCAAGGCTCCGAAGAACGCCGCGCCGCTAAGGCCGGACTTGGTGAAGTGCCTGGTCATGATACGTACTCCTTACTAGGTTCGGCCGCTTCTTTCTCAGCGGCCTGGTTTCGGATTTCTCGTCGCCGGCCTCTGGTGGCGGGCGACGCAGGCGATCATTTCATCTCGATGGTCACCTTTACTCCGCTCTTCTCCAACGTGCACTGGCGAGAGCCTATCTCCACAACGCGGAAACCATTGACCCAGTCGCCCACGTGAAGCACCTGCCCCTCGATGATGGCCGTGGGGTTGGCCGACACGACGGTGCTCTGAAGGGCAAGCTCCAGCGCCTTGGCCTGGATGGCAGCCCTTTCGGCATTGATGTCGTCCATGCCGGACGGCGCGGCATGGCTGGCAACGTCGGGCTTCACGACAGCCGG
>Ga0315291_10012367_pt1 | contig 10361 bp, 3 predicted proteins | sample YL17G12_20_MG_FD_203070 | JGI IMG/M metagenome (GOLD analysis project Ga0315291, IMG submission 203070) | Sediment microbial communities from Yellowstone Lake, YNP, Wyoming, USA - YL17G12_20 | ecosystem: Environmental > Aquatic > Freshwater > Lake > Sediment | place: USA: Wyoming | collected... | reverse complement strand
ACCACGCGCTGGTCGAAGTCCTTGGGCAGCTCGCGGAACAGCTCCACGTTGTCGATGCCGACCAGGTTCTTCTTGGACGAGCCGGGGTGGTGCGAGACGATCCGGATCGTCACCGACGACGCCTTCCGCGGCGGGAACTTCAGCTCCTGCTTTTCCTTGGTCGCCTCCAGGGCGAACTTCTGCGCCGACTTGGCGTCGCCGTCGAAGACCAACTCGATGTCCTTGATGAAGAAGTAGCTCTCGTTCGTCCAGATGTTCATCCCCGTGAACGTCTCCGGGCGATCGTACTTAAGCTCCACGGAGGCTTCGTTGGCGTCGAAGTACTGGATGTACGGCCAGCCGTCGTCGTTGGTCAGCCCGTTGGCGATCCTGAACAGGTCCGGGCTGGCGAACTGGGCGAAGGAGGCCACGTCGGCGGCGTCCACCACGGAGGTGAACACGCTCCTGGACATCTTGTACGTGTGCGACCAGGAGAACAGGATTTCGTCGCTGGTCATGTTGACCTCGCGGTCGCTCAGGCCCAGCAGCAGCGGGTCGTTCCGGGCGGCCAGCGTGACCGCCTCAAGCTGGAACGGCCGCAGGCGGTGCCGGAAGCCCACCAGCCTGTTGAAGTCGTCCAGCCCCTTGGCGTCCAGGTTGACGAGCATGACCCATCCGCCTTTCTGGCAGAACTCCCGCACCTTCTGCTCGTTGCCGGTCAGCCAGCTCACCGCCTGCGGGGTGGCCCGGACGACGACGACGTCGGCGCCCTTCCCAATGCCCGCCTCGACGCTGTCGGCGGCTTCGTGGTTCAGGCCGGTGGCGGTGAGGAATGGCCCGAGCTCCTTGTCGTCGGCCAGGTAGGCGACGGTCCTGCCAGGCTTGGCCGAAGCCCGGGCGGCCGCCCAACTCAAGGCATTCTGGAGCAATCGATCCGCCACCGGCTCGACGCCCAGTCTCTCGGCGATCAGCATCTGCGACAGCAGGTAAGACCCCTCGCCGACCGGGATGGCGATCATCGGTGAGAGGCGCAATTCGTCGCCGGCCTGGACCAGCGAGATCGCCCCCGAACCAGGCGAGCCGTAGCTCATTCGGAAGGACGTCTCCCCGCCTCCCCAGGTGAAGAAGTCCCGCTCGCGCAGGTCCTTCATCACCGGATGCGCCAGGGCCGCGGGGAAGCTGATCTGCCCCGACTGCCCGCCCGCGGCGCGAAACTCAGGCCGCGGGGCCTCGTCCTTCTTCTGACCGGCTGCGCGGATGTCGCTCACGGGCAGGTCCGCCCCTTCCAGCGGGTCGGCCTGCTCCAGGACGATCGCGGTCTTGCCGGCCAGGACGAACTCCCTGACCTTCTGCGCGGCGGTCTTCTTGTTCTGGCTCGTCAGGGCGTCGCGGCCGACCAGCAGGACCTTCGCCCCGGACGGCAGGAGGTCCAGGTCCTTCAAGGCGGTGTAGGGCTGCTTGATTTGGTCCAACCATTTGAGGGCCGAGCCGTCCGGGTCGAAGACGCACAGGGCGGGGGCGTCCAGGCCCGCGACGATCCCCGGACGCGGCAGCAGGGCCACGGGTTTGCCGTCCTTGAAGACGCACTTGTCCTGCGCGTAAAGCTCCAGCTCCAGCGTCCCGTCCCGGCGCTGGTCGGCTGGAGGCAGTTGAGCCGTGATGGTGTCTTCCTGGTCGCGCCCCGGAGGAACCTGGTAGGTCTTGGCGCCGGAGACGGTCTCCTTGCCGTCCAGGACGATCCGCCACTTGAGTGTCAGCGGGTCGGTCAGATGCCCGTCGTTGAAGACCTTGACGGTCCGCTTGAGGGTCGAACCGGGGTAGAAGCAGGAGTTGTGCTCGCGGACGAAGACAGCGCGGGGCTCGAAGGACTTGACCGCGTTGTCCAGGCGGGAGACCCATGGACAGATGCCGGCGGCGCCCTGCCAGCGCGCGCCTTCGGTGGCGATGCCGCAATAGACGCCTGCCGCCTTCCTGGCGAAGCTCTTGCCGCGGAATACCTCCGGGCCGCCGATCCAGGCCATCGTCCCCACGTTGCCGGAGTAGTAGAACGTTTCGCCGAACACCAGGGGATGATTGCCGTCCCACAGGTACAGTTCCTTCATGTCGGCCGGCTTGCGGGGCCGATCCACCGGCGCCTTGCGGAGGCGGTATGCATAGGCCTCGGAGGGGAACGTCCCGCCCGCGGACCAGGTGTAGTGCGGGCAGTCGATCTCGGTCAGCCCGCCGCAGTCGCCCGCGCCGTCGCCGAAGCTCGCCCGCGTCGGGTCCAGCTCCTTGGCGATCTTGCACAGGCGGACGAACTTCTCCTCCAACTGGTCGTAGTCCCTCCCGTGCGCCAGGCGGGCCGTGATGAACATCAGCTCGTTCTCCAGGCTCCACATCAGGACGCTCGGATGGTTCCGATAGGCCTTCACCACCTGGCGGACGTGCTCCTCGAAGTTCTCCCACACCAGGGGGTTCCTCAGGTCGTGCGTGATGAACATGCCGTCGATGCACGTGGAGAGCCTGCCGGAAATCCCGTGGCGGTCGTGGAACTCCAGCGCCTTCTCCCGGTATCCCCACAGGCGGTCGTGGTCCGACGCGATGCGGTGGTATCGGTCGTTCTGGGCGTGGTAGCTCCTCAGCCACTGCTCCTCGTTGTCGCACCTCTCCACGTCCACCCAGTTCCAGAGATGCCACGGCAAGCCGTTCAGGAGGAAGTCCTTGCCGCTGATCGACACCTCGCGGAAGCCGAAGACGTCCTCCCGCACGTCGATGGGCTTGCCCTCGCCGCTGATCGTCGTCCGCAGCCGGTAGAGCTGAGCGCCTTCCTCCGGCCACCAGAGCTTGGCGTCGGCCCACTCCCCGCCGACGGTTGCGGCGGCGTCCTTCCCCGCGGGAACGGTCAGTTCGACGGGCCCGAACGCCTTCTCCACCTGCCCGGTCTTGTCGTTGACGGCCTGGCAGAGGATGGCCAGCTTCCGCTCCTTGTCAGAGGGGTTGGAGACGGTCAGGTCGGCGTCGAGGCGCTTCCCGGCGACGCCGGTACGGACGAAAGCTTCGGACGTGTACGCCGGGCCGGTCACCACGAGCTTCACAGGATTCACGATGCCGACCTTCGTGCCGTCGCCCTCGCCCTTGCTGGAGGGATAGATCGGGCCGACGAAGCGCCCGTACTTCATGAAGTTGCCGTCGTACGGGAGGTTCCGCACCTGGTTGACCGTCCTGCCCCTGGGCTTGCCGTCCATGCCGTACCAACTGCTCTTGACGGACAGGGTGATGGTGTTCGCGGCGCCGGGCTTGATCGCCCTGGTGATGTCGATGTCCCACGGGACCAGCACGCCCTTGTGCCCGCCGACGTACTGCCCGTTCACGAACACCCCCACTATCCAGTTGGTCCCGCTGAAGTGCAGGTGAAGACCCCTGCCCGCGAGCTGGGCCGGCACGTCCACGCGCGTGCGGTACAGCAGCCGGTGGCCGAAGACGAGGTCGGGGCGATCCCGGGCGTCACCGGGGACGTTCAGCCCCCGCCATCGCAGCGCGTACTTCGATTCCTCCGGCAGTTGCTTGAGCGGCTCGTAGGTGTCCTTGTCCATGTCCGGGTCGTCATATCGGGCGACCTCCCACAGACCGTTCAAGGGCAGGTCGATCCTCGTTTCGGCCCCGCCCGGAAGTTGCTGATCGAACCGGAACAACCGGCCGCGGGCGTCCTTGTCGATCTGCTCTTCGTACTGCTGGCCGGGACGGAGCGGGCCTTCGGGAGTGAAGCCGCCCTCGCCCTTGACCAAGGCGAAGCAGTCCAGGCCGATGACGAACTTGCCGTTCGAGCCCGGCTCCTGGTATCGCAGTTCCAGCTCGTGCTTGCCCGGCTTCAGCTCGACCAGGCCGCCCTTTGCCCATGCCACCTCGCACCAGAGGGAGACGTTCACCAGGTTGGTGGTCAACTGGTCGGTGGGGATCGTCTGCCACTGGCCGCCGTCGATCCGCCACTGAAGCGCCGGACGCACCCACTCGTAGCCGATGCGGGCCCAGAACTCATAGGCCCCCGCCTCCGGCGCCTCGAAGGAGTACTTCAGCAGCAGCCCCTCCTTGGGAATGTCTTCCTTGGCCGCGTCCTTGGGGGCGTCCTTGGGCCTGTCCTTTCCGATCGCGCCGGTCACCCACTTGCCGTCGGAGAGAATCTGCGGGTTGGGCCCTCCCCAGACGTCGTACTTGAAGTTGGCCGAATCAGGCTTCTCCGCCTCGATCCAGACGCACGCCGGAACAGGACCGGGAGCGCCCGCCGCCGCCGGTCCGCCAGACAGAAGCATCAGGGGCAACATCACCAACGCCCACCCGATCCTGGAATCGCGCATTGCACCTTCTCCTTCGCAAGGTCCGTGCGGCATTCTACTGAACCGACGGTCGGGAAAACAGGGACGGGTTGGCTGGGGACCTCCGGAAACCCACGGGGTGCGCCCCGCGGGTGCGGTGGTTGGACGGGCCTTCCCCGGAGCTCGTCACTGTGTCCGGTCCGCGTTTGAGCATCTACACACTTGCAAGTCCCTTGCCTCCGGCGGATAATATCTTCGCGTTGACTAGCGCAAACTTGGGATGAAGGAGCATTTCCAATGAGCAAGACATCCGCTTGCGGAGCGGTCCTGGGCGTTCTTGCGTCCTTGGTGCCGGCAGGTTGCGACAGCAAGCCGCGCCCGCCCGTGACGGCCGACGGCAAAACGGTTGACAGGCTCGTCCTCAGCGGCGACCCGAAGGAGGAGGAACTGGTCATCGCCCTGGAGACCGCCCGCGTCAACTACCAGTACCGCCTGGAGGTCATCCGGGCCTACTACCAGAACATCGGCAACATCGACAAGCTCCAGTGGTCCCGGCAGGAGATGGAGAACCTCCGGACCGCCCAGGTATTCCGGTGGGAGGGGCTGAAGGCCCAGGTTTTCCCGCCCCAGGGCGAGTCCGTGGAGCACGCCGACGAGATGATCCTCGCCGAGTACGTCGTCGGCGCCCGCAAGGAATGGCAGGACGTCGCCGCCGCCCTGCAAGCTCACTACGAGCAGAAAGGTGAGAGCTTCAAGGCCGGCGTAATCCGCAACATGCGGGCGAGGCTCATGCCGGAGCACCTGTACACGTACTTCCTGAACGCCGAAATCCCCGGCCCGGACCTCAAGCCGACCGAGGTCATACCGGAGGCCGAGCAGTTGTTCGAGCAGGCGCTGGCTCTCTACCGCCAAGGCAGGATTCTCCCTGCCGTCAGCGACTACAAGAAGGAACGCCAGGCGCTGGAGCTGTTCAAGCAGTTGGTCCAAAGCTACCCCCGGTCCACGAGGATCGCGTTGTCGGCGTACTACATCGGGGAGATTTACAAGGAGTACTTCAACGAGGACGTTCGCGCGGTCCGGTGGTTGGAAAGGGCCTGGCAGTGGGACCCGGCCATCCCCTTGAAGGCCCGGTTCCAGGCGGCGGTCGTATGGGACCACCGTTTGCACAACAGGGGCAAGGCGCTGGAACTGTACAAGGAAGTAATGAAGCACGAGCAGTTCAACCAGAGCAACGTGGCGTACGCCCAGAGGCGGATCCAGGAACTGACGGAGAAGAATTAAGCCCGCCCCCGGCCTGGCGGGACCGACGGAAACCGTGCTGCCTGCGTCGGGGGGGTCCGGTGGGCGGGCAGGCTTGGTGCGGGATTTTGGAGAACATCGCGGGACGGCCTGCGTTATACTGAATGGTGGTGGAGAAAGCTCGCTGGATTCCCGATAAGAAGGACAGCGCGCCGGTTGAGCATACGATCGGCCTCAGGCCAGAGGTGAGAGCCATGTTATTGAGGAAACCTGGGTTAATGGCGTTGGTGGGTCTGATTGCAGCCGCTTTCGTGCTGCCCGCGATCGGTGAGGAGTTCGTCAACCCCAAGGCCAACAAGCCGCCGCAAGCCAAGCCGCAGCGCCGAGCGGCCGCCGAAGGCGTTCCTCCTCTTCCCCTGCCGGCCACCCCGTTGAGGCGGTCGGAGAAGAAGCGTCAACCGGCCCCGCCGGCCCTGGTCGGCATGATCAACTTCTCCGAGACCACCTTCAGGATCGTCGATGGCGAGCGCAAGCAGGTCGAGGCGTTTCCGACCACGCAGGTCGATATCGAACGGCTGATGAGCTACGCCAACAACCGCCTGAACATCAAGTACCGGTTCATCCCGACGACGCTGAGCACCTGCTCCTGGGATCCCACCGAGATGCCGCTGCTGTACCTGACCGGCTGGACCCCCATGCCCAAGCTCAGCGATGAGATGATCGATAAGCTCCGCCGGTACCTCTACGACGGTGGGACGCTGGTGCTGCACGCCCAGTGCGGCCGGCTGGAGTTCGTCAAGACCGCCCGCGAGCAGGTCGCCAGGATATTCCCCGACCGCGAGCTGGCGCCCGTGGACACCGACTCCCCGCTGTACTACTCCTATTTCCCCATCAACAACATGCGGGTCCGCAAGGACGCCGAAGAGTTCAAGTCCATGAAGCCGTACCTCGAGGCGGTCTATCTGGGCTGCCGTCCGGCCATCATCTTCTCCCCCATCGACCTGAACTGCGGGTGGGACGTGGTCAATAACCCCATCCAGGGCGGCGTCCTGTATCACCAGGACGATGCCACCAGCCTGGGCGTCAACGTCATCACGCAGGTGCTGGCCAACTTCCAGTACGCCCGCGGCTGGAGCACGCAGAAGGTGTTCTACGAGCAGGGGGAGAAGACCCGCGATCAACTGGTGATCGCGCAGGTGGTGCACGACGGCGACTGGGATCCCACGCCACACGCGCTGCCGAACCTGATGAAGTACATCCAGAAGAACACCTCGCTGAACGTGCAGTTCAAGCGCGAGGTAGCGGACCTGGGCGGGGTGGACGTCTTCAAGCACCCCGTGCTCTACATGACCGGCATGAGAGACTTCAAGCTCAACGACAAGCAGATCGGCGGGCTGAGGACGTATCTCTCCAGCGGTGGGGTGCTGATCGCCGATTCCGCCGCCGGGAACAAGGCCTTCGACGTGGCCTTCCGGCGCGAGATCAAGCGCGTCCTGCCCAAAGCGGAACTGAAAACCTTGCCGCTCGACTCCCCGGTCTATCAGATGCCCAACAAGATTCGGATCGTGGACTACACCGACCTGGTCAAGACCCAGGACCCGTCGCTCAACGCCCCCACACTGGAAGGAATCACCGTCGATGGGCAGGTCTGCGTGATCTACTCGCAGTTCAGCCTCTCCAACGGCTGGGAGCAGTTGGGGTTCGCATATAATCGAGGCTACAGCGACTCCGATGCCCTGCGGCTGGGCGTGAACATCTTCTCCTACGCCCTGACGCACTGACAGACGGTGAAGGTCTTACGAAAAGCGCGCGGTCCTCGTGGGCCGCGCGTTCTTTTTTCGCATCGTCGGCGCTCTTCGGGCTCCATCGGTCCCCGGCTTGCCGCTTAGCAGGGACGGGGAGGCGCTCGACCATCTCCGAGTGTATGGGTACCGCACCGAAGACGAGGTCCTGAGTCACAAGGGACTGGAGTCCTCCTGGTACAGGCGGGCTCAGGACGTGCGCAAAAAGACGGCCGGTAGGGAAAAGGAGGACAGAAAACCCTAACCGGCCGGAGGGGCTCGGGGGGGAAGCCCCTCTCGCTCGCTCTACTACATTATTCGACGCATCCCCAAGGTTTGTTCAAGAAACTCCGCGGCTTTTCGAGTTTTTCCGCATATAGACAACACCTTGGTCCGGTGGCCTTTACAGCGGATTCCGCACCGCGACCGGGGAGATTGTCTGAATTCCCCTGCCGGATTTGCGTGTTATCGCGTTCGCAGAGGTGACCGGCTGAGCATCCACCCGGTTCCTGCCTAGGCACTGCCGGCTCGCCGTCAAGGCCCCGCTGCCGCGCAGGAGAACCACCGGGTCTGCTCCGCAATTGACTTTGGCGGCGAATCCGTATAATGGGCGAGTTCGTTTGTCAGGCCCCTGGCGATGGACGGAAGACGGATTGACCCCTCGCGCGGTAATCCTGGGCATGTTGGGAGCGGCCTTCGTCGCCGGCGTGGGGTACCTGAATGACTCGGTCCTTCGCCTGACATATTTCGTCGGCAATCACTTCCCCATCAGCGTCTTCGGCATCCTGATCCTGACGGCCATGTTCGTCAACCCGCTCCTGCACCGCCTGCGATCGAGGTGGCACCTCCGCCCGGCGGAACTGGCGGTGATCGTGGCGCTCATGTTGGTGGCGTGCAGCATCCCCGGCAGCGGGATGATGCGGAGTTTCATGCAGGACCTCGCGATGCCGATGCAGTACAACGCCAACACGCCCGGGTGGAAGAAGTATCAGGTCCTCAGCTACCTGCCGCAGGCCATGAGGCCGGGGGTCGGGGACTACGACGACCGCGTCATGGAGGACTTCCTGAAGGGCAAGAGGAGCATCCCCCTGACGGAATTGCCCTGGGGCGTCTGGGGTCAGTCGCTGGGGCTCTGGTCGGCCTTGGCGGGGCTTCTGGCGATCGCGGTGATCTGCCTCAGCCTGATCGTCCACCGGCAGTGGGCGCTGCGGGAGCGACTGCGGTACCCGATCGCGAGCTTCGCCGCTTCCCTGATGGCCGGGCAGCGCGACCGGGGGCTGGCGCCCGTGTTCCGCAACAAGCTCTTCTGGGTGGGCCTGGGGGTGGTCCTGGCGATCCGCGTGATCAACGGCCTGTACGCGTGGCTGCCCCCCAACACGAGCATTGAGATTCCCCTGAAGTTCGACCTCGGCGTCATCGCCCAGAAATGGCCGAAGATCTGGCAGGCCCCCAGCGGATGGGCACTGGTCAACCCCGCGCTGTTCCCGACGGTCATTGCATTCGGCTTCCTGCTGGCGACCGACGTCAGCCTGAGCCTGGGACTGACGCAGATCGCATCCGCCGTCGTCGCCATAGCGCTGATAACCAACGGGGTGGACTACTCCTCCGACTGGATGATCGGCGGGGGACACTACTGGCAGCTCTTCGGGAGTTACCTGGGTACCGCCCTGCTGCTGGCGTACATAGGCAGGCGATACTACTGGATGGTTCTGAAGCAGGCGATCACCTTTGCCCGCCAGAAAGAGGTGGAGGGATACGCCGCCTGGGCGTGCCGATTCCTGCTGCTGGCAGTCGCCGCGATCGTGGTCATCCTCGCGAACCTGGGGTTGGACTGGCCCTTCGCCCTGCTGGGCGTGCTGTTGATGCTCCTGACGTTCCTGGTGATCGCCCGGATCAACGCCGAGAGCGGGCTGTTCTTCGTGCAGGCCGGGTGGCAGCCCATATCCGTGGCCCTGGGGCTGTTCGGCATGTACGCCATGGGCCCCAAGGCGGTCGTGATCCTGGGGATCATGACCGTGATCCTCACGCTGGACCCGCGGGAATGCCTCATGCCCTTCGTCGTCAACGGGCTGAAGATGTGCGACAACGCGGGGGTTCGGCCTTCCCGCACCGGGTGGGGCGCCATGGGGGCTTTCGTCCTGGGAATGGGCGTGGCAATACCGGTCGTCTTCTACGCCAACTACAACGGCGCCGGCCCGCAGAACGACGCCTGGGCCTACGTGAACATGCCCAAGTTCCCCTTCGACGCAGCCGAACGAACGGCGGGCAAACTTGCCTTGTCCCAACAACTGGAGGAGTCGGTCAATCTGAGCACGTGGCAGCGCCTGAGCCGGGCCAACCCCGACCCCAAGTTCCTCTGGTCCGCGGGCATCGGCCTGGTCCTGGCGCTTTCCTTCAGCATGTTGCGCCTCCGGTTCACCTGGTGGCCCATCCACCCGATCATCTTCCTGGTCTGGGGCACTTACCCGATGGCGAATTTCAGCCATTCCTTCCTGCTGGGCTGGCTCATCAAGGTCATCGTCACGAAGTTCGGCGGCGGGCAGAAGTACCGGCAGGTCACCGTCCTGATGTTCGGCGCGATCGCCGGGGACATCCTGGGCGGGATCATATTCATGATCTACGGGGCGTCGTATTACGGAATCACCGACCTGCCACCGAAGTCCTACATGGTGTTCCCCAGTTGATCGGCGAGCCGGCCGATATTCGCTCGCCGCCCTCAGCCGACGACCCGATCGAACCCGCAATAGACGTTCAACCTCTGCCCGCGGGCGAAACCGATCAGCGTCAGGGCGAACCGCCTCGCCAGTTCCACCGCCAGACTCGTCGCCGCCCCGCGAGAGGCCAGGATCGGCACGCGGCACGCGACGGCCTTCGAGACGATCTCCGCCGACAGCCTCCCGGTCGTCAGCACCAGCTTGTCGGCCACCTCGATGCCCTCCAGCATCGCCCTGCCGATGACCTTGTCGAAGGCATTGTGCCTGCCGATGTCCTCGGCCCAGAGGACGATCCGCTCGGCCTGAGCCAAGGCGCAGGCGTGCACGCCGCCGGTCGCGCGCCAGAGGTCCGTCTT
>Ga0315291_10012365_pt1 | contig 10362 bp, 16 predicted proteins | sample YL17G12_20_MG_FD_203070 | JGI IMG/M metagenome (GOLD analysis project Ga0315291, IMG submission 203070) | Sediment microbial communities from Yellowstone Lake, YNP, Wyoming, USA - YL17G12_20 | ecosystem: Environmental > Aquatic > Freshwater > Lake > Sediment | place: USA: Wyoming | collected... | reverse complement strand
GAAACTTCTCAGAGTATTTTCTCATAAGCTATATATAAAAAAGTAATTATCAATACTAAAATTTATATATACATCATATGATAATTAAGAATTATAAACTATTTCTTGAAGAGTTAGTCGGAGAAAAGCCAATAGCTGACTATGATGTTTACAATAAAGGTATGGCAATGTCATCATCCGATAAGCTATTCTTTTTAAATAAAGTAGATGCTGATGTTATCGTAGATTTTGGATGTGCTAATGGATTCATTTTACAAAAGATAAAAGAATCAAATCCAAATATTACTATTATTGGATATGACTTAGATCAAAATATGTTAGATGAGGCTAGAAAAAAAGTAGGCGATGATGCACTACTAACTACAAATTGGAATGAAGTACTTGAAGAAATTAAAAAACATAAATCACCACTACTTTTATTATCATCTGTTATACACGAAGTATATTCATATTCACATTCAAAAATTGTTAAGAAATTTTGGGAATCACAAGTATTTGGAAATAATTTTAAATGGGTTGCTATACGTGATATGATGCCAAGCATTGACATTAAAAAACAAATAGATTTTCAGGATGATTTAGAAAAGATTAAAGAAAAATCTGATCCTGAGATATTAGCATCTTTTGAAAAACGCTGGGGTACGATTGATAATTACCGAACAATGATTCATTATCTATTGAAATATAGATATATTGAAAATTGGGCAAGAGAAGTTAATGAAAATTACCTACCAATTACAGTTGAAACATTCAAAAAGAAAATACCAAATGGTTGGAGAATAATATACGAAGAAGAATTTAGTGTTAAATTTTTAACAAATCAAATTCGTACTGATTTTGACATCAACTTAAATGTTAACACACATGCTAAATTCGTATTACGCAATACTAAGTTTAAAAAATAAACTTTTATATATACACTTATAAAATTAGGCAAACCATATGAAATCTTTTCAACAATTTAACGAAAATAAAAGCGAAAAAACGCTACTAACGAATCTATTTAGTTTCTATTATAAGAAGTATAAAGATCAAGGTACCGATGTTATCGAAGATAAATTCCTTAAGAATGCAATGGATTTGATTTCAAATGGTGAAATAAGTGTTACCACTTTAGATAAGTTTATAGAGGACAACGGCATCGAAACAGTTAAACCAAAAGTTAAAAAGAAAGATTTATCAGTTAAAAGGACAAAAACAGGTAACTCCGGCAATTCAGCAAATACATCTTCTGGTTTTGGTAATTCTTGTGGCGGTGGTTCTGGTTTTGGTAATTCTTGTGGCGGTGGTTCTACAAGTTACTGTTAATAATATTAAACATGGATAAAATAAATATATTTGGTAGAGAAATCACACCAAGATCACACTATTGTCAATTATTCGACAATGAACCTTCACCAGTTAATGAACCATATGCTAACTTATATGTTAGATCAAAATTCTGCAATGCGAAATGTAAATTTTGTATTTGGGCAGATGATGCATCAGTATTCAATGAAAAGAGATATCTTGAAGTCTTAGAAGAAGTCGCATCTAAAATAAAGATTAAGAAAATATCATTCTCTGGTGGAGAACCAACAATGAACTTCAAAAGATTCAAACGCACTGTTCAATTAGCTAAAAAAATCACACCAGATTCATTATTCTCTGTTAATACTGATGGTCTTAGATTAAAAGAGTTATTTGACGATGAAATCATTGAATATTTTAATAGTGTTGCTCTTAGTAGACACCACTTTGATGATAAACTAAATAATGAAATTTTTGGATTTGACGCACCATCAACAGATGAGATACGAGAGATACAATCTAACTACTATAATAAAGAAATCTTACACTTTAGCTGTAATCTAATTAAAGGTTATATGGATGAAAAAGATAAGCTTTATCAATTTTTAGAATACGCATCTGACTTAGATGTTAGAAGTGTTGGTTTTGTCTCATTAATGCCGGTGAATGACTTTAGCAAGGAAAACTTCGTAGATTTTAAAATTAGAGATTTGGTTAATGATAGATTTAATTTAACTAAAGAATGGAAATATAAAAATATGTGTAAATGCAATAATTACGTTTATATACCAGAGAGTTTAAATAATATAGTTAAAGTTTATCAAAAGAATACATTCAAACCATTCGACATACTCGATTCATTAACATTTGATGGTGAGAATCTCAAAGTGGGTTTTACTGACGATGTAATTTATTAAAAATTAATTAATATATACATTATTAAAAAATAACTAACGCCATGATAATCAAAAAATTCAACGAATTAATTAACGAATCCAAATCAGTTAACGAATCTATGACTCTATATAGAGTAGTTCCTCTAAAGAATAAAGAGAAATTAGATGTTAATGAGCCAGGTAAATACTTTGTAGATTCTAAATCTAAAATCAAAGATCTAACTTTAAAAGGTAAGGCAAGTGATTATTACTTAATTACTATTAAAGCAAGCACTGAAGATATCGATAAAACTGCTTCCGATAAAGAATCAGAAGTACAAGGTACTAAAGTAGTAGCACTTAAAAGCGGTGCTGATAAAGAAGTTGTTAAGGTAGAGCCTTATAAAATGTCAGCTTAATTATGAAACATTTAAGAAAATTCAACGAGAATATTAGTAACTTACACGCATTTAAATTAGATGATGATTATTATCACTCTAGAAAAGGCAAAGACTTAATGGCAGTAACCGTTAAGACACTTCCATCTTGGGAAGAACACGAAGAATACCCAGAGTTGACATTTATATTAAATGCAACAAAGGGTTTTTGTGAATCCTGTAATGCACTTGATTATGGAACACCATTTTGCTCAACTCATTGTGATTGGTGTTTAAATTGCATGCAAAATATGGGAGAGGATGTCATAACAGATGAGGATGCTGCTCAAATATTCAAGTTAGCAGAAGAAAACGAATAAAAATCTATGAAGTACATTAGAAAATTCAACGAATCTAATAGAATAAAAGAATATTTAATTGGTTCAATTAAAATGAATGCAGAAATGTATAATTTACAAGTAGATAGTGATTTAGAATCTAAGTCACTTGATGAATTAGATTCTATTCTTAAAGACTTAGAGCTTAAGAAGCTAACAAAATTAAGCACTAAAGTCAATAAACCAGAAATTAAACACAAGCCATTTTTTAAAAATGGTGATATGACCGGACAGGTTGATGATGATGAGATGGATTATGATCAACACCTAGGATATTAAAAAAAGCCCTCAAATGAGGGCTTTTTTATTTATAATATCTTTTGCTTTTTCAAACCTTTGTTCATAATCACCATCGATTATTTCGTAATTTAAGCCACGTTTTTCCAGCTCTTGAATAATTCGATTAAAGTGCCAATCTCTTTTATGTGGGAATATTCTTTGACCATCATCAACCCATGTTATATCTGGCTTGGTAACTAAATATAAATCATATTTTCTTTGATATGAAGCATCAATAATCCAACGAGGACATTTAGTTTCATACATTTCACACCAAATCTGCGTCGCAATTAAATCGGTATCACATATTGCTATTTTATTAGCAGTACATATTAGATCATCTTCATTCTGTAACTGACCTGCAGCAATATGTGATAAATCTCTATCATCACAATTCACACCATATTTGTCACAATACTCACGACCATATTCTGGTATCCAGACTGTATTAAACTCCTTTGCTAATTTCTGAGCAAGTGTAGTTTTACCAGTTGATTCTGGTCCAATTAAGCATATTTTTTTAATGAAATACTCTTTAACATTATCTGGTATAAGGTCCCAATTCTCAAAGGCATTTGCTCTAACCGCAGTACCCGATACTGGATAAGCTGTTCTTTCTTTATCAACCAAAACATGTTGTATACCAAGTGATTTAGAAAATGGATCACCATAATCTTCTGATGTAAATATGGCATCTAATGAGTCAACATTGTTGTATACCGTATCATACCAAATTTGCCAGAAATTTTCTGGATCTTCTTCAGGATATTGTGGGTTTTCGTCAGTGATATGAATTATCTTGACGTTTGGAACTTGATTATAAATTTGAGTAAGCCACTTAGCTCTTAAGTACCCAGGAATTGGCTCACGTTCAAGTGAACAACATAATACATAGACTTGCTCAGATTGAGCCGCCGCAGTATCAATTAGATATAAATGTCCATTATGTGGTGGTAAGAACTTACCAAGTACTAAACTATTTTTGAATTTTTTCATTAGATGTCATACTTGACAGGATAATCAGTAACGAAAAACTTATACATTTTAAAATATTCAGTTTCACTCATACCCTTCATATTGACAATTTCATCTTTAGCCTTCTTGGCTACCTCATAGTCTTCTTTATTAACGGCATCTTCAATGATAGATAAATAACTAATGATATTGACAGCATCTTGCTTAGATGGTAGATTCATAAAAAGATCTCCCATGATAAGCTGGACTGTTTTATTTGGTGTTGTTACAATAGACTTTTTGTATTCTTCTACTTGTTTAGCAAAGAAATCAGTATCTATAATATCACCTTTAAGGCTAAAGTATAGGCACTTCAACATTTTGAATTCTGTTTCTCTCTCAAATATCTTAGCCAATTTTAGGCAGTATAGATAATTTACATCATTTTCATTTAAATTCATACTCATAGCTTGATTATATATTATTTAATTTCTTCCTTTTTCATTCAAATACAGCAAATAAGGAGGCGTAGATTGAAAAATACTACCATCATCAACATTCATAATGGTTAATTTACCCCTAAAAGCGGCACCAGTGTCTAGTAAAACTATATTAGTACCAAGATTCATTGGCATATCAGAATCTTCAATCAGATAAGTAGTTGGTGTATGTCCAATGTATATTTTATTATAAATGTTTTTTGAATTATAGAAGCTCTCTCGCATTCCAAAATAAGAATCTTCATCAGATACCTTCTCTTTTTTATCAAGCTTATTTATAGCATCTAATACCATATTCCTATCCCACATAAAAGTGTTCCAAGATTGTAACTCGATTGGTTCATTTAGATTAAACCCAGCGTGTGTATAGACATTATTATGAGTATCGATGTGATATTTAACACCACTTCTAAGAAAAGACTTAACCATAGCACGCTCAGTGGGGCTGGCTGCGTCTAATCTATCTTTGGTTATTTGACCACCGTGATGTAACCAACTAGTACCAGTACTCGACATTTTAAATGATAGCTGACCTCTTAGATAATTAAGAGTCCAGTCGTCATGATTGCCTCGAATATAGACCAAATGCTTGATTTTCATTAATTCTTCAATACACTCAATCGTCTCCGACCACCCATCACACACATCACCCAGGAATATGAGCATATCAGCCTCATAGTCGAAGCTAACGCCCTTCAGGCACTCAATTAGAGCTTTGTGGGCTCCGTGTATATCTCCTAGTACAAATTTACGCATAATGGGCTCTTAACCGTTGATAATACAAATATACGGAATTTTTTTGTATTATCCAAATTAATTTTTAATACGGGAATTTAATATATACTCTAAAATGTAACACTTTTTATGTATACAATAGAAGAATTAATAGATGTTGTGCAGGGTGAATTAACCATCTCTTGTGCTTTACCAAAAGCATTACCAGATGTTGAAATTCGAAGAATCATTGAGAATAAAGCACAACCGTGGTTCTACCAGAACTACCAATACGCAGTACAAAAGATGTACTATTTTATAGACCACACAGCGTTCAGCACAGACGAATGGACCAGATATCGCTATATACAACTACCATGTGAGATACAAACTATAACTTGGATATACCCAATTCGCAACATTAGCTTATTTAACTTGGGTATTAATTCACCAAACTTATCGATTAATATGGGTACTACAAACCAACCATATGTATCATCATATGTTACTACTATTGGTGACTTAGGTGTATACAAGGCTATTCTAAGCAGTTTCTCAGATATGTTAAATCAGTTCAGTAAATATACCACTAAATTCCACTATAATCAGATGTCCAATAGATTAAATATCTTAGGTACTAGTGGCAAAGGTGATGGTAATACACTTGGAACTGATGGTATTAGTCAGAATATGATACTTGAATGTTATGCAAACATTGAATCTGAAGCACTTTATTGTGATCCGCAATTCATAAAATACGTTACTGGCTTTGCTAAACAGCAACTTGGTAACTTATATGGTAGATTTGACTTTACTTTATCAGGTGGTGTTAAATATAATGCATCAGATTTAGTAGCACAAGGTAAAGAAGAAATACTTGAAGTAGTTGAATATGTTAAAGGTCAGAGCACGACTGGATGGTTCGTGATGACGAAACGATAGACTTTTTAAACTTAATATATAATATATGAAACATATAAAACATTTTAGTGAAATTAGTGAATCTAAAAAGATTAAACTACCTAAGAAAGAATTATCAGATCTTGATAGTGATGAATTAAATGATATCATACAAAAACATATTGTAGGTGCTAAAGTGATTGGTCATTTCGGTAATACTGATGATATACATTGTACCATTGCTGGTGCTGAGCCTGATGGTTCGAGTGGTTCAGGATTTACCGTATGGCTTAGACCAGATGACCAAAAGAAACAGTGGTTGGTTAAAATGAATAAAGGCGGAAAGAAAGAATATTGGAAGCAAAATTTTGTTGCTTCTAAATTAATACAAGCATACCAATCAGGTAAATTTACTATGGTAACCACAGGTGGTGGGTTAGGTGGTGGAATGGAAGATAAATATCTTAAATTTATATAATAAATAAAACAGGAAAAATATGAAAAAAGTTATCGCAGCACGTTTTATAGACGTAAGATCATTTGACAAACCAGGTTATTCAGAAAATGGTAAACTAGCAGAAGTTGCAATGGGTAGAAATGGACAAACACATGGTGTTATTAGACGAATAATAGAAGAAGCTAACAAAGAAGGTGTTGAATTATCTCTATATGTAGTTGATGGTAAAGCAAAAAATATCATACCAACTAAAGATCTAATCGGTGATATATTACAGATTTCGGATAGTCCATTCTGTGTTGAAATAGAAGATTCTAATAAATTTAATTTATGTGATATTGATGATATCGATATTAATGAAGCTTTAGTATCTAAAAAAGGCTTGAATGATTTAAAAAAAGTTGCATCAGCAACTAAGAAAGTTTCTAAAGCTGGTCGTACTAAATCTCAAGGTAATTTACTAGATAAAAATATCGAAACTGAAACTAAGACAATTTATAATGAGTCTAGTATTAAGAGATTTAATGATTTCGGTGAGATTGATGAGTGTTTAATTCCAGAGAATTCTCTAAGACAATTAGAAGATGTGAGAAAGGTAGTGCATAAAGAAATAGGTTCCGATATTGGTGAAAAAACAAGACTCAAAGGACCAAACATGGAGTATGATAGAAGTGCATTAGATGGTAAAATTGAAACATATGAAGAGTATGTTAAAAGTCAAGAGGACTATGTTCAGAAAAACAATAAGTGGGTGGTGAAATAATGAAATACTTAAAATTATTTGAAAATTTTGACCCATATGATGATGAACCATTATCAGATACAGAAAAACACTTTGGTAAACAAACACGTCTAGAAAAACAATTCTCTAAAATTGTAGTTGATGGCTTATCAAGCGAAGATGATAATACCTCAAGATTTTGGTCAACTTTTAATGCACTAAAATCTAATATATTAGATCTTATAGATGATGAAGATGTTACCTATAAAGAACTAATGCATCGAATAGTAGAAGGTGAAGATCCTCTAAAAGTAATGAATGATATCTGTTCCAATTTAGTATTCAAAAATATTACTTTAACACCCGAAATAAAGAGGTTACTGGCTAAGTTAAATTCTATTGACTTAGATAAACTATGAAATACCTAAAGCAATTTAAAATGTTTCTTGAAAAGAAAAGAGAATACGACTTTGGTTGTGTCTTAATTGAACTTGACTTTCCTGAAGATTTTTGGAATAATTTAATTAGCCAAATTGATGAAGATGATCTTTATAAACCAGAAGTAGAAAGATATGGCAAAGAGACAGAACCACATGTAACAGTATTATATGGAATTGAGAATGATGTTGACGATAAAGAAGTCGTAGATATTTGCAAATCATTCAACGGTTCTGATATCAAAATAACCTGCACTAATTTAGAGTGTTTTCAAAACAAAGAATTTGATGTAATCAAATTAACAATAGACTCACCCAAATTACACGAAATTAATTCAGCATTAAAAAAGGTAAAGCATACCGATTCTTATCCAACCTATAAACCACACGCAACAATAGCATTTCTAAAACCAGGTATGGGACCCAAATATTGTCGTTCAATAAAACCAATCATCATAGATGACATACACAATATAACTTATTCTAAAACTTCGGGCGACGATATCATTATAAATATGCAATGATACAATGTATATTCAATTTTGGTTATATTGACGACGTTAATGGCTCAGGTGTTGCTAATTTAGTACCATATACCGCATATTTCAAATCAAACAGAGAAATGACCGACTGGCTACGCAATCAGATGCAAGATATTTATGACATTGCGACCGAAGGAACGTTTCCTAAATCAGCTATGTCACTATTCATAAAAGTAGTGATAGACTATGGAGAGAAATATTACGAAAGAGACTTCACAGTTAGATGCAAAAGAGTCAGAGAATACAATACAATACTAAGAAAAAATTTAAAAAATTCTTAAAATTTAAACAACATTTATAATCGTAAATGATATAAAGTATAATCTTTTAATAAAATAAAAGACAATAAAAAATAAACGGCAATTATGGCAGAAATGAACGATGATTTATTCGGCAATTTAGACTCAAAGATGAATTTCTTAGAGGAAAAAAAACAAGTGAATGCAGATGGCATTTACAGAATCGACATGTCCAAGTGTAAGGACAAGAAAAAAGGTTACAGAGCGAAAGTTCGCTTTTTACCTAATCTAACAAAAGATGGCAAATTAGGACAATTAGCCCTTGAAAAAATTACACACTATGTAAATATCAAAAATCCAAAAGAATTAAGCGGATGGTTTGATAGTCCAAAAAACTTTGGTGAAAAATGTCCTTTAACAGACTTATACTACCAAATGCAGAATTCAAAAAATGCAATGCTTCAAGAGAAATCAAAGTGTTTGAACTATTCAAAGAAATATTATTCTTATGTTCTTGTTCTTGAAGACGAAAACCAACCAGACGCAGTAGGTAAGATTATGATCTACCAATATGGCAAAACTATCAAAGATAAGATTGCTGCTGAAAAATCTGGTGAAATCACAGGTAAACCATGTAACGTATTTGACTTATCTCAAGGTAAGGATTTTATTTTATTTGTAAAAGAAATTGAAACAGGTGGCGAAACTTACCCTGACTATAAAATGTCACAGTTTGGTAGCGAAACTAGTCCAGTTCAAGTTTACAAAGATGGTGTATTCAAAGCTATTCCAGTTGGAGCAGATAATAAAATCGAGGGTAAATACCACGAGGTTATTAAGAAAGCTCTATTAGACAGAGAACATGACTTAGAAGAATTTGCGGCAAGAAAATTAAATGATGAAGAACACGGTAAGATTAGTGATATTATTGCTTTCTTAACTGGTAAATCATCAAGTAGTTTTGCTTCAGCAAACACTAAAAGTGAAAATGTTGCGTCAACAGACGATTTCAACTTCGATGAGAATGCTTCTTCAAAGAAAGCATCAACTACTACAGTTACAGACGAAGATGACTTTTTTGATTTAGACAGCTAATTAAGAATTTTTCTTAAAACTTTATGGAAAAGCACCTTATGATATATATAAGGTGCTTTTTTATATAAAAAAATATTAAAATTATGAGTTATATTAACAAATCATTCACATCAAATCTAGATGGAACGACAGTAAAAATTGTCAATGAGATTGATTCCAACATAATGCAATTAGATAATGGCAACAGAGTCTCAATTGCTCGATTAAAAGATCCTAGTTTTTGGACTGAAAATATTGACCCATCATCTTTCTTTAATCGTGATACAACAGTATATGAAAACTTCGTTAATACTATAAAATCAATACCAGATTCTCAAATAAAAGAATCAAGAGAAACCGGCGCAGTTGTTAAAGAAAGTGGTATATATGATAGAGTACCAAAAGATTATATAAATGAGAATCATTTAGGTACTACTAATGATATCGATGTTCCAGTATACAATCAAGATCCAGAAGAAGAGAAAAAAGAACTACTAAAAAAATATGTAGGCAACTCAAATGCTCAAGCAGTTGCAGCTCAGGCGGCAAAAATGAGAGAGTTTTTAAATGAAGATGAAATAGATGTGAAATTACCACCACCAGTT
>Ga0315291_10012362_pt1 | contig 10363 bp, 13 predicted proteins | sample YL17G12_20_MG_FD_203070 | JGI IMG/M metagenome (GOLD analysis project Ga0315291, IMG submission 203070) | Sediment microbial communities from Yellowstone Lake, YNP, Wyoming, USA - YL17G12_20 | ecosystem: Environmental > Aquatic > Freshwater > Lake > Sediment | place: USA: Wyoming | collected... | reverse complement strand
GATATAACAGCACACTCATACTCTGGGTGATCTTCATAAGCTTCGTTTTCATCTCTATTACCACTGATAAACTTATATACTCTTTGAATATGGATGGTTGAAATAGGATTACGTTCCATATAATCTCTGAAACATTCATCTATAGTTCTATTGACCATATATGAATATTTTACTCTGTTAATATCACCTCCTCTTCTTATTAATTTGACTGCTATAATATCGTAAGGAGCACTTGTTCCAGATCTAGTTATTCCACTTTTACCTGTTGCGATCGTATCTTGGTAGAAGGAAAGCAATCCTTGAATAGAATCCTGCATAATAAGTGTTTCTTTAGAGTATAAATATAAAATAGAATGTACCTTGTTTTCGAACACAAAAACTGAAATGTCGAACAAACACAGGGATATCATTCTCTTGGACCTAAGTGGTACCATATTCAAAATGGAGAAGGAAGTATTTCTTCGTATTCCCCTCTTCAAGAGAATGTACAGTGACGTATTGGATAGTAATGAATCACCGATATGGATACCTAGATCTCCAATGATATTCCAACACATACTAGCTAAAGCCATTGATGATGACTATATATTCCCAAGTAAGTATCGAAATGAACTTAAATACTACGAGCTTGAAGGCTTGGAATGTAAATGTTTTATCAAGAAGGAGGATCTTATCTTAGCATCAGCTATCACATTGTCTATTAACAATTCTTTGTATTTGACTCCATCACTAGGATTGGATGCGACAATGAAAAAACATATGGATGATGAAATTGGGAGATTTTTCGCAGGTATCGTCAGGGTATTCGTTGAAGTAGCTAATGTCTTAGAGAAAAAGATATAGATAAATATTATAGATTGTACAATCTATATAACATCCTATTCCCTATTTTCTAACATAGTATTCTGTAGCTAATATTTGCCCTTTACGACTATCGTATCTATCTATAATGGCTCTTCTAGATGACATAAGTCTTATTCTGTACTCGAAACTTCTTCCTTTCTTGCTTACAGTCCAAACTCCATCTTTACTTATAGTTATCTTTTGATCGGTACGTCCTCCTGGTAACCAATGGAATAGGTACGACTCTGGATAATAATCAAATTCCATCTTCCTCCTGATCCTTGTATTTTGTTCGGATTGAGAATGGTGATATTGGACACAGGAAACGCGAAAACTTAACACAATCTCTTTCTGACTCCGTGTATTACCCTTGTTGTTTTGTCGTCTCCAGTTTCCAGAATCCGTCATAGAGTAAGGCTTTTGTCCACAAATAAAGTTATTTATATCATTTATAAATAAAGATTAGATACAAGATAATGAAGAAGAAGTATATTTCCTCAGTGTCTCTGATCATCTTTGTTAGTACTATTCTATTTGGAATAATACTCATAGCATATCCTTCTGTAGTTACAAGTGAATTCACACTCATTACAAAACATGAGTCTAACTGTCACCACAATGTACTTAAGTACAGTTTAGATGCTATGATTTCTAATAGAACTACAGTCTTATGGACTCATATACAATGTGAAGATCCTAAATGTTCAAATTGTATATGTGAATTTACAGTAGGAAATGTATACTATTACTATGGTAGGTATGCTTTCTGCTCTGAGTATCACATATTGAGTATCGATAAATTTTACATGTCTGTATTCTGTGGTTCTGTTGTGCTCGGACTATCTATCTTTGGGTTTATTATATATGGGATAGTTTATATTACCTTACGAGATGCAGATAGAAGAGATGAATATGATGAACTATCAAACTCTGATTAAATTATGTTTATCATCTATATATTTAGATATCATGTTTACATACTTATTCCCACGTAGACAACAGTATTTTGTACTAGATATTCTATTGTAATTTATTTCTCTATAGTCTGTGGTAGGATGATTAAGAATCAGTTTAATCCTGTTATGTCTTTCTGTATTGAAACATGAACATATAAGACTCGTAGGATCTATTATCTTTAATCCTTTGAGCGATAGAAGCTTATCAAGAACTTCGAATTTGACACTGTTCATTATAAACTTATGTATCAAGTCATGCACTTGACCATTGGTCAAGATACATATATTGAATTTCATATTGTCAACTATTGCATTCATATGTTCAAGAGTAAGTTCTTTAGTTATAATCTTATTGAGTATGTTTACTAGGTTAATACTGCTCTGTGGAAAAACTTCTAACATATAGGCTAGGATCTTTGGCTCGAAATGATCATATTGAATAAGTCTATTTTCTATTAATAACTCATCGAATATTAACTTAAATACACCAATAGAATCACACTCTATACACAATTTGGATATCTTACCTGAAGAAAAGTCAGGGTTATATACAGAGTATGATTCGTGTGTTTCATCTAGAATCACCTTGAATATCTCTGACCTATCCATGATTATGATGTTGTTTATTAACTTACCGTTATAACCGTAAGGATTGAAGTCCATTCTCAAACATAATCTCATCACATCTGGCTTATTGTCTCTTATAGAGTGTTTCATGAGATTAGGGAACCTCGTGTTAAGTAAGAAGACATACTTCCAGTCAATATCCATAGATGGAATCTTGTACTTCTTATTCTTCCCTCCAAATGTAATTATTCTCAATATAACCATTCTTCTCCATGTATCTCTGTTAGATACTATAGTATTCAAAGATTTAGAAACAAGAGACAGTGACTTGTAACTGCCCTTATCCATATATAACATTACACGATACAGATTATCAGCTAGTTCTTCCATGATTAGTTTGTTTCATTTAGGATGTATATCCTAAATATTTTATTTTGAGTATATTTTACATAAAGATTTTGATACCAAGATATAGACTTTGGTGCATGTTTGATTATATCTTTATTAATCTTATCTCTAGGAGTACTTAGCAATCATATACTTATTAAATAATATAATTTTACATGCTCAAATATTGATTCAGTTGGTTCATATGTGTACAGTTATCACTTTTAAATTGGAATGAAGATTGCCATAACAAAGACAAGACCTATAGCAATACATCCTAACAATAAAAAGACACCATTTTTAATCATAGTTCTCCTAATCAATTCGCTATTCTCACGTTGGTAATCTTCATCCGATACATAGTCTGATAGATCATCCACGTAACCTCCACTTCCATTTAAATACTCTATAACTTTAGCAAAACCTTCAGGACTCTTTGGTACTATATAGTTGTCTCCCACTTTATATTGAGCTAACTTCGGCATCATTTCGAACATTTCTTGCGTAATAAGAAACGATGTTCCACTTACTATGACTGTAATAAGACCTGATGACATCTTTGATTATATACCAGATTATACTTTAGAGGAATAAAATATGAAGACGTAATTTGATTATCATTATACGATGATAAGGTAATATACGAGGATAGTAGAGAAAATATGTTCAAATTCCTCGTTTGTTATGTCGATTCTGGTCATCTAGTTGAAAATCTCTTGTTTAATCTCCAGGAACTCTCCTGATATATGATGTAGCTCTCTAGAGAGTCTTAAATTCTCATTCTAACTTACACAGGTTCACGGAAATTAAAGTAAGAGATTTTCAACTAGACGATCATAGATGAAGTGATGAACGAGGAATTTGAACTTATTTTCGCTACTTTCATTACACTTTAGCTAGAAAGATAGATAGATGATATATGAGTATATCATATGTTAATTATCTATATCGTATGATATAGACATATAGATGAACATAAGATTAGAGGAATTATTCTTTCTTTCTGCTCTTCACAGTGTAGAATCTCTTAGTAGAATAATAGAATAATTTTCTCGATACATGAATTATATTGATATGTAAAGTGCACTAGGGTGTAGAGAAAATAAGTTCAAATTCTTTGCTCGTCATATTGTTTTCTATCGTCTAGTTTAAATTCTTTCACTCCAATTTCCATGGACCTGTTATAAGTTAGAATGAGAATTTAAGACCTCCAAAAGAGCTATGTCATATATTGGGGCCTTCTCGGAGATTGAAGGAAGAGATTTTCATCTAGATGATGATATATGACTAGATGAACAAGGAATTTAAACTTATTTTCTCTACATCATAGTATACTTTGCATATAAGTATAGCTCATGTATCGATAAAATTATTACTTCTGTATATTAATAGGGTCTATAATATTGATAGCAAGATAATAGAGTAATTCATCTAATTTTATACATGAATATATGTCTATATCATACGATATAAATATTAATATAGAAAGTATCTAATAAGATAGTTTATCAATCTTCCTACTAAAGACTACTATAAGAGAGAAGAATAATGAAAAATCTATGCTGTAGTATTATACTTTATTGCCAACAGTACTACAATGTGAAGAAATAGGTTCAGATTCCTCTTTCATCTACTCTTCTTAGTTGATCTAGTTCAAAATTTCTTAACTCAATCTCTAGAACCCTTCCAATATACGCTCCAGCTCTTTTGGAGGTCTTAAATTCTCATTCTAACTTATAACAAGTTCCTGGAGATTAAAGCAAGAGATTTTCAACTAGATGATGATATACGACTAGTAGAACAAGGAATCTGAACCTATTTTCTTCACTCTATAGCTTATTATACAGTAGAATATAATATCGTAACATAAATTTTCCTTATTCTTCTATCTTATAGTAGTCTTTAACAGGGAAGATTGATATACTATCTTATTCTATATGCTCTACACAATTATCTATATCATAGAAGATTAGAGAAATTACACTTGTTCATCTTCACTTAATCTATTTTCTAGATACATATACTTAGGTTGTATAACCCAAGATAATAATACACATAATTACCCAATAAACTTGTAGTAACATCTAAGCAGACATTCTATTTTAGATGTCTCTGCATTCTTAACCTCCATTTGAGCGAGAAAGAATTTATTATTTCTTAATCTAATCTCTGTATCGCCAACTCTATACCAAGCAACAAATACTCTCTTGTCCGAGAATAATTGAGCCAGCATATCATTAAATTCCTTGGTATATTTACACAAGTATTTATAGTGATTGTTGTCATGTGTGAAGAAAACTGTTCTCTCTGGATCGTTGAACGATACTGTTATTTGTAAACTCATACTAGAGATCTTTCCATAACACTACATATATAGTGAATTATTTTTATTATTCTATGGTGTGCATTTGGTTGTATCTCCATTACTACAATATGCTGATCCACAGTCACCTAAATTCAAAGGACTGTTTGGATCATTCCATACACAGGCACAAGCTTGTGGAAGACATCCATTTGGTTCTTTTCCTATATTACATGAACATGCTGGATGAGCTTTGTTCAGTGGATCCTGGCAGAATTTAGGGTCAGTGGTTTGTCCACAGTATAAATATTTAGCTGGATACTTGTATCTAAAATTACTAGGGTCATCACTCTCACCGTAACAAGTCCAGTCATTGAAGCACCAATAATTCGCGTATGATTCACAACTGTACTTCTGATTATACCAGTACAGAAAATAGGAAAGGGCGATTATAAGTAACAATCCCGCTATCACAAAGGATATGGTGAAGAATAAAGACATTTTGTTTACAAGGTAAAATAATAGAGAGTATGATAAATTTGTGTAATTATGCTTCTCCATTCTTCCAACGACCTTACCAGGATTTGCCACTGTTAGATCACCGATCTATTCTTACTAGAGAAATAGATAATCAAACTTACACAGTATATAGGCCTAATCATGGACTTGCTTTCTCCATGATCCAAGGTTTCTTGGCTAGAGATATCGTCTACGCCATGAAGAATGACCAATTAAATAATAGTATATCAAGATGGCTCTTACAATGTAACTATGATACAATAACAAAGATATTCGTTCTCTCCACATTCCAGAGATCAGGACGAGAAAGTGAAGTACCAAGTAGTCTAGATCCTGATCTCTATAATAAGTATGAAGCTATGGATCAGGAGAATTTCATTTCTTGCTCGTCTGCTCTTATTAATGATGGCGTATTTAGTTCCATCGATGAAGTAAGACAATGGAGTAGCTATTTAAGATGGCATAATGATGACTCTAATCTTGTTTCGAGGATAATTAAGGCAGCACATCATCTTGCCCTTAGACGTATACCTCAATTTGATGAGAATAGGATAAAGAAGAATGTCAGAGAAACTCTCTCTTTATGTTCATGGTGTGATTATAATTGTGAGAATGGAGGATCCATAACAGAGAAACTTTGGGAACGTTCCGGGTTATATCTTGGTACAACTGGAGATAGATATATAGGAACGAGTATTGAACCCAGCCTATATACATATCAAGATAAATTCTTCACAATCCAACAGGATACGAATAAACTGTACCATTTATTATCCAGTATATAAACAATACGATTACCCATGTCTTCTGAATCTTACACAACAGGTGAAGTAATTCTCAGCAGAGAACTAACCAATATACCATTCAATTTAATTTCAACGGTATTTCCTTCTGATCAATATGTTGTCTCTATGAAGAAAGAGTATTTTGGTGGATCATATAACATCAGAGCTTCATCGAGATTCACACCATATGCTCCTGGCGACGAAACAGGAAAGTTAGAGATTATAATTGCATTTAAGAATGGAAAGTACGTAAAAATAGATATAAACACAGCATTTAAGGAACACACGGATGGTATAATGGCTACATTCGCAACGATACTCGCTCCTACTTCAACAAGCACTTTTGTACAAGTATCTGAGAATCGTAGTGAAGTATCCGCTTCAATTAAATACGATGATAACGGAACAGTCATGAATGTATATCTTACAGAATTATTTACTATTAATTCTAATCCCAATTTTTGTAAAATGGAAGCTATTATAGAGCAACAATATGCATCAATTGTCAATATCGTCGAAACACCAAGCCTCCAGCTATCTAAATTTGAGCCAACTATTACCATTAACGCCGAAACTGATGTATTCCTCGGTAGAAATCTCGGACAAGCATACTTCCTCATTAAAGATACTATAGGTTATGATAGGAATAATGGTGTTATAATAGAAGATGACATCATACTAACTCAATTCACAAGATCACCAAATCTTACAGAAGTAGTATATGGAGATGGGCGTACTCTCATAGAGAAAGTATTTGATCTCACAGGAGGTGAAAGAATGAGTACACTATTATCTGGAATAATAGCTTATGGTATGCTAAGATACTTCCTCAGTAGATTGATTTACGGTAATTTCAATGTTCTATATTTACTAGGAGAGTATGAGGATCAATTCTTCACTGATTTAAGTAGAAGTCGATACAGGTCATTTATGGAAGCATTCGATGATCCGAAGATAAAGGGATATGGAAAATACTTTGTATATAATTTATGCACTAACAGAAAGAAGACCATATGATCATTCAAGTTAAATATATTTACGGTTATACAACCATAATACTACACTTTAGCATGTCATTTCTGTGGCGTCAAAAATCACATCTCTAATACTTTTAGTCGGTAGATTATTCAAGTAATCATTCAATTGTCTTGGTGATGTATTTATATTTGGTGGTAACATTGACTTGTCACAATTTACAATATCAATATCTATACCTATCACATATTGTTCTGTCTCTGACAATTGTGGTAGTGAAGAATCGTAGGTAAAGTAATACTTGTGTTCTCCTTTATTCGTGAATTTGAGAGTTGAAGGTTCCCCATGATCATTGACATAATCACGCCAGTATTTATTATTACCAGTGTGATCGATTTCAACAGAAATGACATACACGCAAATATTAGACTTGGTCGCGGTTTGTTTCTTCTTTTTTTCTTTATGCCTGGATATTGCAGCCCCCATTTTAAATATATTGAGATTTTAAATTGTTGTTTCGATATCCACAGATACCTCCAGAAATTCTGTCGACGTTTTCGAGCATAATCCTATGTCTGCGGGATCAATATCTACATTTTGAAGTGGAGCGTTATCGCATCTTACTTGATTATTGCCTACACATCTATAAGCGAAGTTTCCACATGTCTTTGTTTTATTTCTACAAGTGATGGTAAAACAATAAGGAGATTCTTCCTTTTGACAGACATTGAAAGTATTCCTGTTCTGAAGCCCCAAATATAAGAAGACAGCAGCCAGAACTAGAATCATCACAATAAGGAAGATAGCAAATATATCTCTACCTTTCATTTTACATCGTACAGATTAAATAGAATGTGATTTCTTCCTTTGTGTTTTCCGGCTTTTGATTGATTTATTGATGATAATTTCTGACAGTTTAAGTTGGTCTACCAACCAAACTTCCTCAGAAACAGCTTCTCTTATTAATTCATTCAAGATATCAAGTGATTCATCGTTAACAGAGTTCAGTTCTATATTCTTATTAATAAGAGAGAAATACATCCTACTTAATTTTGGAGGATCATTTAGATTCCAAAGCATTAATCCTATTTCCTTCTCATATTGTCTTATAATTTGATTATTTCCATGTTTACAAATACCAGCGTCTATATATGTATTTACATCACTATATAACTTAAGACAGAAGATTGAAGCAGCAGCTCCCAACTCCTTCGAATAAGATATTCCATTTCTCTTGTGAAGTTCGTAACATATATAGCAAGAAGCTGCGTATATAATTCCATTATTATAAGATACTGTCATCCATTCTCCTATTTCTCTCAACATGACAGTCCATGTTACAGGCTTAGGTTCATAAGAAAAAGAATTATCCCTGAGAGATGATAGCATTGCTTTTATTATAGATATGTTACATATATATTTGTGTATTTATATTATGGGTATATACCCGTAAATTGTATTAAATGGCGAAATGGTGAATCTACTGTTTCAGATAGCCTAAGATGTTGAAAACAATGTGACCCTTATCATTAACGGATACATTATCTCTAGAAATAGAATATAAACCTATTTTACATTTATCTCTTCCAAGAAGAATATTTCTCTGTACTCCCATCTTATTAATAGAAGAAATGAGATCATCGATAGAATTCATATAAACACCGATTATAAGAGTAATTTTATACTCTGTTAGTTGGTTTATATAAATTCTCTCAATTGATGATGAGAGTATTATCGATCTCGACAACGCATCTCCATCAAATCCGAAAATAGACAGAAATCCTTGTGTGCTTAACATTCTGTTTCAACTAAAAGAATCAAAAAATAAAAAGACGTTTTTATTTCTTTCTGTTACTATCTAGTACCATAACCTATTAATTTCATAGTCACATGTCCGATGAAATCGACCATTAAATTATTTCTCATCACAGGTTCAATCGAACAGTTATAGTAATTCCTCGTTGCGAATATGCTCCTAATTTGTGACGTTATTTGAGACATAGCCGACAAAAGACTGTCTACATTACTGTACCCGATACTCGCTAACTCAACAGTAAATTCGTATCTGTATTTCCTATATCTAACTATACTTTCTTCTGTTCCAGTTGAAGATATTATTACGTATCCATCAATCCTACCTCCAGGGACGAGACCAAATCCGCTCAGAAATTGACCCGTACTAGGCATCGTTTGCTCCTTATTGTTTCCTAAGCTGATATTTTTTATTTTACAGGTCTACTGACTTTGTATCTGATCTATCTCTTTGATGTATGTAATGATCATACGATATTTATCTATACCGATATTCCACGCCCTTAGTGATATATTATGGTCAATAAGAAATAAAAATATTCTATATCTAAAGATGATCTTTATGATTTGTTAAAATGAGTCAGAAATTAGCAAGCATTCTTAGACGTATAGCCAATCATGCCATACCCACTACATACACACACGAAATAATCCACGGTGTAAATACGTCTAAATGGGAGGTTGGAAAAGCTAATTATGGCGAATTTCTCAAGGACTACTGCTCATTTATAGCTAATGGTGATGATGACTATGATGGATTAGAGGAACCGGGACTAGCAGAACGTCCAAAAGAGACAATGCCCTTCATCATCCAATTGAATTTAGTATTCGATCCTGTACACTACAAAGAACCTTTCGATGATGATTTTATTTACACATTCTTGTATCATGTACAATCATCAATGAGATCAAATCTTCAGATAGAGATTGATGAAGATGAGCTTATTTGTGTTGTCCTCGAATCCGAAACATATACAGATGAGAAGGGTAGAAAGAGAATAGATATGAGATTTCAATTTCCAATGTGTAAGGTTGATTCATCTATACAAAGAAAGGTTCTTATGCCTGCGATTATTAGAAGACTTAGATCCGAGAATATGGCCTCCAAATTCTTCCATCAACCTATTGGTGACTGGGATGTAATCATAGACCAAGAAATCACAACCAGGCCAGTAACTATGTACGGCTCTGCGACACGTGCAGGTGCAACACCTATG
>Ga0315291_10012361_pt1 | contig 10363 bp, 9 predicted proteins | sample YL17G12_20_MG_FD_203070 | JGI IMG/M metagenome (GOLD analysis project Ga0315291, IMG submission 203070) | Sediment microbial communities from Yellowstone Lake, YNP, Wyoming, USA - YL17G12_20 | ecosystem: Environmental > Aquatic > Freshwater > Lake > Sediment | place: USA: Wyoming | collected... | reverse complement strand
CTTCGGCATCAGCGTCATGGAACTCGGTCTGCTGCTTGCCGTGCCGACCCTGATCGGGATCATCTCCTATGCCGTCACAGGACCTGCCTGCGATCGCTGGGGCGGCAAGAAAATGCTGTGCATCGCGATCCTCGGGATCGCCCTGTCCTTCGCCCTCTGCGGCGCGGGCACAACATTGGCCATCTTCGCGGCAGGAGTGTTGACGAACGAGTTTTTCAGTTGCGTAGCCGGCGTGTGCCTTCCGTCGTACGTCGCCCGGCTCTACCCGGGTTCACACCGAAGGGTGTTTTCACTGACGCTCATGACAATGTCGCTGTCGGGAGTCATAACGCCTCTGGTCGTGGGCCGGCTGGTAACCGGATTCCCGGATCACTTCGCCCGCGTGCTGCACGCTCCATACGCAATCCTCGCCGTACTGCTCGTCGTCGGGGCGATTCTCTTCAGCCGCGCGCCTTCGGATGCCCCCACAGAAGGCGACTCGGTTGAAGAGCGCGTCAGTCTCCGAGCAGGCCTCCACCTGCTGAGCCGTCCCTTCATGCTGGTGATCCTCTTGCTCGCGACCTTGCACGCCACCTCCGACGCCGTGTTCTCGAAATGGTTCCCCATCTATGCGACCCGTCAGTTCGGCGACGCGTTGAAACACCCGGGAGACGTTCTGATGCTGTTCGGCCTGGCGTACGCGGTTTCACGTGGCGCCCTGGCGCTGGCGCCGGAAGGCTGGGGACAGCGGGCACTGCTCATCTTTCCGGGCTTGCTCGGCGGAAGCACACTGCTGGCATGTCTCTGGGCGAACAATGCCCGGTTGATGTTCTGGGGCTACCCGATCGCCGGGTTGATGTGGTCCCTTGAATACCCTACCCTGCTTTCGGAAGCCTCTCGGCGTGCCCCGCGATACCTGGCCAGCCTCTTGGCCGTCATGTCCATAGTCTTCCTGCCGTTCGTCGCTGTCGTCACAGCCGTGGTGGGCGCACTGATAGAAGTCATGAGCCGGCCGCAACCGACGGCGCCGTGGTGGACGCACGACCTGAGGCTATCCATGGTAATATGCCCGCTTGGCTTTATACTGTTCGGCTTGATCGCGGCCATCTCGGGTGTCGGACGGCGGCCGAAACCGGATCAATGAGCCTCCCGGCCGTGAGCTGAGCCAGAGCCGCCGAAGGAGAGAAGTCGATGGAGCGTTACGTCGTAATCGACAACGTGTGCGCGTGGCCGAACCTCACCCTCATGCCCGACGGCGACATCATGCGCTGAGCGTCCTGTGAATGACTTGGGCCAGGCGCTCTGAGATCCCGCGCACGGCTTGCAGCTCATCCACGCTGGCTCCGCGGATCTTGTCGAGCGTCCCGAAGTGGTCCATCAGCCGCTCCGCGATCTTCGGCCCTACCCCGGGGATCTCGGTCAACGGCGAGCGCGCGGCCGCCTTGCGGCGGAGCGTGCGGTGGTAAGCGATTGCGAATCGGTGCGCCTCGTCCCTCAAGCGCGTGATGAGGCGGTATCCGTAGCTGTGCTCCGGCAACACAATCGGCTCCCTCCTGCCGGGCACGAACACGCGCTCGCCGCTCAGCTTCTCGCCGCCGCGCGTGCGCGCCTTCGCCAGAGCCACTATCTCGCACGCCTCAAGCCCCAACTCGGCGAGCGCCTGGCCGGCGGCCGATAGCTGCCCCCTGCCGCCGTCCACTACAATCAACTCGGGCAGCCCGTGTTCCCCCGGGGCTGATTCGGCCGCGCGGCGGCAGCGCCGCTCCACCACCTCTCGCATCATCGCGAAGTCGTCCTGCCCCTCTACATTTTTGATACGGTAGCGGCGATAAGACGACTTGTCCGGCTCGCCCTCGCGGAAAACCACCATCGAGCCGACCGCCTCGCGCCCGCCGAGCGTCGAGATGTCGAAGCACTCGATGTTGCGCGGCAGCTCGCTCAAGCCGAGCAGTTCGCGCAGCGATTCCATCTCGCGGAGGCGCTTCTCTTCAGAGCTGGTCGAGATGCGCTCCGCCTCGCGCGCGTTGCGGTCGGCAAGCTCCACAAGCCGCCGTTTCACGCCGCGCTTCGGGCAAGTGACCGTCACTTTCCGCCCCTTCTTCTCGCTCAACCACTCCTGAAGCAGCGCGGCGTCGTCACTCTCGACCGGCAACAAGACCTCATCGGGGATGAAACGGGTGGCCGTGTAGAACTGGTTCAGGAACGAGCCGAATATGCTCTCCGGTTCGGCCAGTTTGGGGTCGAACTTGTAGCTGGCAACGTCCTGGACGTTGCCGTTCCGCACGAACAGCACCGCCGTCCAGACGCTCCGGTCCGTCGCGGCCAGTCCGAAGATGTCCCGGTCCACGTCGCCCGCCGAAGAGCCGACCCGCTGCTTCTCGAGCGTCGTCTCGATCGCCTGGATCCTGTCCCGCAGGCGCGCCGCCCTCTCGTAGTCCTGTTCGTCCGACGCCTCGCGCATCTGCTCCCTGAGCTGCACGACAAGATCGTCCGACTTGGCGCGCAGGAACATCGTAACCTGCTCGATGAGCCGCTTGTATTGCTCTTCTGACACCTCCGCGCAGCACGGGGCCAGGCACTTCCCCATCTCGCCGTAGATGCACGGGCGCTTCGCCTCGCGGCACTGCCGGATCGAGCACTTCCGCAGCGGGAAGACGTCCTGGAGCACCCGCAGCGTCTGCCGCGCCGCCCGCGCCCCCGCGTACGGGCCGAAGTAGAGAGCGCGCCCGTCGTCGAGCTTGCGCGTCACGATGGGACGCGGCCACGGCTCGCCGAGCGGTATCTTGATGCTCACGAAGCTCTTGTCGTCGCGGAACAGCACGTTGTATCTCGGGCGGAACTGCTTGATGAAGTTCGTTTCGAGGATGAGGGCCTCTTTTTCCGAGCCCGCGACGACGACGTCCACGTCCGCGACGTCGGCTATCTGGCGCGTGATGAGCCGGTCGTCGTCGCCTGCCTGCTGGAAGTAGCTTCGCACGCGCGCGCGCAGGTCCTTCGCCTTGCCGACGTAGATGACTTCGGCCCGGTTGTCCTTCATGAGATATATGCCGGGCTCGGTCGGCAGCGCGTCCACCTTCCCGCGCAGCCTGTCGGTGCTCTTGCTCATAGTCGTGCTCGCCGCCTGCCCTCCGTAGCCCTGCGACGCCAAAGGCTATGCAGGGCGAAGGAGGGTCCTCGTCGCTCGCCCTCGACCGCCGCCTCCCTTTCATCTTACGCCACCCCCGCCCCCCTGTCGAGGCGAGACGGCGTCGGGTGCGTGTGATCTCCTACGGTCATTTTGGCCTGCCGGGTTCCCGCAGTTCCTATCCGTCGTTGCCGTAGTCCGCCCCAGGGCGGACGACAGATAATAGCCCAGGGCGCATCCGCCGCAGCCCTGAGCATTGGCGAAGGGCGAAGGCGCAAAGCCCTGGGTGGGGGAGCGGAAATGGTAGACGCGGAGCGCGTCGAGCGTGCCGCTCGCGGCGCTGGGAATCCCTTGGGCGTATCGCACGGACAGAATCCCGCTGGCGGAGATGTGCCAGGGGATGTCGGCTGGGCCAGCGCCCGGCGCCGGTTCCCGAAGGGAACACGCGCTCCGCGTTCGCCCCGCTGGGCCCCAACCCAGGGCTTGCCCATCGTCCCGCCCGCTGGGCGGGACTCTGGCCGCCCTGGGCTATTATCTTTCGCCCCTGCGGGGCTTACGATAACGACTCCAACCGCACAGGGGATTACATGCACCCGATGGCCTCGGCGTGTTTGCCCCAGCCCCGCACTGACGCTACAATGATCGCTATGATGCCGTTCATGGCGACGCGCGCGCAGAACCAGGGCATTACGATCGGAAGACATTAACGGCGCAACGGGAGGCAGAAGCTATGTGGCTCCCGAAAGATGAACGCAGATTGATTGAGGGCTACTATGTCAATATCGGCAAAGTAGGCGAACAGAAATGGTTCGAAATGAAGAGCTGGACCGGAGTCCTAGAGTCTGACTGTGTCAAGCAGTTTGCAGATCAAGTCAAGGAATACGGCGACGACGACAGTTCAACAGAGAATCCGTGCAGCAGCTCAGCCGAGCGCAAACGAGCAATCAGCAGCTACATAGATTGCCTGAAAAGGATTGACATTGCCAATGCGGCACTTGAAAAGCGTAACTTGATAGGCGTACAGAAACATGAGACTGAACCCGACGTGGCCGGGATTACCCTGACGATCGATGGATACGACCTCGGCCGGAAATACGCCAACTGGTTTACATGGAGCGGCCTATGGTTTGAAGAGTACAGAAACCACTGGATTTCACTGATTGTTGGCATTCTCGGTGGTGTCTTGGATAGGTTCCTTGGCCGCCCTGGGAGGTCTCAATGAGAGGACAGAATCAACCACCAATGGCCTTCCCTGTTCGTCAAGTCAAAGGGCGATGGGAGGTTCAGCTCCCTCCCGATAAGTGGCTTCCATGCGAAAGCAAAGAAGACGCTGAGCTCATCGCCGCGGCCCCTGTCCTAGAATACGAGTCCTTGGAGAAGACAAGGTCCGGAGTGGCTTTTGCCGACAAATTGGAAAACACAGCAAGAGCGCTGGAAAAGTACAATATCGGCTTCGGTTCCAGATTCTTCCAACGGAGCGCGGACGAGGTTAGATCGGCCGCACGTCGGAGTTGTTGACTCCCGAATCCCCCTGCCCCTCAAGCGACCACTCGCGCACGAGGCGGTCGAGGGACTCGTGCAACACGCGCCATTCGCGGCCAAGCCGCATGCCTTCCAACCGGCCTGACAGCAGGAGACGGCGCACCTTCTTGCCGCTGCATTCGAACCGGTCCGCCACCACGCGCACACGCAGCCACTTCACGTCCGGACATCCGCATACCTTGCAGATCATCGGGCAATCGCTCCCCGTGCTTAGTGAGTTTTGCGTAATACAGTGACGCTCGGCGTTGCGCCCAGCAGCGGGGCGAGACGCCCCGCCTACCCGTTTATTGGGTAGCGCGGCCGTCTCGGCCGGGCGCGCTTCTGTAGGAGTCTTCGTCACCCTAATGCGCAAAACTCATTAGAAACGTTCAGTCGCCGTACGGCGACTCACGAGGGTCGCAGGCTGCAAGCCTGCCCAGGTCCGAGCCTGATACGCTGTAGGCGAACTCCGCCGACCGGCCGTAGCGCACCCCTTCCGGCTCCGGCTCTCGGGCGCAGGCCGGCAGCAACCGCATTCGGAGACGATGCCGCGGCATGATCATCTCGACCTCAAACCACTCGGCCAGCCCGCGCGGCACCTCGCGGAACCCGCAGCAGATGGGACAGTGCTCCAGCCGCCTCTCATCCAGCCAGCCGCATCCACTGCACGCCGGGCACTCGACCTCCTGCACGCCGAGGCACTCGGCCCACTGCTCCAGCAGCATCCTCGCCCGCAGCGCCCTGAGGCAGCGGGGCACCCGCGCGCGAAGCTCAAGGATGGTCTTCCTGCGGTTCATCACCCCTGCGCTCCCCCTTCTGACGCCTGCTCGACCACGCAGTAGAATGCCTCGACGCCGCCCCCGAGACGTATGCCACAGGCAGCCAGCAGCTCCTCGTCCGCCTCGCCCGCCTCCAGCGCGCGCTTCACGGCCGCCCTGTCGAGCAAGGTCCTGACCCGCACGAGGCCATCCATTTCCCTCTCTTGCAGCGCGCGGCAGACCTTCTCGTCGTCAAGCCCGTCGTCGAGGACCACCTGCGGTGCGCCCCGCCGGAACCCCGCCCTGCCGTAGAGCGTGCGGACGCTCTTGACGCCCTCCGGCATGAGGGCGTCCCGTTGTGCGCGGCAGAACCGCTCGATGCCGCCCCGCATGCGTCCTGCGGCGCCTTCGAGCGCGGTAATGCGCCGCTCGTATACACCCTTGACCGCTTCGAGCCGGGAGTCGAGTTCGGTGCGAAGGCGACTGAGCTCGAGCTCCTTGCAGGCGAGCTGGCGCATCCTGACGGTGAGTGCGGATACGGCAGCGCCGGCGGGGATCGTTTCGACTGACATTGGCAGCTCCTTTCGGCCAGCAGGGCCAGTTGCGGGCGCCGGGTCAGGGGCCGTTTGGGAAAAGGCTTGCCCCGGCTGAACCCGTAGGATATAATGTGAGAAGGTTAACCGTCTACCGGTTATCATACCCGCTATCTGCATAGTTGTCAACCGATTTTAACCGGTGACCGGTTAATATAACCGGTGACCGGTTAAAATGCGCCGTTCCGGTGCTGCGGCCTAAACGGCCGAAGCAGCAGGCTCCACGAGCCTGTTACGCCTGGCGGCGTGACGTTGTACATCGCTTCCTCGCGAGGGCGAGCCATGGCCGCAAAGAAAAACGGGCCGAAAACCACCGGTCAAAGGCTCAAGGCCGCCAGGGGAGAACTCGGCCTTTCGCAGGCCGAGATGGCGGCTGACCTCGGCATCCCTCAAAGCACCCTGGCCGACTACGAGCTGGGCAAATACCCCATCCAGCACGACATGTCCCTGGCCCTCGAATACAAGTTCGGCATTGACCACGACTGGGTGCTGCACGGGAAGGGGAAGACCTTTCTCAACTCCCGCCCGCAGCCGGCCGGCGCAATGACGGTCGGACGACCCATCATCATCACCGACAAGTCCGAACTCGAACGCCTTGACAACCTGGAGGGCAGGGACAGGTTCTACGCGGTGCCCTACCTGCGCGACGCCGCAGCAGCGGGAACCGGCCGCATTGTGGAGGATGCCATCGAGGGCTACTGCATCATCCACGAGCGAGTCGCCCCGCGCCCGGAGAACCTGCGCTGCGTGCGCGTCTCGGGCGACAGCATGGCGCCCGTGCTCACCGACGGCAGCATCGTCGCTGTTGACCTGGGGCTGAGCAACCCCCGCCAGGCGGACGGCAAGATCGTCTGCGCGCGCGTCTCGGAAGACGAGGTGGTCATCAAGCGGCTGCGCCTGCGAGGGCAGTACGCCATCCTGTTCTCCGAGAACGAGGACCAGCACAAGTATCCCCCGATCATCGTGGACGTGAGCAAGGAGAAGGACTTCCTCATCGGCCAGGTCGTCTGGGCGTGGGTGGACTTGCGGTGAGGGGCCGGAGGTCGGAGGCGAGGGCGCAGCAGACGCAGCCGTCCCTGGAACTTTCCGCGGCTGTCCGGCGTCAAATACACGCGATACTACTAGGAGCACGAAATACATTACATATGTCATCCTGAACGAAGTGAAGGATCTTGTTCCTACAGCGATCGAGACCCTTCGCTGCGCTCAGGGTGACAACTGCATGTCCGTCGCCCAGCGGGATTCGCAATAACGACTAAAGGTGCTTTGAGTGGTGTTGCGACGTGCCACTGCGCGCACGCGAGCGCGCAGGAAGGCAATTGGGAGGAGGTAGCGATGAGAAGACTGACGGCGAGCGTGGTGTTGTTGATTGCGGTGGGATTGGCCGTGTGTTACGCCCAGGAGGCGTTCCGCAACCTGCAGGCGAAGCCCAAAGACGACACGAAGGCGCTTGTGGAGGGCAACAACGCGTTTGCGCTGGACCTCTATGCGAAGCTGCGCGAGCAGGAGGGGAATCTCTTCTTCTCGCCCTTCAGCATCTCGACGGCGTTGGGTATGACCTACGCCGGTGCGCGCGGAGAGACCGAGGCGCAGATGGCGAAGGTGCTCCGCTTCCCCAGCGACGAGGTGCATATCGCGGTGCAGGTAGAACAACAAGGATTCCAGGCACAAAAGATCCTGCACATACCCTGGCCGCAAGAGAAGCTCCATCCTGCCTTCAAGGCGCTCATCGAGGACCTTAACGCGCGGCAGAAGAAGGGCGCCTACGAGCTGAGCGTCGCCAACGCTCTGTGGGGCCAGAAGGGATATGCATGGCTCGACGAGTTCCTGAAGATCACTCGCGACAACTACGGCGCGGGGCTGCGGGAAGTTGACTTCGTGACCGACACCGAAGGCGCCCGGAAGACCATCAACGATTGGGTGGAGAAGGAAACGAAGGAGAAGATCAAGGAGCTTGTTCCGGCAGGCGTCCTCGACGAGTTGACGCGGCTCGTGCTGACCAATGCCATCTACTTCAAGGGCAAGTGGGCGTCGCAGTTCGAGAAGGAAGCGACTCAGGACGCGATGTTCATGCCCGGGGGTCCGGGTGGCGAACATCTTATGGTGCCTACGATGCACCAGACCGAGGACTTTGGTTACATGGAAACGGAAGGCTTCCAGGCACTCGAACTCCCGTACGTTGAGAATGAACTCTCCATGATTGTGTTCCTTCCGAAGAAGATGGACGGGCTGGCCGAGCTTGAGAAGTCATTCACCGCCGATAATCTTGCGAAGTGGCTGCCCGAACTGCACAAGCAGGAGGTGCAGGTCGAGCTGCCCAGGTTCAAGATGACCTCGGAGTTCCGGCTGGATCAGGTCCTCAAGTCAATGGGCATGACCGACGCGTTCAGCCTGCCGCCGGCGGATTTCTCAGGGATGGACGGCAAGAAGGACCTGTTCATAAGCGCAGTGCTGCACAAGGCGTTCGTGGACGTGAACGAAGAAGGCACTGAAGCCGCCGCTGCAACAGCGGTTGTGGCAGTCGGGGGGCGGGTGCTCGAGCGGTTTCGCGCGGACCATCCGTTCCTGTTCCTCATCCGCGACAACCGCACCGGCTCCATCCTGTTCATGGGCCGCGTGACGAACCCGCAAGAACAAGGATAAGACCGGGAGGCACGAGCACTCGATTCGTCCACATTGCACCAACCGGGAGGCACGCTAATGAGAACGGTGGCAACGGTGGCAGTCGTATCGCTTGTACTGGTCGGCGTGGTAATCGCAGTGATCCAGACAGGCCCTGAGCCGATACCTCAAGCCGAGATGAAGGCGCTTGTGGAGGGCAACAACGCGTTTGCGCTGGACCTCTATGCGAGACTGAGGGACCAGGAAGGTAACCTGTTCTTCTCGCCCTACAGCATCTCGACGGCGCTGGCGATGACTTACGCGGGAGCACGCGGGGACACCGAGGCGCAGATGGCAGAGGTGCTCCGCTTCCCCACCGACGAAATGCGGCACGCCCAAGGCATGGTCATGCAGATGCCCTGGCCGCAAGAGAAGCTGCATCCTGCCTTCAAGTCGCTCATCGAGGACCTTAACGCGCGGCAGAAGAAGGGCGCCTACGAGCTGAGCGTCGCCAACGCTCTGTGGGGCCAGAAGGGATACGCATGGCTCGATGAGTTCCTCAAGGTCACTCGCGACAACTACGGCGCGGGGCTGCGGGAAGTTGACTTCGTGGGCGACACCGAAGGCGCCCGCAAGACCATCAACGACTGGGTCGAGAAGGAAACGAAGGATAAGATCAAGGAGCTTGTCCCCCCAGGCGTCCTCGACGGGTTGACGCGGCTCGTGCTGACCAACGCCATCTACTTCAAGGGCAAGTGGGCGTTGCAGTTCAAGGTGAAGGCGACGCGGGACGCACCGTTCACGCTCCTCGACGGCAAGAAGGTGCAAGTCCCAATGATGCATCAAAGCAAGGAATTCGGCTACATGGAGACGGAGGGCTTCCAGGCGCTGGAGCTGCCCTACGTCCGAGAGGAGCTCTCCATGATTGTGTTCCTGCCGAAGAAGGTTGACGGGCTGGCCGAGCTTGAGAAGTCATTCACTGCCGATGATCTCGCGAAGTGGCTGGACGAACTGCACAAGCTCAAGGTGTATGTCCTGCTGCCCAGGTTCAAGATGACCTCGGAGTTCCGGCTGGACAAGGTCCTGAAGGCGATGGGGATGACTGACGCGTTCGGCGCGGCGGATTTCTCGGGCATGGACGGCAAGGAGGGCCTGTTCATAAGCGCAGTGCTGCACAAGGCGTTCGTGGACGTGAACGAGGAGGGCACTGAAGCCGCGGCCGCAACAGCGGTTCCGGAGGCGATGGAACTGGTGGAGCTACTCGTGTTCCGCGCGGACCATCCGTTCCTGTTCCTGATCCGCGACAACCGCACCGGCTCCATCCTGTTCATGGGCCGCCTGGTCAACCCTGCCCCGTGACCGCTGCCAAACAGGGCTGCGCGTGCTCTGTTGAAGAGATTGCTTTGACACCCCCTCTCCCACCGGGAGAGGGCCGGGGTGAGGGAAGCATTCTCGCGGTTGTGCCCCCACCCGCCACGGCGGGCAAGCCTTAGTCCTCTCCCAACGTATCTGCTTAGCCCACAGAGGACAGAGGGAACACGGCATTGTCAAGCCCGAAGGGCGACAGGGTGTAGCCACGGGCGTCAGCCCGTGGTTACAGGGATAGGGACACGTTCCAGCCCCCGCAGGGGGCGACAGATGCTACTCTGCGAAGTAGCTCCCTGCTCTGCGAGCTTACTCCGCCGAAGCCCTTCGGCCTTGAGCTCAGGGCCGAAAGGCAGCTTCGGCTGCGAAGGCCGGAAGCCGCTACGCAGGGCGAAGCAGGGTCGCTGCGTAGCACGGAGCAC
>Ga0315291_10012360_pt1 | contig 10363 bp, 7 predicted proteins | sample YL17G12_20_MG_FD_203070 | JGI IMG/M metagenome (GOLD analysis project Ga0315291, IMG submission 203070) | Sediment microbial communities from Yellowstone Lake, YNP, Wyoming, USA - YL17G12_20 | ecosystem: Environmental > Aquatic > Freshwater > Lake > Sediment | place: USA: Wyoming | collected... | reverse complement strand
TGCGCCGCGTGACCAGCGATGCAAGGGCCATGGCCATCGTGATGCCGGCGGAGGGGCCGTCCTTAGGGATGGCGCCGGCCGGCACGTGGATGTGAAAATCGTGCTTTGTGAAAAGCTCCGGGGACACGCCGAACTCGGCGGCGTGCGCACGCACGTAGGTCAGGGCGGCCTGGGCGCTCTCCTTCATCACGTCACCTAACATGCCGGTGAGCGTGAGCTTGCCCTCGCCCGAGGTCATGGTGCTTTCAATGAAGATGATGTCGCCCCCGGTCGGGGTCCAGGCCAGGCCGGCGGCGACGCCCGGCTCGTCGAGGCGCTCGGCCGTCTCGGCGATGAACTTGGGCGGGCCTAAGAGTTCGGCGACCTGCTCCTTGTCAACCGTCTTGGCGCTCTCCGTCGCCATGGCAATGCCCTTCGCCACCTTGCGGCAGATGGAAGCGATCTGGCGCTCCAGGTTCCGGACGCCGGCCTCGCGGGTGTACTCGTTGATGAGTCGGCGGAGCGCGTCGTCGGTGAACGTAATCTGGTCGGGCTTCAGGCCGGCGGCTTCCACCTGGTGAGGCAAGAGGTAGCGCTTGGCGATCTGGAGCTTCTCCTCCTCCGTGTAGCCGGGGAACTCGAGCGCCTCCATCCTGTCCCTGAGGGCAGGCGGGACGGGGTCGAGGAAGTTCGCCGTGCAGATGAACAGGATCTTCGAGAGGTCGAACGGGACCTCCAGGTAGTGGTCGGTGTAGGAGGAGTTCTGCTCGGGGTCGAGGACTTCGAGGAGGGCGCTGGCGGGGTCGCCGCGGAAGTCCGCGCCTAACTTGTCCACCTCGTCGAGCATGAAGACGGGGTTGTTGGAGCCGGCTTTGCGCAGGGCGCTGATGATGCGGCCGGGCAGCGAGCCGATGTACGTGCGGCGGTGCCCGCGGATCTCGGCCTCGTCGCGCGTGCCGCCGAGGGCGACGCGGAGGTACTTGCGGCCCATGGCGCGGGCGATGGACTTGCCGATAGACGTCTTGCCCGTGCCCGGCGGGCCGACGAAGCAGAGGATGGAGCCCCTCATGTCCCCGCGGAGCTTGCGCACGGCCAGGAACTCGAGGACGCGTTCCTTCACGTCTTCGAGGCCATAATGGTCCTCCTCGAGGATGCGCAGGGCCTCATCCAGGTCCAGGTTGTCCGGTGTGCTCTCGTTCCAGGGCAGGGACACGATCCAGTCCAGATAGGTCCTGGCGACGGAGTATTCGGGGCTGGCCGGGTTGATGCGCTCCAGGCGGGAGAGTTCGCGCTCGGCCTCCTTGCGGGCTTCCTCGGGCAGGTTCTTCGCCTCGATCTGCTTGCGCAGCTCCTGCGCCTCGGCGGTCTGAGTGTCCGCCTCGCCGAGTTCCTCCTGGATGGCCTTGAGCTGCTGGCGCAGATAGTACTCGCGCTGGGTCTTGTCTATCTCGCTGCGGGCCTCGGACTGGATGCGCTGGGCGACCTCCATGAACTCCATCTCACGGGCAAGGAGCCGAGTGACCTTCTGGAGGCGCTCCTTGACGTTGAGCGTCTCGAGGACGTCCTGCTTCTCGGCGACCGAGATGTTCAGGTTGGATGCGACCAGGTCGCAGAGCGGGCCCGGTTCGTCTATGTTCGCCACGACCAGCTTGATGGCGTCCCCGACGTTCGGGGCCATGTTCACCATGTTCTGGAACTGGTCGCGCAGGTTGCGGAAGAGGGCGGTGACCTCGACGTCCTCGACGGTCTCGTCGGCAAGGTGGGTTATGTCGGCGACCAGATAGGGGTCGGTCTTCGAGTAGTCGTCCACGCGGCTCCGGGCGATGCCCTGGGCAAGGAAGCGGACCGAGCCGTCCGGCATGCGCATCATCTGGAGTATGACGCAGGTCGTTCCGACCTGGTAGAGGTCGGCCGGCTGGAGTTCGTGGTCGCCCTCAGGCTTGCCGCGCGCGGCGACGGCAAGGAAGAGCTTGTCGCCGAGCACGATCTCCTCGATCATCTTGAGGCGCTTCTCCCCGTGGATGTGGAAGGGAAGCACCATGGCGGGAAAGCCCACGTTGTCCCGCAAGGGCAGCACCGGAAGCGAGCCGGGGAGTTGCTCGCGCCCGGGCATCTGCGGCGCCTCGGCCGACTCGACGGCGCTGCGTCTGCCGGCACGGCCCCTCCCGCCTGCCTGGCTGCCCTGCTCATCCTTTTCGCCCTGCTCGGGAGTCAGGTCCTTGTCTTGCGACTTGTCCCGCCTCATGTCAGCTCCTCGCTGCTGATCCGCTCCGCCTGCCGGGCGCGACCCGGCCGACGACCACTCAACCCTCGAGCCTGATGGACAGCACGCGTCTGACGGACTCCGCCGACCGCGGCAGAAACACGCACAGGAAGCCGTCCTCGTAGCGGGCCGTCGCGTTGTGTGGGTCGAAGGGGATGTGGAGGACGATCCGCCGCTCGAAGTAGCCGTTGCGGATCTCCATCTGGTGGTACCTGCGCACGACGCCCGGGCCCGGTCCCCTCCTGACTCCGCAGATGGTCAGCACTTCGCCGTTGCACTCGACCGAGACCTGGTCGGGCCTGACACCCGGGATGGAAACCTTGATGACGATGTGCTCGTCGGTCTCGTAGACGTCGGTCGGAGGCTCCCATATATCGCGGTAGTGGCCGCGCAGGCCTCGGCGCGCGGAGTAGAAGTCGTGCAGAAACTGGTCGAAGATGCTTCGCTCGTCGAGCGGCCGCACAAGGACTTTGGGCGATTCAGGGTCCATATGTCGCTCCCAACCAATGCGCTCTTCTTGCTCATACCCGCTCGGACGCGGGTCACGGCACCCGTCACGACTTGGCCCGGGCCGGCGCTCGGCGCAACTGGTCGAGCAGCCTCCGCTGTTCCTCTGTGAGGTCCTTGGGGATGCTCACCTGGACCTCCACGTAATGGTCTCCCTTGCGTCCGTCAGGCGTGGTCACCCCGTACCCAGGGATGCGGAGCCTCTGCCCGGGCTGGGTCCCGGGCGGCACGCGGACCGTCACCTCCCCCTGGAGCGTCTGCACGTCCACACGGGTCCCGAGGGCGGCGTCGGCCATGTCCACCTGGACCTTGCTGTAGACGTTGCGGCCCTTCCGTGCGAACGTCGGATGAGGCTGCACATGCACCTCCAGGAACAGGTCGCCGCTGGCGCCCCCTGCTGTGCCGGGCTGCCCGAGGCCGGCCAGCCGCATCCTCTGGCCCGTCTCGGTCCCCACGGGAACCTTCACATCCACGGCAGACATTTCCTCCACGGCACCGGCGCCCCGGCACTGGGGGCAAGGGCTCTGCACGATGTGGCCGCGGCCGAAGCACGCAGGGCACGGCCGGGCCATGCTGAAGGCCCCGCCGCCGCTGAAGACCTGCCCCGTGCCGTTGCACTGGCGGCAGGTTTCTGCGCGCGTCCCGGGGACCGCCCCCGTGCCGCCGCACGTCGAGCAGGTCTTCTCCCGGGGCACCCTTACCGTCACGGTGCCGCCGTGCACAGCCATGTCAAAGGGCACGGTAATAGTGCTGACAATGTCGCGCCCGCGCTGCCTGACGGCGTGTTCGGCGCGGGTATGTCCTCCGCCGAAGATGCGACTGAACAGGTCGCCCAGCCCGCCGGCGCCCTCGAAGCTGAACCCTCCCTGCTCCTGCCCCGGGCCGCCGCGCGCCCCGGCGAAGACGTCCTCGAAGCCCGGCCCCCCCTCAAACCAGCCGCCGCGCATGCCCGCCTGACGGAACCTGTCGTACTGCTTACGCTTCTCGGGGTCGCCCAGGACGCTGTAGGCGTCAGTAACCTCCTTGAACCTCTCCTCGGCGGCCGCGCTTCCGCCGTGCCGGTCCGGATGGGACTTCTTGGCCAGTTGGCGGTAGGCCTTGCGTATGTCCTGCTGGGAGGCATCGGGGGAGACCCCGAGCACCTTGTAGTAGTCCTTCTCGGCCATTCGCCAGCAGCGTTCACGATGGGTCTGCTATCCGCGCCGTGCGGCAGGTTACGGCCCTTGAGAGCCCCGATAGTCCTATTCTACCGCCCCGCCCTGCCGTTTCAAGCCCCCGCGCTGCCGGCTCAGCCGACCAGGATGTGCTCCTCGGGATACTCATAGGCCGCCGTGTCCTTCAGGTAGGCGACACCCAGCACAAAGGTCACGGGACCGAGCCGGCCGAAGAACATCAGCGCCGTCAGTATCAGTTTGCCCGCCGCGGTGATGGCCGCACCGGGGCCGGTGAGACCGATGCTGAGGCCGACCGTGCCAAACGCGCTGACAGCGTCGAAGACCACCAGCTCGAACTGGGCCGTCTCCGTGATGAGCAGCACGAAGATCGAGACGGCAAGGGCGACGATGGAGAGCAGCACGATGCTCACCACGCGGTGCACCGTCTCCTCGGGGACGGTGTGGCGGAAGAGTTCCGCGCGGGCGCGCCCCCTCAGGATAGCCACGATGCTGGCGATCATGATGCCGAGCGTGCTGGTCTTGATGCCGCCCGCCGTGCCGCCAGGGCTGCCGCCGATGTACATGAGCGCGATGATAAGGAAGACGCTGGCTCGCGCCACCGGCACGGCCGCCGTCCGGCTCAGGTCCACCGTGTTGAAGCCGGCCGTGCGGGGCGTCACGGACTGGAACATGGACGCCAGCAGTTTCGTCTCCAGCGGAGCCTGCGCCAGGGAGCCGTAGGACTCAATGACGAAGAAGCCCAGGAAGCCGATCAGGAGGAGGACGCCCGTCACGGTGAGGACGAGTTTGGTGTGCGTGGCCAGCCGCGGCAGCTTGCCCTTGCGTCCCAGGAGCCACCAGCGCCCGTAGTCCGCCAGGTCCCTGACGACCATGAAGCCGAGCCCTCCCACGACGATCAGCAGGCAGATGGACACGTTGACTCCGACCGAGTTGACGTAGGGCACCAGGTTCTGGTTGTTGAGGCTGAACCCGGCATTGCAGAAGGCCGAGACCGCGTGGAAGGCGCTGTAGTAGACGCGCGGCCAGAACGCGGGGAACTCACCGCCCCAGGCGAGGTAGAGCGCCGCCGTGCCCAGCACCTCGGCACAGAGCGTGAAGAGAAGGATTAAGCGCAGGAGCATCCAGATGCTCTCAATCGGGCTTGCCTCGGCCAGGTCCGTCACGACCGTGCCCAGGCGCGCCCTGTAGCGCCGCGGCAGCATGACGGCGACGAACGCGCCGATCGCCATCATGCCGAGCCCGCCGATCTGGATGAGGGCGAGAATGACGAGCTGGCCGGCCAGCGACCAGTAGTCGGGCGTGCTCTTGACAATGAGGCCGGTCACGCAGGCCGCGCTTGTGGCCGTGAAAAGGGCGTCCACCGGGTGCGTCCATCGCCCGGCCCGGCTGCTGAAGGGCAACGTGAGGAGCACGGTCCCCGCGAGGACAACGCACAGAAAGCTGGCCACTGCCGTGCGAGCGGCGCTCCGCCGGAAGGCGAAGTTGAAGAGGAAGATGGCCAGATCGGTAAGCGTCTCCACTCCCCAGTCCCCCGAAAGGCGCACGACGCCCCGGCGCGGGCGCCGCCTGGCAACGAGAGGGATTCTACGAACTGCCGAAGTGCGGTGTCAACCCGGCGACGGCGGCGGTCTCAACTGATGTCGCCGCGAACGTACGCCTGTGTCTGTGGGTGAGAGGGCGACTCGAAGACCTGTCGGGCGGGCCCCGCCTCCACCAGCTCGCCCATGTACATGAAGATGACGTGGTCGGCCAGGCGCTTGGCCTGCCGAAGAATGTGCGTGACGACAAGGATCGTGTAGTGCCGGCTCAGTTCCTTGAAGCGCCGCTCTATGGCCTGGGCGGACACGGGATCGAGGGCGGCGGTGGGCTCGTCGCAGAGGATCACCTCCGGCTCGACGGCCAGCCCCCGCGCCAGGCAAAGCCGCTGCTGCTGGCCGACGGAGAGCTGAGCGGCGGGCTCGTGAAGCCTGTCCTTCACCTCCTCATAGAGCCCGGCCTCCCGCAGGTAGCGCTCCACGATGCCGTTCAGCTCCTTGCGGGACCGCACCCCGTGCACCTTCGGCCCGAAGGCGACGTTCTCGTAGATGGACATGGGCAGCGGCTGAGGCTTCTGGGACAGAAGGCCCATCTTCTTGCGCAACGAAACCACGTCTACGTGGTTGCCGTATATGTCCTCGCCGTCCACCAGCACTTTGCCCTGGACGCGCGCAGCGGGGGTCAGCTCGAGCAGGCGGTTCAGCGACTTCAGCAAGGTCGTCTTGCCGCAGCCGGACGGCCCGATGATGCACGTGATCTGCTTATCGGGGATGTCAACGTTGACCGCTTTGAGGACCTGCGCGTTGCCGTACCAGACCGACAGGTCCCGGACCTGAACGTGTGGCACGCCTCTTCTCCCCGAGACTTCAGATGACGGTGGACCGCCTGAGCTTGGCGGTGGCCAGCCTCGAAACCACGCTGACCACCAGGACGATGGCGAGCAGCACAAAGGCCGCGGCGTATGCCTTGGCCCGTGCCTCCGGATACGGAGCGCCCAGCAGGTAGAACACGGTCAGCGGAAGCGACGCGGCCGGCTCCGTGAGCGAAGCCGGGATGCCGTCCGTGTAGCCGGCCGTGAAGAGCAGCGCCGCGGCGTCGCCTATGCCCCGCCCGAAGCCGAGCAGCAGCCCGGTCAGTATGCCCGGCAGCGACTGGCGCACGACGACCCGGGTCGCCACCTCGAAGCGTGTGGCGCCCGTGGCAAAGGCCGCTTCCTTCAGTTCCAGCGGCACGGTGCGCATCACCTCGTCTATCGCCCTCGCCACGATGGGAAGCTGCACGAAAGTGATCGCGACGATGCCGGCCAGCAGAGACGCCCGCAGGCCCATGTAGACCATCAGAATGTAACCGAACGCGCCGTACACGATCGAGGGAACGCCCCAGAGCACGTCGAGGCTCAGACGGGCGGACCGTATGAACGGGTTGCGGCCGGCGTGCTCGTCCTGAAGGATGATGCAGGCGGGCAGCGCGACCATGCCTGCAAGGATCGTGGCCGGCAGGCTCAGCAGCACGGAGCCCACTATCCCGTTCAGGATGCCGCCCTCGCGTCCGTAGGCGCCTCCCCTCGGGAGCTGCACGAGCATGCTCAGTTTCAGCGCGCCGGCGCCCCGATAGACGATCACACCGGCGATCCAGACCAGGCTCCCCACCACCACGGCGGTGGCCAGGAGCATCAGGACGCCGAAGACCCTCTCTTCGATCCGCCGCCACCTCATCGCCGGAACCTCACCGTCACGAGCTTGAGCGCCGCCCGCGCGCCCAGGTTGAACAGGATCACCACCGCCAGCAGCACCAGCGCCGCCAGCAGCAGAGCGGAGTCATACAGCGGCACGGACATCATCTCCCCGTAGTTGTTGGCTATCAGCGCGGGCAGCGGGTAAGCCGCCTCGAAGATGGAGCCAGGCACATTGGCCACGTTGCCGACCACCATGAGCACGGCCATCGTCTCCCCGAGGGCGCGCGCGAAACCCAGAATGACCGCTGCCACGAGGCCGGCGAAGCTCTTGCGCAGGACGACCAGCTTGACCGTCTGCCACTTCGTTGCGCCCACAGAGAGGGCGGCCTCCCGCAGCTCGCGCGGCACCGCGCCCAGCACCTCCACGGAGACGGCGATGATGACCGGCGCCACCATCACGGCAAGCACCACGGCGCCGCTCAGGACGCAGTCTCCCGTCACAAAGCTCGCCGTGGAGAGGCCCGGGACAAACCCCAGATGGCGGCCCACGAACGGAGCGATCCTCTCCACGGCCGGCACGATCGCCAGGACTCCCCACAGCCCGTAGACGATGGAAGGTATGCCCGCCAGCACGTCAATGACCGGCCGGAAGACGGCTGTGAAAGCAGGCGAGGCATACTCGGAGACGTAGATCGCCGTCAGCAGGCACAGCGGTGTGGCGATCGCCATCGCCAGGATCGTCACCCACGCGCTGCCCATGAGGAACGGCAGGAAGCCGAACTCACCCCGGGACGGCCGCCACACATCCGACGTGAGAAGGTCGAGTACCGGCACCCTCTCCAGTATGGGCCGCGAGCGCAAGAAGAGAGCGACGGCAAGTATGCACGGCAGCGCGATGAGAAAGACCGTGACCGCCCGCATCGCAACGTAGGCGATCCGGTCGGTCGCCCTGCGGCGAAGGGTCGTGCGCTCGCTTGTGCTTGTGCGACCAGCAAGGGCCATGCTCGGGCCGATCAGGGAAGGGGCACGGCCTGTGCACTCCCCGCGGCAACGGGCCGAAGGGCTCAGCGCCTACTGGAGCTTCTGCACGCACTCCTGGCGCAACTGCTCCGAGAGGGGCACGTAGCCGACCTCGTCGGCGTACTTCTGGCCGTCGGTGAGGACCCAGACGATGAAGTCGCGGGCAAGCCCCGTGGGCTTTCCCTTGGTCAGAAAGTTCAGGTTCCTGGCCGGCGGCGACGGATAGCGGCCATCCGCGATCGCCTTCAGCAGGTCGTCCTTGGTGGCATAGAAGCCCTCCGCGTCGTCCACTTTCCCGTTGCCATTGACGTCGATCGGAACGGGCCGGAGCCCAGGTCTGGGCTGCCGCGTGCCCGGGTCGTATGCGTAGTTGAGGTTGTTGTAGCCGATGCCCAGTCTGTCGCCCGCCACCTTCTCCGCAAGGGCCGGGTCGCTGCTCACGCCGACCCCTTTCAGGTCTTCCTGCTTCCCGCCCAGATAGAGTGCCCAGGTCTCGGCGGCGCCGCAAGCGTCCGCGCGGGTGTAAACGTGGATGGGCTCGGCCGAGTCCGTCCCGGCCGCTTGTCCCCACGTGCGGCGTTCCTCCTTCATCCACATCCCCACGAGCACGTCGCGCTTCAAGCCCTGGGCGGCCAGTTCTTTGAGCACGGGGTTCTGCGCGTTCACAACGGGGATGACGGCGTCCTTCACGACGGGTATCCCGAAGCCGCCCTTCTCGACCTCCGCGGGCTGGATGTCGCGGGAGACCATGCCGATGTCTATCAAGCCCGAGAGGGCGTCCGTGGCGCCCTTCCCCGCCCCGCCCGCGGAGACCTCCACCTTCACGCCCGGATGGGTCTGCTCGTACACCTCTTCCCACTTGACCGCCATCGGGTACAGCGCCCACGCGCCGGAGAGCCTGATCGTACCGCCCCGCTCTGTCTTCGCGGGCTCAGGGGCCGGCTTGGAGCAGCCGGACACAAGGACGAGCAGCACCAGGGAGACGCCGCCGGTCAGCCACACCTTACCGTTACCCATCGCCGCCTCCGTCTTCGAGAGCGCTGCCCGTGTGCAACCCCGGACTTCATGAGCAACCCAGCGTGCCTGCGTCGGAGAACCTGCCCGGGCGCCGTGAGGGACGACCTCCAGCGCCTTACTGCCCGCCGGTCCGCGCGCTGGCTTTCTGCCCGAGCCGGATGCGCAGGTAGGCCTCCATGAACGGCGTCAGGTCGCCGTCCAGGATGCCGTCGGGATCGCTCGTCTTCATCTCCGTGCGCAGGTCCTTCACCATCTGGTAAGGCTGAAGGACGTAGGAGCGTATCTGGTTGCCCCACGCGATCTCGCCCTTCTCGTCGTAGAGCTTCTCAAGCTCCTTCTGCCGCTTCTGGCGCTCGTGTTGGTATATCTTGGCCTGGAGCAGCTTGAGCGCCATGGCTCGGTTCTTGTGCTGTGACCGCTCGTTCTGGCACTGCACGACGATGCCCGTGGGGATGTGACGCAGCCGCACCGCCGACGAGGTCTTGTTGACGTGCTGCCCCCCGGGCCCGCTGGAGCGGTAGAACTCCATCTCGACGTCGCCCTCGTTCAACTCGACCTGGATGTCTGCCTCGACATCCGGCACCACGTCCACGGCCGCAAACGAGGTGTGACGACGGGCGCCCGCGTCGAAAGGCGATATGCGCACAAGCCGATGGACGCCTATCTCGCTCTTCAGGTAGCCGTAGGCCCAGTCGCCGATCACGTGGATCGTGGCGCTCCTGATGCCGGCCTCTTCGCCCGGGCGGGTGTCCACCACCTCGGTCTGGTAGCCCTCCCTCTCGGCCCACCGCAGGTACATCCGCAGGAGCATCGCCGCCCAGTCGCAGCTTTCCGTGCCTCCCGCCCCCGCGTGGACGCTCAGGAAGGCGCTGTTGGCATCCTCCGGCTCGCCCAAGAGGCTCTTGAACTCGAAGCGGTCCAGCTTCGCGCCGAGCGTCTCGGCCTGCGCCGCCACTTCCTGGCGGGTCGCCTCGTCGTCCTCCTGGCGGGCCAGATCGTCCAGCACGACCAGGTCCTCTATCCCGCGTGCGAGTTCATCCGCCGGGTCCAGCAGATTCCGGATGTACTTCACGCGCCGCACCACCTTCTGGGCCTGCTCGCGGTCCGCCCAGAAGTCCGGCTCCTTCATACGCGATTCTAATCCGGCGAGTTCGGCCTGCTTGGAAGGCAAGTCAAAGAGAGTCCCGCAAG
>Ga0315291_10012359_pt1 | contig 10363 bp, 11 predicted proteins | sample YL17G12_20_MG_FD_203070 | JGI IMG/M metagenome (GOLD analysis project Ga0315291, IMG submission 203070) | Sediment microbial communities from Yellowstone Lake, YNP, Wyoming, USA - YL17G12_20 | ecosystem: Environmental > Aquatic > Freshwater > Lake > Sediment | place: USA: Wyoming | collected... | reverse complement strand
CATGGAAGGTATCCGCAAAGCATCGCGCCTCTACGGGAGCATCACGTGTATATGGACGAGAGATACATCAGTCTGATTGTGTTTGCGGTCGCATATCTACTGTTTGTCTTTTTGCCACGACAAAGACCATGGGTCGCGGGCGCCGCTGCCGCGCTGCTCATCGTTCTGGGCGTCGTCTCTCCTTACGATGCCTTTTTCAAACACATCAACTGGAACGTCCTTGGCATCTTCTGGGGTACTGCCGTCGTGGCGGAACTGCTCATCGTTTCCAAAATGCCCGCGTACCTCGCGGAACTTGTCGTCGCACGATGCCGCACGGTAACACAAGCGATCCTGGTTGTCTGCCTGTTCACCGGATTTCTGAGCGCCTTTGTCGAAAACGTCGCGACCGTTCTCATCGTCGCACCGGTAGCGCTTGCCATGGCACGAAAACTCAAGATATCGCCCGTACCGTTCCTCATAGCGCTTGCCATCTCATCAAATCTGCAGGGTACGGCAACCCTTATTGGCGACCCGCCCAGCATGATACTCGGCGGTTTCGCCCACATGACGTTCAACGATTTCTTCTTCTTCCACGGCAGACCGAGCATCTTTTTCGCGGTGGAGATCGGAGCCGTAGCCTCGTTCGGAATACTCTACCTCGCGTTCAGGCGATACAACGAACCGGCAGAAGGCAAGGTAACTGACAAAGTCACCACATGGGTGCCGACATGGATGCTCGTAACGTTAATCGTTGCTTTGGCGCTGTCCTCGTTCATGGACCCCTCGTTCACTTACGCGGCAGGAGAGATTTGCCTGCTGTATGGTATTGCGGGGCTGCTCTGGCACCTGGCAAAGTTTGAGCGAGGCACCCTCAAGATACTGAAAGAACTCGATTGGAAAACGGTGCTTTTTCTGGCAGGAGTCTTCGTCATTGTCGGTTCCCTGACCTCTGCCGGATGGATAGACTCACTGGCAACAGTCGTGTCGCGCGCTGTCGGCACACATCTTCTGGCAAGCTTTTGCGTCATCGTGACACTATCCGTCGTCTTTTCCGCGTTCATAGACAACGTTCCATACCTCGTCGCGGCACTTCCTCTGGTACAACAGGTTGCCACGAACACCGGCGCACCGTTGTACCTGCTTCTGTTCGGGCTTCTTGTCGGCGCTTGTCTTGGCGGCAACATAACTCCTATAGGCGCGTCTGCAAACGTCGTCGCGTGCGGTATGCTCCAAAAACGCGGTTATCACGTGACGTTCCGAGAGTTCGGCACAATAGGGCTCCCCTTCACGATTGCTGCAACAGCGGCAGCCTGCCTGTTCCTCTGGTTCGTCTGGAGATGACAAAGAGCGAGCGCTTATCGCAGCGACAACCATGCGTTCGGGCGACGCTGTGACTACTTTCGCGCGCTGGTCTTTTGAAACCCCTGAGTTCCGAGTATCTCGGCAATGGCAGGTTGTTTGCGCGCGTCCCGTTCTGTGAAAAAGCCTTCCGTGCGGACCAACGTTTCGGCGTTCTCTATGACGTTGCGTAACGCGTTCACAATACGGTCTGCGGCATCCAGTACGGGATCGCTGAGCACGGGTAGGAACAAGAGGTGCGCATGCATCTTCTCAGTCACAGGAAAATCGCCATCGCGGTACCCTTTGTACCCCTCGCACAGGGGACCGCGATTGCGCGTAAAGATATCGAACCCTTTCTGGAACAGCGGTAACTGGTGCAACAGCGGGTACGGCCCCGTCTGTGTAGGTATTCCTTCATTGCTTAACGCTTTCGCCACAGACTCTGTCGAAAGGTTCGCAGCCTCTTCCGGGAAATAGCGAATCGGGAACGCGTAAAACCCTGCGCGTTCTGATGCTTCGACTAGTTTGACCGGCTTCAATGCGGGAATGTCACGCATTCCTGCTTCAACCGCTTCGACATAATCGCGCCGTTTCCGATTGAGCTCAGGCAGCTTCTTCAACTGGACCTGCGCGATACCTATCGCAAGCGGGTGAGACCGGAACTTCATCCCGAGTCCGAGCGGCTGGAGCTCAGCATATTTCGTGGTAACAAGGTCCACCCCTTTTATCCGGTTCACCTGACCGACAAGACATGCTCGCTCGAAACACTCGACGTCGTCCGTCGTGAGAACACCGCCTTCGCCCGCCGACACCGGTTTGCTGCCCTGAAGGCTCCAGCATCCTGCCGTGCCGATACTACCGCACATCCGACCATGATACCGAGCGCCATGACCATGCGAACAGTCCTCGATCACCGGAATGCCTGTTTCCCTGCTTATTGCCACGATCGGGTCCAAGTCGCAGACGAGTCCCCAGAGGTGAACGACTATGATAGCGCGCGTCTTCGGCGTTATGCGTCGCCGGACGTCCTCCGGGTCCAGCAACAACGTTTCCGGATCACTCTCGCAGAATACAGGTCGAGCACCGAGCAACAATGCAGGCGCTATCGTGGATATCCATGTGTATGTCGGACAGATCACCTCGTCCCCCGGCCCGAGACCGACTCCGAAATAGGCACAATACAGTGCCGCACACCCGTTCGCCGTTGTCAGCGCATATTTCGTACCGATCCACCGCCGCCAGGTCTCCTCGAATTCCCGCACCACTTCCGTTCCGCCAGAAAGTTCGTTTCGCCGGGTCATCTCCTCTACTATACGAACTTCATCTTCGGTCACCTGGCTCCAGCGATCGAGTTCAGACATCTGTGTTGACGCCGTCTGCACGAATACAGCCGCTTCACCCGACGGTGCCGACGGACCTTTTTTCTTCCCTCTTGCTGTCATGACCTCCTTGTCCTCATATGCCCGGCATACCTTATTGCATCTCTCTGAGATTCCTGCTACCGCAGGGCTGTTGAAAAAGTGCCATACCAACTGTCATTCTGAGCGAAGCGAAGAATCTCTGACCACGAGACGGATTCGTGAGACCCTTCGCTACGCTCAGGGTGACAAAAAGGACACAAAGGCCCCTTTTCTCAGGGACCCCACGACCCGCAGTATACCACGCGGCATATGCCGGATCAACGTGTCGAAGCGCTCTATCGAGTCTCGTGTATACGAAACGCTCCCCGGACTGCCCGCCACGGGCGGGTGCTACGTTATGGACGCGCTTCATGAGAAATGCAGGCACCAATACCCAGCAACTGCGGTCAGATCACGCGACTCGCCTAGGGGATGCCAACCCGCGAGAGCGACAACATCCGGTTGGTCATGCCCCAGCTTAAGCCCGCGCCTGACCCGGCGGTTGACGAGACAAAAGGGGTTGAAATCAACCCCGGGCGGGTGGTAACCTGAGACAGGCGGGTTCTGCAATTGTCCGTGGTGAGCATTTACGACAGTCGTTAAGGTGGACAGCCACCAGGAACGGTGGGTGATGACTAGGAAAAAGCCTCAACGCGCGATTCGCGCTGACGCAGTGAGAGATACCATCCTCGAAAGCATCTCGGATGGCGTTTTCACCGTTGACCACGCATGGCGAATAACGTCGTTCAACCGTGCCGCCGAAGAGATCACGGGAGTCCCGCGCGAGGAGGCAATCGGACGTCGCTGTTCGGAGGTGTTCCGGGCAAGCATGTGCGAGCGCGACTGCGCACTGCGCCAGACCACTGAAACCGGCAAACCCGTGGTAAACAAAGCAGCATTTATCATTGATGCTGAGGGGCGACGCATACCTATCAGCATATCCACTGCGGTTCTGAGGAACAAGAACGACACGGTCATCGGCGGTGTCGAGACGTTCCGCGACCTCACCGTTGTCGAGGAGCTTCGAAAAGAGCTTGAGGGGAGGTCTGAGCTGGGCGATATAGTGAGTCAAAGCCGCTCTATGCGCAGGATATTTGACATTCTGCCGCAGGTAGCTGCCAGCGACACTACCGTCCTCATCGAGGGCGAGACCGGAACCGGAAAGGAACTGCTTGCACGCGCTATCCACAACATGAGTCCGCGCAAAGATCACCCGTTCGTCGCAACAAACTGCGGCGCGTTGCCGGACACCCTTCTCGAATCGGAACTGTTCGGGTATAGAGCCGGCGCGTTCACGGGCGCTGGTAAGGACAAGCCGGGGAGATTTGCCCTCGCAGAAGGAGGGACTATTCTCCTGGATGAGATAGGCGATGTGAGTCCCGCGTTACAGGTGAGGCTTCTCCGCGTACTGCAAGACAAAACCTTTGAACCACTCGGCGGCACAAAACCTGTAAAAGCAAATGTCCGCGTCGTCGCTGCCTCGAACAGAGACCTCGCTGCGCTCGTGAAGGAAGGGCTGTTCCGTAAGGACCTCTTTTACCGGGTCAATGTTGTACGCATCCACCTGCCTCCGCTGCGTGAGCGCAAAGAGGACATCCCGCTTCTCGTTGAGCGATTCATCGCCAAATTCAACCGCGTTCGCGGCAAGAATATCGCCGGCGTCAGTGACCAGACTCTGGCGCTTCTCATCGCTCACGAGTATCCGGGCAACATACGAGAGCTCGAGAATATCATCGAACACGCGTTCGTGCTCTGTCCCGGTGGGCTGATTGAGCCGCACCATCTTTCCGAAGAATTCGTCGCGAGAGCCCCTCTCCACGCGCCGCTCAAGGGCAATATGTCCGCCATCGTCAAAGCCGTTGAAGCTCAGGCACTCATGGAGGCGCTCAAACGCAACCAGTTCAACCGGCTTGCTACGGCACAAGAACTGGGAATACACAAAAGCACCTTGTTTCGGAAGCTGAAGGCTCTGGGAATCGAGCTGCCGGACCAGGATGGTCGCACGCGCAGAACGCGGCGCGATTGAAGTCGCATAAACGCTACTCACCGAGATAGATACAGTCGCGCAAATGCTACCTTCTGCTAGGGTCTCATCCGATCCGCCCCTCCGCCAGTAGCTAATGTAACATATTGTGATTAAAAGAGTTGTGACGTATCACATATCCTCTGTCATACGTGGCACCAAAGTTGCTCATCTGGAGTGTGAAAGGAGAGCGAATCAGGATGCGCGTGGCGGTCGCAGCATGGGAAGGCAGGATATCGCCGGTGTTTGACACAGCGCGGTCTGTCGTATTGGTGGACATAGAGGGCAACGAGGAAATGGCACGGCGTGAAGTGGAGATTGGCGCCCAGTTCCCATTCCAGCGCGCGCCGTGGTTGCTCGACTGCGGGGTTCACATCCTGATATGCGGAGCCGTGTCACGGGTGCTCGCTGAGATCATAACAGCATCTGGAATACGACTTATTCCGTTCGTCGCGGGTGAGATTGACGATGTACTCAAGGCGTTCATGCGTGGAGAGTTGCCAAACCGGGCGTTTTTGATGCCGGGATGTTGCGGCAGACGGAGGCGGTTCAGAGCAGGCAGCCCTTGGCGGAACACGCGAGGAGAGACAGAACATGAAAATCGCCGTGTCATCTCGAGGTCGGGAGCTTTCCAGTATGGTGGACGATCGGTTCGGACGCGCTGAGTACTTCGTCATCATGGATACAGATACCGGCGAAATCAGCGCGATTGATAATGCTCAAAACGTGACGGCAGCTCAAGGCGCCGGTGTCCAGGCAGCGGAACGGATTGTCAACACGGGTGTGAGAGCAGTTATCACAGGACACTGCGGACCGAAGGCGTTTCGCGCACTATCCGCTGCGGGTGTAGCGGTCTTCACGAACGCGCACGGCTCTGTGTCGGCGGCGCTCGCACAGTTCGAGGCTGGTAAGTTACGAGAAGCGCATAGCGCGGACGTGGAGTCACATTGGAGTTAACGAAAGGAGGTTACTATGCCACGAGGAGATGGAACTGGTCCTGCTGGAATGGGACCCGGAACCGGTCGAGGGATGGGGAGAGGTCGAATGGGCGGACCGTTTGCTGCGGGACCCGGCGGCAACTGTGTGTGCCCGAGTTGCGGGTATAAGACACCGCATATCGCGGGTCAGCCGTGCAACCAGAGCACGTGTCCAACGTGTAAAACGCCAATGACAAGAGAGTAAAGGCTAACAGAAGAGAGGAGGTGTAGTATGCCTTTTGGTGATGGAACTGGTCCCGCCGGAATGGGACCCATGACTGGACGCGCAGCAGGTTACTGTGCTGGATACCCGGTTCCTGGCTCCATGAATCCGATTCCCGGTCGAGGGTTCTGGGGCTGGGGTCGGGGTCGAGGCGGCGGTCGAGGACGGCGCAACTGGTACTATGCCACCGGCGTGCCGGGGTGGATGCGGGCCGGAGTTGGACTACCAGCATTCGGCGGTTGGTTCCCCGGGTATCCCGGCGCTCGTGTAGCTCCTCAGATCACGAAAGACCAGGAGCTCGAGGCGCTCAAGGGGCAAGCCCAGTTCTTCAACGAGCAGCTTGAAGCAATCAAGCAGCGTATCGAGGAACTGGCGGCACAGGAACCTGGCAAGAAATGAAGTCGAGCGTCGGGGCGTCGTGGTGCGACGGCGCCCCCGCTCCCAACAGGTGTTCACTGGAATAGGAAAAGGAGACAAATGTGAGTTCAGAAACAGTTGCTAACCACCTTCCGCTGATCGGGGAAAAGGCACCTTCGTTCGAGGCAGAAACCACACAGGGCAAGATCAAGTTTCCCGACGATTACAAGGGCAAATGGGTGGTCTTTTTCAGTCATCCGGCTGATTTTACCCCCGTTTGCACGACCGAGTTCATGACGTTTGCCACCATGCAGCCGGAGTTCGAGAAGATGAACTGCAAACTGCTCGGTCTGTCCATTGACAGCACGTACAGCCACATCGCATGGTTACGCACAATCAGGGAGAAAATCCAATACCGTGGTATGAAGAACGTCGAGGTGACCTTCCCGGTGATCAGCGATCTGACAATGGAGATCTCCAAGTCGTTCGGGATGCTCCAGCCATCCGCCAGCTCAACCCAAGCGGTACGTGCCGTGTTCATTATTGACCCCGAGGCGACTGTGCGGGCAATTCTGTACTACCCACTTAGCAACGGGCGTAATGTGGAAGAAATTAAACGGCTGTTGACGGCTATGCAGCTTTCAGATCAGCATAAGGTGGCAACACCCGCTAACTGGCAACCCGGCGAAGATGTGATCGTCCCGCCGCCGGGATCGTGCGGCATGGCGAAGGATCGTGTGGAGAAGGCTGGCGATGATTACTACTGTCTCGACTGGTTCATGTGCCTGAAGAAGTGTCCGAAAGAGTGAAGGAGACCGATATGAAGATAGCGATTACCGCAAGTGGGACGACGCTCGACGCGCCCGTTGACCCTCGATTCGGTCGGGCGCCCCGGTTCATCCTGTTCGATACGGAAACGAACACGTTCCAGGGCATTGACAACACACAGAACTTGAACGCAGCACAAGGCGCGGGCATTCAGGCAGCCGAAACGGTCTCCAGACTCGGCGCTGAGGTCGTTATCACAGGACATTGCGGACCGAACGCGTTTCGGACGCTTAATGCTGCAGGCATCACGGTGGTCGTCGGCGCGAGCGGAACCGTCGCGAACGCAATCGAGGCGTTCAAGAACGGCACGCTCAAGCCAGCCGAGTCCGCCGACGTTCGGGGACACTGGACATAAAGTTCTATTTGGTCAGTGATGTAACCTGTGAGCATCAGAAACGTTGCGGAAGACGGTCGAGCACCCAGTGCATTATCAAGAAGGAATAGAAAACAAGGGGTGTTCCACGGATAAAGGAGAGCAACGACAATGCATCTGCCGGCAGAGCTGGAAAAGTGCGTCGAGTTTCATGGACACCTTTGTCCCGGGCTGGTTATAGGTTACCGGGCTGCCGTAGCAGCGCGCGAAGCTCTGAGTATGCAGCGAGCCGCTGACGAAGAGATCATTGCAATAGTCGAAAACAATTCCTGTGCGACCGATGCTGTTCAGGTGATCACCGGCTGCACGTTTGGAAAGGGCAACCTGTTCTTTCGCGACTACGGGAAAATGGTCTTTACACTTGCGGTACGCCCAACGGGGCGTGCCGTGCGGGTATCGGTTCGCGGTGGGTCGAAACAGAAAAACAAACCGACCGAGAACAACGTCGCCGAACGGGTGCAGTGGCTCCTCAAAACACCTCTGGAACAGATCTTCAATGTCCAACACGTAACCGTTGATCTCCCCGACGAGGCACAGATTCAACAAAGCGTACCCTGCGACCGGTGCGGTGAACCAGTCATGGTCTCGCGAACACGCAAGCGCGGAGCACAAGCGCTCTGCATCCCCTGTGCCAAAGTAGTGAAGTAACATGAGCGATGCACCGCGAGGATACTGTGACATCCAAGACAGAAGCTCGAACAATCGAGTCAATATGAGAGGGAATCGCAGTTTGTACAGCAACGTGGCGTTTCGGGCGATGGCATTGCTATTTCGGTTACGCGACCTGATTCATCCTCCGGTGAGAACGCTCGAGGATGCCGGAATAAAGCCCGGCATGACCGTTTTGGATTTCGGGTGTGGACCCGGAGCTTTCTCGATTGCGGCAGCGCAATTAGCGGGACCGGACGGCAAGGTCTATGCTCTGGACATACATCCTCTTGCCGTGAGGTCAGTGCAGCGTGCCGCTGCTCGGCGAGGGATAGGTAACATCAAACCTATTCGCGGGGATAGTCTTAGTGAGATTCCCGCGGAAAGTATTGACACGGTGCTTCTGTACGATCTCCTTCACGAAGTGGAGAACCCCATCCCAACTCTGGCGGCGATCCATCGCGTGCTTAAACCGAAAGGTGTGCTGTCGGTCACCGATCATCATCTGAAAGAGGACGTGCTCGGTACGGTTACCGGAACCGGTCGGTTTCGACTTGTGCGTCGCGGACGGCGGACATTAACGTTCGAGCGGGCGGATACACCTACCGCCGTTGAGACAGGAGAACAGCGATAACGCAAGGGGGTACGACTATGCGGTACGACATCGTTATCGTAGGAGGCAGCGCTGCCGGCATCCCAGCGGCAATGACGGCGAGAAGGCACTACCCTGGTAAGACAATTCTTATCGTGCGAAAGGAGGACCAAGTGCTCATCCCGTGCGGGATACCTTACATTTTTGGTACCGTCGGGACTCCGAGCGCAAACCTCATACCCGACGGCATTCTTGAAAAGAACAAGGTCGGTCTGCTCGTGGACGAGGCTACGGATATAGACCGGCAAAAACGGGTGCTCAGTACCGCTGGCGGCAAAGAGATCGGTTTCGACAGACTCGTTCTCGCGACGGGTTCAGTGCCGGTCGTGCCGCCGATCCCTGGGTTTGAGACGAAAAACGTTTTTGTGGTCAACAAGAGTGTGTCCTATCTCGAAGCGCTCGGTTCCGCTCTCAACAACGCCTCCGATGTTGTTGTCGTCGGCGGCGGGTTTATCGGCGTCGAGTTTGCCGAGGAATGTCACAAGAACCGAACTATCAATGTCACCGTCGTCGAACTGCTAAACCACTGTCTCATGCTCGGTTACGATGAGGATATCTGCACTGTGGTGGATACCGTCGTCCGGGAGTCCGGAATTCAGCTCCTGACCGGCGAACGGATTGAGGCAATCGAGGGAGGCGAGAGCGTCAAGCAGGTGCGGCTGAGCAGCGGTAAGAAACTGAAAGCTGACGTCGTGATTATCGCAATCGGTGCAGCACCAAACTCGAGACTCGCAAAGAAGGCGGGATTGGAACTCGGACCAACGGGCGGCATCTCAGTTGACCGCGCCATGAAAACAAGCGATGAGAACATCTTCGCATGCGGCGATTGCGCAGAAAAGGAGTCCTTCTTCACAGGAAAACCGACCAAGGTCAAGCTCGCGTCAATAGCGACCGCTGAAGCGAGAATAGCAGGAGCGAACCTGTTTGGCGTGACACGGCATAACGTAGGCGCAATCGGTGTGTACTCAATGCTTCTCGGCGATGGGGCGTTCGCGTCAGCCGGTCTTACGGCAAGTGATGCTCAGAAGAGCGGCTACGATATAGCGGTAGGAGCGGCGGAATCTGTCAACCGACATCCGGGCGGTATGCCCGGCGCTAAGATGGTCAAGGTAAAACTTGTGTTCGAGAAGCCGACCGGCGTGATTCTTGGAGGGCAAGTTATGGGAGGCGAGAGCGCGGGTGAGCTTATTAACGTCATCAGCGCCTGTATTCAGCAGAAAATGACTGCTGAGAATATCGCCGTGTTTCAAATGGGAACCCATCCGGCGCTCACCGCATCGCCGATCGCATATCAGTTGGTGAATGCGGCGGAAAATGCCATTATGGAGCTGAAGAAGAAATGATTGTCGCTATTGCATCCGGTAAGGGCGGGACGGGCAAGACAACGGTTGCGGTGAACCTAGCGCTCGCGCTGTCCGCGCGCGATCGGGTCGAGTTGATTGATTGCGACGTCGAGGAGCCGAACTGCCACATATTCCTCAAGCCGGACATACGCGAACGCGAACCTGTGGGCATTCCCATACCAGTCGTGGATGAGGAAAAATGTACCGGCTGTGGCG
>Ga0315291_10012358_pt1 | contig 10364 bp, 5 predicted proteins | sample YL17G12_20_MG_FD_203070 | JGI IMG/M metagenome (GOLD analysis project Ga0315291, IMG submission 203070) | Sediment microbial communities from Yellowstone Lake, YNP, Wyoming, USA - YL17G12_20 | ecosystem: Environmental > Aquatic > Freshwater > Lake > Sediment | place: USA: Wyoming | collected... | reverse complement strand
CGGGTGGCACGGCAGTGTAATATAAACGCCTTTCGGCGCCTGACCGACGAAACCCGACAGATCGGGCATCTGCCGGCCCGGGTCATTAGCAAACACGCCGCTGGAAGCGTACGTGGAGGCTTGAAGCGCGTCCATTGCATCGGCGTAGACACCGCCGACGCTGATGACATCGGACATCGACGAAGGAAAGACAACCGCGCCGCCGTTGCCGCAGGCGCAGCAGACAGTGATTCCTTGGGCTACCGCCTGCGCGATGGCCGCGCGGAGATTAGCGACATCCGCGCTGGTGTTATCGGTCCCCCAACTGATGGAGATCACATCCGGGTTGTAGCTTGCCGCCTGTTGAAAAGCCGCAGTGCCGCTGGAGATTTTTTTGCCGTTACGCACGCCGATGAACTGCACTCCGGGCGCCACCGCGAGAGCGTTGGCGGCGATCGCAGTGCCATGGCTGCCGGTGTCGGCCGTGTCGTCATAGGCTGTTTCATCCAGCGTAATATTGTAGCCGTGCGCTGTGTAATACGGGTGGTCGAACGTACCCTGATCGGGCATGGCCAGAACGACGCCCGTACCGTCGAGGCCATGATGGTGGCAGGGATTGGCGTCGACCAGCCGGCTGATGTCGTCGGGTACTTTTAAACAAAAATATCCGGGGGTCGGCGGATCTGCGCTGGGTGCGCAGAATTTCATCGGTATCGCCAGATGAATGGATTCGACCAGCCCGCGAAGTTTTTCCGGCACCGGAAGCTTTTTGCTCCCCTTGAAAAACAGCTCGATGCCGCACCCTTCCTTGTCTGCCACACGCTGTTTTTGGGGTACGACGTAAGGGAAGAAGCGCTTCTTCGTCAGGGTGAGGTCGAAGATACGCTCGAATTCCTCCAAGGGAGCCGCAATGCAAATGGTGAGACGGTTTATGGCAATGATACGCAGCCCCAAGCCGCGCAGGAGTTCCAACGCCACTTTGGCAAATCCCTCCGGCGGATAATACTCGCGGATGGTCTTCGCGTTGATGACCGCGCCCTTGTCGCGGATGGATTTGCCGCTGGCCGAACGCAGGGTAACGTCGGCGTGCACCAGGCGGAGTCCGTAGCGGTCCTTGGCCCTTGACGCAACTTTGCGACCAGTCTTGCTCATGATATCCTCCCCTTCTAAATGGATTCTTTAATAAGATGGCCCCGATGGTATCTTGGCGACCTCATAGGGGGCCATACATAAAGACGTGACCTTTTTTCCCATATATCCCCTTCATCATTAAAGAACCATCAAAATGCCAGGATATTCTCAAAGGGCTAAATGATTCTTTTTCTTCCCGACAGCCGTGGCCGTATCGTAGCGAGCTAAATCTTGGCTCGGACTATAAGCTTGAAAGGTCTTGGCTGTCTGATGTATCATTAAAATAGTTGGGAACATAAAGATAAGCTTGGGGTTATGCCGGAATCAATTGAAAGTATCCTAGAGGCGCTTGCGCCCCATCTGAGGTCTGAACTCAACTGCCTTGGCTATTCTGCGCATTCCCCAGATGGGGACGATCTGCTTCAGGAGATCCGCATCAGGATCTGGAAGGCCCTCAAGGACAGGGAAGGCGAGATCCAATATTTAAATGCTTATGTAAAAAAGGTCGTTTTTTCGGTCTTTATTAATGAAGTCAATAGACTCCGGCGAGAGAGGCAGCTGATTAGCGTTGCAGAGAATAGACAACGCCTGGAAAACGAAGGCAAAGAGGATTGCTCGGGATCAGACGAAGTTCTAAAGAAAATCATCGTCGAATCGTTGACGGCCCTCAGGGGGGCCAAACGGCGCGTCATCGAGCTTCGTCTCGAGGGATTCACGTTAGCCGAAATCGCGCAACTCAACGATTGGTCCATAAGTATGACATGTAATAACTATTATCGTGGGATTAAAGAGTTGAAGCATGGATTGGCAAATAAAGGGATTTACTATGAAGACTAACCAGCCTCAGATAGCGGAGGTCTATCGTGCCTATCTGGTTGAGCGGCAGGTCGAACCTGGCGTGGGATGTCCGGCGCCGGAAGACCTGGTCCAGTTCGCGACACAAGGGGCAAACCGAAAGGCCAGGGCGAGGATTATGGAGCACGTCTCGAATTGCCCCGACTGCGCCCTAGTCCTTCAATCTATCCTTCGCCTTTCCGGAGAGATTGACAAGCTCACAGGGAAGGCCGAGGCATTTCAGCGCTGTCCCCAAGATGAGGTATTGGGAAAGAGGGAGCGCGTCCGACTTATTCCGGGCCGAAGGGCCGCCGTCGCGATACTAGCCGGAATGATCGGGCTGACGATCATTACCCTATCGGTGATCAGGATTTCGGACCGGCCAGTGATCCGTGGAACGGCAAGGCCCCTAATTCAGCTCCTCAGCCCAAAACAGGGGACTACGTATCCCGCAGAGGATATCAAGTTCAAGTGGGAGGCCGTCCCCAAGGCCGCGCGTTATACCGTGGAGCTCTTTAACAGGTCCCTGGAAAAGGTCTGGCGGAGCGGCCCGGTTTCCAATGCCGGGACAGAACTTCCGGCGGAAGCTCGCGGGATCATTTTCGAGGGCGAAACCTATTTCTGGAGGGTCACCGTGGTTCTGGAGGACGGCGCGGAACTGATATCGAAGCTGGCCGAGTTCTCGATCAGGAAATAGATCCTTAGAATCCTCCCGTCAGAACGTAGGACGCCCAGAAAAAAGGATGTGCGAATCTCGTTTCTCCCATCGCCTTCTTGGCGGTCCGAAGCGCTTCGGCCTTGCCCTCGCCGCGAAAATACGCGTCGTAGAAATTTCTTATAAACACCGCGCCGGATTTATCGTTGATCGGCCATAATGATGACAAGACCGACCTTGCTCCCATATAAAAGAAAACCCGCGGCAGGCCGAGGTTTCCCTCGTTCATTACGATCGTGCCCCTACCGGTCTGGCAAGCCGACAGGACGACCAGGTCCGCGTTCGTCCGCATGTTGTACATCTCTGAGACCTGCAAATAACCGTCCTCTTGGTCGTCAGCTTCCGGTGTCAAGAGAAGCGCTGACCGGAGGGGATAGCTGTCGTCTGAGAAGGCATGGCAGGCCAGATGGATTAGCCGATAGGACCCCAAGTCGAGGCTCTTCAATGCGCTTTCTGTGGCCTTTTTTCCCTGATAAACGTCGATTTTACCCGGCGCGAGCCTCCTGGTCAGGTCGGCGATCTCATCTCTGACGCGCGGGATCGGTTCAATCGCAAAACCGCTCCGCCCATAAAGGTCGTCAAGTATAGCGCTCAAGGAGAAGCGCGACGACTCTCCATTGGGGCCTAATGAGCGCGGGTACCTTGAAACACCGAATGCGAGCGCATCCTTGGCGTAATGGATCTCCTGTTTCTTTCCGGCAGAATCAAGAGATGAAGCGGAAGGCGAGTACGAAATGACGAATCGGTCATTGACATATATCGGGGTCGCGGTGTTGGGCGTCGGCGGTGCCAACGCCTCGAACGGCAACCGGAAAAGCATGCCGTCAGGAACAATGATCAATCGATCCACCCGGTCGGAAAGAAAAGGCTCGGCAGGCGCAAGCAGGATCCGATAGAGCCGCTGTGCCGCCGGGAGGCCCTTCGCCACAGGAATAGAGGGATCCTCGAGGAAGCTCAGAAAACCCGTCAGGGCATCGTCGAGGTCTCGCGCTGGAGGCAGTTCGATGAGATGAAGGGAATTTCTGCTAATGCAGAAAAGCAGCGACTTCGTATCCCCCAAGACGTATTCGAGAATGGCCGTCCGGTCGTCTAAAACCCGGCTTTGCAGGAGATGCACCGGAACAGGCATGGAAGACGGGGTCGAATGATCTCTGGCGCCGTACCGGTCGAAAACCGCAGAATCCAGCAGGTCGTCGATCCTAACGATTCTTGTTTCGATCTGTTCCCTCTCGTTCCGGCTGAGGTTTCCCAGGGAGAGCGTTCTCAGAAGCCCTATCCGCTCCTGGCTTAGTTTCGCCTCTTCAGAATCTTCCGAAGCCGGCTTTTGCCGGGGCTGGTCTCTTGTAAGCCTGTCCTGGAACTCCTGGAAGGATCTGGCCTTAAAATACTCGGACAGGCGGAATATTTCGCGCTCATAAACGCCTGCGTTTTCCTTTTTGGACAATCTGAGATAGAGTTGGATCAGCGCCTGAAAGGGTTCGCGGCACCTCCCGATAAATTCGGCCCGATGGATGTCGCTTACGATGCCGGAGAAACCTTCGCCAATGATCCCGAGCGCGATGTTGTAAGAATCGATTGCCTGACCGAAGTCTTCACGCGCCTCGGCGCAGCGGCCGAGGCCGTAGGCGGCACTCGTCATCAGGAGCGGACTGTTGGTCTGTCTGGATATGGAACGCGCTTCCTCGAAATACCTCTCGGCCTCGGGTATCGCGCCGGTCCGCAGCGACGTCTCGCCCAATAGTGAGAGGATTAATCCGGTCGCCAGTGAAGAGCTTTTCGATTTCCTGGCCTCCTCGAGGGCGGGGACGAGGATCCCCCGCGCCTTTTCCAGGCGGCCTTGGACCATATAAACGCCGGCCATCCCGGCGAGCGCCTCCAAACGGAGAGATCCGCCACCTTGGACGCTTTTGAGATCGAGATAGGAAGCAAAGCAGTCCAAAGCCCGTTGTCGATAATCCTCAGACTGGGAACGCTTACCCAAATCGCCGAACAGATAGCCGAGATTAACGAGCAGAGAAGCTTCGATAATCCCCGTCGCGCGCTCCGGTATACGCGTTGCGGCTTCTATGAGGTAGTCCTTCGCCTTGACGTAGTCACCGAGGGAGATGTACATTCCCGCAATATTATTCAAGCATTTGATCACGTCCTGGTCTTCCCGCCCCGTACCCAGGTAATTTAAGGCCTTCAGGTAGTAATTGAGCGCCCTGGAATAATCGCTTTTCAACGCAAAATACGTGCCGACCTTTTTTGCGGCCCTGGAAGCCTCGACCCTGTAGTTCAAGGAGTCTGCCAATTCTAACGCTCGGAGGCTGAGGTCCAGGTACTTCGTCTGACCATCTTTTGAATTCATATAGTTCACGCCCCAGGCGCTTGCGATCTTGAGCTGATAAGGCGGGCTTATAATCTCCCTGGTCAGCCGGTCGGCTTCTTCAAACTTCGAGTTAGATCCGGGGATGTCGCCAGACGACCGCAGTTTCAACGCCTGGGCGAAAGCTTGCTGAACGGCTAATTCGGTTTTAAATGAGGCGGCCTCGGCTGAAAGCCGCTGCTTAAGTGCCCAATCATGTGCGGCCTGGGTGTCTTCTATAGCCTCTTCTACGTGCTCCGCATACAAGAGGAGATAGCCGAGCATGTGGAGAATGCGCGCTCGCTCCGAATGTCCTATTTCCGCGCTGGAAAGCCTGCCCCTGAAATAAGCGACGGCCTCATCATAGGCGCCCTTCTCTGCGAGGGCCTTTCCGGCGGCTAAGGCCGCTGCTTCGTCTTCTGATAGAGAGACCCCCCTTGCGTCCTTTGGAGGGAGCAGCAAGGCAGACCCCACCATGATCAGGGCAATGAAAGCCCAAACCCGCGACTTCCAGGCAATTGAGTGTGTCACCCGCATCTGCAGCGCTAGCGGCTTCGCCTATAATAGGCGAAAGTAGGGGCATCATCAAGCATCAAGCGAATCCCCCACCTATGATATTTTGCCCAGTGAGTAAAAAGCCCCCTGGCACGGGTCTTTATTGTTAGGTGAGGCGAATGTCGAGAATCAACGGCAAAAGGCAGGTTCGGATATCCCTATTCTGCATACTTCTCCTGGGGCTCGTAGCCAGAGTTCAAAAGGCCGATCCGGCCTTTGTAGAAAAGGCCAATTATATCGAGGTTCATGGGCCGGATATTGCTTGTGTGCCCATGACGACAAAATACGTGAAATATGACGGAATAGTCCGAAAAATATTGAAGTTCTCTGCGATCCAAAATGCGGGCGAAAAAGACTGTCAATGCCCCAAGTGCTGTGATGGCAGTTGTTACGTCATTATTTATACAAACCTTATCTTCCCGAGCGGCCCCCTGAGGGTTCTATATATCCTTTGGATCGAATGCTAGTCCGTGTCGCAAGCCAAAACGTTGGTCATTGGGACTGTTAACGCACTCTTGGCAGTTAAGGCGGCGGCTCTGTTCTGATCTTCCTTGGGCTGAGGCGCAACTTCGACTCTGAGATAGATATGCGGTTGCGGCTCAAAACTGCCTCACGCTTTCCGAGGTGTCCATCGGCGGTAGCATATCGTCGCGGGCCTACTTTTCCGCGCCAATGCTACAGCATTCCTAAATCGGATAGCTTGACGCAACATACTTAACTAGTTGATTTTCCAAGACGAAGCTGATTCCCTGTGCCGCATGTGGGAGATATGGGTTTTGAACCTAATGGTCAGAGCATGCGTGCGGCGCGAAACGGTATTTGTCCATCTGTTGCGAAGGATAGCAACCGGAAAGCAGAAGAAAGATCAACAAGCATTCCGGGAAAACGATACAGAAATCGTCAACAAACCCGCTGCACCGGACCAACTCTGAAAAGCGTACTGGCAGGTAAGCGGCGATTTTGGTCAGGCGGCAACGAGTAAAATAAATGATTATCACTTTTCCAAACGTGCTTCTCATTGACGAGTCGAGAGCTAAAAATCCTATCCGGCAGGTCGGAGAACTTGGCCTCCCGCGGGAGGGTGCGCTCGCGACGTTCACTCATAGGCGTCTCAAGGGATTTATCTTCCAGCCGGCTGTTGGCAGCGAAGAAATCCTGATCATTCCGAAAAACAGGCAGATACCCGAGGGACACGTCCGGATCATCCAAGCAACCATCGAAGCAGCAGCGGGCGCTGCCGATCTCTCGGACGGATTCTGGTTGAGGCACCCCTTGCTCGAAGGTCGCCCGGGTGTGACGGATCGCAATACGGAAATCCAGCAGGTTCTTGAGTCCTGGGCTGGTGCATTCTCGTACGTCCAGGAGGACCCCGCGCGCAACATCAAAGGACTTAGGGGTCCGCAGGTAGGAGCCGTGCACGCAGTCCACGCACACTGGTCCGTCTCAGACGCCCCGGCCACCATCGTTATGCCGACCGGCACGGGCAAGACGGAGACGATGCTATCAATTCTCATATCGGCCGGCTGTCTTAAGCTCCTCGTCGTCGTGCCCACAGACACTTTGCGCACCCAGCTCGCCCTCAAGTTCCTTACCCTCGGGATTCTCAAAAAGCCAGGCTGCGCCGTTCTTCAAACCAACGCGAAACATCCGATCGTCTGCACCCTTCAACATATCCCGCGCGTCGTTGAGGAAGTAGACGACATCTTTGGGCGCTCACAGGTGATCGTCACGACGAGTAGCATCGTCGGCCAGTCCGACCAGGCTGTACAAGATCGCATGGCGAAACACTGCCCGTATCTCTTTATCGATGAGGCACATCATGCCGAGGCGCCGACATGGAGAGCATTCAAAGAGAGGTTTCGGAAGCGAAAAATCCTACAGTTCACCGCCACGCCCTTTCGGGAAGACGGCAAGCCGCTCGATGGAGACATTATCTTCAAGTACCCGCTCAAGAAGGCACAGCAGGAGGGATACTTTAAGCCGATCCGGTTTCTACCCGTTGTCGAGTTTAATCTCAAACGGGCGGATGAAGCCATCGCTACGATGGCAGTCGAACAGCTGCGGGCAGACGTGGACAAAGGCCACATCCTGATGGCCCGAGTAGAAAGCGTCGCGCGGGCAAAGAAGGTGTTCCAACTCTACGAGCGGCACCCGGAGTTCAATCCGGTGCAGCTTCATACAGAGATCAAGTCGCCAAGATTGCGCGAGGCGATTCGTCGGCAGATAATTACCGGAAAATCGCGAATCGTGGTATGCGTCGACATGCTCGGGGAAGGATTCGATTTGCCCGAATTGAAGATCGCGGCGTTCCACGATATCCGCAAGACGCTTGCTGTGACGCTACAGCTCGCCGGCCGGTTCACTCGGGCGCGCCCGGATCTGGGCAACGCAACCTTTATCGCCAACACCGCAGACGTCAACGTCCAGGACGAGCTGCGAAAGCTCTATACCAGAGATCCCGACTGGAACGTTATCCTGCCCCAGCTGAGCGACAGCATGATCGGTGAACAGATATCTCTTCAGGAATTCTTACAGGGATTTACGGAGTTCACTAAAGATATCCCCTTGAAGACGGTGCGGCCGGCTACAAGCACAGTCGTATACAAGACCAGATGCGAAGAGTGGACGCCGGAAAACTTCCGGGCTGGCATTCCGGCTCTCAACGCCTGCAAACAGGTGTATCACACCATCAATCACGCTGAGCACACGCTCATTATAGTCACCGCGCGTAGGGTGTCCCTGGACTGGACAACCGTGGAGAGCTTGTTCAGCTGGGAGTGGGAGCTCTACGTCATGATTTGGTCTCCCGAACAGAATCTGCTCTTTATCAATAGTTCCACCAACTCGGGCGAGTATAAAGTACTCGCGCAAGCGGTGGCGGGCGAGACTGCAATGCTCGTTAGGGGCCAGGACGTGTTCCGGACCTTTGCCGGCGTAAATCGTCTGCGGCTCCAGAATGTCGGATTGACAGAGCAGTTAGGGCGAAATGTGAGGTATCATGGCCGTATGGGCGCGGATGTCGGGCCAGCCCTGACTGATGCGCAACGGCACCATACACGAAAGTCAGTGCTTTCCGGCAGTGGCTACGAAGACGGTGAGAAGGCCACGGTTGGCGCTTCCCGCAAAGGACGCATCTGGTCGCACCGGAGAGACCGTGTTAACCAGCTGGCTGTCTGGTGCAAGAAGATCGGAACGAAACTTCTTGATACCACGATCGATCCGAACGAGGTGCTCAAGGGAACTCTCGCCGCGGAGACAGTCCTGGAGCGCCCTTCCAAGATGCCGATCAGTGTTGACTGGCCGGAGGAGATCTACAGGGTTCCAGATACGCAATGGTCGGTCGTGATCGGCGAGCAGGAATATCAATTGAGCGAACTGAGCCTGGAGATCGTGTCTCCCAACCTCATTGGGGCGCTCCGGTTTGCGATCGCTTCCGAGACCGAACGAGCGGAACTGGAGCTTGAGCTGTTCGAATCGGAGGAGATCCCGAACTATCGCTTCGTGGTCCGCGGTGAGAGACGCATTCAGGTGCGACGAAGTGGACGCGCCGAGGCAGAGAACGCCACGGATTTCTTCTACAACGATCCGCCGGTAATCTGGTTCTCAAACGGGTCCGCGTTGGAAGGCAATCAGTATGTGGAACTGAAGACCGCGTATCCTCCCTACAACGTCGCCAAGATCCAGGCATGGGACTGGACTGGCGTGGACATCCAGAAGGAGTCGCAAGGAGAACGCAAGGAGCCGGATTCGGTCCAAGCTAGGGTTATTCGGGAATTGCGAACCCGCGACTACCAAATGATTGTCGATGACGATAGCAAGGGTGAGGCGGCAGATATTGTGGCAATTCGCCTTGTCGGCGACACAGCCGCACCTTCAAACATTGATGTCGAGTTCTACCATTGTAAGTACTCGCAGGAAGCCACGCCAGGGCAGCGGATCAAGGACTTATACGAGGTCTGCGGCCAGGCCCAGAAGAGCATCTTTTGGATGTCGTCACCCGAGAAGCGGACCGATCTCTTCACGCATCTTCTGCGACGCGAGGCGCGTCGCCAAGAAGCCGGTACATCAAGCCGCTATGAAGTTGGCGACGGAGAGCTGCTGCAGACGATCAGAGAAATGAGCCATCTGTGCCGCGTATCGTTGAAAATCTACATCGTGCAACCCGGTGTTTCAAAGGCCAATGCCACGCTTGACCAGCTGCAACTCATGAGCGTCACCGAGAATCACCTCATGGAAACTTTCCAGATCGGCTTCGGCGTGATTGCGAGCGAATGAAGGATCATACTCGGCATCTTTTGGGGGCATGCGCTCAGGTTCGGTCGGTCATACCTCTCCCCTTTTATTCGGTGGGCAAGGTGCGGGTTCCGGGCGTCCGGGGAACCCGAATAGGAGGGTCCAGTACATGACGAGAACCTAGAAACGATACAGATTTTCATTTAAGGGTTGATAACTGAATATGCTTGCGTCGAGAGCCTGTTGTTTCGATTTAAGAGATGCGATTATACAGACCAACTCGCAACAGTTTATAAGGAGGGGATAGCAATGTCCACTGACAGCCGACAAAACTCCACACAGCAGGGTCCCTGGACCCGCATTCGCCCGCTTCAGCGCAGCGAGCTCGATGCCTATACCCATGCGGGTATGGTGATGGGGGAACTGACTTGGGGAGGATTCCGAAACAATCTCTGCCGGGTCATGGCGTACTGCCCGAAGTTGATGCAAACCGAAGTGGAGTACTGCAATACCTTTATCTTCGATCCGCCTACCTTCCGAGGCCAGGTCCAAGAGGCCGGGTTCAACGAT
>Ga0315291_10012357_pt1 | contig 10365 bp, 11 predicted proteins | sample YL17G12_20_MG_FD_203070 | JGI IMG/M metagenome (GOLD analysis project Ga0315291, IMG submission 203070) | Sediment microbial communities from Yellowstone Lake, YNP, Wyoming, USA - YL17G12_20 | ecosystem: Environmental > Aquatic > Freshwater > Lake > Sediment | place: USA: Wyoming | collected... | reverse complement strand
GTTAATCTATTTTTAAATATAATTGGTCGTATCCCTTTATATCGCTAATATTTCGAGCATCTGAAGATTTTATATAAACGTTCGACGAGAATATTGGGCTTCCTTCCCCTATTTTCAGGATGCCTGCGACCTTGAAAGACTCACCTGCCAAGGATATACTTTCCCCGACCTCCAAGCGATTGAACTTGGCGAAGTGGCTTTCGAGGACGGCCCTTTTATCGTCATGGTCGGTTATGAACTTGCCTTTAGTAACCCAAGAGCCGAGTTTTTTACCTACAGCGCTATTTACATCAATGCCTTCTATCGATGTAAAACCTGTTTTATTAAAATCCCATAGTATAAGAGATCCCGAAACGTCTCCAACGTGGTTCAAGGAAGAGATCTTCATCACTTCGCCATCTTCGAAAGTCCCTCTCCCAAAGGGCAACCTTATCTCTGATGTCAGGTTTGTCGCGTTGTATGATTTTTGGAGTATTATGTCAGAATCAACGTCCTTGAACGGGAGGTAGATGGCAGAGGTATAAGCGCTCATGATGGCGGTAACTGAGATGAGCATCGCAATAATTACCGCAATGGTTAGCACGTTAGTCAATGTCCTGGACTTCCTTCGAAATACCTCCTTAAAAATATATGAAACGTACATTATGTTCCTCTTACTCGTTCACAGGCACTGCCTTGCCGTTGTTGCTCAGCACATCGTTAATCACGGCATCTAAATCTTCTTTGGTCCAGTATTGGCCTTCAAACCATTGGAAGGTTACATCTTTTCCATCTAGATTAAATCTGTAATTCCCATTTATGAGGATGTTCAGGTGCGCCGACAGGCCATGATCCTGGAGGTATTTCTGACCATCTTCGGTCGTCGTGTCAATCCAGTTCACCGTCACCTTATCTCCAAACTTGGAGGTAACTTCTTTTATCGCTTCGACCGTCGGCTGCATCGGACCATGATTAATCATGCCTGCTACATCGATATTCACTTTATCTGTTGAGGCTGCAAATGCGCCATATGCCAAGGAAATTAGGCATAGAGTACAAACTGCTTGAAATACTTTACTCATTTATGACCACCCCGTCTTTTATTTTGATTAACTTATCAGCTTCTTTCGCCAGGCCGTCGTCATGGGTCACCATGACAATTGTCAAGCCTTTCTCTTTGTTGAGGCTCTTCAGAAGATCCATCATCTTCCTGCCTGTCTCAGTGTCGAGGTTTCCCGTGGGCTCGTCTGCAAAGATGACCTCGGGCTCATTAATCAGTGCTCTAGCTATCGCCACTCTCTGCTGCTCGCCTCCAGACAGCTCATTTGGATAATGGCTTAGGCGATGGCTTAACCCCACGCTCTCTGCAGCCCTCTTTGCCCGCTCAAACATCTCCTTCTTATTGTCGCTCTCTGGGAACAATGGCAAGGCAATGTTCTCAAGGACGTTCAGAGTCGGTATCAGGTTGTAATACTGAAAAACGATCCCCACGTTTTTTCTTCTGAACAGGGCAAGTTCGTCTTCGTCCATGGAAGTTATGTCTTCTCCACCAAACTCGATCTCTCCAGCGTCCGCTCTGTCAAGCCCTGACAAAAGGCTCAACAATGTGGTCTTACCCGCTCCTGAAGACCCTTGAATTACCAGGAAATCTCCCTCTTTCACCTCAAGCGAGACAGCGTTGACCGCTTTGACATTGCCCAGCATCTTAGACAAGTTCCTCGCCACGATTATCTCACTCATATCTCAGTACCTCAATGGCATTAAGCCCGTTAATGTATCTACTCAAAACCAATACCGTCAGAAGGCTGATTGTGAAGACTGCGAGCAGCACTTCCGCCGAGTACACCGCCTCGAACCTGATTGGGAAGGGGTAGGTCTGTACCGGCGCTATGAGGTTCGGGTTCGAGGTGAGGAAGTGGGGATAGGGACTCATTTCCCAGGGTATGGCCACCGACACCGTGGTTTTAGCCAGGACGAATATTGCAATGAATGACAGCGCAACCCCTATGCAGTACCCTATTATGGCTTGGAGGAGCGTTTCAGCCGCGACCTCTCTTTGTATGTCTTTGCTCCTGAAGCCAACTGCTTTCATTATTCCGAACTCCTTCCTCCTTTCCAAGAGCGTATGGCTCATGCTCTTAATGACTACCAAAATAGCGCCGATTAAAGCCAACAGCGAGACGGTCAATATTAGTCTGTCCGATATCATGAAAAGCGATGATACCTGGCCCTCGAAGGACTCCGGCGTGTAAACGCTGTAAGCACCTGTGGTCTGGCCCGTGGGTGTCTTCCCAGCGGTCGAGCTGGGCGGGATGAATAGTTCCTTCAATTTAGCCGCCACACCCTTTACCTTTGTCTGGTCTGCGTCCACGAATATTATATTAACGTCATTTTTGTTGAACTTCTCGGTTTCCTGGAGGTTCTTCGAGTTGTAAGCCATGTTTTGAGCGGAGTTCAAGTTGACATAAACGTCTGAGGAGATTACATCTTTCCCCGAAGTTTCCACGATCCCGGAGACGGCGAAGTCTGTACCAGATACCTTCATTGTTTGGTTAAGTTTCAATCCATGCTGCAGGGCGAAAGCCCTCTCGACTAATGCATCTGTGTCAGATTGCGGCAACGATCCCTCAATTAGCTCCGACCCGATTCTTTTGCCTCGATCATCGCCCCAGTTCACGCCGAGGAGGCGCTTGAAGTTGTCTTTGTCAAATACCCACAGAAACAGTCCGTAGGATACCCCTTTCACGCCATCGATTTTGTTTATCTGCGGTATCAATTCACTTTTTATGGGTGCGAGGGAGCAGGGGGTGACAGCACCAGATGTATTCTCTGGGACATTCCCATTTCTTTGAACTATTATGCTGCTGTGGATACTCTCAAAGGGAAGTTTCGACGCCTCCTTGTATGCGACACTCAATGAATTCAGAGTAATGAGCAAAACCACAACGAGGCCGATAACCATTATATTTAGTAGGTATTTCTTTTTCCTATTCCACAATTCCTGTAGCGCGAAGCTAATCATCCTGACATGCCGCATGCTTATTCTCCAGTTTGGGCAGAAGCCAACCCAATTCCTGTAACCCGAGGGCCCATTGATATAATAGCAATAACCAATTTCTTCATCCACCCACACTATTCGTCTTTCGTGATCCGATTTCTAGTTCAGCGACCATTGAGTATTACTGACTAGTATATGGTGATTTAGGTTTGAACAAATGTCGATGGTACCTTGAAACAGATTATAGTGTAATTTGTGAAAATTAATTCGTAATCGCTCTGTTTTTTGTGGCGAAATGATCTTTTTCTAGAAACAGATAGTCCACGTTGAAAAGCTCTTGAGACGATCTTATCGGTATGCATTACAAAGTACTGACTTTGCTGAACTCCAGGGCGTTTCGAGCAGTTCAGTGCATAGATGATTTTTTATATCTCGAGGCAATTCTACATATAGCGATTATAGTTTCGAATCAAAGAGGAAATGGAGATGAGCGGGACCAAGATTATAAAATGGCTTGTGGCATTAGCAGTTCTCTGCCTTCTAGTAGCTCCTGCCCCTGCCCTCCCAGCATACTCAGTCCATATCGAAAAGGCCTGCCCGCTCATGTCAGGGGGTTGCAAGAGTTCACATGCAATGAACTGCAGTGGCAAATGCCCAAATTCTCCTTATTCTCAAGGATGCACCTGCCAGATCTCATTATTCTCCAGCATAGAGGCGTCTGATTCGGGCCATTCCTACTTCGGCAAGGGAAGCTCCAGTCCGTATCACAAGGAAACTCCCTGGACGAGTTCTTCTAGATCCGTTAATGAAGACGCATATTCGAGTCCTTCTCAGGCCAATTTTAATGGCATAGGACCGCCCGATATGGATGTGATAGAGTATCTGCCTCCTTCAGCAAAGCTGGTCTTCAATGTCCTTGAGTCTGACGGCCCTATGACGCAGAAGGATCTCATAACCAAGACCGGTCTTCCTACCAACACAGTCAGATACGCCTTGGGCAAGCTCAAAGAGGAAAGTGTGATCAAAGAGTGCTTTTTCTTCCCGGATGCTCGGCAGAGTCTTTACAGACTGAAAACTGCGGCCTTAAAGGCTGAGCGAAAGTAAAAAATTTCTTTTCAATATATTACTTTAACTCCCAAAATTACTGAGATGACAGCGCCCATTAGAACTACCCATAGGATCTCAACCCCGTAGAACAATGCGATAAATGCAGCGACAGCTATTGCCATGTGGAAAATATTGTGGGGCATACTTAAGGCGAAATGGAAAGCAGCCGAGGCAAGCAGTCCGACGAAAGAACAAAAAATCCCATTGATGGCCCTATTAAACCTGGGAGAGCTGCTGAACTTGTCATAATAGGGGACCGTCCCTATTACCATAAGGAACGAGGGCAAGAGGATGCTCAAAGTGGCTATAACAGCTCCGACAGGGCCATACAGTATGTAGCCTACGAATGTCGCCGTGATAACGATGGGTCCTGGTGTAATCTGGCCTAGCGCAATCCCATTCATAAAAGTAGAGCTGTCCATCCAGGACCTTACTTCTACGAACTCGTGGAGCATCAGTGGGATAGAGGCAAACCCTCCTCCAAAAGCAAAGAGGTCTATCCTAATCATCAGCGCGGCCATATCGAAGAGATTCCGCTGCAGAATAAAAAGCAGAATGAGCCCTGCTGCAGCGGCAGATACAATGAACATGAGTGGCCTGGTAGTTTTAGGCATCTCTACAAAATACACTGATTTGGGTTGGAAAGGTTGATCCCTGTAAGCTAAGAGTCCTATGAGTGCCGCCAGCAAAATTACCAGAATTGGATTCATTCCAAGGATAAACATGCCTGCTGCAAAGGCAGCAATTGCCATGTCTTTCCTGAGCTTCAGGTAATTTCTGCCGAAGGAGATAGTGGCGTTAGCGATTATAGCGACTATAATGGCCTGAAGCCCGCTGAACAGCGAGACCGCAATAGGCAGATTATGCGTCCTCATATACAGAGCTGAAAGTGAGATCATTATCAGAAATGCTGGCAGGCCAAAGCCGATATAGGTTGTAGCAGCACCAACAACCCCGCGGGTTCTTAAGCCCACATAGGCCGCCACCTGCATGGCAGTTGCTCCAGGTATAACCTGACACAGGGCCACGCCAGCACGAAACGTTGGATCGTCGAGCCATCTCTTCTGGTCTACGGCCATCCTGCGGATATAGGCGATCATAGCAGGCCCCCCAAAGGAGGCTATTCCCAGCCTCAGAAAAGATGCGAACAGCAAAGCTAGAGAAGGACGAGGGGAAGGGTTTACAGCCGTTTCAGACAAATCTCCCATTTATACCCCAAAACGTGATAAATTTAGCCAAAGAGATCATCGAGAAGCTGGGATACGTATTTTATATCTTCATTTACCTGTAGAAATCTCACATGCCCCCTGCCTCTTGATGCTTTAAAGTCACTATAGACGTTTTGGCATATTTCTCATATGAATGACCATTGCCAGAACCATGAACATCACCGTAAACAGTACGATAGCAGCGAAGTCCAGGAGAATCGGATAAGAGCTGATACCCTGAATAGAATATCTTATCAGATCTGTCAGATATGTAAGAGGGGAGAACAAAGCGATCAGCCGTCCCCAGGGGGGCATCTGCTCCAGAGGTATGAAAATCCCGCTTATGAATACCAATGGGAACTTAAAAAGATTCGAGATCATCATTATGTTTGAAGGCACATTGGTTGGAGGCGTGGAGAAAAGTGTTCCCAAGTAAGAGAAGCAGAAGGCGGACAATAGGATGGCTGTTGCCAATACCAGGGGGCTGTAGATCCGGACACCCAATAGCAGCCCGAAAGCGATTGGGACTATAGAGATAACTACCCCAAAGATGAAAGAGGCCAGAACATCGCCGAGCAGGATAGCCGGGATGGAAACCGGTGCAGAGATCAGCCTTTCCAGGGTTCCCACACTTCCTTCCCAGGGGAGGATAACTGGTGAAACTGCTGTTGCTGTGAAGAATAACGTCATGCTAAGCAAACATGAGATCATGACTTCGATAGGGATAGATCTGCCTATTAAAAAAGCCAGAAATAAGAACATAGGAAACAGAATGCCGAAGATCACCACCGGGGCTTTCAGGTAATAAATTCGAATATCCTTCTCGGCGACCGCAAGCGACCGTCTAAGCTGGCTGCCTAGCATCTTCAAATCACCTCCGTGTATTTGACGAATACGTCCTCAAGCGTAGGCGAGATTGTAGCTAGGCTCACGATCTCAACCTTTTCCGATCTTGCATAATCCACCAGATTATAAATAACCTCAGCGGGTTCCCGAGCATAGAGCCTGAACTTGTCTCCCATCTGCTCGACGGAATCAACCCCCAGGAATCCTGACAGATCGCTCTGAGCCACATCCCTGTTGAAAGACACCTCAACAGAGTGCAGGCTCTCGATACGTTTCTTCAACACTTCGGGCCTGTCGATGGCAACTATCTTTCCTCGATTGATTATGGCTATTCTGCTGCAGAGCTGGTTCGCCTCTTCCATATTGTGAGTCGTAAGGAGAAATGTTACACCCTCGGCGTTCAGATCTGCGATTATGCTTCGAATCAGACGGGAACTCTGCACGTCCAGTCCAGAAGTCGGTTCATCCAGGATCAGCACCTGTGGTTCGCTTATCAAGGCCATACAGATCTGGAGGCGTTGTCTCATGCCTTTTGAAAAGCCTTTCACAGCAACATCTTTCTTCTCATACAGGCCAACCCTCTTCAGCAGATCCTCCGCCCTGTTCTGCCTCTCCTTCTTTGCAAGCCCGTAGAGCTTGGCCATGAGCATCAAGTTCTGCCAGGCTGAAAGATCGATGTAGGCATTGGACGTCTCAGGGAGGACCCCAGCCATCTGTTTTGCATTTATGGTTTCCCTCTCGACGTCGTAGCCCATTATGCTGGCCTTACCTGCATCGGGTTTGATCACACCTGTGATCATCCGCACGGTTGTGGTCTTGCCTGCTCCGTTGGGGCCTAGAAAGCCAAATAATTCGCCCGCCTCTACTTTGAAGTCTATATGGTCTACGGCGGTAAAATTGCCGAATCGCTTGGTCAGGTCTTCAACTTCGATAGCGTTCAATCCGGTCATCATCTAGGCCTCCCCCCGCTTGATACTGTTGCTACGATTATCTCTTGAGTTCGTTCAGTTCTTCTTCGACTCCTTCAAGCTCGCTCTTCAGAGCCTCCCTGTACTCTTCGAGCATCTCTACTTTTTCTTTCCTGCTCAGGAATCTCCGTCCTCCACAGTCGCAGCCACACATACCATGGACCATGCCCCCGTGATGAGAGCCATGGATGGTATGCCCAGCATGGCGTCCATGCATTTCTTCATCTCCACAACACATTCTATTTCACCTCGTTTTTTTCCAACAGATCAATTACTATTTTGGTGGTTTTCAATTTCCATACCTTCTCTGGAGTGCCACCTTTCACTTCTCTATAAGATGCCAATTCTATGATTTCAGCACGCTTGAGGGCAGAAAGATGATAGTAAAGCCCTGGAAAGGTCATCCCCGCCTCGCCCAGCTTCAGTTCTTCATAGATCTCCTTCGTGCTCTTCTCTCCAGAGCCTATGGCATCGATGATCTCCCATCTAGTAGGGCAGTGCAATGCATGGATGTACTTCTGAATGCTCTTCAAGCGTTCCGGGAGATCTGGTACTTGGCACATTAGTTCTAGCCTGGAATAGTTTTGTACTTTACTTGAATACATCAGTATTCCTTTATAATGCTTTTGGCTGCTATGTTAAAATGTAGAGTCCTGTAAGTTTTTCGCAGCCTCGTGGTAGCCATTTGATCCATTGAATACATACTTTATTACAACCCAAACAACCTATGGCCATGCCGAATACTATTTTTCGCCAAAATGCCTTCCGCAAATTAACTGAATCTATCGCCTCGAAAGCCATTGGGCGAAAAAATTCAATACGTTTCGCAAGTTCGAAGTAGCTAGATTCGTTTGCAGCTAATCTGCAAAGATGGGACCCTGAAGGTCTACGAAATGCTTATATTTAGGTTGCCCTAAATATCAGGCCGATATGCCAAAGGAACAGGTCGAAGAGTACCTTGAGACGATCCTCGATATCGCTGGCAAGGATGGTACTGCCAAGACCAGCGAGGTCGCAAAACGGCTGAAGAACAACCCTGCAAGCGTGACTGAGGTATTTCAGAGCATGGCCAGGAATGGCCTAGTGCGGTACGAGCCCTACAAAGGCGTTTCCCTAACCGAAAAAGGAGCCAAGGCAGCCACCAAAATAAAACGAAAACACAGGCTTCTAGAGGTGTTTCTGTCAAGAATTCTCCATGTAGATCCCGACAAGGTTCACGAGGAGGCATGCAGGATGGAGCACTGCATCTCAGACGAGGTGGAGGATGCCATCTGCAGGCTGCTGAATGCCCCAGCCAGATGTCCCAGTAACAAGCTGATCTACCCTTGTGAAAAGGGGATAGCTACCTGCAACGAGTGCAAAGATGCAGTTGAAAAAGGCGGGCAAGTCCAGAGAAAAATTCTGCCCATAACCGATCTAAAGCCCTGCCAGAAAGGAATCATAGCCTTTCTTCGAGGAGGACGGAAGGTCATTCAGAGGCTTTCGGACCTCGGCCTCACACCAGGATCAGAGGTCACTCTGGTGAGAAAGACGCCCCTGGGCGGCCCCATCGAGCTCTCAGTCAGGAGAACGACGCTGGCAGTCGGACATGAGATAGCCGATAACATCTTCGTCGAGGCTGCAGGAGGAAGCTGAGGTGCCGATCTGTCAAGGCTGCCCACCCTCAAAGAGCTCGAAGAGAAATGCAGATTTCACTGTGGCATTAGCTGGCAATGCAAATGTGGGAAAGAGCGCCGTCTTCAACCAGCTGACGGGAGTGGATCAGATCATAGGCAATTGGCCAGGAAAGACTGTCGAACGAGCAGAGGGGATGCTACATTACAGAGGACGAAAGATAAAGATCATAGACCTGCCGGGAATCTACTCATTCACCACCTACTCTATGGAGGAGCTGGTCTCCAGGGACTTCATCGCCCTGGAGAAGCCAGATATTGTGGTCAACGTCGTGGATGCCACAGCTTTGGAAAGAAATCTATTCTTCACTATCCAGCTTCTGGAGCTGAATGCGCCTGTTGTTATCGCGCTGAACCAGATCGATCTCATGGAGAAGAGAGAGATCTCTATAGATTCCAATAAGCTTGAAGAGCTCTTGGGAGTTCCAGTCGTTCCTACCTCTGCCATAAAGGGAAAGGGCATCTCTGAACTAACTGAGCAGATAGTGAAGCTATCTGAAAAGAGAAAGATCCCTCCGGAGATCAAATACGGAAGAGAGGTGGAGCAGAGGACAGAGATGCTTGCGGCTCTGCTCGGCAAGGTCGAGACCGATTATCCCCGCAGATGGCTGGCCATAAAGCTTCTGGAGAAGGACGACGAGGTCACAAGGCTCATTGAGGGCATAGACAGGAGCATTGCACAGGCTGCAGAGGATCTGGCAGAGGAGATCGAGAGGATTCATGGAGAGCCAAGTGGCGTGGTTATGAGTGCCGAGAGGTACAAGCTCGCAGACGAGATCGCCAGAAAAGTTCAGAAGATCCGTACAGAGAAGGAGACGCTGACAGATGAGCTCGACAAGGTTGCTCTGCATCCTGTCCTTGGATATCTGGCGATATTAGTAACGATAGGCGGCCTTCTGATCTGGACGTTTTTCATAGGCGATCCGATCTCAAAGGCTCTTGGTAATGCGCTCAGCCCAATAGAGCAGTTTGAACCTTTGGTCTCCGGTCCTCTCGGAGAGATTTTATGGAACGGTGCTTTAACAGGCTTCATCGCAGGCGTAACCCTGGTCATCCCCTATGTGCTGCCATTCTACATCATACTGGCAGTGATCGAGGACTCAGGCTATCTGACCAGAATCTCCTTCATGCTGGATAAGGGGATGCACAAGCTAGGACTGCATGGCAAGGCGATAATCCCCCTGATCCTGGGATATGGATGCAGCGTCCCCGCTTGCTTCTCCTGCCGGATCATGGAGACACCCAAGCAGAAGCTTATAGCTGCGTTTCTCGTCTCTCTGGTGCCATGCACTGCCAGGACGGTGGTGATCCTGGGGCTGGTGGCAAAATTCGTCGGCATCTGGTGGGCCCTGGCATTGTACGTATTCGACATAGTCCTCATCATCCTCCTGGGAAGAATAGCCTTCGAGGTCGTTCGTGGAGAGTCGGTCGGCCTCATCATGGAGATGCCCAGCTACCACATACCATCTGCAAAGGGTGTGCTGAAGCAGACCTGGGCGCGAACAAAATCGCTTCTGTGGATAGTCTTCCCGGCGTACATCATCGGCAGCGCGGTGCTTCAGGTCTTTTATGCTGCAGGATGGCTG
>Ga0315291_10012352_pt1 | contig 10366 bp, 9 predicted proteins | sample YL17G12_20_MG_FD_203070 | JGI IMG/M metagenome (GOLD analysis project Ga0315291, IMG submission 203070) | Sediment microbial communities from Yellowstone Lake, YNP, Wyoming, USA - YL17G12_20 | ecosystem: Environmental > Aquatic > Freshwater > Lake > Sediment | place: USA: Wyoming | collected... | reverse complement strand
CGGGATCATCAGGAATTTTAGGCCATTTGAGTTGAATGGAGGTGGGACTAATGGCACCTATTGACATTCCTGTAACCGCGTCGGGCCAGCGGATATCGATTTTGTTTTCATCTTTTCCGATGGCTTGTGAATAGTGAGTATAGTTAAACCCGCCACCTCCGCCAATATATCCACCTCTAAGTCTAATCCTTACTTTTGGATTGAGGATTCGATTCCCGTCCTTATCAACAAGATGCAAAGTTTCAAAGTTTTTATTAACAGAAACTGTTTTGAAAAGTTGATCTGTGAAGTTAGTGCCGCTTAAATATATTTCAACATCATTAAGATGAGTTTTTGAAGTAATATTAGCTGGCTCATGATCTGTCCATTTATAATTTGGCCACCAAACAGTCCCTTTATCCACTCCTGCCTCTGAATAAAAATAAATCGGAATGCTACCTGCTAAAGTTGGGGAAGTTACAATGTATCCTTCTGAGTCTAAATTTGTATCAGGAGTAATCAGGTTGAGAGACTGATTCATTTTCAATTTGGCTGTTTCAAAGGTAGGTGGCAGAATCTTCCATATCGTTCCTTTTGGTTGCTCAATAGTTTCATAATCCACTCTAGCTGTTATCATGTCACTTCGCCAACCAAAAGAAAAAGGCGGTGTCAGAGCAACATAAACGACTCTCAAATCAACAAAATAGCGATACTCTGTTCCTACTTGAATAGCGTGATCGGTTAAAGTATATGGACCTTTGTCGTTATGTTTTATCTTTAGAATAGCACCTTCATCTATTGCCTCTAAGGCTGTCTGCCCACGTTTAATTCGCTTTAACTGTGCTTCAAATTGATAATCGCTCGAGGGTACATATTGGCTAAGGTCAAACGTTACTATTACCTTATCAGGCTGAGGCACTGCTGTAATATTTTGAGCGTAAGGAATAATGTTAAGAATTTCATTACTAGCCGAAGTAGGTACAATTCTTGTGGCTGCAATATTGTTCTGATTGAGTTGCGCATCCGCATACCCTTGAACTATTCTTACGCTTCCCGTTCCGCCTTGTTCGCCTCGATCTCCATTTTGGCTCGAAGCGCCTTCTAATTTTCCGCCCGGTCCACCAATCCCACCGCTTACATTGATTTTTGCACCTGTATCAAAACCCAGTTGCCCAAAAGAAAACAGCCCAAGGTAACTTCCACCAGCCCCCCCGCCTCCACCCCCGCCTCCAGCACCTTCGGTAGAGAACCATTGGTCAGGCGAGCCACTTCCTCCGGTCCCCCCACAACCACCCCTACCAACATCACCTACAGAAGCTAGGGTTTCCTTTCCACAAGAAGCCATCCCTCCTCCATTTCCTCCAATGCCCCCTATTGTTCCCGTTTTCCCGCCTTGGGTACCAGGATTCCCGTCTGAGCCATCTCCCCCGTAACCAATTGACTTATATCCATATCCTCCCGATCCCCCGTAGCCTATAGTATTATCACCACTCGAACCCCCACCCCCACCACCACCCCCATAGAAACCGTCGGCACCTACTCCCCCATCACCCCCCGTGTCCATATGCACACCACCACTTGCATCAAATCCAGGATTTCCCGTTTCACCGCTAGCGTCGACAATCGCCACAATTTTTATTTGCGGCGCAAAAATTTGCACTTTCCCAACGACTCTAATAGTTGGGTTAGGATTTTTTGTATCTTTTAAACCAATTTGCACGGGTTTGTTAAGTTTAGGAGTGTTCAAAACATAATTGACTTCGCCTTTTAAACCAAGAGCAGGAGGAACCGAATTTGCTGTACCATTTTCATCGCAAACCTGCAAACTAATAGGCGTGATTTGCAAATGATATAATAATGAATTTGAGCTCGGATAGATTTTTTCGACTTTCCAGCCCATTGTGACATTGTTAGGTATTAGCAATGTGCCAGGTGGCGCTTTTTGGCAAGGAATATTAGTTGCGGCGAAAAATCTTAACCCAGGCAAATTAAAAACAACTAAAATTACCAAACAAAAAAGAACAATCGCCAATGACGATAATACTATTATTGCTTTTACAGAAAGCTGATTGAAATTGCCACGCAAGACCATAATTTTACCTTATTCCGTTATGCCCGTTAAAGAAAAAGGCACATCAAGAGTATCAATAGGAGAATAAAAATCAGCCAGTGATAAAATTATCCTATTTTTTATTTTGAATTCATAACTTTTGCCAGTTTGCAAATCAGCTGATTGTATTGTAAGCTCGCCTTTTGAATCCGGAACATAAACTTTGCCTTCAAACTCCACTTGAGGGACAATACCTTTTAAAGCAACAGCTGCTTCGGGAATCGAATTTATGTCAGATATTAAATTGTCGGTAAGAGCAATGTGGATATTCGCAACACCTGAGACGAGACTGACTGTACTGCCATACGGAGTGGCACCAATCAATCTCAGCCTATCTGTCATAATTCGACTTTGTTGGTCTAAAAGTTGGATATCTAATAATCCATCTGGCTCTGCCAAGTCAGCATCCTCTTTGAAGACAAAACTTACTAAGCCGCTTGCATCTGTAACAACAGCTAACTCTTTGCCTGTTTTGCCCGCCATTGAAAAATTGCCTTTTGAGGTTGCCAGTGTTACTTCCTGTCCGCTAAACTTTTTACCTGAAAGGGCGCTAAGTGCAATATTCAAAGTGAGAGTATAATAAGGTTTTTGGCCGTTCGCATTTTCAACACGGCGAAAATCTTGTACCGAATAGACTGTGCTCAAGGGATTGTAATCATCTGCGGCGAAGCTTAAAGGAATGTTTTCGACAAAATTGCCCGCTACAACCTGTACTGTGAAATGGCCCCAGAGATTACTATCTATTTGAAACTCGGCCACCCCTGCCTTATTGGTTACATTATATGAATTTAATTTCAAAACTCCTTCTGAATTATGAGCATAAACAATTAACCCATTAGGGACATTCAACACTACCTTGGCATCCGAAATTGGATTGTTATCAATATCACGAAGATTGACTTCAATAACATCCTTATGCTCGTTGTCAGCCAAAGCATTATTTTGAATGACATTAACAAAACTTAGATTAGGAGAGGATAGTAGAGCTGAATCGGCCCTTAACTGAATCCATCCCCGAGAATTAGCAAAAGAGATAAAAATTCCAAAAATCAACATTAAAAACAAAAGACTAGAAATAACAATCTTGTCCTTTAAACTTGGCTCACCATATCTTAGAACTCTGGTTACCATAATACAATTCTATTATACCCGAATCAATAATTATTATGCAATGTTTTATTCAGGTTGTCAAATCCAGGCAAAAATTAAAGTCTCCCGAGTGGGAGACTTTTTGAAATATTTCTTTTTCTATTGTGGTTTGTATTTTATCGGCCCGATGAGTGCTGTCCAGTCATTTTTTTCAGCATACGCTCCCAGATAACAATAAAATGATAAACTTGCGTCAAAAATTTGGTTGGCTTTTGTTGCAGTACGATTTTTTACACTTCCATCTGGAGTAGTAGTTGGTTCTCTGTCGCGCCAAAAATCATATTGGACATCTGTATCAACATATTTATAGATTTCCCAAGGATTCCAAGTTAACACCACACCCACACCTGTCAAAACATCGAAGCGCGCATTAGGCTTATTCCAAAGATAGAGTGGTTTTACGACAAATGTTTTATTGGCTTCCAAATAAGCTAAATCAGATTTCGAAAAATAATTATAGGTTATTTCGTCTCTGTACAAAGTGATATAGCCCAGCACATAATAATATGCTCCTGACCCCAACATTGTGCCGCTTGTATATTGTGTAGTTTTGAGCGTTTTTTGGAAATTTCCTTCGTAATCTGTGTAAAGCAAAATCGTCTGGTCAAAAGTCTCACCTTTAACTTCCCATTGAATATGCCAATCAATAGGCACGTATGCAACCGGTTTGCCTAAACTGTCAAAAATACGGCCTTCAACTGAAAATTCACGTTCGATGCTTTGCTTTATGCCTGTGGTATCTGGGCCAGTTGTAGTTTGTTTTTGCGCACAACCGATGAGAAATAACAAACCAATGAACAATAATACAATCTTTTTCATTTTAATACCCCCTTTTTTTAATTAGTGCGAAGTGGATAGTGCGTAGTTGTTAGTTTGCAAATTAAGCGCACAGATTTAGTGCACAGATACTAACTCTACCCTACCGACTTCTCCCTGATTGTTCAGGTTCTATCTTCTTTCCTAAGTAACTCTTAGCAACTCTTAGTAACTCTTAGTAACTCTTATAACCTCCTCTAGCCCCATTATACAGATTTCCCCAGATTTGTCAAGGAGTTCCGATGAAAATCGGAACGATGCAGACCCTGTACCCTACGTGGTAGCAGGGTCAAGTGTGCAGATTTTTTTGTGACCGATTACCCCAGCATACGCGGGGCAGGCAGATAAGTACAGATGAGTAGAAAATCTCACTGGTTGAACCAGTGGGATTTTTACATTTCATTTTTAGAAAAACTTTCGAGCCTGTTTAAACTCTGAAGAGTTTTCGATTTTTGAATTTTTAATATTAAAAATACCCGCAAACTCTTTTTGAAACAAAACTGCATTTACTATTTTTTCTCTTTTGACATAAGAAAAATGGACTAATTTTTCATGCAAAATTAAGTGAATCATCTCATGAGCTAAATTCACGTCCAAATACTCTTTGTCATCTTTTGTTTTAATTCTCAAAAATATTTTGTTTGGATATTCAAAAGCTCCACCTGGCCCAAAAAGAGTTAAATAAACCAGATATTCTTTTTTTTGTTTCAAATCTTTCAGCATACCCAATGCTTGAGCGAATTGACTTTCAAAGGGCTTCCACCTTTTTTTTGCCAACTCGATCGCGTTGGCTTGGAATTTATTTGAATAAATTTTATTAAAATAGTTTTTTAATGACTCTGATTTTTTGCCATTCAAAATCTTATCTGGTGGGAGAAAACTCACCAGCTTCTTTTTTTTAACCTCGGTTTTTTGCCCAATCTCCCAAAGAAGATTTTCAAACACAACTTTTTCGTCAGTTAGAAATTTTATTTTCATGACTCTATTATATAAGAAAAAAGGGCGTCCCTTTTCGGGCCGCCCTCATACGTAAGTTCAAAAACGAAATGCACCACATTCCATTTCTTCCGATCGTGAGAATTGGAATGTAAAGATATCGCAAACGCTTTATAAGAAAATGCGAATCCCACTGGTTCAACCAGTGGGATTATATAAGAAAACCAGAGATATTTCTGGGTTTTGCAGAAAAAAAATATCGAGATTCCGTCTCGATATTTTAGTCTCGATATTTTACCTATTCATATTTTTCTTTAAAATCTTTAAATTTTTTCTTCATCATATTTAAATCCTTTATACCTAGATCCCACGAATCTAAGCCTTTTCCAAAAACTATTTGTTGGCGCCGAAAAGTGGCGTAGCGCGATTTGATACTGCCATCCTGCGGATCAACAATATACCATTCATTATTGATATAAACATCAGCAAAAACATGGCCCTGAATATGGTCAAGATCTCCATTTTCTAACCACTCTTTGCTAATAGTTTCTACATATCTCACTGGTATTTTTTTGGCACGAGCTAAAGCGACAAAGGTCAAAGCGTAATCAGAACAACCTGTAATAAATCTGCTCTTAATAATTTCATCAGCTGTCCTTTTTCGAAAAACTTTTTCTAGTTCTTCAGGCTTTGGACGGAAATAACTGTGAAGCCAACCCATAATTTCTAATATTAAATCAAAACTATCCAATTTAAATTGGCTTGAAATTTTTATTATTTCTTTGCTAGCCTCTGTCTGCTTTCCTGATTTTAGATAAAATGAGGGAACTTTTTCTTCTTGCAACATATCTAATTTATAACATATCCAGAGAAAAAAGTAAACGGACACCATAATGTGATGTCCGTTTTGTTAGGTTATTTTGGAGTTGGTATTTTGTATTTTTTCAACTCTGCACTCATATGTTCAAGAATCATCTTTGTTGCCTTGCATAAATAATAAGGTGAGTTGAGACTTCCATACGGTCTTAACCGATGATCGGGGCATCCTCCATTGCAAATATTCTCCCATTCGCATTCCAAACATTCTTTTCTTTCGTAAGTCATTGCTTTCACTAAACTTTTAAACTTTCTACTCGCCAACATCTCCTCATAAGTTTGTTTCTGCAGGTTACCAATTCGGAATTGACGTTTTCCTAAGAACCTTCCGCACAAATAAACCATGCCATTTTTATCAATTGAAACAAAGTCCGAACAATCTCTTTTACAAGTGCAAACCATTGGACGTCCGCCAATTAATCCTTGCATGAAACTATCCAATAGCTGTTCTTTTATTTGGGGATCGTCTTTTTTAGCCCATAAATCAAAAATTTCTATCATAAACTTGCCAAATTCTTCAGAAGTAATTGCATAATCTAAGAGATTGCCCTTGCTGTCAAAATCTGAAGCCGCAGAGAAATTAAGCTTGAAAATCTTTGCTGAAGAGAAAAAGTCAAAAATTTCTCTAGCAAAGAGAAGGCTTTCTTTGGTCACTACTGAAACAATGCCAAAAGAAATTCCTTTCTCCTGAATCCGCTGAACATTCTGGAATACCAGATCAAATGTTCCTTTTCCATTTTTGAATTTCCTGTGGGCGTCATGAATTTCTTTCGGGCCGTCCAAACTTATCCCGACCCTAAAGCCATTTTCTTTAAAAAACTCAAGCCATTTCTCATCCAAAAGACTGCCATTTGTTTGGATTGAATTAATTATTCTGTAATCGTGAGAGAAATATCTTTTTTGCAAATCTACAACTTTTTGATAGAAATCAAGGGAGGCTAATGTAGGCTCACCCCCATGCCAGATAAATTTTATTTGGCGCTGCGGAAGATTTGCAAGACCGATGATTACTTTCTCTAGAATTTCCTCTCTCATTACTGAAAACGGCAAATTTTTTCCCCAGCCATGGTAGCAATAACTACACCCCAAATTGCACGTAGTGGAAACAGGTTTTATTATGGGGGTAAGCCTTATCATTTTGTTTCATCTCCTTCCTTTCTTAATCGCCATCATCACTATAGCTTTCACTATCGGCATAATCGCCATATTTGTCATCTCCATAACCATCGCTATAGGGAGTATCTGTATGGCATTTGTAAGAACACAAGAAACCGATATTGCTGTCACGAGTTTTGATAGCATCAGCAATTATATTTTCCATTTTTCACCACCTCCTTTCTTTTCTCTTTTTTTCTTATTGTTTAGGTTCTTTAATAAAGGTAATATGCTTCCCCAGATTTGTCAAGCTAAATCTTATTCCATATTTTTCCTTCCCCCCTTGCCTGTCCCGTCGAATGACTGGGAAGGGAGAGGGCTGGTCTCCGACTCTTCGAGTCGATAGACTCGGAGAGGGTGAGGGGTGTACAAAATTATATCACTTATGCTGCGATAGCAGCATAAGTGATATAATTTTTATTTTCCTTATCTGGGTCGTAGGTTCAAAAACGAAATGCACCACATTAAAATCCCACTGGTTCAACAAGTGGGAATGAAAACTTGTTTCCAAAGATATTTACATCTATAATGTAATTGGAGATAAGATGGCAAAAAAAGAGATAAAGGAAAAGCTGATAAAATATTCTTTGACCCAAGAGGATATTCAGATAATCGAGCAGGGCAGATCGATAGTCCTTAATAAACTTAAGGATATTTTTGCGAGAGGTGGTTTAAACGAAACGGAAATCGAAACCTTTGATTCAAAATATGCTTATCTTCTGACAAAAAAAACTTATAAATTGCCAAAAGCAAAAAATTTAAAAAGCAATATGTTTAATATCTTTGTGTTGAAACACGGAAAAAAATTGGATCGAAAGAGTCTAACATCTGGCCGCTACGGCAAAAGCCGCTTTGACAAAATAAATGAACTTTTGAAAAAGAAAAAAGACGATCTGTTAAAGAATTTGTATTTTAATCTCATTTCAATTGCACCTTTTGGAGCTTACTGGAAGATTTCTGGAAAAGGTAAGAAAAAACAGCTTCGCGTTGAGGCTTATTTAGCATCCTATATCGTCCATGAACATGGCCACATTTATTTTATTAATAATGCCAAACCCAATGTTTTAAATAACTTTTCGCTTTTCAAAAAATTGGCTTTGAACTCAAAAAAAGCCTGGAATAATTCAAAAAATAAATTTGATTTTGAATTTCCTATCTTTTCCTATATACCCCATCATTACGCTACCCTTTGCGAATATGCTGCCGCTAAAAAGTTATTCCCAAAATATTTAAAAAGATGGCATAAAAACGCCAAGAGCCACCTTCGCTTTTTAACCAAGTCGGAAAAAAGTTTTAAAAAATGGTTTAACGATAAGCCATTGTTGGAGACGTATTATTTTGACTTACTCTACGTGCCATTGATAATAAACAAATGGAAAGATTGGCCGGAAAGATTATTAAAAATTGGCTCCTAAATGGGAGCCAATTTTTTTGTTTTAATCATCGCCATGGTCTATCGGCACTTCTTGACCTTCATTATTAATGTCATAAAATTGGTCACAAAGATTATCACCAGATTCTTTATCTACTGCATGCTCTCTTTGTTTTCTTTCGTTTTCTTTTTCTCTTTGAGCTTCATCGTAGGCATCTTTCCATTGCGGCATTTTACTCACCTCCTTTTTTTATATTTTTTATTTTTTAGCATTTCAAATTAGTAAAACATCATTTTGAGCGATCTCCCTCGCTTCGTTTTTTTTATTGTGATTTTTTATGTTCTATGAAAAGAATGGTACACTTCCCCATATTTGTCAAGATACAAATTTTTTTCGTGAGTTCAAGCATGGGATAAACCACCTGATGCTGTTTTGGCCGCACTAAAGTGCGGCATTCCGGAATGTGGACCGTGCCAATTCACCTGTCCCGTCGAATGACTGGGATTGGGCGCATGACCGGAATAAATTCCGGCATTCCAAAAATTGGATTGCAAATAAAATATAAGCTCGCAAAAAATTTTGCGAGCTTATTAATTTGACTTCACTTCTTTAAGCCTTTGATCCAACCTCGTACGGAAAATTCTCCAACTGAAATCTGAAGCTTCAGTGAAAATTTTCCGTTCTTCGTGGCGGCCCAAAGGTTGTTCCAATTTTTCTAAAATCATTTTGTAGAGTTCCCAAACGTCATTGAAGGATAAAATTTCAATTTTTTCAGTAATTTTTTTTTGCCAGTCTTCGTCATCCAACCTGAATTCCGAACACGTTTCAGCAAACTCATCAATTGCACGAAATAATGCATCGGCACCCATATAGACATTTGTTGATTCCATAACATCTCCTCCTTTTTTTGCAAGATGGTAAGTTCCAAGATTCCACCAAAGGATAGCATAAAACAAAAACGGCGTCAATAGAAATAGTGGGGCAGCGGTAAAAAATACTGTTGCTAACATTAACTCTTTAAATCTGGGAAAATATTCGGTATCCTCTGCTTGCAGTGGATAAGCCATTTGCACACTGAATATCATTAAATGGAATACTGCGATTCATCGCAGCTAAAGCATCAATGAATTGATGCAATCCGCTCTATCTGGAATATCGCAATTCATTGCGATAAGGTACCGATAAATCGGTACAGTCTGAAGAACAAATAGCTTAGATAACTGCTAAATTTGCTTTAAGAACTTCCAGATGTAAAACTGTGGAAAGAATTTTTAAGCTAATCTGAAGCAACAACATTTTTATTGACCACTATCAATGTTGCATTAAATTCTTGAGTTTATGAAGCTTTTGTTGACAGGGAAATTTTTTAAAGATATAATTCAATCACAAAATCGCAACTTAAAAAGGAGGAATAAAAATGAAAAAGTTTTTTGCAATTACAATGGTTGTATTTATCGTTTGCTCACTTGCATTGCCCATTGAAGCAAAAACTATTAAAAAAGCTGTTTCAAAAAAACATTCGGTTCAAACTTCGCCTCCAAAGCCTTTTATAAAGCCCTCACCTGCAGAAGCCGCCAAAAGCTATATTAAAATTATGCGGAAACTTTTACGCGAATTCTATTTCGGAATGAGATGTTGCGATACACAATTCTCTGGCTTACGGCCTCAACGCGTCCATAAACGAGATGAACAAGGCAGTTTATTATGTTACTTTAAAGATGACGGACATATAGGAACTGTCATATATCTTAGGGATTTCGTTTATGCTGTTTACGAAGATCCAGACTATATAGCCAACAAGAATTTGCTTGATACGTATTACACAAACATTATTGAAACTGCCAAGCACAACCTAATATTTTCTAGAAGTTGGCTTAATAAAATAGAAAAAGTCCAGCCGATGTCGGCCGAAACCGAGACCATCCACGCAGATGTAACTAATGCGGCCAATGCTTATGTAGTTGCTTGCCAG
>Ga0315291_10012351_pt1 | contig 10367 bp, 9 predicted proteins | sample YL17G12_20_MG_FD_203070 | JGI IMG/M metagenome (GOLD analysis project Ga0315291, IMG submission 203070) | Sediment microbial communities from Yellowstone Lake, YNP, Wyoming, USA - YL17G12_20 | ecosystem: Environmental > Aquatic > Freshwater > Lake > Sediment | place: USA: Wyoming | collected... | reverse complement strand
CACCGGAAGAGAAAGGCAGACTGGCCAGTACTCGGCCTGTCAATCGCAAGGCCCTAGACGCTTACTTCAGAGCCCGCTATTACCAAAACCAAGCTACTGCTTATCCTTCACTTTGGGCGATGGTTACAGATTGTTATAAAAAAGCGGTCGAAATTGACCCCTCTTTTGCCCTTGGATATGCAGGTCTTGCCTATGGGTATTTGGGTCATAGTTTTATGGGACAAATGCCTCCTGAGGAGGCGAGCTTAAAAATCAAAGAAGCTGCAAGGAAAGCTCTAGAACTCGATGACTCCCTGCCCGAAGCCCATGCTGCCTTGGGAAATATCCTGTACACAATCGAATGGGATTGGTCAAGGGCGGAGCAGGAATATAGAAAGGCCCTTGATCTGAGTCCGAACAACTTAGACAATCTTAATGATTATGGTTTTTATTTAATAAACCAAGGTCGTTTTGAAGAGGGAATTGCCCTCTTTAAACGCCGCATCGAGCTGGATCCCCTAGAACTTGTCCACAAGATCCTGCTCGCGTGGGCCTATTTGATGGCCCGCCGTTTCGATGAAGCCGTCACAGAGTATCAGGCCGTCCTCGAAATGGAACCGAATAGTTGGCACGCCCACCAATACTTGGCCCTGACCTATGGCATGAAAGGCATGGCTCGAGAAGCAATTGCCGAGGGTCAAAAAGCCATGGCAGCGCCGGGTGCTATAGATGACCAGCTTTTCTTATCGTTCATTGGCCAGGCCTACGCCCTGGTAGGAGAACGAGCAGAAGCCATTAAATTGCTTGGCCGGCTCAAAGATTTATCTCAGAAAAGCTATGTGGATGGTTATTGTTTCGCTTTGGTGTATTCAGCCCTGGACGACACAGAGCAGACTTTTTACTGGCTCCGGAAGGCGTATGAAAAACACTCGGTGAACATGGTTGCCCTCAAAGTCGAATTATTCCCGGACAAGATCCGTAACGACCCGAGGTATTTAGACCTGCTCAAGAAAATGAAGTTTTAGCGGGGGGATATTCTCTAAGGGGACACGCTTTACTAGGGGCTCCTTCCGAAAGAGCTTGGACAGTCCCTGTATTCCCAGGCGTTAAAATGAGCAACTAGACCACGTGCGACGGATTTGGCCCAGACCATCGCTTCATGTCCACCACCACCACCGAAGATAAGATAATTGCTTTTCATATTCGGCCGGGAACTTTTCGAAATGATGGATGAAGAGCACTCGGTATTAGACGGTGCGCTCGGGATTTCGGGGGCGATTAATCCCCGCCATAGCAGGGAGGAACATCAAGAAAATAGGCCAGAATGATCAGGGGAACCGGGAGAACTTCGATTTTCAGGTTTCCCGACCTCTTTTTCGAATCTATGAACCATCGCCAGATAAGTGTACAGAGGAGCGCCCCGACGAGGGTAATAACTGTGATGTCTATGGCTTCTTTCAGGAAATGATAAAGGCTGACCAGGAGCCGTTCGACGACTTCGATGAGCAGCCACCCGCCGGCGATAAACGCCGCCAGAGTCTCGATGATCCGGCGTTTTCTGAGTCAATCAGCGTCAGGGGCGAGGATTAAGGATAATGCCTAATAGTATCTATCCATAGCCCTATATTGGATCGCTTCGGCGAGGTGGGAGGGGGCAAGGTCGGCCGCGTCGGCAAGGTCGGCGATGGTGCGGGCGACTTTGAACGAACGATCGTAGGCCCGGGCGCTGAAACCAAGTTTGGATACGGCTACCTCCAAGAGCTTCTCCCCTTCCGCGTCGATCTTACAGAGCTCCCGGATATCGCGGACACCTATCTGGGCATTGGCGAAAACTATTCGGCCCCGGAATCTTTCGCGCTGCCTTTTGCGCGCCGCCTCGACCCGGCCTTTGATCGCCGCCGACAGATCGGCATCAGCCCGGACGCTCGTGAAAGCCGGCCTGAAAACTCTTCATCCCGACTGACCCGAGGGCACGATCAATTTGTCTTTATGGAACAGAACGACGCCTTCTTTATGAGCCAGTTCCAACATGGCCGTCGTGAAACCGCTCTTCGAAAAGAGACAGTAACGTTCGGTTCGATCCCCGCTGTGCCAATCCACCAAATTGGCTTTCCGTCTTAATTCTTCATAAATATTCGTCCCGATGGGACGGACACTCCATTTGACTTCCCCAAAAAGAATTTGTTTCCGTTCCTCGTTGACGGCGACAAGGTCGATCTCTTCGTTCTTCGTCCACCATCGCCCCGCTTTATCTATCGGAAAGAGGAGTTCGGGATTGACCTTGGCGATATCGGCCGCGACTCTTTCATAATTTTCGGCGACGAGAGTGGGAAAATCCGTCCTGATCCTGCTCAAAACGTTCTCCCATCGTCCTTCTTCGATCGGCGCCCGGTTCGGAAGAACGTATCGGAACCAGAATTTGAAAAACTGATCTTGGATCCGATAAAGCCCCTTCCGGGATTTCAGAGGCGCATATTCGGTCACCGGGATTTCTTTTTCAATAACGTGCAAATCCTCGAGAATGAACAGGTATTTATGGAGACTGCTTTTCTCGATCCCGGTTTCGTTGACGATCTCTCCGATCCTGTTTTTCCCGAGAGCGATCGCTTTCAGGATGGCGAAATAATTTCGGGGTTCCCGGAGTTCCTCTCGCAGGACAAAGTCCACCTCCCTGGCGAGAAAAGCCTCGGGTTGGAGGACTCGATGGACGATGTTCTGTTCCAGAAAGCGCGTCGGATCGATCTGTTTCAGATAACTCGCGTTCCCTCCGGCGAGGGAAAAGTATTCGAGGCATCGGTCAAAAGAAGCTCGAGGGAAGAACTTCCGGACATCAAAAAACGGGAACGGTTTCAAAAAAATCTGACCGGTTCGCCTCCCGAAGAGCGGCGCCTTCTCAGCCAAGACTTCGCTTTCCATCATGCCGATGCTCGATCCGCAGAGAATCAGGTAAACGGGGATGTTCTTGAGATACTCGTCCCATCCGGCCTGAAAAATCGAGGAGATCCCTTTATTCGCTTCGGCAAGGTAGGGGAATTCGTCGAAAATGACGACCGTCCGCGACTTGATCCGTTCCCGGCAGTACCTAAAAAAGAGGCGCCAATCGGGAAATCCCGCGCTTTTCAGGAGTTCGTCCTGATTATGCTCACCGACAAGATCGGCGAGCCACTTCCTGTTGTCGCTTTCGTTGACTCTCTGGGCGAGGAAGTAGATATGGGGCTTCTCCCGGATGAATTGTTTGATGAGTTCGGTCTTGCCGATTCGACGCTTGCCGTAGATCACGATGAGTTGGGCTTCTTTTTCCAACCAGGCTCTCTCCAACGCCCCGATTTCCCGTTCTCTATCGATGAAGCTCATTATTCCCTCCCGGCAATTAGTCTACTCTAAAGTAGACTACTCTAAAGTAGACTATTTGTCAATAATATCTGTCCATGGCTCGGTATTGGATGGCTTCGGCGAGATGAGAAGAGGAGATGTCGGCCGCGCCGGCCAGGTCGGCGATCGTACGAGCGACCTTGAGGGAACGATCGTAGGCGCGGGCGCTGAAGCCGAGTTTCGAGACGGCCGCCTCCAAGAGCTTCTCCCCTTCCGCGTCGATCTTACAAAATTCCCTAATATCGCGCACGCCCATCTGGGCGTTGGCGAAGACCTTTCGTCCGCGGAACCTTTCACGCTGCCTCTTCCGGGCCGCTTCGACACGAGCTTTGATGGCCGCGGACGGCTCGGCATCAATCCGACTCCGGATCTCGGCGAACTTCACCGCCGGAACTTCGACCTGGATGTCGATCCGGTCGAGCAGTGGACCCGAAATCTTCGAGTAGTACCGCGATCTCTGGGACTCCGTGCAATCCCGTTCCGCCGCCCCTCCCGCGCCTCCCATCCCTCCACCCCCGCCCATCCCTCCGCCTCCGCCCGCCCCTCCTCTCATCCCCCGAAAGACGTCGGCGCAGGGGTTCATCGCCGCGACGAACATGAAGGCCGACGGAAACGTGGCGCTCGCGGTTTGACGGACGACGGTGACGACCCCATCCTCGATCGGCTGGCGCAGGTCTTCGAGCACCTTCCGTTTAAACTCCGGCAGCTCATCCAGAAATAAAACACCGTGATGGGCGAGGCTGACCTCGCCCGGCTTGGGGATGAGCCCCCCGCCGATCAAACCTGCGTCCGTGATCGTATGATGCGGCGCTCGAAAAGGCCTCCTCACAACCGCCCCTCGCCCCCTCAACAAACCGGCCGCGCTGAAGACCTGGGTGACTTCGACGATTTCCTCGAAGGACATATCGGGCAGGATGGACGGCAGGCGCCTGGCGATCATCGTCTTCCCCGCTCCGGGAGGCCCGATGAGCAAGACATTGTGCCCGCCCGCCGCCGCGACTTCGAGCGCCCTTTTGACGTGATGCTGACCCTTAACCTCGCAAAAATCCGGTTCCGCCGCGTCACGCTCCAGTAATTCCGAGAGGTCGAACCGGCATGGAGCGACGCTTTCCGGATTCCGCAGAAAAGAAACGACCTGGCCGAGGTCCTTGAGGCCATAAACCCGAAGATCGCCCAGCAAAGCCGCCTCTTTTTCGTCCTCTTTCGGGATGACCAGACCTTTAAAGCCCATCCGCCGCGCCAGAAGAGCCGCCGAGAGAGCCCCCTTTACCGGCTTGAGCCGCCCGTCCAGGGCGAGCTCCCCTAAAAACAAATAATCCTTAAGAGCCGCGGCCGGGACGACATCGATGAAAGCCAAATGCCCCAAGGCGATAGCCAGATCGAACGACGGCCCTTCCTTCCGCCGGTCGGCCGGGGCCAGGTTGACCGTGACCTTGCGGGACGGAAAATCGTAGCCGCAGTTCTTGAGGGCCGCTTTGACGCGCTCCTTGCTCTCCCGAACCGAGGCGTCGGGGAGGCCGACCAGGATGTAATCGGGTAGGCCGCCGGCGATGTCGACCTCGACCTCGACCACATAGGCCTCGATGCCGAGGAGAGCCGCGCTGGAGGTGGTGATGAGCATGGCGCCTTAGAAGAAGACGGCGCCAACCCCGGTTTTATATCACTTCGAGGTCGTTTTTTTTCGGGACGGGGGCGGAATCGCTCTCGTCCTCCCGCCCGAAGACCTTCTCCCGGACTTTGGGGACGGTCAAGCGGGCGATCTCGCGGAGCGTTTCGAAGACGCCCTTTCCGGCGACGGCCGAAGCCTCGATGAAGGGCTGGCGCCGGGGATTGAGGAGGTCGTTGAGCGTCTCGACCGGGATGAGGCCGGCGAGATCGCGCTTGTTGTATTGGAAGACGACCGGGACGGTGGCCAGGTCGAGCTTATGCTCCTGGAAGTTGCGGCGGAGGCTCTCCAAGCTCTCCAGGTTGGCGTCGAGGAGGGGGATCTGGGAGTCGGCGACGAAAACAATTCCGTCCGTCCCGATGAGGACGTTCTTTCGGGACGCTTCGTAATAAACCTGGCCGGGCACGGTCATGAGCTGGAAGTTGACCTTGAAATAACCGATGAAGCCCGCTTTGATCGGCAGGAGGTCGAAGAAAAAGGTCCGTTCGGTCTCGGTCTCGAGGCAGACGAACTCGCCGCGCGAGGCCGGGTCGAGCTTGTCGTATATGTAGCGGAGGTTGGTCGTCTTGCCCGAAAGGCCGGGACCATAGTAAACGATTTTGATGGACAGGGCGTTGGCGGTGTAATTGATGAAGGCCATTTATCTCAATGAGCGGAAGAGTATATCATACTTCTCCAGGACGCGCGGCCAAGTGTAGTTTTTTTGGACATAGGCCGCCCCGTTGGCGGCCAATCCGGCCCGCAGCCGTTTGTCCTTGAGGAGGAGCTCGAGCGCCTCCGCAAACTCTTCATAATTCGAGAAATACAGCCCGCTTCGTCCCTCCAGGCAATGTTGCTTGAGAGGCTCGGTCCGCTCCTGAACGAGGATGGGCGTGCGCAGGGCCATCGACTCGAGGGCGGCCATGCAGAGGCTCTCGAAATGGGAGGGATGGACGGTCGTCGCCGCCTGGGCCATGGCCGCGTTTTTTTCCTCGGGCGAGACGAAGCCGAAATAATGGAGCCGGGGATGCTCGGGCAGCTTCATCAGGAGCTTTCCGATCAGGACGAGGCGCAGCCTGGGGAAACGAGGAGAGGCGCGGAGGAAATAATCGAGGAGCTCCCCGCACCCTTTCCCCGCCTCGATCCGGCCGGCGTACAGGATGTATGGCCCCAGGGCTTTGTAGCGCGGAAGAAAGGGAGCGGAGGCGGAGGGGATGGGATCGTCCACGCCCACCCCGACGATGTCCTGATATTTTCCGGAAAAATCGAAGCGGGCGCCGAGCATCGCTTTCTCCGCCGCCGTGTTGAACACGAAGGCCGCCGGAAGGGCGAAAACCTCATTCATCAGGCCGAGACGGAGAGCCGGTTCGTCATGGGCGGTGGGAACCAGGATTTTTTTCCGCGAGATCGCCTTGAGACCCCAATACGTGTTGTAGTAGAGATACGTGAAGAAGACCCAATGGTCGTGGCGGTCCTCGTCGGCCGCAATCGCCTCGATCAAACCCGGGCTGAACGGCCCCTGCTCCTCCATCCAGCGCCGCTCGTCCTCGGCGGAATGGGCGTTCGCGAAGATCCAGTCCGAATAGGCGTTGAAGGCGGCGAGGTCGCGCGGCCGTTGAACCTTGAAACGCTTGATCACGACCCCGTCGAGGATGAACACGCCTTCGGGATATTCGTTCTTCCAGGTGACGTAATCCTTGGCCGCCGAGGTGTATACGGTGCAGTCGTGGCCGATCCGGGCCAACCGCTCGGCGATCATCCGGCAGTGGAGCTCCGAGCCGCCCATGACCTCCCGGCCGTACCGCTGGATGACGAAGGCGATCTTCATCGCGCCCTCCCCATCTCGGCGATCCGGGCGCGAAGGAACTCCTCCCTCGGGAAGGCCTTCATTTTGGCCAGCTCGCGCCGGCCGCTCTCGATGAGCTTCGCCCGGAGGTCTTTGTCCCGGGCGACGATGTCCGTCAGCTCGGCGACATAGTCGGGCCGGCTGTCCTTGATTAAGATCCCCGCGTCCCCGAGGGTGTAGGGCACGGCCGCCGCGTCCAGGGCGATCACGGGAAGGTCGAAGATCATGCTCTCGACGAGGGGCAGGCAGAAGCCCTCGTGCTCGCTCAACGAGAGGAAGACGTCGGCCGCCTGGTAGAAGGCGAACATCTCGGCGTCGGGGACGTGGCCGATGAACCGGGTCTCCTCAGGCTTGAGATAGAATTCGTCGGCCAGGCGGGCCACGCTGTCGTAGTAAGACGGAAAGGTGTTCGTCTTGCCGACGACGATGAGACGGACAAGCGGCGAGATATATTTCTTGAAATAGAAGGCCGTTTTGACCAGGTTTTCGATCTTCTTGTTGGGCGCGATCCGGCCGACAAAAAGGATGTTCACCCGGTCGTCGCGGGCGAGATCGCGGACGAACCGGCCGGCCGGGCGCTCGTACTTGGCGAAATCGACGAAGAGGGGGAAGACATGAGTGTTGGAGAATCCGAGGGCTTCCAGCTCGATCCGGTTGTACTCCGAATCGGCCAGGCCGAGGTCGACGCGCGGCTGGAGGGCGGCCATCTCTTCGCGTCCGATCCGGGCGATCCGGGCCATCTCGGGATTCACGCTCTCGAAGAACTCCGCCGGGGTGATGTTGTGGTAGATGACCGCCTTGAGGCAGGGAAGGTCGATGAGGCCTTGGGTCAGGGGCGAGGGCAGGGCGAAGTGGAGGAGGACGAGGTCGTCCGCGGCGGGCTTGGGGAATTCGGCGAAGAACCGGGATTGGCCTTCCAGGCCGCGGTCGCGGGTGAGGCAATAGATCTCGCTTTCATAACCCTCCCCGCGGAAAAAACGGCGAAGCTCGAAGGCTTCGTCGCCGATCGCGTCGCCGCGATGGAAGGCCGGGACGAGCTGGTCGATCCTCATCGCCGGGCCGCCTCCTCCACGAGGTCGAGGAGAATCCGGCTGACGTTGGCCCGGCTGAATGTCTCGAGGGCGCGGAGCTGGCCGTCGACAAGCCGCCGCCGCAGGTCCGCGTCCCGCTGGACGACGTCGATCAGGGCGGCGGTCCGGAGCGGGTCCTTTTCCCGGATAACGATTCCGCCGCCGTTCATCGTCTCGGCCACGGCCCCGGCGTCGAATCCGATGACCGGGATTTTCATGTAGAACGCTTCGAGGAGGGGGACGCCGAATCCCTCGTGCTCGCTCAGGCTGAGATAGATGTCGGCGGCCCGATAGGCGGTTAAAAGATCGGGGAATTCGGTATGGCCGCTGAGATGAACGTCGGGGAGACGGAGTTTAAGAATGAGGTCCTGAAGCCCCGCGAGATACCGGTCCAGGCCGCGGTAATCGCCCGCGAGGATGAGCCGGGAGTCGGGGTTGAAATAGTTCTTGTAGAAATAGAATGTCTTGACGACGTCCTCGAACTTCTTGTTGGGGATGAACCGGCCGACGAAGAGCAGGGTCGTCTTTCCGTTGTCGAGAAGCGCCCCGGTCACGGGATCGGCCGGCCCGTCGAACTTGGCGAAGTTCATCAGGATCGGAAGGACGCCCGTCCGCTTGTAGCCGACGGCGGCTAGTTCCCGGCGGTTGAAGTCCGAATCCCCGACGGCGATATCGGTCTTGTCCACGAAGGCGTTGATCTCGAGGCGGCCTTTGTAGCACTCCCGGGCGAGGATCCGGTGCGCGTCCACGAAGTACTCGTGGGGGGTGATGTTGTGGTAAATCATGATCTTCCGGTCGGGAATACGGGTGTAAAGTTTGGAGACGGGCGAGCCGATCGAGAAGTGGAAGATGACGACGTTGTCCGGCGAGCTGTAACGCTCGTATTCGCGATAATCCTTGACGTGGCGGGCCGAGCGGGGGTCGAACTGGCGGACGAAGATCTCCGAGGCGAAGCCTTTCTCCCGAAGAACCTCCCGGATCTCGAGCATCTCGTCCGAGATGGCGTCGCCGTACGAAAGGGCGGTGGCGAATTGATGAACGTCCACTAGGATCGGCCCTCCAGTCGGCCGACGAGGTCGAGATATTTCCGTTCGATGATGTCCCAAGTGTAGTTGGCGGCGAAATAGCGCCGGCCGTTCTCCCCGAGGGCCTCCCTCAGCCGGGGCGAGCCGAGAAGAAGGCGGAGCGCTTCGCGGAATTGAGGGTAGTCGTCGTAGTATAACCCGCCGTTCGAGCGCCGGCATTGGCCTTGGAGGACGTCGCAGCGGGCGTTCGCCAGGACCGGCCGGCCGAGGGCCCAGGCTTCGAGCATAACCATGGACAAGCTCTCGTAGAACGACGGCATGACCAGCAGCTCCGCTCCGGCCAGGCCGTCGAACTTGTCCTGCTCCGGCTGGAATCCGAGGGGGACGATATCGGGATGGGCGGGGATCGGGAGGATGGAGTTGCCGATCAGGACGAGCTTGACGTCCGAGCCCGTGTCCGCCTTGAACCGGAGGAAATAATCGAAAAGCTTATGGCAGCCTTTGTTCCGGTCGATCCGGCCGAGGTAGATGAGGTACGGCCCGCGGAGGCCGTGCTTCTCCCGGAACCGCTCGCCGGACGATTCGGCCGGGACCTCGATCCCCACCCCGACGACGAGGCCGGGGACGCCCTCGTTCCGCGAGAGCGTCTGGATCATGGCCCGTTCTTCCTCCGAGTTGTAGATATAAGCCCGGGGCATCCGGAATAGGTCCTTGAAGATCTTCAGGCCGATCGCTTCGTCGCGCTCGGCCGTCGGGACGAGGATGCTTTTCCTGGGAACGGCCTTGATCCCATGAAACGAATGCCAGTAGCGATAGCTGAAGAAGACGAAATAGTCGTATTCCTTCTCTCGCGCCATGATGTGCCGCAACAGAGCCGGGGACGTCGGGCCCTCCTCTTCGAGCCAGGCCAGCTCATCCTTTTCGCGATGTTCGCGCCCCAGGATCTCGCTCTGGAGGCGTCCGAATTTCTCGGGATTGCGGGGGTGGGAGACGGGGAAGCGGCGTACCCGGACCCCGTTGATCGTCTCCTCTCCGGCCGGATAATGGTTCGCCCAGGTGATGTAATCGTAGGCGCACGAGGTCAGGACCTCGACGGGCCAGTGGCGGGCCATGTGCTCCGCCACCCAGCGGCAATGGAGCTCCGCCCCGCCGTTGATGGCGAGGCCGTAGCGCTGGACGACGAAGGCGACGGTCATTGGAGCAGACGGGTTTCCAAGGCTCGCTCGCGCCGGTCGGCGGACTCCATGTCTTTTTCCAGGATCCGGGCTTTGCTCTTCAGGCCATCCAGCTCGATCCGGAGCTTGGTGACCTCGACGATGAGGCTATGGCTGAGGGTGTGGAGGAGCTTGATGTACTCCATGGCCCGGTCGAGATCCTTGAACCGGTCGTCGGCCGTCATGGCCAGGCCGTCGAAGCGCGTGTCGAGGCGG
>Ga0315291_10012350_pt1 | contig 10367 bp, 6 predicted proteins | sample YL17G12_20_MG_FD_203070 | JGI IMG/M metagenome (GOLD analysis project Ga0315291, IMG submission 203070) | Sediment microbial communities from Yellowstone Lake, YNP, Wyoming, USA - YL17G12_20 | ecosystem: Environmental > Aquatic > Freshwater > Lake > Sediment | place: USA: Wyoming | collected... | reverse complement strand
TGACGAAGAAGGAGAGGACGTCGAAGTCCTCCTCGACCACGTAACGGTTGCCCACCACCTCGGCGATGCCGAGGAGGGCGTAGGCCACGGCCATGGGATCTACGGGGCGGAAGGCCCCCTCGGCGATGCCCCTCTCTATGTCCCGGGCCAGGAACTCCGCCACCTGTCCGAAAGCCTCGGCGGCCTTTTTCCTGAGCCTCTCGTTTCCGCCCAGGGCTTCGGAGATGATGCCCATGAACATGAATTGCAGGTCGCGGTACTTGGAGATAAATGTCAGACCCTCGATGCCCAGTCGCATAAGTGCGTCCCTGGCCTCCCCGGCCGCCGCATCGGCCTCGGCCAACAACGTCCCCAGGGTCCGCTCCATGGTGGCTATGAAGATGTCCTCCTTGCCCTCGAAGTACTGGTAGCAGGTGCCTTTGCTGATCCCGGCTTCCTGGGCGATATCGTCGACGGTCGCGTTGTGATATCCCTTGATAGAGAAGACGCGGAAGGCGGCATCCAGGATCTCCTCGGTGCGCCGCTCCTCGTCGCTCATGGTGGCCAGGCGTTCTTCGTCCTCCAGCTCGTGGGTCTCCTTTTCCCGCGCCTGCTTGCGGAAATCGTCCCAATCGGACACCTTCTCGAAGGGATACTTATCGAGGATGCTCCTCATGCTCTTGACGGAAAGCCCTTCCGAGCGCATGTTCTTTATCACCAGCAGCCGCCTCAGAAAGGCCTCGTCGTAATAGACCACGTTGGGCTTTTCCTTCTCCGGCATGGGGAGCAGCCCTTTGGCCATGTAGAACTTGATGGTGCTCACGGGAAGCCCCGAAACCTGGGAGAGCTGTTTCATCTTCATGGGGCCGCTCTGCTGTCTGCTCTCCAAACCGCTCCATCCTCTCTTCCTGGCGCCCTCTTCTGCTCTTGTCTGCAATAATTATTGTCGAACCGTTCGGCTAGTACAAGCTCGTCACGAGGTATCGGGGACACCGTGGTGATCCCGTTTGAGCATAACCTCGCGATGGAGGCGCGCTCTCGTGGGTGCGAATGTTGTGAAGACCTCCTTTATCAGGATCTCGTGACCACCCTGGTCATCAGATCTTTTCGCCGTGGGCACGCACTTTCTCCCAGTCCACCTGCACCCCCAGGCCCGGCTCGGCGGGGACGGCCACATATCCGTCTTCGTCTATGGCGATGGGCTCCGTCAGCATGGCGTCCCTGCCCTCGGGCACCCAGCCAGGCGGGTCGTAGGGGAACTCGCAGTGGGTGCAGTTGGGGATGGCCCCCATGAGCTGCAGGTTGGCCGCCATGCCGAGACCGTTGGTCCAGGTATGCGGGTTGTAGTAGATGTTCGCCGCCTCGGCCATACCGGCTATCTTGCGGCAGGTGAGTATGCCGCCTGCGAAGGTGACATCCGGCTGGATGATGTCGTAGCAGCCACGGTTGATGAGCTCGCGGAAATCGTCCAGGTCGTCGTTGAGCTCTCCGCCGCTGATGGCCACCGAGGTGGAGCGCCTGAGGATGGACAGCCCCTCGTAGTCCCGCATGCGCAGCGGTTCCTCCAGCCAGACCACGCCCAGCTCCTCCAGTTCTCTGGCCACGGACATGGCACGCTTGAGGTCCCACTTGGGATAGCCGGCGAAGCCGTGGATGAGCCAGGCCTGGTTGGCATCCACCATTATCTCCACGTCGTCACCTACCGCTACGCGCACCGCCTCCACCACGGCCAGGTCAGTGCGTACGTCCTCGTTGCGGATACGCAGCTTTATCGCCCTGAACCCCTCTTCCACCAACCGCAGGGCGTCCTGGGCCCTGGTCTCCGGGTCCCTGAGCTCGCCGGTGGAGGCATACGCCTTCACCTTGTCCCGCGAGCCGCCCAGGAGGCGGTAGACGGGCTGCCCGGTCGCCTTGCCGATGATGTCCCAGAAGGCGACCTCCACGAACCAGGGCCGGAAACCAATGACCTTGGCCGAGCGCAGGACCTGTATGAAATCCTCCACCTGGAAGGGGTCGCGCCCGATGAGGAAGAGCTTGATGAGGTCGGGCACGCCCTTCCACTCCTGGGTGAACGCCATGCCCGTGCAGGCGCCGTCTATGCCCTCGTCGGTGATGAGGCGCACGATGATGGCGCTGTTGTTCTGCATGGGCAGGCCCGGTATCCAGCTGGGGTAAAAGGGCTCGGCCAGTGGGAAATGGCATATGTATGCCTCGGCATCGACGATCTTCATCTTTTCTCCCTCCTCATGCCTCCGGCGCTTAAGCCCCGGCCGTCATGCTCAACATAAACTCATGCGTTACGCGTATCCTCTCCGTGTATTGATTTCTCCGCGTGCCCCGCTTTACCTCCCGTATAACCTGCCGTTCAAGAGGCCCAACGTACGTCCATATGGACAAACGAACGCGTGCCAGCGCCTGGACATTCGGAAATGTCCAGGCGCTGGGCACCGTCGCGCCGAAGACGGCGCTGTCGCTTACGCGATGCAAACGGTCGAAGGTTGTGGGCAGATGCTTTTGGTTATTGACCCCTGCGGGACCGTCAGCGGCAGGTTGTAGAATCTTGTATGTGTGCCGTCTCATCGGCGCCCGGCGGCCGCCGGTCGAGAACCTCGGATCGCGAAAGCGCGGTGGTTCTCGTTTCGCCGCTGCCGGTCGGCGGCTGTTTGAACCAAGGGATTCCTATGGGTTGGGAAGACGATTATTGCATCCTGGAGGTCATAACCACGGGCCCCGACCCCGAGACCGCGCTGCCCGTGGAGGCGGCCGCGATCCGGGTGCGAGCCGGCGCGGAAGTCGATGCGATCTGCACGCTCATCGACCCGGGCGTGCCCGTACCCGCCTCCCTGCGCGAGAGGAGCGGGAGGGGGGAAGAGGAATATCGCGCGGGCGTGGAACCGCAAGCCGCCCTGTCCCGCATACGCGACTTCCTCGGTCGCCGGCACGTGCTCGCCCACGAGGGCACGGGGGTAGAGGCCACCGTGCTGGAGCGCTTCGGCGCGCTCCCGGCCGGCCCCGTCCTGGACACCCAGGAGATCGCGTGGCTGGTCTCGCCTTACCTGCGCGACCATTCCCTCGCCGCGCTGGCAACCTCACTGCTGGGCGAAGGGCTCGACTGGAAAGCCCTGGAAGATGCCCGCCTGCTCCTGCGTATCCTCGGGCGCTTGCGCGAGGCCTGGGAGGAGGCGCCGCGGCGCACCCGCGAGGCGGTCGCGGGCGCCCTGGAGGAAGTGGGCAGCCCGTGGCGCTTCTTCATCCCGGGCAGGCGCGGGCGGGGGTTTCCCGACCTCGCGGACATGGCCATCCGCATAGACGAGCTGCCGCGGCGCGGGGAGGGCGGCAGCCGGCCCGAAGCAGGCAGCCGCGACGAGAGAAGCGGGACGGACCCAGGTGAGGCCGTCTCTATCCTGGCTCCCGGCGGGGCACTGGCCTCGCTCCTGCCCTACCACGAGTATCGCCCCCAGCAGGCGGCTATGGCGGAATCCGTCGCCGAGGCCTTGAACGACGCCGCTTTCCTGGTAGTGGAGGCCGGTACGGGCGTGGGGAAGTCCCTGGCTTACCTGGTCCCCGGGGTCCTGTATGCCCGTGCAGGAGGGGGACCCCTGGTGGTCTCCACTTACACCCGCAACCTGCAGGAGCAGCTCTTCCACCGCGACCTGCCCACGCTCTCCCGTGCCCTCGGCGCCGTCGAGTTCGCCCTGCTCAAGGGAAGGAGCAATTACCTCTGCCTGAGAAAATGGGCGGAGTGGTGCGGCTTTCTCGCCCGGGGGGAGCCCGTCCTCCACTTCGGCGAGCTCACGCCCGGCGAGTCCTACGCCTTCCTCGTCTCTTGGCTGACCCGCACCGCATCCGGCGACCTGGAGGAGATCTCCCTGGGCCTGCGCTTGCTCCTGGACGAGCTCGCTGGAGAGCTCGCTTCGAGCTCGGAGGATTGCCTGCGCTCTCACTGCGCTTACTTCAACCGCTGCTGGGTGGAGAAGGCGCGTGCGCGGGCGGCGGCAAGCGAGGTGGTGGTGGTCAACCACGCCCTCCTCCTGTCGCAGATATGCGCCCCCGACACGGGGCCATCCAACCTCATCCTGCCCGACTATCGCGCACTGGTGGTGGACGAGGCGCACCACCTGGAGGACGTGGCCACGGATGCCTTCAGCCTCGCTTTCTCGCTGGAGGACTGCCTCAGGACCCTGGACGAGATGTCCGGACGCAAGGGGCTGTTGCCCCGCTGGGGCAGCCTGGCGCTGGACCCGGGCGGGCAGGGTATGCTCTCCGAGGCCTACGAGCTTACGGACAAGTCCCGCTTCCAGGCCGAGGAACTGTGCCTGCGCGTCATCGCTCCCATCTTTTCCGATGGCACGGGCAGGAAGGTCGATGATACGGCGAGGCATCGCCTGGACAGGCGCTTGCTGTGCCATCCCGCCTGGGGATCGGCGCGCGACATCGGGCTGGACCTGGCCGCCGGCCTCTCCCGCCTCGCCGTTATCCTGCCGGACCTTGCCGACAAGGCCCTTTCCCTGGAGGGCAAGGGCAACGACGAGGCCGTGCGGGCATGCAGGAAAGCGGAGGCCCTGTCGATGCGGGCGGGGGAGGCTGCCGCCGCGCTGGAGGTCTTCCTGCGCGAGCCCGACTTCCCGGATTTCCGCCGCCACATGCGCTGGGTGGAGCGGGGCAGGGGTTCTGTGTCTTCTTCCCTCTGCCTGAAGAGCGCCCCGGTGAGCGTGGGGGAGGAGCTCTCTTCTCTCCTCTTCTCGCGCCTGGAATCCTGCGTCCTCACCTCGGCCTCCCTGCGGGTGCCGGGCGGGAGGGACGGCTTCGCTTTCTTCCTGCGCCGAACCGGGCTGGACGCGGTGGAGGGGAGCGGGAAAGAGCTACGGCTCCTGAGCCTGGATTCCCCCTTCGACTACCGCTGCCAGGTGCGCCTCATCGCCGTCACCGACCTGCCCGAGCCTAGGGCGGGCGGGGAAGGATTCCGTCGCTACATGCAGGGGGTAAGCCGGGTGGTGGAGGAGGTCCTGTTGGCCACCGGCGGCAAGGCGCTGGTCCTGCTCACCTCGCATCAACAGGTGGAATTCCTCTATTCCGAGCTCCGCCCTCGCCTGGAGCAGCGGGGTCTCTGCTGCCTGCGCCAGAGGCGCGGTATGCCCAACGCCCTGCTCCTGGAGAGGTTCCGCGCCGACCGGGATTCGGTGTTGCTGGCCACCGAGGCCTTCTGGGAGGGGGTGGACGTGCCCGGGGAATCCCTCTCCGCGGTGATCATGGTAAAACTTCCCTTCCGCCACCCGGAGGACCCGGTGGTGGCGGGCCGCGTCGAGCACCACGACCTGGAGGGGAGCGGGGGTTGGGGGTCCTATTACATGCCCCTGGCGGTGACCCTCTTCCGCCAGGGTATCGGCAGGTTGATACGCCGCTCCACCGACCAGGGTATAATCGTGGTGCTGGACCCCCGCTTCCTCACCCGCTCCTATTCCCGCCTCTTCCATGCCGCCCTCCCCGACGGCCTGCGGGTGGAGATGGTCCGCCGCGAGGAACTGGGAGACGCCGTCCGCAGCTGCTTCCCCACTTAAGAGCTCAGTCCTTCGCTGCTTCGCCGGCGAAAAGGTCCTCGAAGCGCTCGCGCAGCTCGAGCTTGCGCACCTTCAAAGTCATGCCGTAGGGCATCTCCTCAGTTCTTATGATGCGCACCGCGCGGGGGCACTTGAAGCCGGCGATGTTCTCCTTGCACCAGGCGAGTATCTCGTCCTCGCTGGCCTGCTCCCCTGGCTTCAGTGTAACCACGGCCAGGGGGACCTGCTTCTTCAGCGGGTGCGGCACGCCCACCACCGCGGCGTCCGCCAGCGCCGGGTGCTCCAGGACCTCCTTTTCCACCTCCACTGAGAACACGGAGTAGCCGCCGCACTTGATGACGTCCTTCACGCGGTCCACGAAAAAGAGGCGGCCCAGCTTGTCTTTCTTTCCCATGTCCCCGGTGCGCAGCCAGCCGTCGACGATGAGCTCGGCGGTGGCCTCCGGGTTGTTCCAGTACCCCGAGGTGACGCCTGGACCGATGACGGCCACCTCGCCCACCTCGCCGGGGGGAAGGTTCTTGCCATCCTCGTCGATGATACGCACGCGCACCGGCCACACCGGCCATCCCACGCATCCGGGGGGATAGCTCAGCCCCATGATGGCGACCTTCATGGTCGCCACACCCGCCAGCTCCACCATGCCGTAGACCTCGGTGAAGAAGGCCTTGGGGCGGAAGGGGCCCAACTGGAATAGGGCTCCCTTGGCGCGGAAGGCGTTGACGTATTCCTCGGGCATGGCGTCGGCCGCGCTGCCCAGCATCTTCATGTTGGACAGGTCGTACTTGTCTATCCCCTCCGCCAACATCATGGCGTACATTGCGGGCACGCCCACGAAGAGCCCTGCCTTTTCCCTCTCCATGGCCTCGAGGACTTCCCGGGGCGCGAAGTGGCGCATGTAGTAAGCCCGCAACCCCACGCAGGCGCCCATGATATAGCAGCCGAAGCCCATGACGTGTGCCGCGGGGAGGCAGAAGACCCCGGAGGTGTGCTGCCCCACCGGGAGGAGGCATGCCGCTATCTTCTGCGCGGTGAGCAGGCTGCGCGAGGTCATCACCGCCCCCTTGGGAAAACCGGTGGTTCCCGAGGTGTAAAAGATGGCCACCTGCGCGTCCGGGTCCAGCTTTTCCCCGCCCCAGGCCTCCGCCGCGCTCATGGCCTCGTCCAGGGAGAGAAAGCCCTCGCCGCATTCCTCGCGCGGACCGGCCATGATCCAGCGGCTGATGCTCGGCAGCTCGTCCTTGCTCCCGATATTGCCCTCGAAGACCTCCTTGTCCACGATGATGGTCTCGGCCCCGCAGTTCTCGAGGATAAAACGCATCTCCCGCGCCTTGAGCATGTAATTCATGGGCACGGCGACGGCGCCCGCGCGGGCGATGGCGAAGATGGACAGCGGCAGGTCTGCGTTGTTGGAGGTCGATATCCCCACCCGCTCCCCCGGTCGTACGCCCAGGTCGCGCAGGGCCGAGGACACCTTCTCCACAAAGAGAGCGGCGTCATTGTAGGAAAACTCACGCTGCGAGAAACCGCGGTAGCGCAGCGGCTCGTGCAAAGTGCTGAATTTCTTGTCCCCCCTCAACTCCGCCATGCGTTGGTGGAAATTACCCAGGGTAAGGTCCTTCTGCAACGCCAGGTTGAACTTATCCGGTATGAGCCTCATCCGAGTCCCCTTCCACTCCCATGAACATTTTTGCCGGTTTTTTCTGAAAACATACTTACATCGCTCCCTCGACATGTCAATCTCGCCACCGCGAGCGACCACGCATCCGACGCGATGTGTTATATTGGGAACCGACATCAAGTCGGATGAGGGACCCAGCTCCTGGCCTCGTTCAACAGGCGGAAGGGATCGTTAAGGATGACCAAGCGCAGCAAATCCGACATCACGCGGGGAAAGCTGACGGATGCCGCCCACGAGGTGTTCGTGGAGAAGGGCTATCACGGCACCAAGGTCGTTGACATCATCGAGAGGGCGGGATGCGGGCACGGCACTTTCTACGATTACTTCCGGAGCAAGGACGAAGTGCTCATGGCTATCCTGAGCGAGCTCATCCGCGAGCTGGACCGCCTGGGCGACTCCTCACGCGTTCTTATGGAGCGCATAGCCTTCGACGACTACGACGCGATACACATCCTCCTGCGCGGCATCAGCGACATCTTCGAACGCCACAGCGACCTGAACAATGTCTATATCGAGGCGGCTCTGGAGAGCGTGGTCTTCAGTGGCGTCTTCAACGATTTTCACAGCTCCTTCTCGGATATCCTCGAGAGCAAGATCCAGCAGATGAAGGATACCGGCAAGTGCGAGGGCATCGACGCGCGCATCGCATCCCAGATACTGGTAACCCTGGTGGGGTTCACCGCTTACGGCCGCCAGGCCGGCTTCATCGCTGGGGAGAACGAGGCGGTCACGGAGAACCTGGGGCTTCTCGTCTTCCGCGCCCTCAACTATTAGAAGGCGCCACAGGCACCTTCTAATCTGATGTCTGATGTCTGAAGTCCTGGAATCACGGAAAAGGTTTGGGCGAACCGGGATTCGTTTCTGACCCGAAAAGCCTGATGTAAGAATAGTTGTCCGCTACGGCGCGTCTCGCCGATGTGATTTCGGAATCCGTGTCACTTCCTGTCTTAGAGGTCGAGGAGGTCCATATACCAGCGGCCGTTCTCGCGTATCAGTGGGATGCGCACGGCCTCGGCCTCGCCTATCTCCATGTATGCCCCGCTGGGGTCGAGGAAGATGCCCCAGATATAAACGGCTGCCTTGTCCCCTGCGGACTCGACACCGTAGACGGCATCTCGCATGCCCGTGAAGGGGATGTCCTCAAGGAAGCCCGCGATGAGCACTCCCCCCAGGGTCTCGTCGCTGGAGTCCGGCATCTCCGCCCGCGCCTCTGCGAGGAACGAGGGCGCCACCAGGGTCACGAACTCAGCCCTCTCCCCGCCCAGCGCCGCCTGCAGGGCTTTTTCCGCCACAAGTTCCTCCTCTGCGCGTGGTACGGATGAGCCGCCGCAGCCGGCGGCAGATGCGAGGATTATCAGGCAGGCGAGGGCGCAGGACAGGAGCGGCAAAGGCCTGGGTGCGTCCAGCACATCAGGGCTGCGCCGCCGGTGTTCGGTGCACCGGGTGGTATAGATGTTCGCCGTGCGAATAAAGGTTTTGGTTCGCATAAGGTCCGCTACCCCCGGTCCTCCGTGCATGACCCGGCATATCTCATGAGCCCCAGATCGTTTCCTCCGAGACCTTTGTCCACTCGCCTTCCTCTTTGCGCAGCAGGTACCGGATGCCGGACCCCGCCACGGGGTTGTAGAGAGAGCCTATCTCCACTACCGCCTGCCCTTCTTTCTCGTCCATCTCGATCACGGTGATGGAGTGCTGGCTGTAGGTCCAGGCCTTGGGATCGCCGCCCTCCCGCTGTGAGGCCAGTCCCTTGTATTCCTCCAGGGTTATCTCGGTGAGCGCCCCGCCCTCCCATTTCCAGAAGCGCAGGCCGAGCTCATCGGGAGATACGTCCGAGACACCCGTCGATATCCTCATCCATTCGATGATGAAGTCGGCCTCGCGCTGCTCGGGGACGAGCAGGTTGTGGATGGCGTAGCCCACCACTTCCTCGTCCAGCCCCTGCTTATCCTCGCTGCCGCAACCGGCCACCAACGCCAGCGGCTGCAGGAGCAGCATGAGAGCGACGAAGAGCAAGCCCGCTTTTTTCATGCCATCATTATAGCGGACGCCGCAGACCGTATCCTGTGGCCCGCGATCCAGAGCTCCCGGCTCGTAGGCAGTAGCTCATCGTTCGTTCCCCGTACCTCTACCCAGTATCCCGTGGCCCGCGATCCCAAGCTCGCAGCTCTGACTCTGTAGTTCGCCGCTCGCGGCGCGTGGCTTGTGGCTTGTGGCTATGAGGGTGTACCGCGCGCAAGGGATGGAAAAGGGGGCCTTGCGGCCCCCTTTCTTAAGCGTACGTCCTGCGGCTGCGACTATACGTCGCTCAGCTTGCCGCTGTGGTAGTCGTCGTAGGCCGAGAGGTCCAGCATGCCGTGGCCCGAGAAGTTGAAGAAGATGCACTTGGACTCGCCGCTCTCCCGGCACTTCACCGCCTCGTCTATGGCCGCCTTGATGGCATGAGCGGTCTCCGGCGCGGGTATGAACCCCTCGGTCTGGGCGAAGGCCATTGCCGCCTCGAATATCTCCACCTGGTGGTAAGCCCGGGCCTCCATCACGCCCTCGTTGACCAGCAGGCTGATGATAGGCGAGTCGCCGTGATACCTGAGGCCTCCGGCATGGGACGGCGGGGGTACGAAGTCATGGCCCAGGGTGTACATGAGCACGATGGGCGCCATGCCCGCGGCATCCCCGTAGTCATATTCGTAGCGTCCCGCGGTGAGGGTGGGGCAGGAGGTGGGCTCCACGGCGATGAGGCGGATGTCGCTCCCCGCGAGCTTTTCCTTCACGAAGGGCAGGGCCGTGCCGCCGAAGTTGGAGCCGCCGCCTACGCAGCCGATGACCATATCCGGGTAATCGTCGATCATCTCGAAGGCCTCTTTGGCCTCGATGCCGATGACCGTCTGATGCAGGAGCACATAGTTGAGAACGCTTCCCAGGCTGTACTTGACGTCATCGGCCTGCACGGCCAGCTCCACTGCCTCGGAGATGGCGATGCCCAGGCTCCCCGGGGTGTCCGGATACTCCTGCAGCATCTTCTTGCCGAACTCCGTCATACTGCTGGGGCTGGGCTCCACCTTGGCCCCCCAGGTCTCCATGAGCGAGCGGCGGTAGGGCTTCTGCGCATAACTGGAGCGCACCATGAAGACCTGCAGCTCGAGGTCGAAGTAATT
>Ga0315291_10012348_pt1 | contig 10368 bp, 10 predicted proteins | sample YL17G12_20_MG_FD_203070 | JGI IMG/M metagenome (GOLD analysis project Ga0315291, IMG submission 203070) | Sediment microbial communities from Yellowstone Lake, YNP, Wyoming, USA - YL17G12_20 | ecosystem: Environmental > Aquatic > Freshwater > Lake > Sediment | place: USA: Wyoming | collected... | reverse complement strand
GCTGATATTGTCATCGGCTCAAAATTACATCCGAACTCAGTGGTAAATTATCCGCTTGACCGTAAGATCATGAGTTTTGGCTACTACCTGTTGATAAGGCTTTTGTTCAATCTTCCTTGCCACGATACGCAGACCGGGCTTAAGCTGTTCAAGGCGCAGGTGGTAAAGGATGTCTTCCCGCGCATCCTGGTCAAGCAATTCGCCTTTGACCTGGAGGTCCTTGTCAACGCCCATCACCTGGGATATAAAATCGCCGAGGCGCCCATTGAGCTTAATCCGCAGCGGGAATACGGCCGCATCGGGCCAAGCTCTGTATTTATAACTTTCTGGGATACCCTGGCAGTGTGGTACCGCATGTATATCCTTAAATACTATGACCGTATCGATTATCATCGCCGTAAAAACCTGGCAAAAGAATTTAGAAGAATGCGTCGCTAAGTGCCTGGAGTTGGACTTTAGCGATTTTGAAATAATCATTCTTCCTGATGGGCTTCTTGAGGCCGATGTTTCTCAATGGAAAGTTCCCCTCACAATCATCCCCACCGGCCCTGCAAAACCCTCTGATAAACGCGATATCGCCTTAAAACACGCAAGGGGTGAAATCCTGGCATTTCTGGATGATGACGCGTATCCTGAAAAAGACTGGCTTAAGAAAGCCGTCGATAACTTTAAAGACCCGGATGTCGCAGCTGTAGGCGGCCCTGCGGTTACGCCTAAAAGTGATAATTTTGCGTCTAAAGCCAGTGGCGCGATATATGCTTCTATGGCAGTCAGCGGTCAATTCAAATACCGCTATATCCCCGGGATCAAAAGAGAGGTGGATGATTACCCAAGCTGCAATTTGTTCGTGCGTAAATCAGTGATGCAGGAACTGGGCGGTTTCAATACCAAATTCTGGCCGGGTGAAGACACTAAGCTTTGCCTTGATATCACAAAGAAGCTTAAGAAAAAGATAATCTATGATCCGGGAGTATTAGTATATCATCACCGCCGGCCGGTATTTTTAGCGCATCTTAAGCAGATTGCCAGTTACGCCCTGCATCGCGGCTATTTTGTAAAAAAGTACCCGGAGACTTCCCTGAAATTCTCATATTTTGTGCCTACCTTGTTTGTCCTGTCTGTTGTCTGCGGCAGCATACTCTCGTTACTATTTCCCGCGCTCCTGACACCCTTCCTTTTTGGCCTGTCTTTGTATCTTCTTCTGGTTTTTATCTCAAGCCTTTCCAAAGAGTTACAGTTGATATTTCCCGTATTTCTTGGTATAATATTTAGCCATATTGTTTACGGGATCTTTTTTCTCAAAGGCTTGCTATCCGTAAGGCTTTCCGAGGAAAATAACCTCTAAAAACGGTGAAAATAATAATAGCCTATCCGCCTTTAAACAGGCTTAAGGGATGTCCTACGCTGGGTCAAAACCGGCAGTTCCAATATTTTAAGGAGCCGACCTATATTTATCCGGTTGTCCCTGCTCAGGCAGCTACTCTTTTAAAGCAAGCCGGCCATGAAGTCGTTTGGCTGGATTGTATTGCCGAAAATATCTCAAATCAGAAGTTTCTGGAAGTCTTGAAACTTGAGCGTCCCGATGTAATTGCCATTGAGACAAAGACTCCTGTTGTAAAGCAGCACTGGACGATAATCAATGAAATAAAACAGCTTTTGCGCAAGCATCCCAAAATAGCCTTGTTTGGCGACCACGTCACTGCACTCCCCGAGGAGTCATTCCAGAATAGCGACGTGGATTTTGTCCTTACCGGCGGAGACTATGATTTTCTTCTCTTGAATTTATGCAATTATTTATCTTCACAACCCACAACCCACAACCTGCCCCAGCTGGAACCGGGTGTTTATTATAGCGAAAACGGCGCCATAAAGAATACCGGGCAGTTTCAGTTAAACCACGATTTGAATTCGCTACCGCAGATCGACCGCGAACTGACCAAGTGGGAGAATTATGCCTACCAAAACGGAAATTATAAACGTACGCCCGGCGCCTATATAATGAGTGCCCGGGATTGCTGGTGGGGCAAGTGCACCTTTTGTTCCTGGCCGACGCTCTATCCGCAATTTCGCGAAAGATCCGTAAAAAATGTCCTGGAAGAGGTGGGTACGCTTATCAGCGAATATGGCTGCCGCGAGGTCATGGATGACTCCGGGTGTTTTCCGGCTGGCGGGTGGCTTAAGGAATTTTGCTTAGGGATGATTGAGCGCGGTTACAATAAGAAAATATACTTTGATTGCAATATGCGCTTTGGCGCGCTTTCTTCGGAAGATTTTCAGTTGATGAAAAGAGCGAATTTCCGTCTTTTGCTGTTTGGATTAGAATCAGCTAATCAAAACACATTGGATAGGATAAATAAGAATCTTAAAGCAGAGAGGATCATTGAGGATTGCATCGCGGCTACAAAGGCCGGTTTATTTCCGCATATCACCGTCATGTTCGGTTATCCGTGGGAAAGCTACGAAGATGCTTTAAAAACTCTGTATTTGGGCAGGTGGCTTTTGAAAAAAGGTTACGCGTATACGATGCAGGCAACAGTGGTCATACCGTATCCCGGAAGCCCGTTGTTTAACGAGTGTGGTGAGAAAGGGTGGTTAAAGAGCCTGGATTGGGACGATTATGATATGAAGCAGCCGGTAATGAAGAGCTTTATCCCCGATGATAAAATAATGGGTTTGGCCCGGGAGATGTACAAAATTTCATTCCAACCGGAATTTATGCTGAGAAAACTTTTTTCGATGCGCGACTCCGACGATTTAAAGTATTCTCTACGCGCCGCGCAAAAAGTTCTCGGGCATATAGTTGATTTTAATAAAAATTAAGGAGAGTAAAGATGAAAGGGATTATCTTAGCAGGAGGAAACGGCACACGGCTTTATCCGATTACTAAGGGCGTATGTAAGCAGCTTCTTCCGGTGTATGACAAGCCCATGATTTATTATCCTTTGTCGACGCTGATGCTTGCCGGAATAAGGGATATCTTGATAATTTCTACGCCTACTGCGTTGCCGCAGTTTAAGAGCCTGCTTGGTGATGGGTTGTTACTTGGCCTGCGTATCTCCTATGCCCAGCAGCTAGCACCCCGCGGCATTGCGGAAAGCCTGATTATCGGAGAAAAATTCATCGGTAAGGATAATGTCGCCCTTATTTTAGGGGACAATATTTATTACGGAAGCGACCTCGTGAAAATTTTAAAGAAAGCTTCATCCAATAAGGCGGGAGCCACTATTTTCGGTTATTACGTAAATAACCCGCAAAGATACGGTGTTATAGGTTTAGACAAGAAATGCAGGGTTATATCTATAACCGAAAAGCCAAAAAAGCCGGCGTCAAACTGGGTAGTTACCGGGCTGTATTTTTATGACAACGGTGTCATCGACATCGCAAAGAAGATCAAGCCATCTGCCAGGGGCGAGATAGAAATCAGCGATGTGAACAAAGAATATTTAAAGAGAGGAAAATTAAAGATGATCTCTTTGGGCCGGGGGTTTGCCTGGCTTGATACCGGGACTTACGATTCCTTAATTGATGCCTCATCCTTTATTAAAACAATAGAAGAGAGGCAGGGCTTAAAAATTGGCTGCGTAGAGGAAATCGCCTATAACATGGGCTATATAAACGCAAAAGAACTGCTGAAAACCGCTGATTCCATACCTACCGAATACGGCACTTATCTAAAAAACATTTTAAAGGCCGGGAAATGAAAAACAAAATCCTAATATTTGGGAAAGGATTTATAGGCTCAAGGCTGCAGGAAGAACTTTCTTGCGATATCTCTGATGCGAATATTTCTTCCTTTAATGAGGCGCAGGAAGAAGTTGAGAAAACAAAACCGCAGGTTATCATTAATTGCATAGGTTTCGTGGGAAGGAATGTGGATGACTGCGAGCTGGATATTGACAAGACATTAGCGTCAAATACATTTGTCCCGTTGATTTTAGGCGAGATAGCGGCAAGAAATAATATAAGGCTGGTTCACTTAAGCAGCGGATGCATTTACCGTTTTGACTATTCGAAAGACGAGCCAATCGATGAGTCGAAGGCCCCGGATTTCTTTGATCTTTACTACAGCCGGACAAAGATTTACGCTGAGCGGGCTCTAAATGCTCTGACAGAGAAGTATCCGATTTTAATTGTCAGGCTGCGAATCCCCCTTGATGACCGGCCGCATCCGCGCAATCTGCTGACAAAATTGCTTACTTTTAAGAAAGTCATTGATGTACCAAACTCAGTGACATATCTGCCGGATTTTTTCAGGGCCTTGAAACATCTGATTGAGATTGAAGCTACAGGAATTTACAATGTCGTCAGTAAAGGCGCCTTAAGGTATCCGGAGCTTCTAGACATTTACAAAAAGTATGTGCCGGGCTTTAATTATCAGGCTATTGACCGTAAGGATTTGAATTTAGTGAGGACGGATCTGATTTTATCAACCGCTAAACTGGAGAGCACCGGGTTTAAGATCCGGGAAATCCATGAGGTGCTGGAAGAATGCGTACAAAATTATCTGAAATATTAGTTACAGGCGGAGCCGGATTCATTGGTAGCGCTTTTGTGAGGCTGGCGGTGAAAAAAGGATACAGGGTTATAATTATCGATAACCTTACGTATGCCGCGGATTTAAAACGGCTTGAGGGCGCAAAGAGAGGAGTCAGGTTTCATAAGGCCGATATCGCCAATAAAACATCCGTAGAAAAAATCTTTAAGAAATATCATCCGAAGATTGTAATAAACTTCGCTGCTGAGACTCATGTAGACAGGAGCATCCGTGATGCCGGGGTGTTCTTAAAGACTAACGTTATCGGTACACAGGTCCTCTTGGATATCTCAAGGAAGTACAAGATAAAAAAGTTTATCCATATTTCTACTGATGAAGTTTATGGAGAAATTGAAAGAGGCGCTTTTACTGAGGAATCGCCGTTAAGCCCAAACAGCCCGTATGCCGCTTCCAAGGCAGCGGGGGATTTATTAATAAAGTCATATATAAGGACCTATAATTTTCCGGCAGTCATCGTGCGGCCCTGCAATAATTACGGGATCTGGCAGTATCCGGAGAAATTAATCCCATTATCGATACTTAAGGTCTTCAGGAATGAATTTATCCCAATCTACGCGCAGGGGAAGAATGTGCGCGAATGGCTTTATGTGGAGGATTGCGTCGAAGGGATCCTTAAGGTAGCGCAAAGGGGGAGGGTTGGTGAGGTTTATAATCTGGGCAGCGATGAGGAGAGGCAGAATATCGAAGTCATTAAATTGCTACTGCGTGTTTTAGGCGTGCCTCGGGACAGGATTCAATTTGTTAAGGATAGGCCGGGCCACGATATCAGGTATAAACTCGACCGCCGCAAGGTCTTAAAAGAAATCGGCTGGCAGCCAAAAGTAAAGCTTGGGACGGGCTTAAATCTGACGGTAAGATGGGCAAGGGAAAATAAAAATTGGCTCTTAAGCAAATGGTCGAATATCGCGCCATTATATAAATGATGTGGCTAATTGTGGGTGCCCTGGCGGCATGCCTGACTACCTTTGCCTTTGTTCCGCAAATCATTAAGATCCTGAAGACTAAGTCAGTGGAGGATGTAAGTTTGATAACCATACTGCAATTTGCAGTAGGCGTATTTTTATGGATGGCTTATGGAGTCCATCTTAAAGATGCGATCATAATATGCGCTAATGGTATCTCATTTGCCAGCGCAGTTTTTCTGTTTTTCCTATATTGCCGTTACAAGCAAAAAACATAACCCCGCCTCATAAACGCCGCAAAGTTTCTTTCATAAACTTTGCAGGCATTCGGCGGGGTAATTCGCCCGAAGTGAAATTAGGGCTCATTAAGGAGATTATATGTCGGTTGTGATCGTCACAGGTTCCTGCGGACTTATCGGTTCTGAAACAGTGAGTTACTTCTGCGAAAAGGGGTTTGATGTTATCGGCATTGATAACAATATGCGCAAATTCTTTTTCGGAGAAGACGGCAGCATACTTTGGAACAAGAAACGACTTGAGAAGAAATACAAAAACTACAGGCACTATGCGATCGATATCCGAGACGAGAAGAAAATAGAAAATCTTTTCTCTAAATTCAAAAAGGATATTGTCTTAGTCGTGCATGCCGCGGCGCAGCCTTCGCATGATTGGGCAGCCCGGGACCCAAAGACGGATTTTACCGTGAATGCCTTAGGGACCTTGGTGATGCTTGAGGCAGCAAGGATTTATTGTCCCGAGGCGGTGTTTATCCTTACTTCTACCAATAAAGTTTACGGTGACAGGCCGAATTCGCTTCCCTTCGTAGAACTTGAAAAAAGATATGAGCTTCCCAAAGACCATAGGTATTATATCGGCATTGACGAGAGCATGAGCATAGATGATTGTCTGCACAGCCTTTTCGGCGCCTCCAAGGTAGCAGCGGATGTTCTCACCCAGGAATACGGAAAATATTTCGGGATGAAGACAGCGGTATTCCGCGGCGGATGCCTTACCGGGCCGGGACACTCCGGAGCGCAGCTTCACGGGTTCCTTTCCTATCTGGTAAAGTGTCTGGTAACGGGAAGAATTTACAAGATTTTTGGGTACAAGGCAAAGCAGGTGCGCGACAACATCCATTCCTTTGACCTGGTGAACGCTTTTTACCAATTTTTCAAGGATCCAAGGAGCGGCGAGGTTTACAATATCGGCGGAAGCAGGTTCGCCAATGTCTCGATATTAGAGGCGATTGAATCTCTCGAAAAGATTAGCGGCAAAAAGCTTGAGTGCGAATATGTCGAGCAAAATAGAAGAGGTGACCACATCTGGTGGATCAGCGATGTTTCCAAATTCAAGTCGCATTATCCGCAATGGGATTTTAAATATAATATCGAAGACACCTTGATAGAAATTTATGAAACACAGAAGGAGCTGGCAAAAATATGAAATATAAAGCCATACTGATCACAGGCGGCGCAGGGTTTGTGGGAAGCAATCTTGCGGTACTTTTTAAGAAAAAATATCCAAAGACGCGCGTAATCGCCTTAGACAGCCTTAAGCGCCGGGGAAGCGAACTGAATATCAATCGCCTCAAGGAAAATAATGTGAAGTTTATACACGGCGACATCCGTTGCCCCGAAGACCTGTATTTAGGGGTGAATATTGATCTTTTGATCGAGTGTTCCGCGGAGCCATCGGTTTTATCCGGCATCAAGGATAATCCGGCTTACGTCATCAATACTAACTTGGCCGGTACCGTAAATTGCCTGGAACTGGCGCGGCGTAAAAAGGCGGATGTGATTTTTCTTTCTACCAGCAGGGTTTATCCATACGGAGCGATCAATAAAATCAAGGCCAGAGAGCTGGATTCGAGGTTTGAATGGCAGGATGGCCAGCATGTGGAAGGCTGGTCAAGGAGAGGAATTGATACGCACTTTCGCACAGACGGGGCCAAAACTTTTTACGGAGCGACAAAATTAGCCTCGGAACTTCTGTTGCAGGAATACATCACTAATTACGGCATGAAGGCTGTGATTAACCGCTGTGGCGTGATCGCAGGGCCCTGGCAATTCGGGAAAGTCGACCAGGGGGTATTTACCTTCTGGATGCTGAGCCACTATTTCAAGAAAGAATTAAAATATATTGGCTTTGGCGCAAAGGGCAAACAGGTAAGGGATCTTTTGCATATCAATGACCTTTTTTCGCTTATTGATTTAGAGGCATCCCAGCTGGATAAAATTAACGGCGAGATCTACAATGTCGGGGGAGGAAGAGAGGTGAGCTTGTCTCTTCTTGAGACAACTAGGGTTTGCGAGAAAATCTGTGGAAACCGTATAAAGATAGGAAAGGATGTTAGAAATCGCCCTGGGGATATAATCATATATTTATCTGATAATAAGAAAGTATCAAAAGAATTGGGTTGGAAACCGAAGTTTGCTCCCGAAGATATCCTTTCTGATATCTTTGACTGGATAAGCGATAATGAGGGAGAAATAAAGCAATCCTTGAGCTATTTTTAAGTGGAGCCCTTCGGTCTAAGGGCCGAGGGGCTCCCTCCCTGAAGCAAAATCACATTTCGCGCTTCCTATGCAGGGCTGAACTCCGGGGATTTTGCGGAAGGGATCAAATTAAGCGGTATTTATCATCCAGGAGGTAAGAGGCATGAAAAAGGCTTTAATCACGGGCATAGATGGGCAGGATGGTTCTTATCTTTCAGAATTTCTCCTAGAAAAAGGCTATGAAGTTCACGGCATAATTAGAAGGGTTGCTCTCGAAGATCCCGGGCATCATTTATGGAGAATAAAACATATTTTGAACAAGATTACAGTCCACGCCGGCTCTTTAGAAAGCTATCCCAGTATATTTAATATAGTTGAAAAAGTAAAACCGGATGAATGTTATCATTTAGCCGCGCAAAGCTTTGTAAGTTATTCTTTCGAAGACGAGTTTTCTACTATTAACACAAATATCAATGGCACGCATTTTGTTTTATCCGCGGTAAAAGAAAAAGCGCCTAAATGCAGATTTTATTTTGCCGCTTCCAGTGAGATGTTCGGCAATGCCAAAGAGGTGCCCCAGAATGAGCTTACGCCTTTCCATCCCCGATCACCTTATGGGATCTCAAAGGTGGCGGGTTTTGATTTGACACGGAATTACCGCGAAGCCTATGGGATGTTTACGCTTTCCGGAATCCTATTTAATCACGAGAGTCCGCGCAGGGGTTTCGAATTTGTAACGCGTAAGATTACCAATGCAGTGGCAGAGATTAAATTCGGCCTAGCTAAGGAACTCAAGTTGGGAAACCTTGAAGCTAAAAGAGACTGGGGTTTTTCCGGTGACTATGTCAAGGCCATGTGGCTTATGCTCCAGCAGGATGTGCCGGATGACTATGTTATTGCTACCGGAGAAACTCATACCGTTAAAGAATTTGCAGAGTTAGCTTTTAAATATGCCGGGTTGAGCTGGCAGGACCATGTCGTCATAGACAAAGAATTTTATCGTCCTGCAGAAGTAAACGTGCTCAAGGGTGATTTTAGCAAGGCGAGGAAGGTCTTGGGTTGGCAGCCGGAAGTCAAATTTGAAGATTTAGTGAAAATGATGGTAGATTCAGATTTAAAGAGGATAAAAGGCTCCGGGATGGATAAATAGATGCCTGCGCTAGTATCTGTCAATATTGCGACCTTCAATTCAGAAAAAACCATCAAGAAATGTCTTGATTCTCTAAAGTACCAAACATACAAGAATATCGAAATCATCATTATGGATTCTTACAGCAAGGATGGTACCCTGGATATCGTCAGGGATTATAGGGCAAAGATTGTCTTTGCGGATACCCTTGCCTTGGCAAGAAAGGTAGGGGCAGAAGTAAGTAACGGTGAGTATATCTTTATCCTCGATTCAGACCAGATCCTGGAGCCTGATGTAATAGGCAGGTGCGTCAAGGCTTGTGAAGAAGAGGGGTTTGACGGGGTAACGCTGTTTGAGAAATCATTGATCACTAAGAATACCTTTGTTGAGCGGGTTATTGCTTATGACAAAGAGATATTCCATTCGCTTCATGACGATGATCCTATCAAGGGTACTGCTATTCCAAGATTTTTTCGCGCCAGCTATTTTAAGAGAATTGAATTCGACAAAAATCCCCCCATAACCTTCGAACATACCATAATCCACCATAAGATTGCGCAGATGGGGGCCAGGATCAAGTTTATAGATGCCTATATCTGGCACCATGAAACTACCACTATAAAAGAAGTAGCGAAGAAATTCTATCGGTATGGTTATTATTATATACCGGCTTATCAGTTTAATAAGAAATTAGCCATACATCACAGCATGCCAAGGCGGACTTATTTTCATTATAAGGCGCTAAAGAACCCAATGCTATTTTTAGGTTTATTCTATGTCTATTTTGTTAAAGCCACAGCTGCGGCGCTGGGAGCCTCGGTTTATTTATTAAGAAGGAATAAATGAATAATGCTTTGAGCTTTTCTATAGCCATTTCAACCTTTGATAGAAATGATGACCTGGAAAAATGCCTTTTCGCTTTAAGTAAACAAACGTTTAAGGACTTCGAAATATTAATAGTCAATGGGGGGAAACCCGAGCCGGTAAGGAATACTTTAAAAATGTTTACCGGCCTAAATATTAAAATAGTCGACCAGGAAAGAAAGGGAATTGTTGAAGCGCGTAACTTAGGATGGAGGCGTTCATCCGCAGACATCGTTTGTTTCATAGACGATGACTTAATAGTCTCTCCCCAATGGCTTGAAAACATAAGAGCCGCTTTTCTTTCAGATGGGAAAATCGCGGGCGTAACCGGGCCGACCTTAATACCGGAAGATAGGCTTAATAACAGGGATTTCATGTATTTCTTGCGGGAATCAGGGGCTTCAAAAAATATTTTGATCAGGA
>Ga0315291_10012347_pt1 | contig 10368 bp, 6 predicted proteins | sample YL17G12_20_MG_FD_203070 | JGI IMG/M metagenome (GOLD analysis project Ga0315291, IMG submission 203070) | Sediment microbial communities from Yellowstone Lake, YNP, Wyoming, USA - YL17G12_20 | ecosystem: Environmental > Aquatic > Freshwater > Lake > Sediment | place: USA: Wyoming | collected... | reverse complement strand
CTACTAACATACTGGGTGCCACGGTTATCAGTCCCGATATCATTGCGACCACCGCACCCCGTTTCCATTGCTTCCAGTTTAAACTTTTTACAGCACTCATTACTTTATCTTTAAGACATTCCCAGGTTTGTTTGGGACATTTCCGGTGATAACGTTAGATATGTCACTTTCGACATCATCCGCGATGCAGGTTACCGTGAACCACCACATTCCGGGAGTGAGTCCGGAAACTCTTGTGGTAAGGTTAGTTCCAACTTCAATTTTTATGGACGACAGATAATAATTTGTTGAAACTATAGTATTGGTATTAGCATAAACTATATAATTAGTCACTCCAGCAGATGGCGATGCACCCCAAATTAACTTAACGTCTGCTGCTTTTACTGATGCAAGTATTAGAAATCCAACAAACATCGATATCATTATTTTTTTCATAAGTTATTAGGCAACAGGGAACGTCGCACCTGTAGGTAGAATGTTGAAATCCAACACAATGAATTCAGCAGCTCTAGCCGGTTGAATGTAGATTTGTCCATAGAGGATGTTTCTATCAATCAAATCAGGAGTGTTGTTTGCAGCGTCCATTTTTACTTGGAAAGCATACAGACCACTACGTTGTTGAACACTTTCAAGGTATGGGTTAACTATTGCCAAGAATTTATTTCTCGTTATAGCCACATTTTGTTCAAACACAAGGAACCTTGAAGATGAAGCAATGAATTTCTTCAAAGCGATCAATAATCTACGAACGTTAACACGATCAAGAGCACTTGGTGCGACCTGTAGAGTTTTTTGTCCCCACACACAGATTCCCTGACCTGGGAAAGCAGCGATTGGGTTTACACGTCCCTCATACAACGTATCACGTTCTTCGTGAGTCAATCTATCTAATACCTGGACAGCTTGAGTGATTCCACCACGGTTTAACCCAGCTGGCGCGAACCATTCGGCTGCTGCTCTATCATTAGCAGCATATATCGACGGTAGGATAACCGATGGAGGAATGCTGACAATTTTGTTAAGGTTAGTATCCAAAATTTTGATCCAAGGATAATAGGTAGCAGCATAATTTGTATCATATCTTGCTGCCTGATCTATTGCTGCATCTATAAGACCTGTGCTTTGGTTTGTGGATGGGAATGTAACGTTATCCATGATATAGAAACAATCTCCACGAGCTTCAATCATATCAACGACTAAATTTGTAACATATGAGTGATGTTGACTAAATATTCCAGGGGTTACGATCAAATTAATATCGAACTCATCAGCATTTCCCAAAGCGGCAATACATTGTTTGTAACCAACGCTTCCCGCGCTTGATATGGTAGTGCAATCTAATCCTTGGGTATTTCCAGGAATTATATCAGATCCCACGTTTATAGGAACTGCTGGCCATTCACCATCGAATCCACCTTGGAAACCAAGAACGAATTTACGCATCTTAACGTTGGTGACTTCATCGGCTGCAACATAGTATGAAGGAATACCGTTTCCTGGGGTTACTCCACTTGAAGTATAATCGGATTCTAAATCAAAATCTACGTTTTCTCCATTGGAATCGTTAGAACCAAATTCTGGAAGCGGAGAAAAATATTGTTCATTATTCCTATCCACTCCAACTCCAGAGGACGCGGTTGGATAAAGAGCAGTCAATTCGTCGGAAGCTCCGACAGGAACACTGCCCATCATAACTCCAGAAGCATAACGTCCAGGAGATTCACTATAAACCGAAGCTTTACTGTATCTCATTACTGGCAAGAATGTGCTATAATTGCTATTCATCGGAGTAGCGTAAGCGCGGAACCCATAAGGAACAGCTGCCACAGGGTAAACATTCGTTGTCATTTCTATACGAATATATTTGCTCAAATTGGAGTATGTTCCAAACTCTATTATTTTTCCTGCAAACGTGATGTAGTTGTAACGATCACCGACTCTGCGAGCCACAAAATTAGAAGAATCAGGATCGAGGTTTAGGTTTTGGAATGTTTCTAATATTTTAGGACGTTTTTCCGTGTCACTATAATCTCTGACTGTTAATGTGAAAGAACCGTAATCACTTCCCGCAACTTGTCCAGCCAATCTAACGTTGCTTATTTCAAGTTTGAATCTTGTGTTTTCTCCAGTTCCATCCCCAAGAGTATGAGCTTTAAACAAGTCATATTTAGTAGGTATAGCGGTTCCAGCTGCTCCCTTCCAAGGAGAAATGGTCTGTGAAGTAATCCAAGGAGTCTCAGCTTGTCTCAAAGCAAATTCACTGTCAACGGTTCCTGGAGTCAAAGATGCTGCATCGGTGAAGTTTAATAGATCTCCAACACGGGTCTGACCTTCCACAGAAGTTCCAACTTGGATTTTCCAACTTTTCTTGGTAGCTTTAACATTTTCAATCGTATCTTCAAATATTTTGTATATATAAGCTGCTTCGATCTTCTCACCGCTAACTTGAGTGTCAGGATCTCCAACGGTCGCTACTGAACCAAACACGGAAGTTATATACTTGGAACTGTTCGGATCTAACGAAAATTCATAGGTACCAAACCCACTATATCCAGAAGCGCTCAATTTTAGTGAAAATTCCAGACTTGTAGCTAGTTCGGATACTAGAGAAGATGTGATTGTAATGACAGAAGAACCACTGAACCCAGGAATACTTAGATCGCTGGTTGTCTGAGTTGCGTTACGAGTATTGGTTAAAACTGCCAATATTTGGGGAAGGTCCCCACTGGAAGTAGCAGCACATGGATCGGCACTAACGTTGCTTGATGAAGTGAACGTTCCAGTATATTCTCCAAACGATCCACTTAAAGATCCGGAGACAAGATACAAGACCGTTCCACAACCACCAGATGCACGTAATACTCTGAAAACGGCATTTTTTAAATATGGAGTTCCGACAACATCAAATGTAGATGAAGCAGTGAAAGGAAGGCTGGCTTGACTCATGCTCAAATAAGAAACGGTTTCTGTGCATTCCAATAACGATTGAGCTAGTTTTTCTTCTGGAGTTTTTAACCCATTTCCTTGAATACTGGATGAAACATATAGTTCAACGGATCCTGAGGATTGGAACGTTACAGTTCCAACGTTTAAAGTAGTACCCCAAAAAGAACTTCCCGAGTTTGCTGGAGTATATTGAGAACCACTGTTACTGGAAAATGTAAAAACTATACTTGCGGTGACGTTCATTTTCCCAGCGGTTGAAGCAGTAGAAAAATAACTTATAACGTCAGTTACGGTGGTAGTTCCAGCAGAACTTAGAAGATATGAGGATAGAGATCCGGTTTCAACCGAAGCACTGAGTGGGCCTCTTGCCCATGTTCCAGGAATAGCATAAATCATCAACGGGTCTTTCTGTTTATATCCAGTTAACGCACCCACACGACAAACTGTTACTCTTCCTTGTTCTAAAAGATATTCTTTAGCGGTATATGGTCCATAATAAACCCCATCAGCAACTCCAAATTTTTCTTCTAATTCACTTACAGAAGTCACCAGTGTTGGTGAAAATCCCGGCCCCTTTGGGAATGGTGCAACCACCGCTCCACCGATGTCAGCGACACCTTGTGCTAGACCGGATTGGTCATTTTCCCGAGTAAATACCCCTGGCGAAACGATACGGTCTACGGGGCTAAATCTTCCTCCTTCTGTTATTGGCATAATGTGTGTATTCCTTTTATATGTCTACTGACAATTGTTTTTGAGTTAAAATTTAACATCAATCTATTTAAAATCTTAAATATAAATATATATAAAATTTCGAAAACTATGTCTATTTTTATTTATTTCTTTGGGGTAAACGTTCCATCTTTCAGATTCAACGATCCATCTCCATACTTAGAACTTAGGGTTTCTATTAGTTTGGATTCTTCTTCTTGTAAGGAAAGATACTCTTGACGAGCCTTATTCTCAGCTTCATTCACACTTTTAATGGCCTGATCTATTGAAATTCTTTCCAGTGTTAATTGACCAAATAACATCAATTTTTCTTGATAACGTTGTTGTAGAGATTTTATGGAAGATAATTCTTCCTCTGTAAATTTTTTGGTAGTATCCATAACTTATAACATAGATAAGTATACATTGAAAAATTCATTAACAATTTTTATTTATAACTTAGATTTTATATACTCATATTCGTCTAGTATCCAACTATGATTTGAGGAGTTTTTTAAACAAAACTTGATCATATTATTCATATTTTTCCACATTTTTTTAGAGGGGTGTTCGTCTAAAAAAATGTGGCTGTGGAAGTTTTTCAACTCTTTCTCACCTAGAAACAAATTTCCATCTCTAATCTGTATTCCCAATTCCTTCATCGAAGATTCTACCGTCGAGTCATTTTCACCAAGCCTCCAAAATCCAACGTTATAATTCTTTCCCATTTCAACGAGTGAAAATTGAGAAGCATAGTTTAAACATTGTTGATCTCCCATTAGACTATTATAGACCGAAGCTTGTTTCCACCATCTATAAAAATATTCATCTTTTATCATTAATAACCCACTATTCCATATACCCGCATACTCTCCATATATCTTCCCCACACCATTTTTATGATGTCTAGTCCCCGCTACATCTCCAGTAAAACCCTCATCAAATGGATTTATAACAATAACGTCAGAATCTATATACAAAGTATTATTATATCGTTCAAATGCTTTTTTAACCGCAAAATATTTCTTGGATACGACTATGCCATGATAAGAAGAAGAATTCCATCTAGGAATAATATCATCGGAGGAATTGGGGATTGGAAAAAATGTAAAATTTTCTATTCCAAATTCTTTCAATTTATGTTCTACCTTCTCATCTCCAATCACTATAAGTTCCTCTTTATGGTATTTTCTAAGTGTTTTTGCCATCAAAACTCCCTCCATCCACCTCTCAGCGGTGACAAGTGTACAAAAACATTTTGGAAGTTCTTTTGATAAAATCCTATCTCTATTCTCTTCGAAACTTTTCCAATCTTTCTCCATGTCGATGTTCATGGAAGTTATGGAGGATGGATGCAACCAATGTCGATATACGGGATTTGTTTTAACAAACTCCATTTTTACACCACTTGCAAACATTCTAACATACGAAAGAGCATCTTCATGAATAGGATTCTCAGATCTAAACATTAAACCATCCTTAGTTACGTTGTTAATTTTTAAAATGCTGGCCCACGTTCCAAAATAAAAATCCTCAGATGTTGGGATTATGGTTTCTACAAACCCACTGTCATTTTTACATTCATATGATCCTATTACAACGTCCAGATCATAACATTTTATTTTCTCAAAAAGTTCTGTAACCATAGGATCCAGAACTTCATCATCGCTATCCACCAAACACACATATTGATAATAGTCTGAAATTGTCATAGCTAATTGGATGAGTGTATTTTTTGTGTGGTTAACATTCCCAGATTCAGTCTGATTTTTAACATGTATTCTTTTTTTACAAGAAGATATATGGGTTCTCAAAATTAACTCAGTGGAGTCGGCAGAACAATCATCCAGTGTTACTAGCGCCCAATCCATTCCAACCATACATCTTTCTATGCTTTTTAATGATCTTTGAAGAAACCTCTCCGAATTTTTACATGCCATTAATATTTGTAGTTTTGCATTTGGGTTTAGAACCGAACTATCAAACCTATAACCGCCTCTACATATCAATTTTTCAGCCATCAACTCACTTTTAAAAGAAAATAAGTTTTCATCTATTTTTCTAAGACCTATGGTAATATCCTTAAACTTTAGTAAAACCGGATCTTTCATAAGAGATTATATGGATTCCAATAAAGAAGTTATCTCTGAAACCGTGTATTCTTCCAATCCAACTGCATCATGGGTGATGTCATTAAAAACGAAGTCCGGCTGATCTCCAACATATGAGATTACAAATTTTGTGCCATCCTTGGTATATCTGAGATCAGATTTTCCCGACCCATACTGTTCAACCTTTGAAAAATCCACTAAATCTATGTCACCGAGGTTTATCAATACATATTTTGTTTTATTCATATTATAGCCTTATCCGGAAAAGCTAAGGAAGCCGTGTTGAAATTTGTTGTATATCTAGCTATTCCTTTAGTGACCCTTAATTCATCTATCCAACCTAGATGTGGCCCAGTTACACGATCATTTCCTTGAATTCCTATAACTGGAGAATTCACATCGTTTAAATATGAATTATTATCTATATAGGTAAACCCTTCTTGTATCCCGTTAAGAAACATTTTTGTGATATTGTTATACCTGGAGAGAGCTAAATGATACCAAGTGTCTATTACGCATATAGTTGTTCCCACTATAACATTGGATCCATTTACATCGAGGTTAACTTTATTAGCCGCCGCGCCTTTAAACAGTTGGATATATATTCCCGCACCACCATTTGGTTGAGATGAGTAATATACTTGTCTAGTCCCAGCCGTTGGAAATCTAAACCAAAACTCTATTGTAAAATCGGAACCCCTTGTGAAAGCAAAATCACTAGATCCGTCCAACTGAATATAATCTCCAGCTCCATCAAAATATGCGCTTGTTCCACCAAACTTACTCTGAGACGATGTGATGTTGAGATTTCCATTTATAACCATTTTTTTAGGAATGGTAGATTGATCGATAAACGTGGTAGAGCCCTCTGAACCACTGAAATGTAAAAGTAATGGAACATATGAAAAAAACACGTCAACCTCACTTCCACTTGGTTCAAACTTGTTAAGACGATTCTTCTCCGTCGCATATAACTGTTTAGCTTCCAGTTCGCTCAGAGCTTTGTTGTATATAAAAACAGGACCAATTTTTTTAGATCCGGTATAAACATAAGATCCCGAATATAAATGTCGTCCTATGAACATTGAGGAACTTTTATCGCTGGGAGCCTGTCCAGAGGATGAAGCTGATCCAGTTATTATTAATTGACTATATCCATTTATATAAACAGCAGCAGATCTTGTGACAGGGCCAGATTTAACATATGTAACATTTGTCCAGGATCCTGTCGGTATTGCAGTATTAACAAGTGTGGTTCCTTCCTTTGATCTTATCTGAAAAACTCTATTTGATCCCGTAGATATCAACTCTATAGTGTGACCTGACTCCGAGGGTTCTCCCTGTCCCATTATAGTAGCTGATACGGTTGTTTCGGTCCGTATCCAAAAATTCCAAGTAAATGAAGAACTTAAATCTGTTACCACACCAGTAAAGTCAACATATGCAGGTTTATTTCCAAGATAATCATCCACACCGTCCATATCGACATATACTACGGGATCTCCCACAGATCCAGAACCCCACAAGGCACCATTCGTTAGATAATATCTATTTACGCCGCTACCAGTAGCATCTCTTACTAATTGTGCTTTATCATCAAGATAGTGATAGAAGCCTCCGATTCCATCAAACTGTCGAGAACTAACCAATGTTGGATCACTCCACAAAACCAATCCATCCGTGGGAACAGTCGCCAATGGTTGTATTAGATTAAATGCCATATTAAAACTCTCCCGCTGCCATTACTACCATATCAGCATCAACTGTTCCATATGATGTCAACGTTACTAACGCTATTTTTCCTAAACCAACGTTTATTGGAAGAGCTCCAACTGCTCTAAACGGACCTTTATCTATCGTTATAGATCCTGTGGTATACACATACACTTTTAATAAAACCGATCCTCCAGCTTGCATATTACTAGAAGATAGTGATATACTAGCAGATGCGCTTACTTGTTGTAAAGATCCACTGTCAAAACAAACTATAAGACCTCCCGAAACCGTAAAGTTTGGGTGGGTATATATCGATTGCTTTATCATTCCATTTATTGTCACAAGAGATGATGTAGCACCACCCAAAGTAGGATTTCCCGTGGCACTCAAAAAGCTCCCTGTAAAATAAGAAGAAGTCAGAGACGTCCCGGCATAGCTGGCGCTCACAGCATTGAGCACGTAGCTTGCAGTGTTTGATGATGAAGCAAAGCTTGCAGTCAAGATATAGCTGGCGCTCACCGCATTGAGCACGTAGCTAGCGCTCACCGCATTGAGCACGTAGCTAGCGCTCACCGCATTGAGCACGTAGCTTGCACTTTTTGCAAGCAAGACATAGCTAGCGCTTTGAGCATTGAGCACGTAGCTGGCGCTTTGAGCATTGAGAACGTAGCTTGCAGAATCGGATAATAATACGTAACTTGCACTTTTAGCTAATAACACGTAACTTGCGGTGTTTGACGATGAAGCGAAGCTTGCGGTTAAAATGTAACTTGCGGAGACTGCATTTAAAACATAGCTTGATGTTACAGCATAACTGGAGGTTAAAGCGTAACTAGCGCTTGTAGAAGTAGATGCGTTTCTAACTAATGTAGCCGTTAGAGATGATGAATTGGTCCATCTACCAAGAGATATGTCATATACTAACGGTTGCCCTTGAGATACACTTGATATATTGACATCCCCAAGTCCTGATAATAATTGAGTGATTACCGATCCTCCACCACCTGAACCTCCCACGCTTCGGAATAATCCTCCGGGAGCTATAGCATAAGAAGAAGAAACTGTGAAATCTGCGTTGTTTCTTAGAACCAACGCTCCGAGATAAACTGCACCTTCAGACGTTTGTGGAGCTTCGGTGAACGTTTCGAACGATATGTTAGAGAGTGCATCTGACTCGGTGGGGTAAACTGCGTTTCCATAATATACTACGAAAGCCTTCAAACTTTCGTTAGGATACCAGAAAACTCTCTGAATTGACCATTGACGATTTGAACCAGCTCCCGGAACTGAAGCAGTGATGCTTCCGCTAGCATATTGGGTTGGATCTATGGTTGTATATCCCGATCCACTATTAGTTAAAAAAACCCAATCTGTTGAACTAGATGGATAGACTCTAAAAATTTTAGAGATATTACTTCCTGGATCGGTTATAAAACTAGGAGAGTCAGTTGATGTAGAATAATTAGCCCCATCTGAAAATGCCGTTCCTGAGGATACTACCAAACTTCCGGCGGATGATCCACTGGGAGATAGTATAAGTCCGGATAGTTTTAAAGGTCCAAATGCTTTTGTGAATAAAAATTGTCTCTGTTTAAACCCATATGAAACTGAGGGAGAGGTTTTAACACTTAAAATACTATTATGGTCTTCATGGGTTACACATCCAATTGGAATAAGAGTATTTAACTGAGTTCCTGTAAATGGAATGGTCTGTTTTACCAAAGTTCCGTTTGATTGAATAGCTATGAAAGTTTGGTCAAACGATGAACTATATTGATTTATACTGGATGATAAATTAGGCCAATTTACAATTACAGTGGAAGGGTTTGGATCTTTGGCATATGTTGAGTTTAGTGTAACTATAATTCCACTTCCACTTCCTACTTGAAAAAATGTAGATGACTGACTTGTGACCAATCCTCCGTGCAATAACCCCGAATATAAGTTTTGAGCTATCCAATGTTGTCTAACTTCTGATGATATCCCATCGGAATTTTGTAAAAAAGTTAAATCATCAGTAGAATCAGATGTAGATTTTGTAATATAAAAATAAGAAGCGCTTATGGAGTTATCTATCAATGTTCCGTTAGTCAACATCTGAATGTCACCTTTTATACTTATTCTTCCACCAGTTAAGTTTAGAGATCCAGTGATAGTTTCTGTTCCAATGAAAATATTGGATCCCGTTGTTGCAAATGTGGAACTATCCTTTCCATCCAATAAATCTGAATTATTTGAATAACTGGACGACAAAGCATAGCTAGCACTGATTGAAGGGTTTCCCGGTGCATAACTGGCAGTCAAAGCATAGCTAGCACTGATTGAAGGGTTTCCCGGTGCATAACTGGCAGTCAAAGCATAGCTAGCACTGACGACTGACCCCAACAACAATGAAGCGGTTCCAGCATAACTCGATGTCAAAGCGTAGCTTGAACTTATAGAATTTAAAACATAGCTAGCGCTTTGAGCATTTAAGACATAGCTAGCAGTAGTAGATGAAGAAGCATAACTTGCAGTCAAGATGTAGCTAGCGCTCACCGCATTGATCACGTAGCTGGCAGTAACTGCGTTTAGAACGTAGCTTGCACTTTTTGCAAGCAAGACATAACTTGCGCTTTGAGCATTGAGCACGTAGCTTGCAGTCGATGAGTTTTGGGCATAGCTTGCGGTCAGAGCATAACTTGCGCTTATTGATGGATTTCCAGGAGCATAACTTGCAGTTTCAGAGTAACTCGACGTTACAGAATAACTTGCGCTTATTGATGGATTTCCTGGAGCATAACTTGCTGTTAAAGCATAACTTGCGCTGATTGAGGGGCTTCCCGGTGCATAACTTGCAGTAAAAGCATAACTTGCGCTAACCGAAGAAGAAGAGCTGCCGCTG
>Ga0315291_10012346_pt1 | contig 10368 bp, 15 predicted proteins | sample YL17G12_20_MG_FD_203070 | JGI IMG/M metagenome (GOLD analysis project Ga0315291, IMG submission 203070) | Sediment microbial communities from Yellowstone Lake, YNP, Wyoming, USA - YL17G12_20 | ecosystem: Environmental > Aquatic > Freshwater > Lake > Sediment | place: USA: Wyoming | collected... | reverse complement strand
TTTTTTTAGAGCAACGTGCGCATCCATGATCTCGGCGATCACTTCGTCCTTATGGGCGAGCTTGGCCGTCAACGCTGCGACCTTCCCCTCCAGTTTCCGCTCCCGTCCATCGGTGCGGTGCTCAAAGGCTGCTGTCCCGTTCTCGAAGAACTCCTTCTGCCAGCGATAGAAAACCGTCGGGTTCAAACCGTACTCGTCACACAGGTTTGAGACTGGGACCTTGTCCACCAGGTGCCGTCGCAAGATCGACACCTTCTCGTCCGCCGAAAACGTCCTTCGCTTGTTCGTCATCACCAAAACCTCCTTTGCGGCTACATACTAACCGCGAACGAGGCTTTGTCCAATTCCGACTGAAGCAATACGCCCATTCAGCCCATCGTCGCGAAGAGGCACCGCGAATATGGGATGTTTGAGGATTTCAGGGTTTACCCCTGGGTGCTGGAGACTTTCCGCTATTCTAGCCTGGATGACCTTTTGGCATCACTAGAAAATAAGGTGATCGCTCCAGGTGAGGCGAAGGCTAAGGAACTGACTGCCAAGAGATGACGAGCAGATGACGTAGCTTGAGATTGGGCATTGACAAATATAGCAATTATGCTATAATGCAGGTGTGAAGATGGTTCAGCAATCAACTCCCTGGACAGCAGAGTTCTACCGTGATGCTCGGGGCAAGTCTCCGGTTCAAGAGTTCCTGGGTAGCCTGACGAAGACTGACCGGGCAAAGATTGCGCATGAGATTGAGCGGCTTGAGATCGGAGGGCTGAACGAACTACCCCCAGATGCCAGACCGTTAGTCAACCACAAACCACTATGGGAGCTGAAACCAGATAAGTATCGTGTCATCTACTTTGCTCACAGAGGCCGTAGGTTCATCATACTGCATGCTTTTACCAAGAAGTCTAGGAAGACCAGTCCAAAAGATGTCGCCACCGCGGAACGCCGGTTCGCCGAATTCATGGAAAGGGAGGGAAGGTGAAAGCTGTGCGTAACATTCCATTCAAAGAGTGGCTGGCAGAACAAAAGCAGTCTCCTGAGTTCCGGCAGGCGTATGAGAAGTACGAAGTCGCCCAACAAGTGGTGCGGCTGCGGATAGCGCGGGGATTGACTCAAGCCCAGGTCGCAGAGCGCGTCGGGACCACGCAATCCAGCATCGCACGGCTGGAAAGCGGCAGCAGAGAACCCAGCCTATCTTTTCTGAGACGAGTAGTGAAAGCACTGGGTGGGCAGTTGGAACTGCGTATCGTGCCTGAGAAAGTGGCCGAAGAAGCCGCTGACTACGTACCAAGTCCGGAACTGAGGCGGAGAGTGGCAGAGTCACGTGAACCGTATGGGGATACCGCACGCACCCACGAACCGCCCGGAGACCCTTGATGGCACACACACCCAACACGGGCAAGAGCCTGGAGTACCTGACCGACCGGGCGCGGCGGATGGCGCTCCGCTATGCTGAGGTCAGCCCGTACAGGCTGAATCCGAAACAAGAGGTCTGGGAAGGCATCGTCCGGGCCATCGGGCGGCAGGCTCACACGTTCGGCTGGCCGTACTGTCCCTGACAGCAGCGGACAGGCGATCCCGTGGAGGATCGGAAGTTCATCTGCCCCTGCTACCGGCACAAGGACGACATCGCCGAGATGGGCCACTGCATCTGCCACCTGTTCGTCAGCGAAGACTACCAGCCCCTTGAACTCGCAGACCCACCGGTGCGGGAGGCAGGCAGTCCCTCTGGCCGGAGATTGTGGTCTACGGAGCCTACTGGTGCCAGGATACCGTGCGCACGCGGCGGTTTCTGAACGAGCGCGGCATCCCGTACACGGTGGCTGACGTGGACTACGACCCAGAGGCAGCGCAGAAAGTGATGGACTGGAACGGCGGCAATCTCTCAACCCCGACGCTGGAGATTGGCGGGCGCGTTGTCACAGAGCCGTCGGACGAGGAATTGGCCGAGATACTGGGGCTGGCGTAGGACATTCGCCGCAATCCCACCAGACGTAGGAGGGAATCATGCCTAGACTTCAACTGAAAGACATCGCACTGCATTATGAGGTGACAGGTAAGGGTGAGCCGGTCTTGTTCATCCATGGCCTGGGCTCCAGCGGCCGGGACTGGGAGATGCAGGTTGATTTCTTCTCCCAGAACTACCAGGTGGTGGTCTTTGACCTGCGAGGTCACGGCGAATCGGACAAACCCGCCGGCCCATACAGCATACCGCTCTTTGCCGCGAATACGGCGGGGTTGATGGAGGCGCTTGGCATCGCCCCCGCCCATGTGGTTGGCATCTCGCTCGGCGGCATGATCGCCCTTCAGTTGGCGGTGGACCGGCCCGAGTTGGTGAAGAGTCTGGTCGTCGTCAACAGCGGGCCGGAGTTCGTCGTGCGCACATTCAAAGAGAGATTGGCGGTGCTGCAGCGGTTCTTGATCGCGCGGCTCCTGGGGATGCGGAAGATGGGCGAGGTTCTGAGCCAGCGGCTCCTTCCAAAGCCGGAACACGAGGCGCTGCGGGCGATCTTCGTCCAGCGATGGGCCGAGAATGACCCGCGAGCGTATCGGGACGCCATGCGCGCAATTGTCGGCTGGAGCGTCGCCGGCCGTCTTGGCGAGATAGACATCCCGACGCTGGTGATTGCGGCAGACCAGGACTACACGCCCGTAGCGGCAAAGGAGGCGTATGTTGCGAAGATGCCACGGGCGGAGTTGGTTGTCATCCGGGATGCGCGGCACGCCATGACCGTGGAGCGGCCAGCGGAGTTCAATGCGGTCGTCGCCGCGTTTCTAGCCAGACAAAGCAGAACTATCCGCGAATAGCGCGAATCAACACGAATGGAAAGACTTCCAGAATTGTTCGCGTCCATTCGTGTTATTCGCGGATAGAGGAGACCTGGACATGAAACTGGCTCTCGTGGTTCCGCTGATTGGCTACCTGCTGGGCTCCATCCCGTCTGCGCTCATCGTCTCGCGGCGAGTGGCGGGCGTGGACATCCGCACCCTCGGCGACGCAAACATGGGCACGCGCAACGTCTCGCGCATGCTGGGCTGGAAGCCTGCGCTCGTGGTGGCTGCGCTTGATTTCAGCAAGGGGTTCGCGCCGGTGCTGCTGGCGCGGGCGCTAGGCTTGACTTTGGGATGGCAGATTGCCACCGGATTCTGCGCCCTGCTTGGGCACGATTTTCCAATCTTCGCCCGATTCCAGGGAGGCCAGGGCTTGGCGACGACGCTGGGGGCGCTCCTTGCGCTGTCGCCCGGCGAGACGACCATCGGGCTGACAGTCTACGGCCTGCTGTTTCTGGCAACGCGGAATTCTGACCTCAGCGCGGGCGTGGGCATCGGCTTGATGGTCCTGCTCATGACGCTGACCGGGCAGCCAGTGGGACTGATGATTTCCACCCTCGTGATGATCCTGTCCGTCCCCGCGAAGCAGGCGCTGGACCGCCCCCGTCGTGTGCGCGCGCAGAAGACGTGAACGATATGTAGGACGGATTGGCAATCTATCCCCCCGGACAGGCTTATAGGGTTTCACAGAATTGACAGACAATCAGTCCGTTTCGAACGGACTTTGCGTGCCAGCCGCCGAATTCACTCGGCGGGCCTCCGGACGCCACCCAGCACGCGTCGCATGGGATCGCCACGAATGAATTCGCGGCCTAGCGGAGGAAACGTGCCGAGGCACGTTGGAACAGGCTGTACCGCATTACTAGACCAATCTGTAAAACTTCATCAGCCTATTCTGCGCGGCGGCGGTGCTGTCGCGGGCGACACGTGTCGCGTGTCGCGGGTGTCGTACATGTCGTACATAACACCAACAGGGCTGCGGCATCGACCCAATCCTCTCGGCGGCTCTGAGAAGATGCTGCACCATTTTCGCCGGTTTGATAAGAGCGGTTTGTTCTCTCCACAGGTGCAAAAGGAGAAATCCCATGTCACAGCAGCGCAGACCATTTGCCTCAGTCGTTGAAACCATTGGAAACACGCCCCTCGTTGAGCTGTCTCGGCTCACCAGGGGGCTTGAAGGCCGCATTCTAGCCAAACTTGAATACCTCAACCCTGGCTACTCAAAGAAGGACCGCATCGCTCGCCAGATCATTGAAGATGCCGAAGCCGACGGGACACTCAAGCCAGGCCAGACCGTGGTAGAATTGACCAGCGGAAATACGGGAACAGGCCTGGCTATCGTCTGCGGCATCAAGGGGTATCCCTTTGTGGCCGTGATGTCCAGGGGAAACTCCATTGAACGAGCGCGCATGATGTCTGCGCTCGGCGCGGAAGTCGTGCTGGTGGACCAGCTGCCGGACTCCAAACCGGGGCAAGTCTCCGGCGGCGATCTGGAACGGGTTGAACAGGAGGCCCAAAAAATCGTTGCAGAGCGCAAAGCGTTTCGGGCCGACCAGTTCAAATTGGCAGGCAACTTTCGCGCCCACTACTTGCACACCGGCCCGGAGTTCATCAGGCAATCCGGGGGACGAATTGACGCCTTCTGTGATTTTGTGGGCACGGGCGGCTCGTTTGCAGGATGTGCTGCCGCATTCAAGGAACACAATCCTTCCATACAGTGCTTTGTGGTTGAGCCGGATGGCGCCGCTGTGCTCGCGGGTGAATCCGTGACCTACCCCAACCACCGCATTCAGGGAGGGGGCTATTCCATGCCCGACCTGCTGATGCTCAAACGCGAACACATTGATGGCTATCTGAAAGTGACTGATGCCGAAGCCATTCACACCGCGCGCCGGCTGGCACGCGAAGAAGGAGTCTTCGCCGGATTCTCGTCGGGAGCCAACGTGGCGGCGGCGCTGGGGCTGTTGCAGACAGCCCTCCGCGGCAAGACAGTGGCCGTTATGCTCTGCGACTCCGGCTTGAAATACCTGAGCACAGATTTGTGGGAATAGATCGCATCCGGTCGGAGGATTCGCTCTTTGGACTTCAGCCTTGCCACAGCCCGCGCGCGATGCTATAATCTCTTTTGACTCGGGAGAGCAATGAGAGTATGGCGGCATACACCCTACACGCCATCGGCCACGTGGAAAACGGCATCATCGACCTGGACGGCGTCGTCTGGGAAGACGTGGAATCCAGGGTTGTCATCGCGCCCGAATTCGCGGAGGGTCTGGAGGGGATAGACGACTTCTCGCACATCATCGTGCTCTGCTATCTGCACCGGCGGGCGGGCGAGGAAGACAGGCGGCTGCAAGTCCACCCGGAGGGGCGCGAGGACCTGCCGCCTGTGGGCGTGTTTGCCACGCGAAGCCCCAAGCGGCCCAACCCGATTGCGCTCACTGTCGTGCCTCTTCTCCGGCGGGAGGGGAACGTACTGGTCGTCAAGCGTTTGGACATGGCCGACGGCACGCCGGTGCTGGACGTCAAGCCATATCTGACGGATGGCGACCGGATTGAGGACGCAAGGGTGGCGGGCTGGCTCCGCCGCCTGTGGGATTCGGAAGGCAACCACGAGAAGCGTGAATAAGCGCGTGGACATCATACCCAGAATCTACCACAAAGACACAAAGGAATCTAGCATTCTTGGTGTCTTTGTGTCTTGGTGGTAGACTTGTGTGAACGAAGGGAGGCGACCGATGCACATCCGCTCATTTGAACCCAAAGACTGCGACCGGATCGTGGAAATACTCAAGGCAAATCAGCAGTACGGGCACCCGGAGATAGAAGGGCCGGAAGCCATGCGCCGCGTGGCTGAGTGCAAGGCCGCCGAGTTCCTCGTCGCTGAGGATGAAGGTCAGGTGGTGGGCATGATCCGGGGCGTCTTTGACGGCTCCCGCGCTATCATCTACATCGCATCGGTGCATCCGAATTGCCAGCGCCGGGGGATCGGGCGCGCCCTGGTCTACGCCGCCGCGCGGCGGTTCAAGGAACGCGGGGCGAGCAACCTTGCTGTCGTCATCCCCGGAGAGGTGGGGTTCTGGTCCAAACTGCGCTTCCGCCAGACGACGCGGATCATGACCGCGTATCCGATTGATGCGGTATTTGAGATGTGACCGTTGTAGGGGCAAAGCATTCGGCCACGAGAATTTCGTTTCCCCGCTGAACCGCTGGCCGAATGCTTTGCCCCTACAGAATCATCAGCTCCCTGGGAAATGAGGTCAGGACCTCGGCCCCGTCTGGGGTAATCGCCACGTCGTCCTCAATCCGCACGCCGCCGCGCCCAGGGAGATAGACGCCCGGCTCCACAGTGAAAGTCATCCCTGATTCCAGGATTGTCTGATTCCCCTCCACGATGTACGGCGGCTCGTGGACTTCCAGGCCGATGCCGTGCCCCGTGCGGTGGGTGAAGAAGTCGCCGTACCCCGCGTCTCGAATCACCGCCCGCGCCGCCCGGTCTACAGATTCTGCCGTCGCCCCCGGCCTGCACGCCTCGCGCCCCGCGCGGTTGGCTTCCCGAACGACCTCATACACGCGGCGCAGTTCGGGTTTCAGCTCGCCCATGGCAAATGTGCGCGTGATGTCGGATACGTAGCTCCCGTAGAAGATGCCGCAGTCAATCGTGACCAGGTCGCCATTCTGCAGCGGGCACTCGGATGGCCCGCCGTGGGGGAGCGCACTGTTGGGGCCTGCGACGAGGATGGGCGCAAAGGCAACGTCCTCCCCGCTCGCGTCCATGAGCACCGAGCGCAGTTTCGCGGCCAGTTCTTTCTCTGTGCGGCCCGTCTGGATTTCGGGCAAAAACTTGCCGAGAGCCTTATCGGTGCGGCGGGCGGCCTCGCGCATGGCCGCGAGTTCGTGGGTATCCTTCCGCACCCGCAGGGCCGTCAGAATCTCATCGCCCGCGACGATTTCCACGCCCGCCCCGCGCAGGTGCCAGAACTCCATCAGCCGCATCTGAAGCGATTCGGCGGCCAATTGCTTCCCATTCAAGCCCAGACGGCGGCAGGCCTGGGCCAGCGCATTCTGGGGGCCTTCCTCGTCGGTGTAGCCGAACAAGTCGGCCTCCACGCCCGAGTCCTGCTCCGCACGGGAGGCCTCAAAGGCGGGCACGACGAAGACCGCCTTCCTGCCTGGCGCAAGCAGCCCAAGCGCCAGCCGCTCGCTCGTGTGCATCCGAACGCCGGTCAGATAGCGCATCCCCGGCCCAGGAACCAGGGCCAGGGCGGCTAGGTTGCGCTCCTGCAGGGCGCTCGCCGCGCTGCCGATTCGCTTCACGAACGGGTTTTCATCCATTGTCTTGCCTCCAGAAGGTCTCGGAGAAGAAAGACCGCTTGAGCAATTTGTGCATGTTTGGGTCTGCGGCGTTCAGCTCCCTCGGTCGGACAACGTAGAGGGCTACTGACTGGGCAAAGTAGCCTGCGGGGCTGGTTTGGCAAATGGGGTCGGGGTTGTGACCCAGCGCGAACAGGCGCGGAATCTGCGCGCCAACCTCCGTCCACTCTTCCGTGATGCCCACGCCGTCGGACAGGTTCGGGCCGCGTTCCGCTCCCGCCGAACCGAGGAGATGGTCATAGAGGTGCGCCACAGCGCGAAGCGGAATCATTCCATCACCCAGCAGCGCCTCCGCAGGGACGAATGTAACGTTTTCCACCTGTAGCCTCTGTAGTTTCTGAGGCCCCCGCGCATACGGTAGGTCTACGGGACTGATGACGATGTCGCCGGTCGGGCTGGCGAGGAGAAAGCGCAGCGCCCCCTGAGGCAATCTACACAGGAACTCTGTCAGGCGTTCCACCGGTTCCCAGGTGCTGGCGAAATGCCCGGCAACTCCAGGGGAAAGGAGCGCAAACAACCGAGGGTAGAGGTGTACCCTGCGCGTCTTCAGTTCCTTGACCAGGCGCTCTTTGTCCAAGACGTGCCTCCGCTTTTGCCAGCGCGTGCGGAATATGGTAGCATATACCCGACGCGCTGACAAAAGAAGTTCCTTACGGAGAATGCAGGGCGCACAGAGGAGGATGGGGTTCCAGTTCCTCTGTGGTCTCTGCGTTCTCAGCGGTGAGAAAATCCAAATGGGAGGTGCGCAATGCGTCGTGCGATTTTGTTTCTTGGCGGGGCGATTTGCGGGGCGCTGATTGGCGCTGCGGCTGGAATTCTGCTGGCCCCTCAGTCCGGGCAGGAGACGCAGACACTCCTGCGCCGCCGGCTGGACGAAATCAAGGCCGAAGCCGAGGAAGCCTACGAGGCCCGGCGCAAGGAACTGCTGGACGAATTTGAGCGGGCGAAGAAGGGGATCATCGCTTCAGCAGAATAGCCGTTTCGCGCCCTCGACGACCGTCAACACGCCCTCCAATCCCAATCAAGGCCTGCGCAAAGTCAGTGGACAGAGGCGGCGTTGGGGTATGCGAGCAGCGCATTCTCCCATGACTTTGCACACACCCTCCTATCCCGACGGAGCCAAGATGAAAGTCGGCATCGTCTCAGATACCAGTTTCAGAATCCCCGGCGGCGTGCAGGAATATGTGAGGGGAGTGCACGACTTCCTCAGGGAAAGGAGCGTGGACGTCCAGATCATCACTTCCGGGGAAAGAGGGCACGAAGACGGCGGCAGGAATTTTGCCTCGCTGGGAAAGACCGTTGATCTCAGTTTGCTAAACTGGCGGGGCGCCGCGTCCTCAATGCCCCTGAACTGGGCGCCGACGGGGAGGATCAGGTCTTTTCTGCGAGAAGAGCGTTTTGACGTCCTCCACTATGCCGCCCCAATGGCGTTGCTGGGTTCAAGAATCCTGCGCTTCTCCAGGAAGGCAAGCCCCGGCGCCGCTAACGTCATCGCTTTCCTCATCTACAACGAGACGACGCCCCCGGCGGTCCGGCTTCTTTCCCCAATTCTCAAGCGTCTCAACTGCTCCATACATGGGCGGGTCGCCATTTCGGAACCCGCCGCCGAATACGCCCAGCAGTTCTATCCCGGCACCTATGCAATCATTCCCGCGGGAATTGATGTCAGGCGCTTCAATCCGTCGGTCGGGCGGATAGACGCCTTCGTTGATGGGAAGGTCAACATCCTGTTCGCGGGCCGGCTGGACAGAAGAAAGAACGTCATGGACATGCTGGAGGTCTACGCAAGGCTCAGCGCCGATTGCCCCGACACGCGATTGATCATCGTCGGAGATGGGCCAGAAGGGCAGCAGGCTCAGGAGTTCGTGAGGGACAGACACCTTCAGAATGTGGCGATGGTGGGGCGCGTCGGCGCGGAGGAGATGCCGAAATACTACAATACGTGCGACATCTTCTGCGCGCCTGCGCTCGGCCAGGAGAGTTTCGGCGTCGTGCTCGTGGAAGCGATGGCCTGCGGAAAACCTGTTGCGGGCTATCGGAACAGAGGGTACGAAACCGTCGTCGCAGGGTCTCCGCTGAACGAGTTTCTGGTGGAACCCGGAAACGTTTCGGCTCTGCATCAGGCGCTGAAATCCCTGATTGTAGACGGTGAAAGGAGAATGCGGTTGGGAGCCGAAAGCCTCCGCCTCGTCCGCGAGCGGTATGCCTGGGAAGTCGTGGGCGAAAGAATCCTGGAATGCTATCAGAGTTGCAGAAGATAGCGCGTATTGCCCGCCCAGGCTTCCGAAGTCTCGGAGACTTCGGAAGTCTGGGCGGAACATCGCGGGCAAATGCTTCGCCCCTGGCGCTGAGTTTTGAGGTGTTTTCTAATTGTCTGGCGTGAAGTGCTTGTCAAATTCGTCCTGGAGCATCGTCCAGTGTTTCTTTTCCTCGGCGGCCAGATAGGTGAACAGGCTGCGCATTGAGGGGTCCTTCAACACCTGCAATGCTTCGGTGTAGAACTCGTATGCCGACTTCTCTTTGCGGATCGCCATCTGCCAGGCGTCCTCAAGACGGGTTTCGGAAGTGACTTTAGGCATGATCTCCCTCCTACCTCTTCCCCAGTTTTTCCAATTTCTTGTATTGCTCGGCCAGGAAATCGGCGTGGACTTCTTCCTCGTCTCGGAGTTTCGTCAGAATCTCCTTGAGCGCGGGATCCTTTGCGAGTTTGGCGGCTATGTTGTACTTCCGCCAGGCCGCCCTTTCATCCACTTCCATCACCTTGAGAAAATGCAGCCAGTCCATGCGGTCTCCTTTCTCGGTTAGTATTGTCATAGTGTCCTTGCGAGGAGCGAAGCGACGAAGCAACCTCCCACTTTGGGCGGGATTGCTTCGCTCCGCCCGCAATGACGTGTTCTATCAGGTGCTCAACCCCAAGAGGCGGGCGGCATTTCCGCCCAGGATCTTCGTTTTCGCCTCGTCCGAAATCGGCAGCGCGCGGATGTCTTCCGTGTTCTTCTTCAGGCTGGGCAGGCCGGGCCAGTCCGAGCCGAACAGCACCTTGTCGGCCAGCCGCTCAAACTCTGGGAAGTAGGTCATCAGTTTCTGCGGCGGCAGTCCCGCGATCTCCATGTACATGTTCGGGTGTAGCCGCGCAAGGAAGGCCGCCTGATCGTACCAGAATCCCCTCCC
>Ga0315291_10012345_pt1 | contig 10368 bp, 10 predicted proteins | sample YL17G12_20_MG_FD_203070 | JGI IMG/M metagenome (GOLD analysis project Ga0315291, IMG submission 203070) | Sediment microbial communities from Yellowstone Lake, YNP, Wyoming, USA - YL17G12_20 | ecosystem: Environmental > Aquatic > Freshwater > Lake > Sediment | place: USA: Wyoming | collected... | reverse complement strand
GCTTTCTGGGCGGCTTGCTGTTCGGCGCTCTTCCTGGAGAGGCCTTTGGCCTTGGCCAGGGACCTGTCTCCGAGTCGCACCTCGACGACGAACGTCTTCTTATGGGCGGGCCCCTTTTCGGTGAGGGTATCATACGTCGGAGAGGGGAGGTCAGACTTCTGGAACATCTCCTGCAGGGCCGACTTGTAGTTGTTGATGAAAAACTCCCGGTGGATGGGCTTAAAGGATGAGGAGAGCAGTCGGGAGATGAAGGCTTTGGCCGTTTCGAACCCGCCGTCGATGTAGACGGCCCCGACGACCGCCTCGAAGACATCGGCCAGGATCGTCTTTTTTTTCCGCCCGCCGCTTTTCTCTTCGCCTCTTCCCAAGAGAATGGCCTTGTCCAGATTGAGCTTCTTGGCGAGTTCGGAGAGGGAGAGCGTGGATGTGGCGGTGGACTTGAACTTGGACAGATCGCCCTCCGTCAGGTCCGGGTAAGCGGAATAGAAGAAGTCCGCGGCGGCCAGGCCGACAACGGAGTCGCCGAGGAACTCCAGGAGTTCGTTGTCCGCGGCCTTGTCCGCTTCTCTCTCGTAGGCGTAGGAGCTATGGGTCAGGGCCTTTTCCAGGAGGGCCTTGTTCGTGAACGAGTGCCCGATCTTCTTTTCCAGGTCTTCGAGCTTCATGGGCATCCCGTAAGGTTCCGATCAGCCGGCCGCCCCGGTCTCGGGCTGGAAAGGAAAGATGACCTTCCCGCCGACAACGGTCATCGCAGCTGTTCCCTTGAGCTTCCAGCCGTGAAAAGGGCTGTTCCGGCTCTTAGATTCGAATTTTTCCTTGTCCACGACCGTTTCCGCGCCGAGGTCGAGGAGGGTGATGTCGGCATCAGCCCCGACGGCGAGCCTCCCTTTGTTCGTCAGGCCGAGAAGCCGGGCCGGATTCGTCGACAGGAGCTCGATGAACCTCCGCAGGGAGATGATGTTTCCGCGGACGAACCTGTCGAGGAGGAGGGGAACGGCCGTTTCCAGTCCGACGACGCCGAAGGGGGCCTTGGCGAAGGCCGCTTCCTTGTCCTGGACCGTGTGGGGCGCGTGGTCCGTGGCGATCGCGTCAATAACGCCGTTCCTCACGGCCTCGACGAGGGCTTCGACGTCTTCCGCTGAGCGCAGGGGAGGATTCATCTTGAAGTTGGTGTCTAGCCTCTCGAGCAGGGCGTCGGTCAGGAGGACGTGGTGGGGGGTGGCTTCGGCCGTGACCTGGACGCCCCGCTTCTTGGCCTCCTCGACCGCCCGGACGGCGCCCTTGACGCTGAGATGGGCGATGTGGACGCGAGCGCCGGTCATCTCGGCCAAACGGATATCGCGGACGACCATGACCTCCTCGGCCGCAGCCGGGATCCCCTTAAGCCCGCAGAGCCGGGAATAACGGCCTTCGTGCATGGTCCCGTCCGCGCTCAGGCCCTTGTCCTCGCAGTGATCGATGACGAGAGTGCCCAGCGAACGGGAGGCTTCAAGGGCGCGGCGCATGATGAAGGCGTCCCCGACGGGCCGGCCGTCATCGGAAAAAGCGACGGCCCCGGCCCGGAACAGGGCGGCCATATCGGTCAGCTCGGTGCCTTTGAGTCCCCGGGTGACGGCCGCGATCGGCAGGACGTTGACCACGGCGCTCTTCCGGGCCTCTGCCCTGATGGACTCCAGGACGAAGAGGCTGTCGTTGACGGGATTGGTGTTGGGCATGCAGCAGACGGTCGTGAAGCCGCCCCGGGCCGCCGCCCGCGAGCCGGTCCGGATGGTCTCCTTCTCTTCGAAGCCGGGCTCCCGAAGGTGAACGTGCATGTCGATGAAGCCGGGGGCCACGATGAGCCCGGAAGCGTCGATCGTCCGGGCGGCCTCGGTCCTGATCCCGGCCCGGACGTCGGCGATCCTGCCGTCGAGGATCAAGACGTCCAGCCCGCCGTCCGTCCCTGACGCCGGGTCGACGACCCTGCCGTTCCTGATCAGCAGATCCACGCCAGGTCCCTCACTTGCGCAGCTTCCTGGGCTCCGTGATCAGGACCTCGTCCCCGTCGTCCACTTCCCTGAGATGGACCTGGACGATCTCCCGTCTCGACGTGGGCAGGACCTTGCCGACGTAGTCCGCGCGGATGGGGAGCTCCCGGTGGCCGCGATCGATGAGAATGAGGAGCTGGACAGTCTGCGGCCGGCCCATCTTGAAGAGGCCCTCCATGGCGGCCCGGATGGTCCGGCCCGTGAAGAGGACGTCGTCGACGAGCAAAACGTCCTTTTTAGCCGGCGGGAAATCGATCCTCGTTTTCTTGACCATGTGGCCCGTTTCCATAGCCGAAATGTCGTCCCGGTAGGCGGTGATGTCCAGGACGCCGACGGGCACCTCGATGCCTTCCAGTTCCTTGATGATCTGGGCGATCCTTTTGCCGACGTATATGCCGCGGGTCCGGATGCCGACGATGACCAGGTTCTTCAGGTTGCGGTTGCGCTCGATGATCTCGGTGGCCATCCTGTAGAGGCATCTCCGGATCTTGCCGGCGTCCATGATTTTCGCCTTGATTTTCTCTTCCATGCCCGACTCCTTATTTTCCCTATGAACATCCTATATTTGCCCGGGATTGTCAAGAAATCGCCCCGAGGGAAGCATTTTAACGAAAATAGCGCCGGGCTTCGGCGACGTCGCGGCCGATCTGGGCGATCAGGGCTTCGGAGGTCCTGAATTTCCTTTCGTTCCGGAGCTTCTTCAGGAACCGGAGCTTGACGGTCCGGCCGTAGAGGTTTCCCTTGTGGTCGAGAACGTGGGTCTCGATCCCGAGACGGCTGCCGCCGAACGTCGGGCCGACGCCGACGTTGGTCACGGAAGGGAGGGACTTCGAAGCCGTGATGGCCAGCGTCACGAAGATCCCCCGGGGGATGATCTCGTTGGTCGTATGGATATTGGCCGTCGGGAAGCCGAGGACACGGCCGCGGGACTCGCCCGTGACGACGCAACCCTCGATCTCGTAAGGCCTTCCCAGGAGCTCCGCCGCCTTTTCAACATTCCCCTTGGCGAGCCGATGCCGGATCAAGCTGGAACTGACGATCTCGCCGGCCTTTTCAACGGGGGGGACCCCGTGGACATCAAAGCTGAACTCTCGTCCCAGCCGGGCGAGCTCGGCAACGCCGCAACGTCGGTCCTTGCCGAAACGGAAGTTCTCGCCCACCACGACTTCCCCGGCCTGGAAGCGGTCCTTGAGCACGCGCCCGGCGAAGGCCCGGCCCGAAAGACGCCGGACCCCGCGGCCGAAGGGGACCACCACGACCCCTTTGACGCCCGCCTCCCGGAGACCCTCCAGGCGCTGGCCGAGGGTCTGGATGAGGGGGACGTCCCGCTTGTTCAACGATCGCGCCGGATGGGGGAAGAACGTCAGGACGAGGGAGAAGAGTCTTTTCTTTGCGGCCAGCTCCAGGACGCGCTCGAGGATCTTCCGGTGGCCGAGATGAATCCCGTCGAAATTGCCCACGGCAACGACGGCGCCCCGGGGGAAGGGGGGCACCTCCTCGAACCCGTTGAAGACCTTCATGGGATTACGTTTTCACGACGTTGGTCTGTTTGAGGTAGCCCATCTTGAGCTGGGAAAGGCAGGCCTCGAGGAATTTTTCTTCATCGGGCTCCAGGTTGCCCTTGGTCCGGTCCTTGAGAAGGTCGATGAGGTCGATCAGCCTCTTGGCAAGTTCCGGGTTGACGGATACCTGCCCAGAAACGGGGTCTTCGACCAGGCCGAGCTTGATGAGCGCCTGGGTGTAGAACGGGAAGACCAAAGACGAGAATTCCAGAAGCGGCAGGTATTCCTTGTTTTCGCCGTTCGCTTGGTTCTTGGCCATGAGGGCATCCTCCAAAGGATTTTCTTATTGCGGCGTTAATCCTGGGCGGCCTTCTTACGGAGGACGAGCGCCGCCTTGATGAACTCGTCGAGGTCGCCGTCGAGCACCCGGTCCACGTCCCCGATCTCCATTTTGGTTCGCATGTCCTTGATGAGACGGTAGGGTTGGAGGACGTAGGACCGGATCTGGTTGCCCCAGGCGATTTCGGACTTGAGGTCCTCCATCTTATCGATCTTCTCCCTTTTCTTTTTCTTCTCAAGCTCATAAAGGCGGGAGGTCAGCATCTTCATGCACATGGCCTTGTTCTTGTGCTGGGAGCGTTCGTTCTGGCACTGGACGATGATCCCCGTCGGATTGTGGGTGATCCGAACGGCGGAATCGGTCGTGTTGACGTGCTGACCGCCTTTGCCGGAGGAGCGGTAGGTATCGATCCTGAGGTCGTCGGGGTTGATGTCAATGTCAATCGTATCGTCCACTTCGGGATAGGCGAAAACGGCGGCGAAGGAGGTGTGGCGCCTCTTATTGGCGTCGAACGGGGAGATTCGGACCAGCCGGTGGACGCCCGTTTCCTGGCTCAGGTTTCCGAATGCGAACTCCCCTTCGATCCGGATCGCGGCGCTCTTCAAACCCGCTTCCTCACCCGGTGTCGAGTCGAGAACCTCGGCCTTGAAGCCTTTCCGCTCGGCGTAACGCAGGTACATCCTGAACAGGATCTGGGCCCAATCCTGGGATTCTGTTCCTCCGGCCCCGGGATGGATGGTCAGGATGGCGTTGCGGGGGTCGTCCGCATCGAAAAAGAGGGTCCGGAGCTCGGCTTCGGACATCTCCTTTTTCAGAATGGTGAGGGCCGAGGCGATGTCCGTATCGACGTTCTCCCCCTCCTTGGAAAGTTCCAGAAGGACCTCGATCTCTTCCCTCTGCGTATGGATCTTATCATAGAACCGGAGGTCGCGTTCGAGCCTCTTCTTGTTCTGCTGGAGGGATTGGAACGCCTTCTGGTCCTTCCAAGTCTCGGGGTCAGAGAGCCGGCTGTTCAGAGAATCGAGATCGTTTTTTTTACGATCGAGGTCAAAGAAAACCTCGGAGTTCCTCGAACTTAATAAAGGCGGCGTCGATAGCCGACCTCAGATCAGAAGATCGCTCGTTTGCGGCCATGGTGTTCTCTCTCCCGTGTCTTTATGAAGATCCTCATAATAAAGAAGATGATGCTCAAAGTCAAGCTCGCCCAGGCGAGGACATCGCCATGCTCCGTGTAGAACGTCATCTTCCGGGAGGGAGTGATCCTCTCTGTCAGGTATGTCCGGGTCATAAGCCTGGACTCGGCCAGTATCCGGCCGTAAGGGTCGATGATACCGCTGACGCCGGTGGTTGCGGCGCGAAGCAGGAACCGCCTGTTCTCGACGGCCCGGAAGATCGCCATGGCGAAGTGCTGGCGGGGCGCAGACGTCCTTCCATACCAGCCGTCGTTGGTGATGGTCACGAGGAAATCAGCCCCTTTTTTCGCGAACCGCCGGACGAGATCGGGGAAGATGATCTCGTAGCAGATGGGAGAGCCGAACTTGAGGCCGGCATGTTCGTGGAGGACGTATTTTCTTCCCGGCTCGATGTCTCCGATGGCGCGGGTCACTTTCTCGATGAAGAAGAAGATCTTTTTGTAGGGGGTGTATTCGCCGAAGGGGACGAGGTGCATCTTGGCGTATTGGGTCATGGAGAGGTCCGGGTGGAGACACAGGGCCGTATTGTAATAGACTTGGCTTCCCGGGGAGCCGGACATCTCGTTGGTCCCGAGGAGGAGGGTGCACGGGTTTTCCCGGACGAACCTGGAGAGCTCGCCTTTGTAGAGCTGGTAGATCCCTTCGGGGCAGCTGAAGCATAAGGGTACCGTGAACTCCGGCCAGATGATCAGACGCGCCCCGTTGTCATAAGCCTGCCGGGTGAGGTCCAAATGGTCCTTGAAGATCTTCGTGGTCTCTTCGCCGGAGATCGTGTCCCAGGTGATGTCGGAGGAAACGTTGCCCTGGATGACGGAGGCCGTGAAAGAGTTTTTCGATGGGACGATCTTTTCCAGGCTCATCAAGCCGGCCGCGTGGATGATCACGAGCAAGGCCACGGCCGCGACGAACGGGGCCCTCTTCCGGAGCTTCATGGCCAGCACGAACGTGCTCTGGACGAAGATGAGGACGAAGGAAAGGCCGTAGACGCCCGTCAGGGAAGCGAGCTGGAGGAAAGGGATGTTTTCGGACTGGCTGTATCCAAGGATCCCCCAAGGGAAGCCGGTCAGGACGTAAGTCATCGCATATTCAAAAGAGACCCAAAGGAACGGAGCGAGGATGTAGACAGCCGCCGGAAAAGCCTGCCGGATTGCTGCGAACGAAAGGCCGAAGAGCGCCCAATACCCGGCCAGGAGGAGAATAAGGATGAGATAGATGATGACGCTCAACCACATCGGCAGGTCCCCGTAATGGGCGGGAACGTCGGGGATCCAATAGAGAAGGGCTCCATAGAAAGCCGCTCCCGCGGCCAGTCCGTTCCAGAATGCTTGCTTCGGCCGGCACCGGGAGAGGACGAAGAACAGGGGGACGAGCGAGATCCAGGCCAGAATGGAGAGGTTGAACCTGGGGAAGGCCAGGGCTGTAAGGGCCCCGCTCAGCAGGGCGAGGAGAAGCCATGGTGATTTTCTTGACATGTTCTTCTCCTCACGACGAAGGCTCGGCTCCGTCCCGGGAGGAAAGCTTAACGATAGCCGCTGAAAGACGGCAGGTTCCCGGGAGCGGGCCTAGTCTTTTGTGACGTAATATCCCGTTTTTTTCTTGGACGCGGAATTCAGCTTGGCCAGGTCCTGCGAGGCCTTCTCCCTGGTGGAATAGCCTCCCAGCCTCACCCGGTAGACCGCTTTCTTGTCCGTCGGCAGAGGATCGAGGACGAAGACGGAATATCCCTGCTTCTTGAATTTCGCGGCCATCGTCGACGCCTGGGATTTTTCGAAGAAGGCTGCGACCTGGATGTAAAAAAGGCCCGTTTTCGCCGCCGCCTTCGTCTCGATCGGAGGGACGGCCTTTTTTTTCTCTTCTTGGACCTGGGGGTTGGACGCGGGCGGCGCTGTGGCCTCCGGTTGGGACGTGGCCTTCTCGGATTCGGCTTCCGTCCGGACCACGGGCGGTTGCTGGGTCACGGTCTCGGTCGTCCTTTGGGCGAGAAGCGTCGTCGGGCCGGTCATCTGGGCCTGTTTCTTCCCGACCGAAACGCCGAGTAGGAAGATGAACACCCCGAGGACGAGGATGGCGAGAAAGATGAAGACGAGCGCCGAGCTCGAGACCTGGATCTCCCTGAATTCCTTGTTCTTCATGGGCTATTTGTTCTCCTGGGACTTGCTGTACGAGAAGGCCTTGAGGAGCTCCAGCGGCAGCGGGAAAATGATCGTGGAGTTCTTCTCGGCTGAGATCTCCGTCAGCGTCCCCAGGAACCTGAGCTGGAGGGCCTGGGGATTCTGGGAAATGATGTCGGCGGCCTCAAGGAGCTTGCCGGCAGCCTGGAATTCGCCATCGGCGTGGATGACCTTGGCCCGGCGTTCCCGCTCGGCCTCGGCCTGCTTGGCGATGGCCCGGATCATATTCTCGGGCAGGTCGACCTGTTTCATCTCCACGAGCTGGACCTTGATGCCCCAGGGGTCGGTATGCTGTTCGATGATCTCCTGGAGGCGCGCGTTCAGCTTATCACGCTCCGAAAGGAGGTCGTCGAGCGGGACCTGGCCGAGGACGCTCCGCAGAGTCGTCTGGGCCAGCTGGGAGGTGGCGTAGAGGTAATCCTGGACATCAATCACGCACTTGAGCGGATCTATGACCCTGAAGTATAGGACGGCGTTGACCTTCACCGTGACGTTGTCCTTGGTGATGACGTCCTGGGGTGGGACGTCCATCGTGATGAGCCGCAGGCTGATTTTCACGATGCGGTCGATCGGGGAGAAGACCAGGATGATGCCGGGCCCCTTGGGCTGGGGCAGGACGCGGCCCAGCCGGAAAATGACTCCGCGTTCGTACTCTCTCAGGATCTTGATGGAGTTCAGGATGTAAATGACGATGATCCCGATGATGATGAAGAGCGGCATAGATGGGTTTGTCATGTTCCCTCCTTTTTCACCTTGATTTTAAGATTCTTTTCGACTTCGACGACCCTCACCCGTTCACCCATGCGGACGGGTTGGTCGGATTCGGCTTCCCAGAGCTCGCCGTGAACGAAGACCTTGCCCGAAGGCGAGAGATCGGTCCGCGCCGATCCGACCTCCCCGATCATGCCCTCCCGGCCCGTCACGGCCCGGCGGGCATGGGCCCTGACGACCAGGGTCACCAGGAAGATGCAGACGAGCGAGATCCCGACGGCCACGGGGATGATGATCCTCAAGCTCGGCCTCAGCTCGGGAATCGGAGAATCGATGAGCATCATGGAACCTATGACCATGGAAACGATACCTCCCACGGAAAGCATGCCATAGCTATGGACCTTGACCTCGAGGATGAAGAGGGCGACGGCCAGGACGATGAGGAGGAGGCCCACGTAGTTGATGGGCAGGATCTGGAACGCGAAGACGGCCAGGAGCAGAGAGATCCCCCCCACGACGCCCGGCAGGATGGCGCCCGGGTGGGCGAACTCAAAGTAGAGGCCGAGAAGGCCGATCATGAGCAGGATGTATGCGAGGTTGGGGTTGGAGATGGTCAGGAGGAAGTTTTGCCGGAAGGTCATCGGCCGGTCGACCACCTCCTCGCCTTTGAGGGAGAGGGTCATCATGTCCCCGCCGAAGCGCTTGAGGCTCCGGCCGTCGAGGAAATCGATGATGTCCCGGTCGCTTTTCGCGACGAGGTCGATCAATCCGCCTTTCAAGGCCTCCTGCTCGGTGTAGGACAGGCTCTTGCGGACGGCGTCCTCGGCCATCTGAACGTTCCGGCCTCTTTTCTCGGCCAGGGTCTTGATGTAGGAAGCGGCGTCGTTTGTGATCTTCTCTTCCATGGTCTTGTCCATGGACTGCCCGGTGATGGAAATACCGACCGGGTGGGCCGCTCCCGTGTTGGTCCCCGGAGCCATGGCGAAGATGTCGCAAGCGATGCCGATGAAGAAGCCGGCCGAGGCCGACCGGGCGCCGCCGGGACTGACGTAGGCCGCCACCGGGACCTTGGAGTTGACGATCGCTTCGATGATCTCCCGCATGGATGTATCCAGCCCTCCCGGCGTGTTGATGGCCATAATGATCAGGCGCGCGTTCGTCGCCTCCGCGCTCCGGATGGCCCGGACGATGTATTCGGACGAGATGGGGTGGATGGGCGCGTTGACCGTGATCCGGAGGATGGAGGCGCCGCAAAAAGAGGGGACGAGGACGAGGAGGGAAAGGGTCCGGATTATTTTACGCACCGCGACTTCATTATAGGAAGTAAGCACAGTCAAGTCAATAAGTTATAATTCTCTTGACATTTGAGCATCAATCATCTAATTATTATCTATTCTTGCGGCGTCAAGGAGACATCGATGATCAAGAATGATATCGCCCTCGCGATCGAGAGGAAGTCCGAATTTAACAGGGCCAAATCATTATTGATCGTCGAGTCCATCCTGGATTCCCTGAAAACGGCGCTTGCCGGGAACGAAAAAGTGGAGATCCGCGGATTCGGAAGCTTTCGCGTTGTCGCCAAGAAGACCGGCTTTGGAAGGGACATCCGCCGGCAGAAACAGATCAAGATCGTGAAGGGCAAGCGGATCAAGTTCCGCCCCGGCCAGGAATTGAAGAACCTTCTCTCAAAAGCCAAGATCTCCGGATGACGAAGAGCCGAGTCCTATCCGGCAGGAACCCGCATCCAGTCCCCCCTCAGCTCAAGCTGTATTCCCTGCGCTCAAGGCCGAGCCTTGTCTCCATCCGAAAGTTCGCCCGGCCCCTCGGACCGTCGGCATCGGTCCGAAACCTTGTCGATTCGTTTCCCGAATTCCTTGCGGCCGGCGATTTCCGCGAGTTCCTGGGTCTCGTGAGAAAGGCAAGGTCGAAGGGAAAGGCCATCCACTACGCCTGCGGCGCGCACGTCATCAAGGTGGGGCTTACGCCCATCCTCATCGACCTGATGGAAGAAGGGTGGCTGACCGCCCTCTCGCTCAATGGGGCCGGCATCATCCATGATTTCGAGATCGCCTTCTGCGGCGCGACATCCGAAGAGGTCGGCGCGCGGATCCGAAACGGGCGTTTCGGCATGGCCCGGGAGACGGGCGAGTTCCTTAACGCCGCCATCCGGGAGGGCGCACGCGACGGTTTGGGACTCGGAGAAGCGGTGGGAAGGATGATGGCCGGATCAAAGTTCCTTTATCGCCGATACAGTCTGCTGGCCAACGCCCAAAGGCTGGGCATTCCCGTGACCGTCCATGTCGCCATCGGCACGGACACGATCCATTTCCACCCCGATGCCGATGGCGAGGCCTTGGGAGCGACCGCGTTCCGGGATTTCGGCCGCTTCTGCTCCCTTGTTGAGAGACTGGATGGGGGAGGGGT
>Ga0315291_10012343_pt1 | contig 10371 bp, 9 predicted proteins | sample YL17G12_20_MG_FD_203070 | JGI IMG/M metagenome (GOLD analysis project Ga0315291, IMG submission 203070) | Sediment microbial communities from Yellowstone Lake, YNP, Wyoming, USA - YL17G12_20 | ecosystem: Environmental > Aquatic > Freshwater > Lake > Sediment | place: USA: Wyoming | collected... | reverse complement strand
GCGGGGCCATCGAGATCCACGGCGGCGGGAAGGATAGCTTGACCAAAGGTTGTGTCGGGCTCGAAAATAAGGATATGGACGAGGTGTTCGACTGGGCCGAAGTCGGCACGCCGGTCACGATCGTCGGCGCGGTGTCGATCGAAAACACGATCCTGGCGGACATTCTCAAATATTCGGACCATGGCTAAGACGAAGGTCGTCGCCCGCCGGATCATTCTCGGGATAGCGGGCGTCTTCGTCGTCCTCGAGATCGTCGGCTACGGTCTGGAATGGTTCCGTCCGGCCGGTGGACCGGATGGTTCGCCGGACGCGAAAACGGCCGTGACGGCGAAGGAGGTCGAAGCCAAGATCGCCCAGCTCGAAAACCGGCTTCGGTTCCTGCCCCCCCGCGGCATTCAGGTCGTCATCGACACGGCCGAAAATAAGTTGAGGGTGATGAACGGGTCCAAGCTTGTGCGCGAGGCCGTGGTGTCGTGCGGCTCGGGGGATATCCTCGAGGAGCCCGTCGGAAAACGAAGATGGCAGTTCGATACTCCCCGGGGAGAGTTCTCCGTCACCTCGAAACTGGTCAATCCGACCTGGATCAAGCCCGATTGGGCGTTCATCGAGGAGGGGGAGAAACCTCCGACGAAATTCGACGAACGGATCGACAACGATTCGCTCGGAGATTACGCCCTCGGATTCGGCGACGGATTCTTCATCCACGGGACGCTTTATACCCGGCTGTTGGGACGAAACGTCACTCACGGCTGTGTCCGCGTCGGAGATAAGGACCTCAAAGAGGTTTTCCAGCTCGTTCCGATGGGTGCGCGCGTTTTCATCTACTGATATGAAAAAGACGGCCGTTCTCAGCCTCGCCCTCCTGATGATCTGCGCCGCCGGCGCAACGATGGGCGGGAGTAAAGACGGACCGGCGGCCAATCCGCGCGCTGCCGCGCTTGAACAGGAACTTGCCTTGGCGAAAACGCCGGGGATGTACTTTCTGTTCGATTTCAAGAAACGCCGGATCGACCTTAAATTCCGGGGATTGGCCCTAAAGACCTGGGAGATCGCCCGGACCAAAGTCTGGGGAAGAGACTTCGACGTCCGGATTTCCAAGCTCGAACGCAAGAGTACGTTGTTTCCGCCGAAGCGGGCGAACATCACCCCGAAACCCGGCGAGGAAGCCGACATCGAGCTCGACGTCCTCGAGCTCGATAAGATGCCGACCCATTTTTCGCTCTATTTCGGCGAAAAACTGCGAATCAAGGTCAGGCCGAAAACAAGGAAATTCGGCAAGATGGTCTTGAACGCGGGGGCGGGGATCGTCTGGTACGGATTTCTCCCCCTGAAAACGGTTTGGATGTCGTTACGAAAAAAGCCGTTCACCGAGATTGAAATCGTCACCAAGAACGAGAAAGACGCGAAGGCCATATATTGGGCGTTTTATGAGGGTCAGAGCTGTTTGATATATCATCCCCGCTGACTTTTTGTCTTAAAAATAAATCTTGACAAAATCATACTCAGGTTTTATATTAGTAATCCACTTAAATAGGAGGATTGATTAATGTCAAAAATCATCGGAATCGATCTAGGAACGACAAATTCGGTTGTCGCCGTTATGGAAGGCGATAATCCGACGGTCATCACCAATGAAGAGGGCGGCCGGACAACCCCGTCCGTTATCGGTTTTACGACCAAAGGAGAGCGCCTGGTCGGCCAAGTCGCCAAACGCCAGCGCGTGACCAATCCCGAGAACACCGTTTATTCGATCAAGCGCTTCATGGGGCGCCGCTATTCCGAGGTCCCCAACGAGATCAGACAGGTCCCCTTCAAGGTCAAGGAAGCCGAGAATGGAGACGTTCGGGTCGATGTTTTAGGCAAGAAGTACTCTCCGCCCGAGATTTCGGCCATGATTCTGCAGAAGCTGAAAAAAGCCGCGGAGGACTATCTGGGGGAGAAGGTCCAGAAGGCCGTCATCACGGTCCCCGCCTATTTCAACGACAGCCAGCGGAAAGCCACCAAGGATGCGGGCACGATCGCCGGCCTGGAAGTCGTCCGGATCATCAACGAGCCCACGGCCGCGGCCCTGGCCTACGGCATGGACAAGAAAAAAGATCAGACGATCGCCGTCTATGACTTCGGGGGCGGGACGTTCGACATCTCCATCCTCGAGGTCGGCGAGGGCGTCGTCGAGGTCAAATCCACCAACGGCGACACCCATCTCGGCGGCGACGACATCGACCAGGTTGTCCAAGATTGGATCGTCTCCGAATTCCGCAAGGAATCGGGCATCGACCTGACCAAGGACAAAATGGCCATCCAGCGCCTCAAGGAGGCCGCCGAAAAGGCCAAGATCGAGTTGTCGACGACGCTCGAAACCGAGATCAACCTGCCCTTCGTCACGGCCGATCAGTCCGGCCCGAAGCATCTCCTCCTGAAGCTCACCCGGGCCAAGCTCGAAGCCCTGGTCGAAGACCTCGTCCAGCGCTCGGTCGCGCCGTGCAAGCAAGCCCTCGCCGACGCCGGCCTGAAGGCCGAGGCCATCGACGAAGTCGTCCTGGTCGGCGGCCAGACCCGGATGCCGCGGATTCAACAGCTTGTCCACGATCTCTTCGGGAAAGAGCCCCACAAGGGCGTCAATCCGGACGAGGTCGTGGCCGTGGGCGCGGCCATTCAGGGCGCGGTCCTTTCGGGCGATGTCAAGGACGTCCTGCTCCTCGACGTCACCCCCCTCACTCTCGGCATCGAGACCCTCGGCGGGATCTTCACCCGGATGATCTCCCGCAACACCACGATTCCGACGAAGAAAACCGAAATCTTTTCGACGGCCTCGGAAAGTCAGCCGAGCGTCGAGATCCATATCCTCCAGGGAGAGCGGGAGATGGCCGGCGACAACCGGACCCTCGGCCGTTTCCACCTGGACGGCATCCCGCCGGCGCCCCGCGGCGTCCCGAAAATCGAAGTGACGTTCGACATCGACGCCAACGGCATCCTCCATGTCTCGGCCAAAGACCTCGGCACCGGCAAACAGCAGGCGATCACGATCACCGGCCACAGCGGGCTCGACGAGAAGGAAATCCAGCGGATGGTCAAGGACGCGGACGCCCACTCCGCCGAGGATAAGAAGCGGCGCGAAGTCATCGACGCCAAGAACCAGGCCGACAGCCTCGTTTACAGCCTCGAAAAACTCCTTCGGGAGAACAAGGAACGCATCCCGGAGGGCGAATCGGCCAAGATCCGCCAGGAAATCGACAATACCAAGAAAGCGATCGAGAGCGAAAATCCCGACCGGATCAAGCAGGCCATGGAAAGCCTGACCCGGGCCTCGCACAAGCTCACGGAGATGATGTACCGGCAGGCCGGCCCGCAGGCCCAGGCGGGCGGCGCCCAGCCCGGCTCCCAGCCGGAATCGGGCGGTGACGGCTCGGCCGGGGCCGAAGGAGACGTCATCGACGCCGAAGTCGTCGACGACGATAAAAAGAACTGACGTCCGGCGCGATAAGACCGGCGGGCGGGGGAGGCCCGTGCGTCCCCCGTCCCACCGTCCTCTTCAGGGAGAGCGGGAGGGTCGACCATGGCGAAGGATTATTATCAAGTCCTCGGCGTCGACCGTAAGGCGGCGACGGCGGACATCAAGAAATCGTACCGGAAGCTCGCCCGGAAATACCATCCCGACCTCAATCCCGGCGACAAGTCGGCCGAAGCCCGTTTCAAGGAGATCCAAGAGGCCTATTCCGTCGTGAGCGACGCCAAGAAGCGCGCCCAGTTCGATCAGTTCGGCTTCGTGGGGAATCCGCCCCCTCCGGGAGGCCCGGGAGGGCGCCCGGCCGGGTCCGGGTTCGAAGGGTTCGATTTTTCCGATATCGGGTCGGGGTCGTACCGCGACCTCTTCGAAAACCTCTTCGGCGGCGCGGCCGGAGGCCGGCGGGATCGCGGTCCGGGTCGGGGCGAGGACCTGATTTATGCCATGAAAATCGGCTTCGAGGACGCCGTCCGGGGTGTCCAGACGAAGATCCGGTTGAACAGGCTCGTGTCCTGCCCGGCCTGCGAAGGGGCGGGAACCTCGCGGGGCGGGGGCGAGCGGACCTGCGCCGATTGTAACGGCACGGGGCGGGCTTTCCTGCAACGCGGGTTCATGAAATTTTCCTCGGCCTGTCCCTCCTGTGGGGGAAGCGGCCGGACGCGGGGACAGAATTGCGGCGATTGCCGCGGAGAGGGGTTGGCCGAACGGACCGAGCTGATCAATGTCCGCATTCCGCCGGGGGTGGACACGGGCTCCAAAGTCCGCGTCCCCGAGAAAGGCCAGGCCGGCCGCAACGGCGGACCGCCGGGCGATCTCTACATCACGATCGAGGTGACGCCCCATTCGCTTTACCGGCGCGAAGGCTCGAACCTTTTCGTCAAGGTGCCGATCACGGTCCCCGAGGCGACCCTGGGGGCAAAGATCGAGGTCCCGACGATGGACGGCCCCTCGACGATCCGGATCCCGCCCGGGACGAAATCGGGCCAGCGATTCAGGCTGCGCGACAAAGGCGTCCCGGTCGCGGGCGGGCGCGCCCGCGGCGACGAATTCGTCGAAGTGGGGATCGTCCCGCCCCCGTTCGCCGACCAGCGCGTCCGGGACCTCATGAAGGAGCTCGAAGGCCTCTACGGGGAAAATCCGCGGAAGGCCGCGGGCGGCGGAGGAAACTGAGATGAGACGGCGGAAGACCGAGCCGGCGGCCGAGCCTCAGGGCCATTCGTACCATATCAGCAGCGTCGCCCGGCGCTACAACATCCATCCCCAGACGCTCCGCCTCTACGAGCGCGAGGGGCTGCTCAAGCCGTCGCGGAGCGAGGGCAACACCCGCCTGTATTCGGACGACGACCTCAAACAGCTCGAGGTCATTCTCAACCTCATCCGCGACTTGGGGGTGAACCTGGCCGGGGTCGAGGTCATTCTCCACATGCGGACCAAGATCGAGCGGATCGAGGGCGAGGTCACGGACTTCCTCGAAAACATCCGGATGGAGTTTTTCTCCGGGCGGGAGGACGAATTCGAGGCCCGCCGGCGCAGCCTCGTCCCCCTGGCTCCGACCAAGATCGTCAAGTTCGTCCGGGACGAATAACGGGGCGGCATGAACTATCAAGATCCTCTCGACGCCAAGAACCTCCGGACCTATCTCGACCGGATCGCCAAATATCCGGCCTTCACCGAGACGGAGGAAAAGGCCGTCGGAGAGCGCATCCATCAAGGCGACCGGGAAGCCCTCCAGCGGCTTATCGAAGCCAACCTGCGTTTCGTCGTCTCCTACGTCAAGAAATACCAGGGCATGGGCCTCTCGCTCCAGGACCTCATCAACGAAGGAAACATCGGGCTCATCGAGGCCGCCCGGCGGTTCGATCCCCGCCGCAACGTCAAATTCATCTCCTACGCCGTCTGGTGGATCCGCCAGGCCATCATCCACGCCCTGACCCAGTCCTCGCGGATCACCCACGTTCCCCAAAAGCTCTCGGACCAGATCCTCCAGATGAAGCGCAAGACCGCCCAGCTCAAGACCTCTCTCGGCCGCGAGCCGAGCCGCGAGGAGATCGCCGAGGCCATGCGCCTTCCGGTCGAGGACGTCGCCGACCTGCAGATACTCGCCGAGAAGGAACTCTCGCTCAGCGACCGCTTCGACGACGACGATCTGGGCATGGAGGAGAAGATCTCCGACCCGATTTCTCCCTCCGTGGAATACCAGATCATCAAGGCCTCGATCCAGCACCAGATTCGCGAGATCCTGGGAGAGTTGGATGAAAAGGAAGCCGTTGTGTTAAAATTGCGCTTCGGGCTGGACGATGACCAGCCGAGGACGCTGCAGGAGATCGGCGACGAGCTTCATTTGACCCGCGAGCGGATCCGTCAGATCGAGCAGAAAGCCATGGGCAAGCTGGCCCGCTCCCGCTCCCTCCAGCAGCTCCGGGGCTATCTGAACTGAGGCGGACGATGGCCGATTCGGAAAAACCGGGTTGCGCGCTCTGCGAGGACACGGGCTGGGTCGTCCTCGGGGAGGGGGGCCGGCGCGAGGCGCGCCGCTGTTCCTGCTTCGAGGCCAAGCGGAGCGGCCTGCTCCTGGACCAGGCCCAGATCCCGCGCCGCTATCAGAACTGCACCTTGGCCAATTTCGAAGTCCATAACGATACCCACCGCGACGCCCTCAAAATCGCCAGGCAATTCGTCAAGAATTATCCCGTCCAGGACGTCGGTCTTCTCTTCATCGGCCCCTGCGGGGTGGGGAAGACGCATCTGGCCGCGGCCATCCTCCACGAGCTGGTGGGGGCCAAAAACGCGCCCTGCCTCTTCTATGACTTCCGGGATTTGATCTGGAGCATCCAAAATTCCTTTTCGCCGGACTCCGACCTCACCGGTTCGGAAATCCTGGCCCCCGTCTTCGAAAGCCAGGTCCTGGCCCTCGACGAGCTCGGGGCCAAACGGTCGTCCGCCTGGGTGGAAGAAATGATCTTCTACATCATCAACCATCGGTACAACAACCGAAAGCTGACCGTCTTCACCTCGAATTTCCTCGACACGGCGGAGGAGGAAGACACTCGGCAGCCGATGTTCAAGAAGAGCAGCTTCGCCCCCAAGGACGACAGCCTCGTCGACCGGATCGGCCGGCGCCTCCGCTCCCGGATCTACGAAATGTGCAAAGTCGTCAACATCGAGGGCGAGGATTACCGGAAAATGGCCAAGCAGGCCGGATATCGATTCTAACGGCCCTTCAGGGCTTTCTCCATTTTCTCGGAGTGGTTCCGCATCTCGTAGGGGATGTGGCGTCCGAACCGGTCGAAAAATTTCCTGATGTCCTTCAGCTCGCCCTGCCATTCGGCCGGCCGGACCTCGAAGAGTTTCTCGATCTTGGAGCGGGGGATTCCCATTCCGTCGAGGTTCAGGTCCTCGACGTGGGGAACGAGGCCGATCGGGGTCTCCCGGGCGCCGACCCGGCCGTGGACCCGGTCGATGATCCATTTGATGACCCGCATGTTGTCGCCGAAACCCGGCCAGACGAACTTGCCGTTCTCGTCCACCCGGAACCAGTTCACGGCGAAGATCTTGGGGGGATTCCGCATCAAAGCGCCCTGGTTCATCCAATGGCGGAAATAATCGCCCATGTTATAGCCGCAGAAGGGGAGCATGGCGAACGGATCGCGCCGCAGGGCGCCGACGGCGCCGGCCGCGGCGGCGGTCGTCTCCGAGCCCGTCCGGGCGCCGATGAAGACGCCGTGGGTCCAGTCGAAAGCCTCGACGACGAGGGGCATGAGGTGGGAGCGGCGGCCGCCGATGAGGATGGCGGAGATGGGAACGCCCTTGGGATTGTCGAAATCCGGGGACAGCGACGGGCAGTTGGTCAGCGAGACGGTGAAGCGGCTGTTGGGATGGGCGGCTTTCGCTTTGGAGGCCGGATCCCAGGGCCGTCCCTGCCAGTCGGCGACGCGGGCCGGCGGAGCGTCCAATCCTTCCCACCACGGCTCGTTCGTGTCGAGGTTGACGGCCACATTCGTATAGAGCGTCGGGAAGAAATTCGAGCCCTTGAGAGTCCGGATCATATTGGGATTGGTCTTCATCGACGTCCCCGGGGCGACGCCGAAAAAGCCGGCCTCGGGATTGATGGCGTAGAGCCCGCCGTCGAGGCCCGTCCCCATCCAGGCAATATCGTCGCCGACCGTATGGACCTTGTACTCGGGGAGGGCCGATTCGAGCATCGCCAGATTGGTCTTGCCGCAGGCCGAGGGCATGGCCGCGGTCAGATAGGTCATATTCCCTTTGATGTCCTCGACGCCCATGACGACCATGTGTTCGGCCAGCCAGCCCTGGCGTAGGCCGAGATAGGAGGCGATGCGGAGCGAGAAGCATTTTTTGCCGAGGAGAGCGTTGCCGCCGTAGCCCGAGCCGATGCTCCAAACCAGGCTTTCTTGCGGAAAGTGCATGATGTAACGACGGCTGGGATCGAAGTCGCCGACGGAGTGGATGCCCTTGACGAAATTCTCGCCCGAGCCGATCTTCTTGAGGATATGCGATCCCATCCGGGTCATGATCCGCATGCTGACCGCGACATAGGAAACATCGGTGACCTGGACGCAGGCCTTGGCGTAGGCGGAGTCGGGATTGCCCATCATGTAGGGGAGGACGTACATCGTCCGGCCGCGCATGGCTCCGCGCGAAAGTTTGGTCATAAGCGCTTTGGCCTTCGGGACGGGCATCCAGTTGTTGTTGGGGCCGGCCTGGTCCTCCTCGGGATGGCAGACGAAAGTCAGCTGCTCGGTCCGGGCGACATCGGAGGGGTGACTGCGATGAAGGTACGCCTTGGGCCAGTTCCGCTGGTTGAGCTCGTAAAAGACATTGTGGGTGCCGATCTTCTCCTCATGCAGGCCGGCCTCGATGAGGCGGAAGGCCTCCGCTTCGGATCCGTCGCACCAGTATACCCGCTTGGGCTCGAAGAGCCGGGCCAACTCCTCGACCCATCGTTCGACCGCAGTGGCCATGGCGTTCCTTTCGTTTCGAGGCGAAGGTCAAGGAATAGCACAGGCCGTCCGATTTTGTCAAAGAGAACTCGGGGCAAAAATTGAGATCACGAAGCGAAATTTCCGCATCGCCGCTCACCGCCATGCCCCTCGTTCCGGGAAAAGACAAAAAATCCCGGATTCGTGGATGTTTGCAACTGCGGCCTAGGCATTAGAAACGATCTCTCTTGGCTGCCGTCACTCCGCCAGGGCGAAGTCGACCGCGGCCTTGGCGTGGAGGGCCGTCGTGTCGAAAAGCGGCAGGGCCGTGTCGCCGGGACGGACGAGGAGCGGGATCTCGGTGCAGCCAAGGATGACACCCTCGGCCCGCCGGTGGCGGAGTTGGTCGATGATGGTGAGGTAAGCCCGGCGGCTCTCGTCCCGAATGAGGCCGCGCCCGAGCTCCTGGTAGATGACCTCGTGGACGATCCGGCGTTCGGCTTCGTCCGGGACGAGAACATTCAGGCCGAATTTTTCTTCGAGGCGTCGCTTGTAGAAATCCTGCTCCATTGTGTAACGCGTGCCGAGGAGACCGACGGTCTTGAGGTTCTGGCGCAGGATCTCGGCGGCCGTCGCGTCGGCGATGTGGAGGAGGGGGATCGGCACGGCGGCCATAATCGCTTCGGCGGCCCGGTGCATCGTGTTGGCGCAGATGACGATGACGTCGGCGCCGGCGGTTTCGACGCGCCGGGCGGCGTCGGTCATGAGATCGGTCAGCCGGCTCCAGTCGCCGGCGTCCTGGAGGGTTTCAATCTCGCCGAATTCGAGGGAATACATGGCCAGGCGGGCCGAAGACACTCCGCCGAGCCGCCGTTGGACGTCCTCGTTGATCAGACGGTAGTACTCCGCGGTCGAGTGCCAGGTCATTCCGCCGATGAGGCCGATCGTTTTCATAATCATTTCCTCCCAACCGGCCGTCTCGTGACCGCCGTTGACGTTCGATCATCTCGACGTCTCTCAATTCCATGAAACATCCTCTCTCCCCCCTTTTCTAAAGGGGGGAAGGGGGGATTTTCACGGTCAGAATATCAAAAGCGGCATGATTCGTCCACCTCGCCCTTGAATTCCGTGCCTGTCCGTGGTATTTTATCGCGGTCCGCTCCCCGGTAGCTCAATTGGCAGAGCGGTTGGCTGTAACACGGTTTGCAGCGTCCGGGAGAAATCCCGGATGGAACATCGGGTGAATTCAGGGGAGCCCTCCCTCCGCAGGCTGCGGAGAAGGGTAATCCTGAGCCAAGCCCGGCCGGTCGAAAACGCCGGCCGGGAAGGTGCAGAGACTAGAGCTTCGGCTCGTACTCCGTCCCCCCTGGGGGTTTTTCCCGTGCGGGATGGGGGAAGCGCCCGACACCCTCGCCCGCGATCGACGCGGGACGGGTGAAGAGATAGTCCAAGCCCGGGAGAAATCCCGGGGCGCTTGTAACCAATAGGTTGGCGGTTCGAGTCCGTCCCGGGGAGCCAATCTTTTCTATCCGATTCACCTTCTCGAATTCTCGCTTTTTTGCTTTCCCAGAGATATAATACATTCGAAGTCTATTTCTCGGAGATATCATGGCCGCGACAGGGGAAAAGCGCCGCTACCAAAAAAGAATTGACATATTCTATCAATAACGGTTATTTATGATATTGAAATGAGAATAAAAAACTCAGAGTCGAGGTTTCCATGGTTATTAATGATGGCGAAGTCCTGACCATCACAGAGTTGGCCGCGTATCTGAAGATTCCGAAGTCGACGCTTTACAAGCTTGTCCGGGAAGGCAGGATCCCGTCCCAGAAGATCGGCCGTCATTGGCGTTTCCGGAAGGGTGCCATCGACCTATGGCTGGACGAAACACGGGTGAACAAACCCGAATTGGGAACAAGCCGTTG
>Ga0315291_10012341_pt1 | contig 10372 bp, 7 predicted proteins | sample YL17G12_20_MG_FD_203070 | JGI IMG/M metagenome (GOLD analysis project Ga0315291, IMG submission 203070) | Sediment microbial communities from Yellowstone Lake, YNP, Wyoming, USA - YL17G12_20 | ecosystem: Environmental > Aquatic > Freshwater > Lake > Sediment | place: USA: Wyoming | collected... | reverse complement strand
TCTGAGTGGTATGAAAACTGTTGGTTCTGCATGTAAGCGATTGAAACGTTGGATGTTGGATAGATTACGAGGACGAAAGAGATCTTTGTCCTATGGTGGTGTTACTTAAAACTGCAAAAGTTTTGTAATAAAAAGGATTAATCACTACTAATTATTAAAAATTTGCAATCATCACAAATTCCATCAGGGTCCTGAAACATAAGAAAATATAGGTAACATTTATATATAGTTATTTTTACCTATATAGGTAACTTTTATATATGTGTTTTTATTGCTATATTTTATGAAAGGTAAAAAAAGAGAACGAATTCTACGGGTATTATTGACGAATTCTGACGGTTCATTGTACCAATTTCTTATCTCTAAGGAAGCGGGATGCTCACAGCCATGGACGCATTCGTTCTTAAGACGATTAGAAAAAGAGAACCTCATAAAAAATAATAAAATTCTTGATATCCAGGGATTGTTTAATTACTGGCTAGAAATAAACGAATACCCTCTATATAGAGAATACAATATCCAAAATCCTTTAGATCTTTTAAAAAAAACTACTTTAAAATATGCCTTAACAACATACTACGGCGAATCCCTTGTACAAAATTATTTATTCCCATCACGTGTTGAAATTTACATTGATGAAAACGAGGCACTGGAATGGCATAAACTTCTCATAGAAAACGGTCTAGTTGGAAAAGGAAATTTCAGGTTATTCCTGGAAGATAACCATGTATTTTATCATAACACAAAAAAAGAAGGACTAAATATTGTTTCAATACCACAATTAATATTAGATCTTCTAAGAGAAAAAGGTGTTGCGGAAGAGGCAGGAAAAATGCTAATGGTGAGAGAATACCATGATCTTATATCAAAAATATGAAAAAGGCAATTCATATAAATATCTACAACAGATTATTGATCTATCGGCAGAACCAATTTGTATATTGGGTGGATGGGCAGTATTTTTTACTGTAAACGAGCTGTATAAAAAAGAAGCAGGATCTGACTATTTAGGATCAAAAGATATTGATTTGGGATTTCATATAGATGTGAATTTTAAGGAGCATCAATTAAAAAATACAGCGATAGGAAAAACTATATCAATGTTAGAGAAAAAAGGGTTTCAGCCCCAAGGATCTAGATATTACAAAGACATATCTATTGAAAGTGGAAAGGAATTAACACAAAAGGAATCAGAAAACGAACCTGCACACAATGTATTCAAAATGTATATTGATTTGATGGTAGATAATGTACATCCATCGTTTAGGAAGATTTTCAGATTTGATCCACTTGATGAAAGTTTACTAAATCTAGTGTTTGAAAAAAATTCAATGAGGACAGAACTAACAAAATTCAAAAAACTTTTATGGCTTCCTGCGCCTGAAATATTGCTTTCCACAAAGATAAAAAGTGTACCGGATAGAACAGAAGATAAAAGAATAAAGGATATCTGTGATATCTATGCCTTATCATTTTTTTCAAATAAGAAAGTTAAGGATTTGATTAAAGAATCAAAGTCGATAGTAGAAAAAGATAGGTTCGAAAAGATAAAATCTTTATTAAAATCAGATGACGATTTTTTAAAAGCCGCAGAACATCTGCTCGTTGATGGTGAATCAATAAAAAATCTTTTTAAAGAACTAATAAAGACCTAGAATTTTTTTCAAGTCCGATATACATTGTATTTCTCAAATCATCGGTTTCTAATTTGAGTATTTATGACTCTAATCACTTACATAGGACTACTAGAAGAAAAAAATCTAATCAGAGATAGATTCCCAACAGAAACTTCAATCATGATTCCTTAATTAGCATTTAATAAAAATATCATGCATTCTTTATATTCAACGGTTTGATTTTTTCAATTTGTTCGTTTAAAATTCCAAGAGAAATGATCCTTCCACCTATTTTTGCAAGAACAAGACTGTCTTTTGTAACTCGAAATCTACAACTTCTATAATTAAACAATCTCTCCAAGGAATATGTTATATGGTTAGGCTTAAAATACTGTTTTCCGTCCTGGTTTTTTTGAAAAATCCTATCTTGGGCATCAAGGAAATATTCATCAGAAAGGTAGTATTGCTCAACCCATGGGTTGCTTGGTTTTAAAGCTCTTGCTGAAAACTCACCCACAAGCTCATGTTTATACATGAATCTGAACTGCAGTAACTTCTCATCAGTTGTTTTTCTTGCAAGAAGTATATGAATCTCTGCATCATCCGGAAGTCGTACCGCTCGACCAATACTTTGAATATGATAAGCTTCTGTTATTGCAGTTGAAACAATGATAAGACATTGTATATTTTTTTTATCATACCCTTCAGACAGCATTCCAACAGACAGCAGCGCAGGAATCCTATCGTTATGAAAATCAAAAAGAGCTTTGCCATCAGGTCGTTCACTATGATAAACAGGATAACCAGTTAGTCTTGATATTTTGTCTACCTGTTTGATACGCTTGCATATAACCAAAGTCGGTTTATCCTTGTTTTTCGCAAGTAGCTCCACTGTTTTGGGTACGCGTGAATCAGCAAGATACACAATACTTCTTCTTTTAAAAATCAATGAATCAAGGCTCTTACGTATTTTACCAACGTTCTTATCACCTTGTCTTCTCAATCTACCCAAATATCTTCCAATGGCTTGTGAGTATTCATCGTACTTTGATTTTTCAGAAGTTGACAGATCAATTGCATGAAAATAAACCTTGAAATCACTAATCGCTGCTTCTTCCAAAGGAACATCAATGATAACATCACCACAAAACCCTAAGCATTCTTTATTGGGAGTAGCGGTTAAACCCAAAACGTGTTTGTAAGAGACATTTTTGTACAATATTTGAAAGATGGGACTTGTACTTCTGTGGCACTCATCAACGATCAAAAGATCACATTTCAAACCCGATGATTTCTGCTTTGAAAGAATATGAAAAGTTTCAACAACAGAATTAAAAACTTTGTGTTTATTTAATTCCTCGATCCACTGATGCTTTAGTTTCCTTGTGGGAACAGCTACGATGACATTATTATATCTATTATACTTTATCAAGAGGATTGCGCCATATGTTTTACCTGAACCTGGAAACGCCTTAACAACACCTTTATCTTTGAATAACTTTAACAAACGATTTTGCCAATCATGAGGATTAAGAGCCATGCTTATCAACTATTGAGAAAATTTCAAATGATATGAGTCAAGGATATATTAATACAATTATTATCAAAAATACATAAAGTTATTGAGCAACAAATAAAACCTACTAGATATAACATTGGAATCTGATCATAATTTTTGAGATGGTCTTATTAGGTAATCCATGAATATTTGAAAATGGTATTTAATATTTTGAACAATAATGGATAACTCTTAAAGAATCTTATAATTTCATTATAAACTAAATTATTTCTTGGCATCTTAACCTCAAACTCTCCCCAAGGACTTTCAGCACCACAATCGTCTTTCAACTTCGCCTTTATCGTGTACGTCCCAGACTGATTCCATTTATGACCAAGTTTTACAGGTTCACCTGAACCTAACGGTCCTAACCAACCAGTTGAATTTCCATCTCCCCATTCAACCCAAAGATATAGCATATCAACATCAGGATCTGCCCAAATAATAGCATATTCATATTCTATACCAGTTTTACCAGAATTAGGACCAAATATTTCTGGAGTTATTGGTGGAATATTTGGTAACAAAACATCAACACTTTTTGTAATACTTCCTTTTAACCCATCATCATCTGTAACAGTCAATGTAACATTATATGTTCCTATAACACAATATTTATGATGTATTATATCCCCGTTACCAAATTCTCCATCACCAAAATCCCATTCATAATCAACTATAACACCATTATAATCACCAGATAAAGAAGCATCAAGTTCTGATGTTTCATTATTGTAAGTAAATTCAGCATATGGTGGTCCAAAGAGGTGTATCAATGGATACAAGTCTTGATTATTTCCACCTGAGATGTTGTATGGTGTATCACCGATACCATCAGGACCTGGGATACTTTGATTTGGACCATGATAATTGTCAACTCCAGAATAATCATCCCAGTAATTTCCACCAGATGGATAACTATCGTTCCAGATATTAGTGCATTCATCCCAAGCATTTATTGTGTTATTGATAAAGTTGTTATGGTAGATGGTGTTGTTTTCAGAGGAAGAAACTATCCTGACACCAATATTACTGAATGAGATGGTATTAAGATATATATTGTTAGTTTCATCGGAATATTCTAAGTATATGCCCTCCCGAGTATCCGCTCTAATATTGTTGTTAAAAATGATATTATTATTACTCGATTGTAATATTATTCCTCGATAGTTGTTTGAAATATTATTTCCTGAAATGATATTGTCATTGGCATAGTATAGCCATATGTTATCATCGGTGTTCGAAATAATAGCGTTATTTAGGATGTTGTTATAGCTACTTGAAGCTCTGAATTTAATCCCTTCAGTGTTACTTGTGATGATATTGTCTGAGATGATATTGTAGTTTGAATGTATATCAACCCCAGCATCCCAACCAAAATCTCCACTATTTTGAATAGTAAATCCGCTAATAATTACATTGTCATTGATGATGTTTGTGACATTCCCACTGCCACCACCATCTATTGTTGTTGTATTTCTATCTTCTCCAATTAAATTAATAGACTTATTAATAACTGGATGTTCATAATAAGTTCCATTGTACACAAAAACAGTGTCGCCACTAGTTGCATTGTCTATTGCATACTGAATATGAGTATAGTTACCAGTTTCACTTCCACCAACATATAACCAACCACGATTCATAGGTTTAGATTCATTAACTAGATTAACATTGAAAGCAGAAACAACACCAGCACCAACAAACAAAACAACAATCGTAAAAGTCAATTCTTTCCTAAACATATTATTTTTCCTCCCTTTTTCTCCTCTGTGAATCGAAAATTGTATTCTTAAATGTTATCAATAAGAAAATTTTTATTTGCAACAAAATGTTGTATAAAATTATTATATGACTAATTTATAACATTGATTTTCGTTTCAACTCTTATGTTACATTTGTTATAATAAATATCTTTAGAAAAATATAATAATAAGAATAGGATATTATACGTTAGTGGAGGATTAGAAAAATGCAATACAAAAAAGTAGGTATAGTTGTATGTTTGTTGATTACCATTGGTTCTTTTCCACTTACCGCTAATTTTACATCCTCTAATCGACAAATAGAATCAGAAGGAAGAATACTGTTTACACCACGTTCAACAGGCTTATGTCTTATAGGATGGGGATATGGAGAAACTGGCAATCATACACCCGATGCCTATATTGAACCTGGAAAAGGCATCATCATCAACTTCGGTATCATGCCTTATCACAACCTGAATAATTCTTTTTTCACGAATTACCTCGTTGAGGACAATGAGGTGGAAGTATTATGGAGAGTAAGAGAAAAAACACTACTTAGTATCGGCTGGCGACATGAAGAAGTAAAATATCATCTACAGGTTATTTGTACACCTCTTGAGGAAACCACTGGCTTATTTTTATCTAATGAAAGTTTATCTATTATTGGTGCTCTTCCGACATATGACCCAGTGGACCATCAATCAAATTGCATGGCATATACTGGTAGTTATAGAAATGGTTCAAAAACTGAAAATATCTCAGGTTTGGCTGTGTTGCTGTCAGTCGGTAAAAAGAACGCTTCGTCAATGTTTCCTGAGCCTATAATTGCGATTTGGTTACTCGAGCATAATGATGGGGAAGAAATTGAACCGTTACTTATGGCAATATGGTCTAAAAATGGTTGGAATTTTAATGAAATAACAATTGAAAAAGCAACAACATTTCATGTTAATTTTTGGATGTTACAACGATTATTCTCTCTATAAATAAAAGAAATTGGAAAGGTTATCAATTAATCTCTTGCAACATCTCATAGATTATCTAAATTTAAATTTTATGATGAAAATATATGCAACAAAAGTATATAAAAACAATATTAAAAAATACAATTTGTTACAACGATTTTCATTTCCAATAAATTTCATTTTCTTCTGTTTTTTTAATTATTCCTAGATAATTCCATAAATATATAGATTATCTCACATCAATAAAAAAAATTTCTAATTTGTAACAAAATGCTGTATAAAATTGTTATATTAACAATTTATAACACTGATTTTATTTCGACAAAAACAGAAAGATAAAAAAAAAGACTAATTTGGTTTAATTTCTATTCTATGGAATTCATTAGTCGAATTCGTCCAAACATTAATTTTATTTAAACTCGATGAATATTCCCAACTCCAGGTGCTATAAGGATCAGAACACGAAATAGAAAAACCACTTGGATAAATCCGGCTTTTTAAAATACTTATTTCAGATGGACCATAACAGCTTTTGTTTTCGTAAAACTCTAAACTAAAAACTTTACTTTTATAATCATAATTAAAACATATAGGATCTCCAGTGATTTTTTGCGGATAAGGATAAACTAAAAAATTAAGTTGCATGTTTTCGCTACCTGTTTCATTTATTATTCCAAACTCATTTTGCAAGTCATAATCATACCCCCAATAGGTCCAACTTGCAGTATAAGCATTCATTATTTCCAAAATATTTTTTAGATACAACGGCCCACCAAACAAATCCTTTTTTACACCAAACTCACCTAAAAGCCAGGGAACGTTTGCGTTTTCTGCTTCGTTATTTCGCATAAAAAGTGTTCTTTTGATAAAAAATTTAGATCCAACGTAAGGAAATCCTTCATGAACCGATGATTGATAAAAATGTGGTGCATAAACAAGCTTTTCAGATTCCATTTTAGGAATAAAGGATTTAAATCCAGCATTTGTCATAATTTGAGGTTCATAAAAAATATAATGATTTTCATCAACAGATCTAATTGCATCTATTACATCAAGATAAAAATCTTTCAGATATATTTTTTCAAATCTCCATGGAAGAAATGTTCCAAAAAAAGGTTCATTTAGAATTTCATAACCTATGAGATTATCTTTATCTGCAAAACGATTAGCAACATGAACCCAGGAGTTTATAAAATGCGACCTTAGCTCATCTACGGTCCAAAAGTTTTTAAAGGCATGACGAACAGCTGGTTGGATATAATTTAACCACCAGGGATTTAAGAGAGTAAATCTAAATCCATCATCCCACACAGCCCAATATGGAGCACCATTTCCACCAAACTTTTCACTGTATAAATCTTGATGCATATCTAAAAAAACATATAAACCAAGATCTTCTGCCCAATTTACTCTTTCTTCAACTAAATCTAGATACGTTTCATTATATATTCCTGGTTCTGGTTCGATTGCTGACCAAAAAATTAAAAGACGAATGCAATTGAATCCCCAATCGTTGCACATTTTTTTATAATCTTCAAAGGTTTGCCACGAAATTTGATTGCTAGTTCTTTTTGCAACATTACTGATATTTAGACCATGAAGAATAATTGCTCTATTATCTTTATCTCTGATCCAACAGTTAGATGCTAAAACACTATGAGTAAGTAAGATAATTACTAAGAAAATAGTAGTAAAATATTGAAATGATTTAATTAAAATCATCGATAAGATAATAGATTATTTTTTTATATTTTTTGTTACTATAATAAATAATTGATTATTAAAATAATAGAATTATTATTAATTATTGAAAACTTGCAAAAATCATTATAAATATGCTAAAAAATAGAACCAGGTTTCAAAGTCTATTGTAAAAAAATATATGAAAAAAAAGTATATAAAAACAATATAAAAAATACAAATTGCTACAATGATTTTCATTTCAAAACAAATAAAAAAAAAATAGAAGTGTAATGGGGTCTAGAAGTTTTTTGAGGGAGGAAGGAAAGAACATGAAAAAAAAGTTTATTCTAAACTTCCAAGTCTAGACCCCACAATATTAACAATCGTTAATACCATATTTATAATTTATGCTATTAATCTGATTTCATTATTAATAAAAAAAAGAAAAAATAGAAATTAAAGGGTCTAGTTTTTGGGGATGATAGGAAAAAATATGATGATTAGTTAAACTAAAAATCATTTCTTTTCTACCTTACTAGACCCTTATATATTTTATATATTTACTAGGATAAATATTTTTCTGTTTAAAATTAATAGTTTAAAAGAAAAAAAGAGACGAATTTTAGTTTGTTTATAGTTTATCTTTGAAACGTCTATGAACAAAGAGTTAGATCTGATACACACCCTTTTACAATTGTGTCACAAGAACAACCAATAGGCGGTACAAGTGCTGTTAATTTTAATGTGAAACATGCGTTTCCCTTTACCTTACATTTTTGTGTTTTTGTAGCACCGTTTGGGCAATTGGGTAATCTATTAGTTGTACTATAAACCAGTGGCCCAGGACCACTTGGTTCTGTTAAATAAGCTGCACCTCCACAACAAGGTGCAACAGGATCAATAGTAAACTCCCAGGTTAATATTACTCTGTCGTCATGGGGTGGGAATAAATACAATTTTAAATTCATCCCGCAATGATTTTTTATTTTCACTTGGACACTATCTGCAATTGTACTAATATCCACAATCTCAATGCAGCAAATGTTAATATATACAGTTGCTGAAGCTGTTAATGCTCCATCAATAATTTGATAAGTAAACGAGTCGCTTCCACTTGTGGTACTAGTATGAACATACTGAATAGCAGTACCACCAGAAACGATTGTAGGAGTTCCTAAATTAGCTGTTCCTACAGAACTAATAGTGATAGTGTCTCCGTCAGGGTCATTGTCATTATCTAAAACGTTAAAAATGGTGGTACTAGCAAAACAAACAGAGTACGTATCATCAACTGCAACTGGTGGATTATTTCCGCATTCTACTCCCGCCCATAGGTTCCAGTTGTAATCAAGACCATAAACTTGTATTTCCTCCCAAGCACCAGAAAGATATATCCAGTCACCTTTTGTATCAATAGCCGGCCCGTTATCATGTCCAGCTGGATACTCACCTGTAAGTTGATTTACGCATTCAACTGATACCCATAGATCTTTTGAATCATCAATTGTAACAGGGGATGAAAGTGGTATATCAAACCATCCAGTCCCTGTGTGCGACCATGGTGTTGGGGGTGTTAATAGCGAGCCTGGTCCACCTCCTCCTCCAGCATCATAGATTTTGATGTTACCTGAATTAGTAGATGGACTGCCACTTACATATCCATGATGAAATTTCACAGTTGTCAAAGTACAGCCATCATATGGACCCAGCTCAGTTGGTGTCAATCGTATAGCCCATTCCCATGTACCACCAGTAGTAAGCCCAATTGCATTATAATTAGTACCATCATCATAGTGAAGCCAAGTGATAGCTAATGGAAGGATTGATTCATCCATCTCTATTTTTTGAGAGTTTCCTTCCATCTCAAAAATATTTGTTTTTGCACTACTTAACCATGTTATATTTTTATTTTCTTTTTCATTCATTTGCGTTGGTTGGCCAGTAATAACTATTGATGTCAAAACAAGTATTGATACAACAAGTAAAACACCGGCTTCTTTCAAAATATTTTTTCTACTAATAAGTTTCTGCATATTTTTTCCAACCTCCCTTTAAAAAATGTTTCCTCTTTTCCAACAGGCCATAGTTTATCATAATTTAAATTTTGTGAAAAAAATATATGAAACAAAAAGAAATAAAAAAACAATAAATAAAAATACAATTTGTTACAAGGATTTTTGTTTCATTTAAAAAGAGTGGAGGGTAATTACACAACCTTATCTATATCTTGAAATTGCAGATACAATGTGAAATTATTCAAATAGCCCAGTTGAACATCATGTTGGATGGATAAAAATATCCGTGGTTACAACTGTATGAGGGAAAAGCACTTTGCAAATATTCTGAATAAATGGCACGGGGGTATAAATTGGGTAAAAGGTTATCCGCAATAAACATTTTAAGGTAGCGTTATTTGTTGGTAAACAATTATTGGTGGTTAAAGAAATATTATATTCTACAAAATAAGTTGTATTACATACTGTTTTAGTTTCATCAAAAATAATATCTAAACCGTTATAACTAACCCAGATGTCATTACAAGTAAATATAAAATTATCTGGCCAGATCCATGAAAGAAGAAAGTCTTTTTTTGGACTACCTAATCTATGGTGAACATACAACGTAAAATTAGGGTATACACATCCATTTTCGTCCTCAGGAAAAAAATAGTCATAGTATGGTATCGGTTCATAGTGAATCTCTTTTTTGCCTGCTGGATAATATGTTATCCATAGTTCACCTAAAGAGTTTTCATCAGAAATTTTCAGAGAGGATGTATTAGTTTTTTGATATACATCAGCA
>Ga0315291_10012340_pt1 | contig 10372 bp, 11 predicted proteins | sample YL17G12_20_MG_FD_203070 | JGI IMG/M metagenome (GOLD analysis project Ga0315291, IMG submission 203070) | Sediment microbial communities from Yellowstone Lake, YNP, Wyoming, USA - YL17G12_20 | ecosystem: Environmental > Aquatic > Freshwater > Lake > Sediment | place: USA: Wyoming | collected... | reverse complement strand
GGGACCGCCGTATCCCATACCGAGGGGGCAGCCCCCCTGAATCATGAAGCCGGGTAGGACGCGGTGGAATATGAGGCCATCGTAGAAGGAACGCTTAACCCACTGACCGGTGGCTGGTTCTTTCCATGCTTTTGTGCCCTGGGCGAGGCTGATGAAATTCTCACAGGTTTTGGGGGCTTTATCCGTGAAGAGGCGGGCGATGATGCGCCCCATGGTCGTATCAAAAACGGCGTATGTGCCGGCGGACAGCTCCGGCAATTTTTCAGACATGGCAGACTCCTTTGCGGAAGATTTGAGTTCCTGTGCCGGCGACCCGGTGGTAATGAACAAGGCGCACAAAAGAATTAGAACAAACGCCAGGCATTTTTTCATATCCGACCTCCATCCCTGAAGAATACAAGTGACCTATATGGTTGCCCCTCTGCGGAAAAATCAAGACAAAAAATCTTCAAGCCAGCATTGTTATAATTTTGGAATTTTATGATTTTAAGAATGCCTGACAAAAAGAATTAGTCCGCCTCAGGCGGATTTCCAAAGTTGCCCGCCAGCCCAAGCCTGCAAGGCAGAAGTACGAGAATCCGTTTATCCTCGGGGTTAATGTACACCATCCCCAGAATCCAATGCGACTTCTGTTCACTCTTTTTAAAATCCAATGCGTTCCCGTTAACCTTCTATTGCTCTAAGCCTGTGCCAGCGGTCGCCGGCTTCCGTCAGATATTGTGCCGATTTGAGCCTGTGGAAATCTCAAATATGCCATATGTTCATTTCTTCGCATAATGCTATGGCTCAGCGGCGATACTCCGTCCGCTGAAGCCGATTGTTCGCCCCCATTTGTTCATGACAACGCGTGTCCGAACGACAGGACACCTCCCAGAAACCACACCAGCCACCCGATGATCCACAAGCTCATCCGGAGCACGGTGATCCACTTCGTATCCGGCAGGCGAATGAACTGAAGCAGCACGCCAATCAGCAGGACGGGAGCAGAGCATGCCATCACCGCCAGCGAAAACCTGAGACAACATCCCTGCCATCCGCGCGATATCGCTCCGGTCAGCGGGCCGGTGATCGTGCCGAGCGTCGTCTGGAGCACGCGAGCATTATGCTCCTCCCCCTTGTCGACCCCTGCGTTCGTGATCAGGAACGTCAAGAGTGTGAATACACCTAACATGACCACGAACGTGATCAGATGAAATTTGGTCAGGTTGTTCTTCAAGTATCCCATGGGCGAACAGTATTTATACCGTCTGTATAAACCGACAAAGGCTGATTGTTATTTTCCATATAAAACGTGCTAACATTCGTCTCGTTCTTATACAGGCTGTATAAACCGCGTCAAGTGTGAAGACGTGAGAGGTCATCGGGCGCAGATTGATTAATTTCTTTTCTCAAGTATTGACTTTTTTTGCGTGGCGTTGCATGAAAATATTCAACTTTTTGAAGCAGAATATATGGAGGTACGAAATATGTCTCATAGAATTTGCCGTCTCCCCGGCGATGGCATCGGGCACGATGTGATGAAGGCTGCCATGATTGTGATGGATAAAATCCCGCTTGATATCCAGTGGGTGGATGCCGAGGCGGGCTGGTGCATGTGGGAGAAATTTGGCAACACTGTGCCGGAGGCAACCTGGAAGGCGCTTGAAGACACGGAATGCTGCCTCTTCGGCGCCATCACGTCCAAGCCGGGCATCAAGGGTTTCCAGAGCGCCATCCTCCAGATTCGCCAGAAGTTCGACCTCTATATCAACCTGCGCCCGTTCAAGTCATACCCCGGCGTGCCGCTTAATTATCGCGACAATATTGATATGGTCCTTTTCCGCGAAAACTCTGAAGACCTTTATTCCGGCGTGGAGTTCTATCCGACCCCTGTGGAGTTTTTTAACATGCACCCGAAGATGGAGCGATTCCGCGGAAAGGATGTGGCGATTTCGTGCCGTGTGATTACCCGCGAGGGATGCCGACGCATCTGCGAGGCGGCGTTCAAATATGCCGTTGAGAAGGGACGCAAGCGTATGACCTGCGTGCACAAGGCAAATGTCATCCGACTTTCGGACGGCATATTTCTTGAGGAATTCAGAAAGGTGGCGGAAAAATATCCGCAGATTGAAACCACTGAGGAGAATGTGGACGCCGTTGCCATGTGGTTAATCAAGAAGCCGGAGTTTTATGATGTCATCGTGACGACGAACATGTTCGGGGATATCCTGAGCGACGAGGCGGCGCAGCTTGTGGGAAGCCTTGGATTTGCCGCAAGCGCAAACATCGGGGACAAATACGCCCTCTTTGAGCCGAGCCATGGCAGTGCGCCCAAATACGCCGGACAGTTCAAGGTCAACCCGACCGCCATGCTCTTTTCCGCCCGAATGATGCTGGAGTGGCTGGGGGAAAAGGAGTGGGCGGAGCGCCTTGAGACTGCCATTGCGAAGGTCCTGCAGGAGGGCAAGGTGCGCACCTATGACGTCGGCGGCGCCAACACCACCCTTGAAGTGGCAGAAGAAGTTGCGAGAAATTTATGAAATCAAACCGTAATTATTTTATATTGAGCGGTTTTCAGTTTTGAGCGCGATTTCAAAAGCATCTTCTTGATGATTTCGATAGCCTCATTTTGCATCATAGTTGGATTCCCTCCTTTTGTATATTTAAGCCGATGGGGAATCTCCTCTTCCTTTCCCATTCCGCCTCATCGCATAAGAAATCACCTATGAGGACGTTATATTTGTTGAGAAAATCAACGCCAATATTGAGCAGGGTATTATCATCGGACTTTTTCCTTTTATCAACGACGACAAGGATATCGTAATCAGACCCCTTGATGAAATTTCCCCTTGCTCGCGAACCGAACAGAACAACGGATTTTACCCGGTTTTTTAGTTTCTTTCGTAAAATACGGGCGAATTCATGAGGAATCTTATCCATATTTTTTTATCTCTTTTGAGGCTTTGTTTCTTATCGTTATAAGAAAAGCCATATTAAGCGATTTTACAACCATACTTAAGGAGGATAATGCCACCGCGTCAAGATTTTCCTGCGCCCCTCAAAAATCAACCCGTGATTATTTTACAAGCGTCCAGCGGGTGAAATAGCGAGGGTTGTAGCCGGTGCCGATGCCGGGCGTCCATTCGAGCCAGCCGCGTCGCCCCCCGCCGTCATTATCGTTCAGGAGGAATGTGAAGCCGAACTGGGCGCCTTCTTTCATCTGAAACGGTGCGAGGAGTTCCTTCGGAAATGCCGCTTCATAAACGTATGTGTCCTTTTCCGGCGAGGCGAATGCGAACTTGATTTCAGGTGCGGCACGGTCGCCCGTTCTGTCGCCCACGGGCCATGACCATGTCTCAAGTCCTTTCCCGGTTTTTGCCAGACCGAAGAGATAGCGTCCCTCGCCGCTTGTGGTAGGACTGTCAGCGCCAGCCACATCGAAGGCAATCTGGAAACTATCGCCCTCCCAGATTGGCGAGCCCGTATTTGGCTGGTTGAAAACGTTATCCTTAACAATGCCAAGAAAATAGAAATTATTTTCATCCCACATGGTTGCAACCCTGGCGCTCAGGTTCCAGTCCATATATGGAACGAGCCCGACAGCCTTGTCGGGGGTGTCTGCATGAATGAAGCGCGCATCCTTCCAGTCTGATGAGTCGCCATCAATTCGTGGCGAGCCATAGGTTGCGGTAAGCTCGGAGAGTTCGGCGGATGCCACAGCCTCGCCGCCTCCTTCTTCCGTAAAAACAGCGCCAATCCGGTAGCGATTTTCCGGAGAGGGTTTCATTTCAGCAAAATGGAATGTCAGAACGGTTTTTTTGCCGGCATTGAGATTGCTGACCGGCTGGATGATTTCCTTCACCTTCCATCCTGCGGGCGGGGTGATTTTTAAAACGCCGCTCAGAGGCTTCCGGCTCATATTTTCCACCTGAACACTCAGGGCTGGCAGATTTTTTAACGCCCCCGCGAGAGGCAGGATTCCGACTTCGACGGATGAGATGCCGCGGATAGCGCCTTTATTCAGGGCGGCGGCAAGTTTATGCGCCGGCGTTTCATTTGAGACAAGATAAACAGGCTCCGGGCGCAGAGGAATTTTCCCGTCCTCTGAGATGACGTTTCCCATGATGTCGTATAAGTTAAAATGCGGTTTAACCTCGGCGCGGAGGACGCCTGATGCGCCGGCGCTCCAGAGGACGGCAACACTCCCCTTTCCCTTTTCAAAGGTAAATATGCGCGCGGGGCGCACAATCTCCACGCGGCTGTGAAATTTCGCCCCCTCTAAGAATTGAACCATCGTGGCATAGGCGCCGAAGGCAAACCGCGGTGTCCAGTCCTCGCGATTCACAAGACCGTAATGCTGTCCATCCTTATTGCGGTCATCATTGACAAAGTTATACCAGAAGAATTTGTCCATGCCGGCGGCAAGTCCGTAAATGTGAGTGCGGACGAGGCAGATTGCCTGCTGGCGCATCTCCTGCGCATCCATGGTAGAGTGCCAGCCGAACTCACTGACCCAGAAGGGTTTATCTCTCACGCCCGCTTTTGCAAAATTTGTGACCATCTCGGACATGCCATGGTCGATGCCGCCCTCCTCTGGTGTGCGAGGAGGGCAGTAAAAATGCGGGGTGATTCCATCGAAGGAGGAAAGTCCCGCCTCTTTGATGACTGCGGCGTTAAAAGTCTCCCCCGCCTCGGAGAAAAAAACGTGGCTGGCGGGAGCGGCGGATTTTGCGGCTTTGTTAGCATCCTTCAGGAGCTTGCCGAATTGCTCGTCACTGCCGTCCCAGAAGGTGGCGGGTTCATTCCATACTTCCCAGTTTGTTATACCATAGCCGTCCCTCCACCCCTGCTCCTTTGCAAACACACCACTGGGCTTGTAACGCTCCACCATGCGCCGGACATATTCCACATAGGCGGCAAAGCCCTCATTAGTAAGGTGAGGCGCCCATTTGCCCCAGTAATCGAGCAGACCAAGTATATGAATGTTATTTTCATGAGCGGTCTTCACCGTGCGGTCGGTGCGGGACCAGTCCCATTTCCCCTTCTCCGGTTCCACAATATCCCAGAGAAGTTCCTCGCGCGTCCAGGCGGCGCCGAGGAAGTGCTGGAGGCGCGCGGCAATGGCAAGTTCCTCCGGTGTAAAGCGGACTGCGTAATAGGCGCCGATGCCGAAAGGCGAATCCGGACGGGGGCGCACAAGGCGAACGTCCGGGATGTGGGCAAATGTCGTCTCATCGGTCTTCAGGATTTTTCCATTGGCGCCCGTGAGAGTGAGCCGGACACGAAAGACACCATACTCAGTAACAAATTTTCTTTTATGTTCTTTTCTAACATCCGCCCCACGCCATGCCTCGCTCAAAATCGCACGGTCAAAAAAATTAAAAATTGTGAGATTGGCTGATACCGCATCGGTTTTTGAAAGGTTGAAGCTGATGGTGACAGGCTCATGAGTGAGGAAAATCGGGAGTTTCCCGGGCGAGCCTACCCTGATATATTCCGCGGGGGCGGCTGAGAGACCGACGCTGAGAGTGGAAAGAACAAGCAGACATAAAAACGTTTTCATGACGAGGCTCCCGTATTCATTGTTTAATGATTCACATTATCAGCGCAGGCAAAGACCATTCAACCTCTTTTTCGTTGACGATTCCACATATTATTCGTGAAAAAAAATAAGGATTTTTGTTGAGGAGGAATGTTATGCTGGAGAAGGATTTTCCGAGCCAGCCGAAGGAACTTGAGGCAGAGATAGACGCCATCATAAAGATAAAGGATATTAAGGAACTCTATCGGCTGAAAGATTATCTTGCGGTCAAATGGTGGGAGAGCGGGCTGATTATTCTCCTGTTTGCATCGGGACTCGGTTTCTTTCTGACCGTCATTAGACTGATTCCCGTGCAGGAGCCTTTCCTTTACTGGTTCAGCCTGTTCTGGTTTGCGGCAATCCTCCTGACGCTCATCGGGTGCATTGAATTTTTGATAGGGAAAATCCGCGTCCTGCGACGCCTTTACGAAATCCAGACGCGCCTGCTCACGTCAATGCAGAAAGATTTGGAGTATTTGAAAAAACATCCCCCTGCCCCATCGCCGATATCGAACAAACCTGAAACCTGAAACCTGAAACTTTTAAACCTTAGACTTCTTTTATCGCTCTGCACGCCGTCAGCGCTGTAACCTCCCGCGCGCCGGCTTCCCGCAATACTCTGGCACAGGCGTTCAGTGTGCTGCCGGTCGTGTAAACATCATCGAGGAGCAGGACGTGGGCGCCGCGAATCGGCTGGGCGAAGGCAATCTCAAAGGCATCCCCGACATTCGCCATGCGCTCTGAGTGCGCCAGTCGCGTCTGGGGCTTTGTGGCGCGTCTGCGACGGAGCGCTTCGGGCAAAAGCGGAATATTCATTAAATCTGATAAGACCCTTCCCATCACCTCCGCCTGGTTGTATCCCCGCTTGTGAAATCGCCAGAAATGGAGAGGCACGGGGACAATCCCATCAAATGTCACATCGCCCATCTCGTTTTTTAGAAAGACAAACAGGATGCGTGCGAGGAGCTCGCCGACCTCCACACGGTGCCTGAACTTAAACGCAATGACGCCCTCAGCCACCGCCCCCTGATACAGGAGCGCGGCTCGGGCGCGTGTGAAATGAACGGGCGGAGCGGGACAATTGGCGCAACAATCCTCCTCGTGGAGTTCTCCTGTGACCGGCGCGCCGCACAGCTCACAATATGGATGCGAAATAAATTCGAAGCCACTCCGACAGGTGTCGCAGAAAACCTCATCGCCCTCCAAAAGCCGCTCATCACAGCTCAGGCATAGTGGAGGAAAGAAAAATGAAAGAAACCCCTCATAAATATCCCGCGATTTTTTCAAGAAGGGATGTTCATCAAATAATGACATTTTATTAGTAAATATATTTGAAAGTGTAACGAGTTACGATGATGCCAGCACGTATTGCTCGTAGAGCGCCTGAGCATTTAAGAACTCGCCACGCGATAGTTTTGCGAAGATGTGTCTCAATCACAAATAACGACTGAACCATCAGGACCATTGTAACTTTGATAAAAGCCCCCATTTGACTTAAAAAAACTGGTGGTGGGATCTGAACGACTGATTTTTTGCCATCTTTCTCGACCTCACCCTGACCGCCATACCTGTATGTTTTTATCACAGAACCGCCTCCATGATGAAATTCAGCGGTTCTTTTTCAACCAAAGGATGAACAAGAAAGTTTGCATCCACGCCATATAAGCGCACCCCTTCCGCTGCAGCCCGTTCATAAGTATCATAAGAACCCACAACTTGCTCTTCAAATACAAGAATGAATTTGTTCTTATGCTCCCTGAGTAAAGACTCTTTGTTATTATTGACAAAATCAAGGTTTTTCTTCAAATCTTTTTCTCCCATGTTATTCATCTCCTCTTGAATTCAGGATTCAATCATTCGAATAATCGGTAAACCAATGGTTTCTTAATGTCAAATTTATCTTACCGCGTCAAGATAATTGAAGGGCATTAATGCTGAGATGAGAGTTCAGACTTTCAATTCCTTTTCTTGACGGGCGGAGTCAATTTCGAGGAGCGCCAGGCGGATTGTCTCCGCGGCGGATTCGGCGGTGACCAGATTCTCGAACTCGCCCGTCTCCAGATTGTCCGTAAAATCCTTCAGCTCGTAATAATAGCCATCGCCGGCGGGTAGGTCAAGTGGGTATTTCTCGCCCTCCTGCGGATAAATTATGACGATGGGCGATTTGGCGAAATCTATCTCGATGGTTGCCTTTTCGAGGACAAAGAATGCGCGCATGTCAAATCCGAAGGAGGCGGCGCAGAGCCATCCGCCAGTGCTCGTCACATTGAGGTCGGGATATTTATAAAGCGTTGTAATGTGTGAGAAGCCGCCGTCCTTTTCCCGCACGCCCCGCGAGCGCACCGCCTGAGGCATCCCGAAGAGATGCAACACCATGTCCACATCATGAACATGCAGGTCAAGGGCGGCGCCGCCGGAGCGCCTTGAATCCATGAGCCAGCCATCCCATCCCCAGATGGGCGGCAGGGAAAATCGCGCAAACTCGGCATATCGCACGCATCCGAATTTTCCACCGTCTATGAGCCTCTTGACCTCGCGGTATGCAGGCCAGTAGCGCAGACAATGCCCCACGCCGAAATGATTTCCGGTCTTCTTGACGGCGTCAACAATCCGGCGCGTCTCGGAGTTTGTCATGGCAAGCGGCTTTTCGCAGAAGACGTGGTAGCCCGCCTCGACCGCCCTGACGGCGTATTCGGCATGCAGGTAAGTGGGCAGGCAGATGTCCACAACATCTATTCCGCCCGCCGCAAGCATCTTTTCATAATCTGTGAAATGTGGGACGGAGGCAAGGTCAAACGTGACGCCGCCCGCGGCAATATTCCCCGCCGTTTCGGGGCAGTTGGGATTCATCGCCTCAGGACGAACATCATACAGCGCCGCAACTTTTGCATTTGGCAGGAGCGCATAATTCCGCAGGTGTACCCGACCCATGAAGCCGATACCTACAACCGCAATTTTTGGCATAAATTTTTCCTCCCGCAGAATTGTAGGGAGGTTATTTCTGGAGGAGAAGGAAAGTCAAGTCTGCAACGTCAATTTTTCCATCGCCGTTATGGTCAGCATAAAACTTGCGGAAAGCGGGAAGGGGGGCGCGTCCCAGAATGTGGTTTTTCGTGTCGGACAGACTGGCATAATTAGGTTGAAACTCAAAAGCCCCCATGTCGTATTCCCATCCTGTGCCGTCTGCGCCAACGCCGGGCACATCCGCCGGACGCGGATTGCCGTCTAAGTCCATTGATATGGAAACGGATGTGCCGGTGTCAATGCAGGGCGAGCCGTATTGAAGATGAAAATCGCCGCCCCCCGGATTTATAAAAAGGGGATTGGCGTCAATATTCCCTTCGCCCGAGTATCCTCCCTGAATGTCGGAATAAACAACGGATCTTCTGGACCAGTTATCGAGAAATACCCCGGAGGATATATTGCTCCATATAACACAATTAGATATATTGAATTGAGAGTAGGCTCCACCAAAATAATAAAGGGCGCAATTTCCAGTATTGTTTGCGATTATGCAATTAATCAAATTCGTGAAGGAGTTCCAGTCGGAATAGATCGCGCTTCCAGCCACCTCACCACTTGAGCCAGAGCCGCCAGGAGAATAACCCGGGGCTCCGCCGACAATCTTATTCCCTGCAAAAATGCAATTTATCAACTGTAGATTAGTGCCGGAATCATTATATATGGCGCCTCCATTGGCATTTCCTCCCCAACCGGCTGGGTAAGCAACTCCGTTCCCCCCTGTTCCCCCTTTCGCGAAATTGTTATAAAATTGGCAATTTATCACTGTTACAGTTGATGAATCGTTGCATATAGCGCTTCCGTAAACATTTTCACCTTGATGAGCAGGCATTCTATAAAGAAGACCTCCCAAGTCTACCCATGCTTCATCGTAGCCGTTGATGCCTTGATGACTATTGTCCTTGAAAATGCAATTTTCTACTGTGAGCAAGGACACAGATGAATTTTCCATAGCAGTATAACTGTGACTAATTATGAATCCATCAATACTCGCATTATGGATGTCATAGTTATAAATGCACTGATGGATATTCTCGCCGTCAATAATAGTCTTATGTTTTTCCCAATCCCGTAGCTCCCTGATATTTTCATACCCTTCAATTCCAATACCGATGAATCCTCCATAGAGGCTGATATGATCCCGCATTTTGACAATGGTATCGGTCGTTGAAATTGTGTTTTCATACGTTCCCTCGGCGACCCAGACCTCGCCGCCACCGGCATTGAATGCGGCATCAACTCCTTCTTGAATCGTGGTAAATGCCGCGTCCCATGACTTGCCGTCCTTGAGCGTCGCTGTGCTCTCCCAATCCACGCGCCAGACGCTTTCAGCCCAAAGATGGGGAGTGGCGTTAAAAAGAAAAATGGAAAGAATGAATGTAAGAGCAATTTTCAGACGCATTTCATCGCCCCATAATTATAATTAATGTTCGGTGAGAAATAATTACGCCTGAAAGATTGTCAGGGGTCAATATATTTCTTCAATTTTTTGGAGTGCTTGTATAGCCACAGAGGGCATGTTGCGAGGCGGGGAGGCGAACACCTCGGCGGTGAATGTGCCCGCGTAACCGATTTCCTTGAATGCGCGCATAACGGCTGGATAATTCACGTCACCTGTCAGGATATCCACGAACCCGCTCAGGTTGCCGATTTCCACCTTAAAATCCTTGAGATGGACAGCGAAGATTCGGCGACTAAGGATTTTGACCCAGTGCTCCGGATGTCCAAAGAGCATCACGTTGCCCACGTCAAAGTATGACCCCACGAATGGGGAGCCAAAATAGTCGATGA